>SDBT01002483.1_pt1 | contig 32550 bp, 29 predicted proteins | sample 2277101 | NCBI WGS metagenome assembly SDBT01 (sample SAMN10404973, study PRJNA504765) | marine sediment metagenome | isolation source: marine sediment core GS10_PC15, 103 cmbsf | place: Arctic Ocean: Southern Knipovich Ridge | collected 2010 | reverse complement strand
AATTTCCATAAAAAGCACTTTCGCTACATATTGGATTGATAATCCCGTGGGGTATTTTAATTGTACTAACAATCCATTTAAATAAATTACATTCATTAGATTTCACAACCTCCCCCAATAAATCACCGCATACCGAAATATCTTTTTTAAAATAAAGGAACCACTTCTTTGAAACCAATTTGCAAATCGGAGAATAAAACGAAATAAAAGAAAATATATGATCGACTATATCAATTGATGAAATGAAATCCATTAAAGGATAAAATTTCAATTCATGATTATTTTTTTGTATTTTGTTTTCGGATGACATTTGATTCAGTAATAAATTTTGATTTTTTGATTTCAATTTAAAATAATTTTTAGACTTCCCATATCGTACGAGTTCATGTTTCAAAAATGTCAAATGTTTTTTTTGACATTTGAGACATTTGACATTTTTTTAAACAAAAATTATAATTCATCGTAAAAATGGTACCAATTCTTTTTGAACTCAAACACAATAACTCTGAATATCCTAAATTGTGTGGAGATACATTTCCACTTTTATTATGGAGACTCGGTCCCCTAAGTTATCATAAAGATATGAATAAACTTTATAAAGATGTAACAGGAACAAATTTACCAGATTGTTTTAATGAAGAGCAAAGAGACGTATTAAGAACAAATATGCAATTGATTAAAATATTAATGGGAAGTCAAGGTGGTAGAAAAGATGGATTTTATATAATACTGGATGTACCTATCGAATTTGATGAATGGCATTTATGGTCTGTTCACGATGCACCTAAATCTGTTTTCAGTACTAATGAAGTTCTTTGTCTAAATGTTAAAGCGTTAACTAAAATTCAAATGAAAGAAGAAGAAGAAGAAGAACTCAAAACTTTACCATATAATGATGTTTTGATTGAAAGACTTTCAAAAGCTTTACCTTATGAATGTAAAGGTAGATCAGTTACAAATATTGTTCCTGAAACATGGTCAAAATCTAACGATGATTCAAAGAAAAGAAAAATTTAATAAAACATTTATGTTCAAACAATAACTATAAAATATTTCATTATTTATTGACATTTAAAAGTTTTTGTTTTTTTTTCTTATCTTTAATCCATTTTTCAATTTTTTCTCTACGATCTGTAACTAAATTATAAATTTTCTCTTCAATAAGACTTTGAAATGGATCTTCATCTTTATTTTCATAAATACATTTAAATTCCGGATCTTTTTCTTCAAGTTCATTAATTTCATATTTCACTAATCTTTCTTGTTCTGATATATTTACTAATTCATAATCAGATAAAATTTCATCAAGTTTTTCTTTAGTTATTTCATGAATTTTTCTTTTTGGTGGATTTTGATCTTTACGTTCATCAATTGGAACCATAATAAATGCGGAGTCATCAGTACCACCCAAACCAATTAAACTCTGAACATAATCAATATCAATAATATCTTGTTCAGCATATTTTTCATCAATACGATCAATACATATTTCTACTAATTCTTGATCAGTAAAACCTCCAGAAAAGGTAACAACTTCTTCAATAATTTCATGTACAGAATCAACTATTTTTTCATCTATATTTCCCTTCATTGGATTATTTGAAAAAGTTTTCAAATTTAAATTTATTTAGTTTCACACATTTCAATTATTTTTTATTTGACACACGTCAAATAAAAATAAATTTACTCAATTTTGTAAATTTTGTTTAATTTCAAATGGAGGTCGATCCAATTGAAGATGATAATGAAAAATTCACTGATGCTGCATCAATTGAATCTTTAATTAAATTTCCAATTTCAAATTATAAATTTGAATTTACTCTCCCATACACATACAAATTTTATCAAACATCAACAAATGTTTTAATAGAATGTACTTTAGAAAAAATTTCTAAAAAATTTCTACATTTCGTATCAACATCGGGTAAAAAACATTATAAATGCAAGAATGAAGAATGGTGTATATTGGAATGGGACACAGACATTAGTTATAAAGTTGTTATTGAATCCACAGGGGGTTATAAAAAAGTTACCAAAAAATATAAAATTGAAAGAATTGTATCACTTAAACCAATATCAAATAAAAGTCAATCCGGGTGTATCGGATTAGGAACTTTGTTTGATGATGATCTCAAACTACTTAGTTTCCTATGTAAACATATACATAACTTTGGTAAAATTAATGGTAGATCAACTAAAGGAAATGATTTAGAATCACTTAAAATTATATTTAATAAAGGAGAATTTCTTTGTTGGTCACAAGCAGATTTAGAATGTTATAATAAATTAGAATTAACTCATTTTAATGAAATTTCAATCGATCAATACAAACAATTATTAGATAGTATTGGATATGCTGAAGAAAATAATATTGTATGGGAAGCCATTAATCTATATCAAAAGGTTAAGACAAAATTACAAGAAAGTCGCGGATATTATATTTTAAAGGGTAACATTATTCGAACAAATGAAAATGAAGCATTAAATTATTTATTAAAACGCAAAGTACTCAGTTTAATAGATAATGATAAAATTTACATTACAAAATTTTTACTTCAAGAAATTTTAATTCGTAAACTTTTAATTGAAGGTGTGGAGTTAATTACAGGTTTGGGTTTTTCAAAACCAAAAAATCTTTGCTCTGAACAATTTCAAGCATTTGATTTACTTGAACGTAATTATGTTACTATTATAAATGGTGCAGCTGGATCGGGAAAAACTGAAGTAATGAGAAGATTGATTGAATGCACAACACTCCCATGTATTATTTTAACTTATCAAGGTCAAAATATTTACAATATTGAAAATTTAATAAGTAATGAATCCAGGAAAAGATGTGCATTTTATACATTTCACTATTTTATAAGTAATTTTACAATTGTTATGGAACAAATATTTAAGTATAAGGGAGTTATTTCAATGCCATTTTATGTATTAGTAGATGAAACCACTCTTGTTACACCAGAATTACTTTGTAATGTACTTTATTTATTCAACATTAATGATCTTCACGCATATCGTTGGTTATTTTGTGGTGATTTAAATCAATTATCACCAATGGGATCGGGTAATTTATTTTATGATTTATGTAAAGTATTACCTGAACAAGTAATTAAATTTGAACACAATCATAGAATTAAATATAAACCTATTTGTTACATTGAACCTTTATTCCACGCAATACTTGGTAAACCAAATTCACATATAATTTCGGGACCTGTACCCCCTTTAAATGAAAAATTATTTGACAATAATCACACTAATTTTTATTTTAAACTTGGAGAAGATAAGAAAAATTTAAAACAAATCATTAATTACATCTTTGATCATTATAAATTAGATTTACGTAATAGCCATGTTATCACTCGTTTAAATGAAGATGTAAATTTATTAAATCAAATAATTTCTAAAAAATTTTTAGACACAAATACATTTGTAAAAGGGTCAAAAATTCTCTTTAAAAAAAATTTTTATGAAACAGATATTCGTACGAATGTTGTATATATTATAGAACGTATTACTATGATATATTCTAGTGATATTCAATTTGATGTTGAAGAAGAAATAGATGAATTATTATTTAAGGATGTTAAATCATCTAAAATAATATTATATTTGTATGCAATATCTACAAAAAAACATTTTTATTTAAAGATGTTGTGGAAATATTGGAAATATATTCATTTAGGATATGCAAGTACAATTCATGGAACTCTCGGTCAACAATTTGATAATATAATTTATCTTCAATCTAAAAATTCACCATATGAAACTATGCAAACTATTTATACCGCTTTTTCTAGATCAAAATGGAGAAGATTTTTTATTGGTTCAATAACTAATTTACAATCAGCTTCAAAGAAATTGGAACCGTTAAGATTAACTGGTTTAGGATTTAATCCAATTAAATCTGATGAACTAGACCTAGAGGATTATGATTTAATTGAAACATCTGGTTTATTAATGAAAAATGAAATAGAGTTAAGCAAAAGTTTTAATCCAAATTTTGATTCGAAACTTTTAATCAAGGATATCATTGAATTAATCACATTATTTGTATTGGATAATAATAAACATTTACATTGGAATATAAGAAATTTAATTTCTTGCGCGTCCGTCAATAAACAATGGAGACTAATAATTAATCATAGCAAAGTGATTTGGAAAAATTTTTTATTTATAAATAGTATTCTAAATGCACCTGAATCCAATTATCTTGATTGGATTTTTAAATCCAAGGATACATGTTTACCAATTTTCAAGCTTGATTTAGGCAAATTATTATTTTGTTCGCATTACATATATTTTATTGATAAATTTATATCCGATAATTTTGATGATTTAATATCAATTAGGCCATTAGAGAATAGTTTATTCATATTAAACAAATGCTTTCTTAATGATTCTGAAGAATCTATATTTTGCTATATTGATAAATTAATAATATGTATTAAAACTAGTGGTAATGTTTATCTTCAATCTATTATGATTGCGGAGAGTAAATTTGATAGAGTGTTACAATTAGTAAACAAAGATAATGAAATTGAATTAACTATTTGTTCATCGAATTCAGATAATAAGAAAAAATCCAAAAGGAAATATAATCAAAACCCCTTTATTAATTTTAAGAAGAATAAACATTAAATTCCAGAAAAAAAACTTTTATTTTTAATTATTTTTATCATGTACAAAGGTTGTTGTTCTTTGTCTCATACTACTAGAACTAACAGTAGTAGGTAATGTAGTTGTTGGGGGATTCACAGGAATTTTCCCAGAAGCATAATTTCTAAATTGCTCACTATCTAAACCGGCATATCTAGAAGATTTTTTTGGATCTGCACCAGCAGCAACACCTTGAGCAATTGCATCAAAAAATAATTCAAAAAATGTAATTATTGCAGTAAATAATAAAAAGGTAGCATAAGCTAATGCACCAAATGCAATAAAACCAAATGTACCATATATAGCTATTGGAGCAAAATTACCAAAAGTAATTTTATTACAAGATTTAAAATCATCAGGAACTTCACCAGGTGGAAAAGGAAAAGTCATTGCTTGATTTAAATGATCGATTGCAACTATCCAATTTACTAACAAATTACTTGTTGTTCTAACATATTCATTAAAACCTGGCCAAACAAGTTCTAAACTAAGAAATAAATTTCTAAACCCATCATTAAAATTATAAGGAGGTGCTGTACAATCGGGAAATATTCTTGTAAAATCTTGAAATTCCGTTGGACAAATAGGTGTAGTTAAACCAGGTAACCAAATATGCCAAGGTGTGCAATCAACGTCAAAATAAGTAAGCACATCATGAAAATCGTCCATAGCACAATTAGGTAAAGTAAATCCACAACCAGGAATCCAATAATACGCCAAAGAAAGTATAATTGCAGGTAAAGCCCCCCATGCAAACGTAAGTGGAATTCTTGTTGATCCAAAAATTCTTGGTAAAATCAATGATAAAATCAATAAAACAGTTGGAACAAATATTGCAGCATTTACAAAACCAATACCCTCACCATCTGGATTTACTTGACATTTATAATTCTGTCCTCTACACCTAAAACTAAATGCAATTAATCTATAAATGTTATCTTTAGCTAATATATCGGGATTAGTAAAAAATGATGCAATATCATCTAATAATGTATCAAAATTTACACCACTAAATAATAATCTTGGAATTGCAAATATTAAATTAACTGTAAGTTTGTTTAAACTGAATGGACTTGGTATAATTGTCACAGTTTTAAATCTTGAAATTATATCATTTTTATAATCGTTCATTTCTTGTCTAAATATATTACTTGAATTATCTCGTTCATCAAATTCGGGTATAAATAATGAACCATCATGTCTTTTTAATGGTAATATATTTGGATCATTACCTGAACGTGGATAAGTAGATGGAAATTGTACATCTGCTGGATCACCACCCCATTTACCCAAAGTATTTTCAAAAGAAAATGCGTCATTAACAATATCTACTGAAGCAGTAATACATTCACATATTTCAAATACAATACGCTCTACAAATCTATCTAATAAAATACAATCTAAACATAATTGTGGTCCACTATTTTCTGGTAAACAAGGATTTAAATCAACTGGATCAATTAATCCACCAAATGTATCTCTTTCAAAATAAATTGTTTGATTAGATTTATAATTTTTATCCCTCTTTTCAAATTGTTCATCAAGTTTTTCTCTTCTTTCATTTGTAGTTGTCCTTCCATCAATAGTTAAATCGACTACCAATTTTTGAATATATTTTTCATTAGTTGACCATTTATTAAGAAATCTTTCTGCATTGTTGAAATTTCTATTTAAAATATTATTTCTAACAGTATTTCGAACAACTTTAGAAATTCTAAATAAAGCTAATCTATTTCTAATAATTCTTGGATCTTTACTAATTGTATTATTATATAAAAAATCTCCAGTCCAATTTACTACTCTATCATATAAATCATTACCACCATTATCCATAATTCTATGATAAGGTAAACCAATTATATTAAGTGCATCAGACCATGTTACATTACTTTTATCTGCTTCAAAATAACCGGAAGAAGTAAAACGTTTTTTCCCTTCCATTTTACCCGGAGAAGGAGGTAATGGAAAAGTTACACCAGTAACAATTCTAGGTAATTCATAAAATATTACTCTTAAAAATCTAAGTAAAGAATTAATGCCATCACCAAGTTTGGAAAATTGATCTGTACCAAACAAATCCCAAAAAAATCTAAATCTATCTACAATTCTCCCCCATTCAAGAGTGGTTGGATCTGTTATATTTTTTTCATTTGTCCAATTATCCCATGACTGTATTGAAGAATTATAAAATTCTTCAAATGTAATATTTTGATTTAATGCTTCACCAAGAGAAGTAGAATTAAATGTTGTTACATTTGATTTTCTATATTGATATGTTAATATTTGTGTTAATGTACGCGTTGCTCTTAAAGCACTCGTAATACCAATTAATGGTCTAAATATAATATCTTCAGGTATAGCAGTTACACTACTAAGACCTAATTGAAAATTCATGTATCTAATAATACTAGTAGTTGTATAACAATATAGAAAATCATCAACTCCTCTTGAAAGTGTTGCCCAAACAGCCATATCATCAACATTAATAAGACGTTCATCATCATCGTCATTCTGACTATTAAAAATTCTGAATCTGTCAGAAATTACTTGATTCATTTCATTAGAAGTGTTAAATGGTAAATAAAGAGTTCCATCACTAGAATAATTTGCAGAAGATCCAAATACCCAAACTGCATATTTATAACATGGTTGTGAAGTTTTTAATTCTTTTAAGTTAAGTTGAGTAATAGAAGCATTTTGTTGTAAAAGATTATCAAATAAATTTCTATTTTCCATTTCAAATCTTTCTAAATCACCATTTCTTAATGCGATTTTATAAGATTTTCTTAATTGTCTAACTTCATTAAATTTTTCTTTACGAGCTAATTTAACATGTTCAGGTTCTGGATCAGATAATAACATTATCAAACCATCTGGATCACCTCTTCTTGCAGCTTTTGATGGTCTAATTGTTTTTTCACTTAATCTTTTATAAAATTCTGCATCTGAAAGATCAGATCTTTTACAAAAATTAACTAAAGGTACATCTCCTATTGTAGGCGGGCAATTAAAAATGTATGGATCAATATTTCCAATACAAACTGCCATAGCAAAAGGATCAGGTACTTCAAATTGTTCACTAAAACCAGGAAAACATCTTTGTCCAATTCCAAAAGGGAAATCTATACAAATTTCTGGAATAGATATATCAATAGTAAAAGTTTCAGATAAAAAACAAGCAGCTATATCATCAACAATATTAAAAATTGAACAAACTAAAGTATTAATTGCAACAACTAAATTATTATTAATAAAAATAATTGCATCATTAACTTTATCTTCAACTGGACCTTTAATAAAATCGGTAACAGCTTGAATTTCAGAAAAAATTAAATCAATTACATCAGAAATTGCATTCAATAAAATTTCTTCAATTGCTTCAAATGCAGCTTCTAACCCATCAACAAAAAGACTTGTAAGAAATTCAATTGCATCAAGAAAAAATTGATCAGCTGCATTAACAATTGTAACGAAAAATTCAAGTAAAATTAATATTGCATCAATAACCTCACAAATTTCATCTCTTAAATTAATTACATTATTCGGATTACCATCTGATAAACCATCCCATCCAAATAAATCCCATATTATAAAATTTGTAGATACGTCGCCAAAAAAACCACCAGGTACAAGACAAACAAATAAATTAATAGTTGATTGTGTAATTTTACTTATTATCCCCACACTTGTATCATAAATACCAACAATTAAACAACAAATAAATCTTGTAATTGCAGAAGCAGAATAATTATCTTCAACTAAATCTCTCATACAAATAATTACAATTCTTTGTAATCTAATTGAAGTAATAAGTGTAATATTTAATACATCAGTTATAGGTCTTCTCAAAAAATTTGAAATTTGTGCCGATGATGGATCGAAAAGTGTTTGAGTTGTTGGAAAAGCATTTAATAAATTTGTAACACCATCAAGATTTGGACATTCAACATAATTAAAAAAAAAACTATAATATAAACAACCAAATGATTCAATCATACCATCTGCTCTTGAAATAATACGTTCATATCTATCAACTACTGTATCTAATGCAGCCAACAAAGTAATTGTTCCAGCTCTTGCGTCAACAATTTGTTCAAAAAATTCTAATATTGTTATTGAAGCTTCAGTTTGTAATAATAAAAGTGAATGAATTAAATCACCAACACAACAGAAAAATTCTTTATCTTCAAATGCATCAGTAACTGATTCAGGTGCAGTTAATGGAACTAATGGACATGATTCTACAGGTAAAAATTGACCTATTTGTCTAATTACATTACCAGCAGCTGCAGCATAATTTCTTGATTCTTCTCTATACTGTTCAATTAAAGGTGATAAAATATCATTTTGTAAATCGTTTATTTCACTATCACTACCAGCTGTTAATGTAGGTATATGAACAAATACATTTATCCAAAATTGAAACCAAGTATATTCTCTTCTTACTCTAAATAATGCAAAATCTCCTAATTCAACATCTAAAAATCTTATAAATGCAACAATATCCGCCCAACCATCTGCATATTGTTGAAAAATAAGATTATAATCATATTCTTGAGTAAAATCTAATAAACTTAATGGATCAAATAACGCAATTTGAGATAACTTCGTCCAGAAAATATAAGTTTCTAAAGTTGAATTAAATAATTTTGCTGTTCCTGTTCCCAATCCCGTCATTTCAGGTACACCAGCGCCTTGTCCTATTCTAAACCAAAAATCTTCAAATCCAAGACTTAAACAAAACAATTCTTCTGCTGGTTTGGTAAAATTTACATGCAATAAATAATTTGATGTAAAAATTAAATCAACATGTGTTATCATATCTATTGAAATTTCAACTACTCTTAATGCCCAATTAGGTCCAACTCCAAAATAAAATCCCATTGAAGGTACTGTATCTGCAGAAAAAAAGGATGTATAATCAAAAAATATATCTAGTGTTGCTCTTAAAATATCATCAATCCAAAATCCTGTAAATTTAATACCTTCAGTTGCATCATCAAAAAACATATCTAATTTTGGTTCTCTTAATAATTGACAATCTAATCTTGGTTGACCTGAAGGTGGACAGGTAAATGGATTTGGAATATTTGTAAATAATTCTGCTAAAAATTTAATACCAGGTCTGATCCAATCTGCAGGTAAATTACCATATCTATCAAGTGCTTTATGTAAATTTGAACTTTGTACTATTTCTTTTGCCCAATTCCAAAAAAAACCTAATTCCTCACATGAACATTCGCCAATATCAAATAATGCTCCAAGTAAAACACCACCTGATGACCAAACTGCTTCCAAATCAAATCTTTCTTCACCACCATCTGCAATAAAAAGTATTAACGATTCGTAAGGAGCTTCCATAAGTGTAACTATTGCCCTGGAAACCTCTTCCCAATCAATTATTGTACATCTTAATAAAATCCGTATTGTTTCTTGAAACATAATGTTGAATAATTGTTGAAAAAGATTCCACCAACATATTGTAATATCATAAAAAATACGTACAATATTATCAGTTGTAATAAATCCACCTCTATAAATTGGTACCCAAAACTCTGTATTAACTTTATCATAAGTTTCTAATATTTGTTTATGAAAATCACTTATCATATCTGCTGCTAAAACAACTGTTGCTAATCCAGCATACAATGGCCAATTACTGTAAACATGATTACCCATTAATGTAATTGAAGTTAATAAAGCTGCAGGTAAAATCAAAATCAAAGTAAGTAAAACAAATAACATTGCACGCAAAAACTCTGAAATTGTCCTTTCTTGAGATGGTTTTCTTTCTACACTTTTTAATACGACTGCAAATAAAATGTAGAGATATCCAATTAGGGCACCGCCTAATGCGACGGCGACTATAGTCGCATTGATAGCCATCTCTAATCTTTATTACTTTTAAATTATTTTATATATCTAAAAAGATTTTGATATCTACATTAACTACTCATTATTTTATAAATCATAAAAAGAGTTGAAAAAGTTGGAGTTTCAAATGGGTCAATCAGCAAGTCAATCAGCTAAAGTTGAAAATATACCAGTTTCAACTAGTAGTCCACAATTTGTTAAATTGTCAAGAGTAATAAGAAGATCGAAACTTACTATTCAATTTTTATATTTTTTTGAATTTTTAAGTTTTTTAATAATTGCTTTATTTAGTATATTTCAAATTACAACTTCAGATACTTTTTCTCAATTATGGTTATTCAATATTGGTCATTTCCATTTATCTCTTTATGCTTTTTTTATTTCAAGAGAATTAACAAATGATATGGGGATATTTGTTGGTTTTGTTGTTATGACAACATTATATGGTTTAGCTGATATAGGTGTTTTAATTTGGAGATATATATTAATAGTTGATTGTAGAAATGATCCAACAAGAAGTGTAGATTGTAATAGTCATCTTTGGGCATCCGATCTGATTTTATCGCTTAATTGGGTCCTAATATTTATTGATATTATTTATTTTATTACAGGTTTATTGGTTGCTATATATAGTAAACCTGTGATAAATGCTTTTTCTACATTATTAGATATTGCTAAAGTCCGTCTTTATAATCAACCTCCACAACAACAAATTATTGTACAACCCGCACCTCCTACACCAGTTACTGTGAATATATCTAGTGAAATTAGTAAGATTGTAAAAATTGAAACTTCATCATCACAATCACAATTTCCTGTGGAAAATAAAGAAAACTTTTTTTTTGAATAATAAATAATTTATTCATTCACTTAAATTTTGATTTTAATGTTTCATTCTAACAAAACCCCAATATATATATTGCCATCTATCACTATATTCAATTTCTTCCAATTCAATCTCTTCTGGAGTTTCTGAGAACGTGTATCCGAAATCTGATACTCCTATGGTATATACACGTTGATGATTTAACAGACTTTCTGATAATATGTACTTCAAGTGAGGGAAATATCGATCTATTTCATCTGCATCGTAAATGCTTATATCTGTGAACATGCCCATTACGTTTATTTTCTTAAATTTTTGCAATACACAATTGTGTGCAATTTTTATTTTTACATCTACTCGCACGAGTTCATAAATTTAAAAATTATTCCATGGGTTGGTAAAAAAGTCAGACCTTGGAGGGGGGGACCTCGGTCGTCGGAGCTTTCCTGACCAGTGAAAAATAGTTGCCGGACATTTTTCCGTCCATGTTTTGGATTACCCATCGGACTAAAATTTAGACTTTTGTACCGGACTGGTTAAAAAAAAGTCAGCTGGGCGAGGGGGGGACCTCGGTCGTCGGAGCTTTCCTGACCAGTGAAAAATAGTTCCCGGACATTTTTCCGTCCATGTTTTTGGTTACCCATTGGATTCATTTTTTAGACTTTCCGATTTGACATTTGACATTTTTTTTTGACATGAAATCGTACGACTTTACGTCAAAAATCTGTCAATAATTTTATACAAGTGACATTATTTTTCAAAAGAAAAAGAAAAAAAACTGATTGATAAACAATCATACCTTTCGAAAAGAAAAAGGTATTAATTATTAACAAAAATGACAAAACAGAGAAAATGGATGCAAATTTACTTACACAAATACAAGGATTATCTGAAATAGATCTTGGCTCTGAAATAGATTTTGACTCTGAGGATAATTGTCTTGTGGATACATCTTCTGAAGAAATGGGAGGGACTTTTGACGACGAAGAAGAAGAAGAAGGAGAAGATGTCGTATGTGATAATGCCGCGATTGGAAATAAAGAAGAAAAAAATGATACTCAAATGAAAGAAATAGATGACATCAAAGCGGTGGTTAATCCTGGTCAAAGCGATCTATTACTTTCTGACGAAAAAAAAGATTCCCCCTCACTATCCGAAGATAGTTATTCGGATTCAGTTGGAAAAAAACGTTTTCGTTCGGATCAATACTATTCCGATCATGAATCTGGACAATATTCATCAGATTATCGTGCCTCCAAACCTGTTATTGTAAGAGGTAACCGAAAAATTACGAACCAGATTCCAGGACCTCCACCTCCACGGAAAATACAACAATTCAATCAATTGGAAGCAGTAAAAAATCTCAAATTTCCTTTTAAGAATAAAACAGATTCAGCTACGATAGAATCTGCAATATCTTTGATTATACCAATTGCCGATGGTATGAATAGTTTGTTAAACGGTGCTTCTTATTTTAAGAAAGAATCTAATTACAGACCAGACCAAATTCTTCCTTTGGATAATTTTGTGCATTTATCTGCCAGTGTTTATAAGTGTAATGAAGATATTCGTGAAAACATTCCTTCGGCAGCTTTTATAATTGATACTATAGTACATCAAATGGAAGAAATTTCAACTTTAAAGCGTGAATTAAATTTGGCAAGAGATTTTGTCAAAAGACAAAGTGATAAACTTGCTGAAGTACATCATCAGAGACAACATCGATTTAATCAAGAAAGAGGAATTGAAGATTCCTACAATAAAGGATATAATAATAATAGAGGGGGGAATCAAAGAGTTAATAGAGGATATAATAGAGGATATAATAGGGGGGGAACAAATGAAAGATATCACAAAAATAGTAATGGTGAAACTCAAAATTTACCACGTGCATTAGGTGAAAGATTGGGATAGGGAATTAAGTTGATAAAATTGTTTATTTTATATGAACATTATAAAAATTGTGAACTTTCTTTCAAATAATTAGCCCATTTGTCACATTTCTTTAATGGGTACCATTTGGTTACATTTTTAAAACAATCATAACAAAAATATTCATTGTTGAATATATAAGAGTCATCTATTTCTATTCCACAATCAGTGCAGGTCTTTGAGTTACCTTCTTCCATTTATACAATGTGTTGATATGATTACAATAATAAATGCATACACACTGTCATTTATTTTTCATCTAAAAATAAAAATTTATTATTAAAATGGTGGATGCTTTTTTTGAGAAAGCATCTATATTTAAAGATTTAATTAATTCTTTTAAGGATTTAATTGAAGATGTTAATTTAATTTTCGATGAAACAGGTATGAAAATAACATCACTGGATACATCTCATGTATCTATTATATATGCTGTTATACCAAAAAATGATTTTACATCTTATAAATGTAAAGGAACTGTAGTTTTGGGGTTAAAAATTGGTTCAATATCTCTTCTTATGAAATGTTCCAAAAGTGGTGATTCATTAAGAATGAAAGCTAAGAGTGATCCGGGTGATGTTGAAATTATATTCGAACAAGGAAGTAAAACATCAACTTATACATTAAAAGTAATGGACATTGATTGTGAAACTCTTGAGATTCCAGAAACTGTGTATGATTGTATTGTAACAATGCCATCTGCTGAATATTCTATATTATGTCAAAAATTAAATATTCTTGGTGATTGTACAACAATTACAATCAAAAAAAAATTAATTACTTTCTTTACAAAAGGTGATATGGGGGAGGGAACGCTTGGATTTAAATCAGATAAAAAGGAGGTATTTATTATTTGAAATTTTAAAATTTCAATAGGAAATTTCAATTCATTGTAATGAGCCTGTTTCTGCAGATTTTGCTGTGAAATATTTGAATTATTTCACAAAAGGATCAAAAATATCAAATGTTGTTACTTTAAAATTATCTTTTAAGGTTCCTTTATTAATTGAATATAATTTATTGGGTAATGGTTATTTAAGATTTTACCTTGCGCCAAAATTACTTGATGATCAGTAATAAAATATTTATGGAAATGTAAAATTTATTCTTTTTTACCCTCTAAACAAGTCTTACAAGTTTTATTGAAATTATTCATTTTTTTCAATTGAGTTTTACTAAATTTCCCCACTTCTAAATTTTGTTTACAAACAATACATCTGTATCCCGAATTAATGGATTTTTCACCTTCTCGATTCAATCTTTTTTTTTCATTTCTTTCTTGAACAATAATTTTAGGTAAACATTCCTTGCAAATATTTCTTTTAGAAGACATATCTTCTTTCAATTTAAAAAGATGACAATTTTTACAATCAAAGAATTTTGTAAAACATTTTTCACAGACATCATAGTGAGGACTAGATTTATCTTTTTTTTTAACTTCCAGACAAGAACGACATTTAAATGTCAACCATTCAGGTGGGTTTGGACAACATTCTATACAGGCATTCGAATAACCATCACTTAAATCATCACATGATTTAATTTTTTTACACCCAGGACATTCAAATGTTAATTTTAAAGGGTGATCAAATGATTCCATCTAATAATCTAATTCAAGGACCTCTAATAAAATGTTTTAAAATATATATTTATAAATTTACTTAAATTTAGAGATATGTCATTCAAAAATTAATTAAAATCAAAGAGTAATATATTTTGCAAGTTTCAAAAAAACAATAAAAAGAACAAACTTCGATAAAATTTAATAGATGACTGATCAGAAAATTGAATTAAAAGAATTTGTAAAGAGAAAAACTTTCCTTGGAAGCAAAAGTTGTATTTTAATCATATCAGGAAATTCTTTGATCGAAAAAAATACAGACAATCATCTAGTTAATCAAAATACATTTAATAATATAATTATAAGCAGATTTAATAATATACTATCAATAACTGATAAAAAAACAAAAGAAAAGAATCAATATATTTTCACTAGTTCTGATACCACAGATTTATGGTATGAAAAATTGCAATCTGTTGAAATACCTGATTTATCATTTATCAATGATCCTGCAATATGTATAAGTTCTACTGCAATGATATTAGAAGTAAATAAAGCTTTTGAACAATTATTTCATTATGAAAGATCAGAGCTTATTGGTAAAGATGTTATTTTGATAATAGATCCAACATTTACAAATACATCGGAACATACCTCGCACATTAAAAGATATTTACAAACAGGTGTGACACATTTAATCGGTAAACCCAGAAAAGTTAGAGGACTTCAAAAGGGTGGTATCCAAATAGATGTGACTATTTCTCTAGGTGTTAACAAATTTAATAAAAACACTTCTTTTACAGCCATTTTTAAGAGAATTGAGAAAGATGATACAAAATCAATGATAATAAAGAAAGGTTTAGAAAAATTGTTAAAAAGGGATACAGAAGAGAAATTGAAATCAATGTTAAAAAAATGTGTTGATGATAAACCTCAACATGATTATAGAGTTGGTTGTAAAGAATTAGACCAAATAACAGGTATTATCATGATAAGATTAAATCCTTGTTTATCAAGATTAATTGAAACCGTAGATGTAAATGCAAGTGCATCAACGATCATTAATGACTTTGAAAATTATGGTAATGTTTCAATTATCAGAAATGTTTTTGATTCTGTTTTTTTAACAGATAAAAATTATTATGAAGTAATGTATCTTCGTATTGTATGTCCTTTATTAGTAATACAAAAACATAATGAATGTGCAAAGAGAATAATAAATAAAATTAATCAGGAAATTGAAAAGTTAACAAGTTCAAATAGAGAAGATTAAAAATATGGTAATCATTATTCATTTGGGAGATCAATAAATCTCTATGTAAAACTATGTAAAAATAAATTTTATTTTAATTTCCACGATAATCTTTCAATTCCAAACACTTCCACTGTTGTACGCGTGCGTGGAATTAATAATGTAAATAACAAACCACAAAATAACACAGTACTTATAATTCCTAAAGCTACAAAACCCATTGTATTACCATTTCCATCATCGTCATCGTCATCTTCTTGACCTGGACATTCGTTATCATTACAAAAAGTTTCAATTCCTAAAAATTTCCCATTAAATGTGATAATACATTCTTCTAATGTAATTTCAATACATTCATCGTCTAGGAAACAACACGCACCATCATTTGGTGGTTGTGTAGATTCTATACAAGTATCTGGTTCACATATTATTCCAAAACCTTGAAATCCCCCATCAGCTGATTCACATACTTCATCACTAGATACACCACATTCACCATTAGGAAAACAACAAGCACCTTGTATACAAGTTTCATTTGCACATATAGTTCCATCACCTTGAGGTATATTACCAGCTAATGAACATAATTCTTGTGAACATTCACCACAAGTTCCATTATTAATATCACAACATGCCCCATAAGGCTCATGTCTTGGTGATATTTGTGACTTTACACAAGTATAAAAATATAAAAACAGTAAACTAATTACGTATTTCATTTGTAATTACTATTCATTATTAAATACATAGATATATGTTTATATATAGTAAATCTTAAGATAAATGGTTAATTACGAATATTCTGATTCCGAAAGAAGTGTACTTGGACTAAGTATCATTGCATTAATTGAAACTATATTGATTGCTTTTAGAATTAATGGAAATTATTCCACGCATTGGTCCGTGGTATTCATCCCTCTCTATTTTTTATTTTTCCTCTGTTTTTTAATGAATATTTATTTAACTAGAAATTATTTTAAAAATGTTGGATGGTCTATATCGCAATTACATTTATTAATTTCATGGATAAATTTAATTGGGTTGCTTACATTTATTATATTATTATCATTTGAGTTATCAAAACCTGAATCTATTGGAAAAATTACTGTATTTTGGCCTTTAATTATTGTACTTTGCATTAATATTTTATTGTTTTTCGCATGGCCAAATGTTTTACGAAAACTTTTCTCACAGACAGATTATGGTCGATTTAGTAGATCAGACTTAAAATTTGTCGAAATTCCACAAAGAGAAGTAGGACAAGAACAAGAAGAGGAATGTAATCCGCCAATATATAAATGAAAAATAAATTTTTATTCTTTTTTCATTACTAATGATGTATTAAAAGTGTCATACCTTCCTTTTTGATTTGTACCAATAAGAGCTTGTGGAATATTTGAATCTGGTTTATCATCATATGACAATGAACAAGATTCAAAATTTATTCTTGCAAATATTTCTATAGTAAGTCCAAGTTTAAGGAATTGACCATCATTCTTTTTATTCCATTTTTCTCTATTGAATTTTCGAATAGTAAAATCCAAATCTGATATTAAATTAGGTTGCAAAAATGGTTTTACAAAAACCATTACTTTTTCAAAATGTTGAGTTTCCCAACGAAAACATTTTTTATCACTTTGATTTTTAGCATTCCAAATATAACTCAATATTTTTGGTGGAATATTCGCACCACTTTTCAATAATACATGAACAAATATTACAGTGAAAGTGTTTTTTTTCATGAAAGTATATTTATCAAGTTTGTTACAAAATTGATAAATAAAATCCCATTTTTTTACTGTTATAATCATTGCCCATAACGTATCTCTATTTATTGAATTGCGTTGACCATTACCCCAAATCACAAATGGATTGAGCGATTCTAATATATGGGATTCCTTAGAATTATTTACAGTTATATTTGAAGGTAATTGAGGTTCTACTATCACCGTTCTTGAACCTGGAATTTCAGTATTAAATTCCAGAGTTGCATATATCGAAGAAACTATATGATCTAATTTCATATCAATTATCCACATACTTTCTATATTAAAACTTGAATTTTTAATAAAACTTGAAAAATTCACACACAGTGTATCTTGATCATCACATATTTCAGTTTTGGTTTTTATTTCAAATTTAATAGCATCCATACATGATTCTTTATACAAATTTTTTGAAAAATATTGTTTAAAAAAAATATTACTCAATAATTGTAGAGGAGTTAATTGTGAAGAGGATGAGTTATCTATTTTTTTACATAATTCTTCTATACCTCTAGATTGATATTTCATCATTAATAAATTAATATAATTATATTGAATATCAAAATCATCTGAAGTCAATTCTAGATGTGATTTTTTATGTATTTTTTCAATTTCAATTTTTGAAATTTTCAATTGATTTTCGATAACGCAATAAAGTTTCTCAGGTTGATTTGTTCCCGAACCTTTTTTTACACTATCATGAATATTACTATTATTTTCTTCTTCTGAAGAAGAATTATAAGAAGATGAATAAGAGGGTGAAGAATCATTCACCCCCTTTTCAAGGTTACTATCATTCCTTTCATTTCCCATTGTAATTTTTACAAATGATATAAACAATTTCAAATTTTCCATATTTTAAACTTAATAAAAGAACTGTTCTTATATAAGATTAAAATATTTCAGATTATTTTTAAAATCAATCAATGTCAGAAAAAAATATATTTAATGAATTAGAATATGTTGATATAGAAGTTGATACGTTTAATGAAATTTATAAAGTTTTAAATGAAGATATTAAAAATAAAACAATTATTTTTGACATTGATCAAACTTTATTATTACATTCAGCTAAAAATGGACGCGGATGTGTAATTCAATTTTTTCAAACAAAAATAAATACCTTTGTCAGGCAAATTTATGAGATTGCAATTAAAGTACCTAATTTACATATTTATTTTATTACTGCAAGGCATGATACCAGTGGTGCACGTGAAAGAACTGAAGAAGAATTAAATAGATTAGGATATACAAAATATGATGGAATTTTTTTTAGAAAATCAGGTGAACGTGATAATTTAAAATATAAAACAGATGTTAGAACTAAATTAGAAGATGAAATGAATTTAATAATATTATTAAATATCGGAGATAAATGGTCAGATATCAATGGTGGTCATTCAAAATATATTATTAAATTATCTCATGTACCTTCAAAAAATTTTTGGTCTAATTAGTTTAAATTTGTTTTCATTAAGAAATAAATCTTCTATTTTTGAATTACAATCAAGACAAGTCATAGTTTGATTTTTCTTTGTAAAATTTTTTCTTCCTTACCATATTGCTAACATTTTCAAGGTAAGTAAATTGGTCTTCGGTCATATCCTGTACAAGCATTACATCAAAATCATTAGTATCGGGCGTATCATCTTCAGATGAAATATTTTCGTCAGACATATTTCAGTAATTTTTTTAGAATTTAAATTTATTAAATTATTAATAAAATAAATTCTAAAAAAAAATTAGTCCGATGGGTAACCCAAACATGGACGGAAAAAATGTCCGGCAACTATTTTTCACTGGTCAGGAAAGCTCCGACGACCGAGGTCCCCCCCTCGCCCGACTGACTTTTTTTTAATCAACCCGGTAAAAAAGTTTAAAAATTAATCTGGTGGGTAACTCAAAACATGGACGGAAAAATGTCCGGGAACTATTTTTCACTGGTCAGGAAAGCTCCGACGACCGAGGTCCCCCCCTCGCCCGACTGACTTTTTTTACCAACCCAGTAAAAAACGGAATGACATTGATTAATTGTAGAAAATGATGAAATCATTTTCAAATCAATACATTTGACAATTTAAAAATTTTATATATGAACATAACAAAAATTTAAGAATGTAAAGAAATATTTAAAAATTATATTATTAATTGAAAATGGAGGTTGGAGAGGAAGAAAAAAAAGATGTTCTTTTATTTTTTGAAGAGTGGGAAGAAAAAAAATTAAAATTTTTTTTTGAATTGTGGATCAGAGATTTGATTTTAAATTCTTCAATTGAAAATTCAATTGAATTTTTTAATCATTTGACTGATATTAAATCATCGAAATTAGTTCAATTAATAAAAAATGTTTCCGAATATGAAAGATTAATGGGAAAAAGTGAGGTTCGTGAATTTAACAAAATTCATGAATTCATCGTTAAGAAATCAAATGAAAACTTTGGTGGAGATAGTGAAAGTTATTTATTTGACGTGTTTCGTACTTCAATAACAAAAATTAAAGATGAAGTAGTGTCTATTATTTATGCAGATTTAGAAACGGAAATGATGGAATATTTTCGGATTTCGATTCTTAATTGGTATCCTTACCTACAAAATGTTGGTATCATGCCGTTCGTAAGTGAGTTTAAATATGAACAATTTACACTTGATGTGTGGGATGAACATAATCCCACAGTAATTACATTGTTAATTGATGTTGGTGAAATTATTAAACGTTCAAGTCTGCTAGCGCAGAAATTTTATTTAATTGCATTAACACAGAATTGGCTTAAAACAGAAAGGACGGCAACCACTGATGAATTTGATTGGGTAATTGATTTTTATAGATGGTTTTACTTAAAACATCTTTCTTTGGACAATTTATCACTTGATTCACCTGATTTTTTCGTAGAGCCTGCATTTAAAGATAAACTGGTTCAATGGTTAAGGACTTTAATTTTTAAAATTGAGATATTGCAAGAAAAAATAATGTCGAGGAATTTACCAAAATTTTCAACTCGACAGAATCCGAAACGTTTTAATTAAATTTAATTTTTATATAAAGTTAATTGTGAAGAAGAAGAAGATGAAAATTTTTAAATATATTTTTATTTAAATTGTATTTTTTAAACTCTTATTTAAATAATAAAAAAAAAGAAATTTAAAAATTTGTTTATTTCTGACAGCTCCTTCATTTTTTGATTGACAAGTGATGGGTGATAAGTAACATGCGCGATTTTCATTTTTTGAAAATCTGAAAACAGAACACATCTAAGAGAAGAAAAAAAAAACTAATACAAAATGGGGAGAAGCCCCGTTCCACGTAATGATGATAGATTTTTTGGATCAGAGACTTCAAAAGGAATGGGTAATGGAAGAGCGAGTCTTCAAAAATATAAACGTACAGCAATTACAAAATTACTTTCTCAAGTTGGCAATTCTTATTATAACATGATTTATTTAGTTATGTTTGATCCAGTTACTGGTGAGTCGATTGTAGTAAAAAATGTTGAAGATGTAGAAGGACTTATATATGAAGTAGAAAATTCTAGTAGCAAACGTACTATTTTACCAAAACATGTTGAAGAAAAAAACGTTCCGGGAGAAGACAGTTCTTTATTAGATTTACCATTTTTAAGTGAAAAAAAACATCTATTCACTACAGGCCCAGAGGCGAGAGAATCTATTCAACCCATTTTAGATAAATTTGGTTTTATTTTTTCTGAACAAGAAGAATATGAACAATATAAAACAAGAATTGGAGCAAAATTTAGTAAAAAAATTGGTATTGATCTCAATGAGGGTGGGAAACAATCAACCCCAAAAAGTAAAAAACGTAAAAACATTCATAACAAATTTTCAATTCCAGAGAATGTAATAAATAACCTTACTGAAGAAGAAAATAACCCCACGCAAGTCCTTGATTGTATGACTCTTGCAGATTCTAATATTTACAAATTTATAAGTAGAAATTTTAATATAAAAAAGGAAGTAATAAAAAAAAGGAAGGTATCAAATATTCAATTTCCTGGAAATCTGGTTGCACCACCTACTGTTCCGAAATATATACCTCCTGTAAAAATTATTGAAGAAGGAGTTCAAAATTATGAAGAATATACGGATATTGAAATGAATGATATTCTTAGTAAAGCACGTTGGTTCATTGATAGTGTAAACGGAAATCATCATCAACAAATATCATTTGATGATGAAAATATATCTGGAATACTGAATAAAAACGATTTTGATAATATAGAAAATTTAGATGAACTTGTGAAAAATCAAATTATTGACAATTTTTATTAACACATCAATCATTTTTATGTAACTGATCAACCAGAATATATTTGTTGAATGCAATTGTATGATTAAAATTAATTTTAAACTATTTCGTCCTTACATTTATCTTTATCTGGTAGGGTAATGCAAGTTACACTCCTCATATCTCCATTACCGAAATCTAACACAAGTCTATTGAAATCAGATAATTTTTAAAAAACACCTATGGTCTGTGTGCTCAAATATAACTCCAGGTCTCTTACTTTTTATACAAATGAAACACGTGTATAAAACTTTCGATGCACGCTCTTCTGAATTATCAGATATACATATTTGACAATTTGGTCTAACCAAGAGATTTGCGGCTACCATCATTGCAGCCAAATTAATTTTTCCGATTCTCTTTTCTCGCATTTCGATCTTTTTAAGTTTGATATATTCTTTTTCTATTTACCATTTGGGATAAATAACCAAAAATTTAATAAACTTGTAAAAATAAATTTGATGTCAAATTGTCAAATTGTCAAATTGTCAAATCGTCAATTTTTAAATTTAAATATTTACACAAAACAACAAACACCGCAAAGATGGAATTAGATAAAAGTAATGTGGAATTTGAAAGACTCGAGGACGAAAATGAAATTAATTTCTTTGTGAAATTAATGAATGATCAACTTGCATTTTTTTTACGTGCATATTCTGATATTGTTTTTTTACATCTTGAGAATGAATCTCAATATCCAGAATTAAAAAAAACTTTTGATGAATTGATTTTAAAACTTGAATCTGATGCACCTTCTTCCACATACAATGAAGAAAAAATTAAAAATGGAAAATTTGGAGCGTTAGAAACTAATTTCATGAGCATTATGAGAAGAAATTTAGATAATATAATGCTTGAAACATGTAAATTTCAAAATGCAAGAAAAACATTACAGATCAAAGATTTAATTGAAAAATTTGAAACAACACAAGATTCGATAAAAAATGCTACAGTAGATTTTGATATTAAAAGACTTGAGGGTAAAAAACGTAGGATCAATTAAACAGATAAAACCCCATTTTCATTAATTACTTCTTTTGTTATAGTTGCCGGTGTATTATCTTGTTCTTTTAAAAAAAATTCATCATAAATTATATTGATCATTTCATTTAAATTAAAAGTATGTGAATTAGTAACCCATTTAGAATCTTTTTCTTTCATTAAATAACACCATAGAAATATAGTTTCTTGAAAATTATTTAAAATATACATATTTTTCTGATACAAGATAATATAGTATTTCATTACTGTTACTATAGTTGGATGTGTGCTCAAAATTATTTTTTCTAAATTTTCCAACAATTCATGACTTCCTTGTAAACATTTTTTTGACCAATCAAATTGACACTTACTTTTAGCTAAAATATCAACAAATTGTAAAACTTCAATATTTCTTATAAAATCAGATCCGCGATAATTTATAAAAAGAGAATGAGTAATAAAAAAAGTTTGCATTGGTGTTCTTGTTTTTTCAAGTATACTTAAATCATCTGAAGCTTGTATTCCTTTTGATTGACTAGTATAAATTATTCTTTCACCAGATCTAAGACAATTTGTAGTAATTGATGATTTGATTTTTTCTCTAAATGTTTCATCTTCTATTAGGAATACTTCAGCTTTAAGAAAATCATATAATTCATCACTTTTTTTTATTGAACAATGTTCAATAATTGGATCTAAAACAATGTTAATAAAAAGAAAAAAAATTACTTGTCCCTTGTGTGTACATAGTTTTTAAAAATGGTATTATCATTATTAATGAACGCAATGAAGAAATAATACAAGTAACACGTTCAATAAATATTGGAGTGCAAATAAGAACATAATCACCTTGTGGGTTAATTTCTATTTTTCTCGAAAATAGATCATTAGATTCATTTATAATTCCATCTTGTGAATTAAATCTATTACAAATTATGAATGCAATTCTTAATTCTATTGTATTAAATAAATCAATTAATTGACTATTTAAATCTAAAAATTTCCACCCTTTTTGCAAACCTTGTAATTGAGTTAATATTTCCATTTGCGATAAGTTAAAAATTGATCGATTATCAAAATACATTAAAAAATTATTTTTTAAATAATTATAATCTAAAAAATCACGCCTATGTGTATCTGAATAACATAATAAATTCAATAAACTATAACGTGTTAAATAAATAATTGTATAAGATGATAATGCACCTCCTACAATTTTTAAATTATATTCTCTACTTTCGCCTTGTTGAAAAAGAAAATCTAAAATTTGATTTGATAATTCTTTAATTCTAAGAAAAAATGCTTCTTTTTGATCATCAGTATCAAATACAATTTTTTTAGAACTCAAACCCGCAGACCTTTCATTTGTTTTTTTATATAAACAATGTGCATGTTCTAGGTAAGTTGTATCAATTTTTTTTTTATCACGAGGTTTTGCGCGTTTATAAAAATCATAATCTAAAAGAGCAGAATAAGATATATTAGAAAAATCAACCGAATCATTGTGTTTACGTTTATTCATACGATATTTTTTTTCCTTTTATATCTTTCTTTCAAAAGAAAGAATAATATAAAAATAAATATTCTTTATATTCTTTTACAAGAAATAAATATGAGTGGGTCTATTCAAACATTTGATGATCTATTTTCTTCTGCTTCTTCCGAAGAAGAAGATGAACAAGATGAAGAAGAAGAAAACAATTCAATGCAAATATCTAATAGAAGTAATAAACGTAAACGAAGTGATCAAGCAATAGATTATAGAGGAGTGGCAGAAGAAGTAATTTATGAATGTTGCAGTTTACCATCTGATGTACGAAAAGAATCGGAAAAACAACGAAGATATGAACAAGATGGTATATATGCTTCTAATTTTGAATGTGAATTATGTAGAATAGGCAATTTATCATCAAATACAAAAATATCAAAAGGTATTGTCAAAGTTTATGAAATTTATCAAGAAAATTTTAAAGTGAGAAGTGATATGATGGTATATCAAAAAATGGCAATAACATGGAATAACAAGGTTTATGAACCAAATATTAAATTAGATCCACAAAATGAATTAAATTTAACTAAAGTAACAGTATCTATTGTTCAAAATCATTTTGAAAATTGTATGGTAAATGATATAAATAATATGGTTTGGGATGATATTATGTATTTTAGAGATGCTAAAAAATTACTTAGACGATCAGGTAATCATATAAGAAATTGTAGTAATGGTGATATTCAAACAAATCAACGTGGATTTAAATTATATTTAGATTTACATAAAGCAACATTAAATGCTTTAGATTTTCTTCATAAAGATAAACAACGAAAAACATTGGGTAGTAGGCAACAAAGACAGAAATATTAAATGTTGTGTATGAATTTGTATTAAATAAATAATATTCATTTTAATGAAAAGGTGTTTAAAAATCTTATTAAATTCAAAGGATATCCTTTGAATAAAGAGTTTATATTCAATTAAGAATTCAAACATTGAATAAAAACTATATAAAATATAATGAATGAATAAAAAATTAAGTATTGAGAACAAACAATAAAATAAATAGATACTTAGTTTAGTTTAGGTTATAAACTTAGTAGGTATGAATAGTCTAAGATCAGGCAAAGTTACTAGTACTGGCTCTAAAGGGGCACTCAGTGGTATTATTGATAATACCACTGTAGTGGGACCAGGTATGGTCCCACTATATTCTGCGGCATCATTTGGTAACTCATTGAGAAATATTGCTCAAAGAAAATCCCAAATGACATTTGGATCTACAACTATGAATGTAGATAATATAGCTGCTCCATTTCATGGAACTCAAGCTTTTACAGGACCAGTTCCTATAAAAAAAATGTTTAGAAATGATCACAATGAATATGTAGAAGGAACTATATTATTTGGATGTAAATCTAGTAATGATATTAATAGTCATGAAATTACAGCAGTTGCAATTCAAAATTTTAATGCGCAATCGGAACGAAGGGCAAGAACAGAACAAAAAAATATATCATTAGGTAGAGATATTGCTATGAATGGTTCTCAAAATATATTTAATGCAGCTGATAAAAAAAGAGCAAGAAATAACGATCCTTCTGCTGAATTTTTCCCTTTAACACAAGAAGAATTTGAAAGGGACTGGGGATTTATGGGTATTGTAACTGGATCGGGTACAAAAACTGGTTTTGTAGATAAAAGTACAAACAAAAGATTACTTAATGTTAAATTTTATGGTGAAGCAAGAAATCTTCCAAATATTTGGGGTGTTAAAAGAATTGGTCAACACGTTGGATTTTTAATTAAAGAAGTAATGACTAATGAAACTTCTTATTTAGGATTAAATGGTGAAGAACTTGGTGACCCCACAACCGTTCCATATCTTCAAATTATACCTTGGATTGCTGAAGATAGTGATATTTGTCAAAAATTTCCAGCAAATTCTAGTAATTTTTGGGATCCAAAAGTTACAGATTCTGATTATTGGAGGAGAACAACCACTCCGCAACAAATTTTACCTACAAAATCAAATGGACTTCCAGATATTTGGTCAACAAGAACAATACCAACAGAACCTTTAATTCATAATGATTATAAAACAGGTTTTTTTATTCAATTAGGAACAGTTACAAGAACTACAAGTCCATTTTTTTCTAGTCATTATTATAAATCATCAAGATCGTTTAGAGATTATAATTTTTTAAGAAATGAATCTAATTGCGATATTTATATTAATCCACATCCCGAACTTCCAGTACCAGTATAATTTTATTTATATTCTGTAGTATTGATAGTATATGATGTTTCTGGTGGTAATATTATTTGTTTTTCTTGTAAAATAAAAATAGAAATGTTTAATCTCATGTTACATAATGATTGTAATATTTCTGAAAAAAAATGAGTTTCTGACAAAAATAGAGTTTTACAAAAAGGTTCTTGTTCATCAAAATTTCTAAAATAAATTATAATACCATTTGCGTTGGGTCCTCTTAGGATTTTCCCTTTTGTGCAAATCATTAGAATTTTGGTTCCATCTTCATATTGTAATTCATTCTCATTTTTTTTTATCAAGTCTTTATCTTCATTTTTTAAATCTTGAAATAATTTAATAATAATTTAATATTTTTAAAAAAAAATTAAAAATATTAAATAAATTTAAATTAACATCAAAATAATAACCACTTGGTTTAATAGTTTATTCATGAATTTTATTAAAGAAGAATGTAATGAAAGCGAAGATGAAAGTTATAGCAGTAAAAATTATACATATGCAGGTGTATATGAGCAACGTTGGAGATCTTTTTTAACTGAAAAGGAAACTATACGCATTTTGACAGCATTGGTTATAACTAATATCATTGCTATTGGTTGCCCTCCACATTATATAAATATTTTTTCAATGGATGCAAAAATATTTATTTTATTTTTAATTTCATTTTTTCTTGGAATTATTATCATGCTTATCATAAATCTATTTACTTGGAACCTGAAACTCAACAAAGAATTATCTTTAGGAATTAAAAGATATTTCGCAATAAAACTCAACCCAATATATTACTTTGTAACTTTCAATGGGTTAAATTTGGCATTACCCTGGATCTTTGTGAAAATTTGTTGGCCGTTCTGCACTTGCATAATCACAGTCTTTATCATGTTTTATTGTACTTTTATTTTCATATGTGGCGTATATTTGAAGAAAATATTGCAACCTTGTGTAAGATGTTTTGTAAGAAATTACTTTTGAATCATGAGCCTTAATATCCACCTCGTAATGGATAGTAATTCATTATAGTACTATTATTTGAATTTTCCATTTTTAATAAAAATTATGTTGGACATCTATAAAAATATATTTTTATAAATTTAATAATCAGAAGATTGTAAGAAAGTACATAAACAAACCCAAAAACAAGATGCGATGTGTACAACCAAATATGAGATCGCATGACCCACAGGATATTGATTTGGATAAAGTTGCTTCAGAACGTACAATGTATACAGCTACAAATGAAGCTGGAGTATGGTCTGTTCGTAGAGGAGAAATTTTTTTTATCGTTCCTGGAAGGAAAAGTAATATAGGAGATGTTATACCAAAAGCGTTAACTCAACTAAATGGTAAAGGAGCTGAAGCATTACAAATGTTTCCAAATGATGAAGTTAATCAAGTTAATTATTTATGAAACAAAAGAATTTATTCACTTTGCTTATGGTAAGTGGGAATTAAACCACTGTTATCGAAAATAATCTCTTTGTGTCCCATGTTAATAAAAAATCAACGTTAACATAATAATTGTTTTTTGAAAAATGTATCGAAAAAAGAGAATTAAATAAATAATATGCTATTAGAGATAATATAATCAGAAGTTGTAAGAAAGTACATAGACACCCAAACAAGATGCCACCTGTACAACCAGGTATGAGACCACCTGAAACCCAGGGTATTGTTATTCAAGCAAGATTTGACTGGGAAGCAAGAGAAACTCATAAAGTTTCTTCAGAACGTACAATGTATACAGCTACAGATGAAGCTGGAGTATGGTCTATTCGTAGAGGAGAATTTGCTTTTACCGTTCCTGGAAGGAAAAGTAATATAAGAGATGTTGTACCAAAAGCATTAACTCAACTAAATGGTAAAGGAGCTGAAGCATTACAAATGTTTCCAAATGATGAAGTTAATCAAGTTAATTATTTATCAAACAGAATTCAAGTCATAGGTGTAGCTGAAGATGATATTTTTGATGTAAAATCATCTTCAGCATCTAGTTTTCTTGTTAAAATTGCTGGTCCAAGATCTATTCTTGCACGTGGTTCACTTAAGTTTGGTGATTATATTCAAGCAGTACCTCCTAAACCTTCACAATTAGATAATTTAAGTCAATTAGAAGGCGTTCCTTATTTAAAAGTAACCTTAATTCCAAGGGCTTATACACCATTAACTGTAGCTGAAACTATTGGAACATATATTCGTTTATTTCTTCGTTCAGAAGAAAGAATGTTAAGTTTAAATGATATGAGATTTAGTAGGACACCTTTACATGTAGCTTTAAAAACAATGTTTTCTAATCAACTTTTTATTGGTTGCATAACTCTTTATAAATTTCTTAAACTTGGTATCATTCAATGGAATGATCTTGGAAATGTAAATTTCAATCTTAAATTACAAGGTCAACAACCAACACATGAAGATTTAATTATTGCAATGATGCAAAATTTTGATTTATTTCCAAGACAAAATTTCACACCCCCAGGTACTAATGTAAGACAAGATATTAAATCGAATTATACAGAATTAGGGATAACTTTATTAAATATGTTTAATTGGGATGGAAGAGTAGCTAATTTTGGTTTTGGATTTGATGACAAAAGTAATCGACTTGAAGGTAAAACTGAAACAGGTGAAATTATTACATCGAATTCACGTGGTGCTGTATTAAATTTACAATTAAATTTACCAAAATCAAATTATGCAGCTACTTCTCAATTTATCATGAAAGAATATGATAGTTTACAAGGAAAACTTGTCTCTTCTGCAGAAGATGGCGAATATGCAACTATGATCTAAAAATTTAAATAAATTTATTACAAATATTTCCTTGTTAAATAACAATTCTTTCTAAGTCATTTCAAACAATTTAAATGTCCATTACGAGCAATTAAACAAATTTATTATTCTGACTCTTCAGAATAATAAATTGAGATTTAGGACATCCATTCTCTCTAGCCCATTTCAAATAGTCTACGTGTCCATTTTTATCAGCGTACAAACGTACAAACAAAGTTCTTCATCCCAATCACAACCATTCTCTCTAGCCCATTTCAGACAATCTAAATGACCATTGGCAGCAGCATAATCACAAGTAAAATTATTCCAATTACACCCATTTTCTCTAGCATATTTCAGACAATCTAAATGTCCATTGATAGCAGCGTTTGAACAAGTAATTTCATTCCAAGGAAATCCATTTTCTCTAGCACATTTTAAAATATCTAAATGTCCATGGAGAGCAGCGTCAGAGCAAGTATATAGACTCAGATGAAAATCCTTTTTTATAACCCATTTAAAACAATTTAAATGTCCATGTGTAGCAGTGATTTCACAAATATGTCTATCCCAGGGGCATCCGCTTTCATACGCATATTTTAAACAATCTAAATGTCCATTTTTAGCAGCATTCGCCATCACATCTTTACCCCAAGGACATCCATTCTCATGAGCGTATTTCAAACAATCTAATTCTCCACTGTAAGCAGCACTAGAACAAGTATCACTAGCCCAAGAACAGTCATTCTCATGAGCCCATTTTAAGCAATCTAAATGTCCGTAGGAAGCAGCTTGTTCGCAAGTATACTCATTCCAAGCACAACCTTTTTTTCGTAACCATTTAAGAATATTTAAATGTCCTCCTTGAGCAGCTCTAGAACATAAATCTTTATTCGATAAACAATCGTTTTCAAAGGACCATTCCAAACAATCTAAATGTCCACCGAGAGCGGCATTAGAACAAGTGATTTTACTCCAAGGACAATTATTTTTTCTTGCCCATTTTAATATTTTTAATTGGCCATACAAAGATGCTCTACAACATATAATTTCTTTTAGAGGATAATGATTGTTTATCAACCAAATCAATAAATTTAATTCTTCAGATTTTATGATTTCCGTTGCCAATTGATATGTAATCACAAGAGGCGTTTCAATCTTTTTAAAACTATTTAACCATGTTTTTGAAACTAATCTTAATATAATGTGATATTTTTCAAGATAAGAAAATATATATTTTACGATATCTCTTGAATTTATAAATTCGTCTAAAGGATATGATACATCTAACTCGTATTTTGTTTTTTTATTATTATTTACACATTCGTGTTCCATTGTATTAAATTAATTTAAAATTTTATTTTTTTTAAAATCGTACGATTTCATGTCAAGAAATGTCAAAATAAAAAGTCAGACGGGCGAGGGGGGGACCTCGGTCGTCGGAGCTTTCCCACCCAGTGAAAAATAGTTGCCGGACATTATCCCGTCCATGTTTTGGGTAACATACTAGACTAATTTTTAGACTTTTTTACCGGGTTGGTAAAAAAGAGTCAGTCGGGCGAGGGGGGGACCTCGGTCGTCGGAGCTTTCCTGACCAGCGAAAAATAGTTCCCGGACATTACCCCGTCCCATGTCGCGGTTACCCACGGACTAATTTTTAGACTTTTTCATCTCTTGGTTATAAAATTTGAATCAAGGACAACCATTCTCTCTAACTCATTTTAAACAATTTAAATGTACATTATGAGCAATATTTAAACAAATTTATTAATCAGAAGAATCAGAATAATTTAAGGGAAGATTGATTCCCGACATTCCTGACATTTTTGACATCTATTCTCTCTAACCCATTTTAAACAATCTAAATGTCCATTATCAACAGCATTAATAGAAGTTTCTTCATCCCAAGGGCAACCGTTGTCTGCTGCCCATTTCAAACAATTTAAATGACCATTTCGAGCGGCATCGGAACAAGTATGTTTATCCCAAGGACAACCATTCCCTCTAGCATATTTTAGACAATCTAAATGTCCATTGATAGCGGCACTAGAACAAGTAAATTCATTCCAAGGACAGCCATTTTCTCTAGCCCATTTTAAAATCGTTAAATGTCCATTGATAGCGGCAATAGAACAAGTACGTTCATTCCAATCACAACCATTCTCTCTAACCCATTGTAAACAATCTAAATGCCCACCGATGGTAGCACAAGAGCAAGTATTTTCATCCCAAGGACAACCATTCTCTCTAGCCCATTTTAAAATCGTTAAATGTCCACCGAGAGCAGCATCGGAACAAGTACGTTCATCCCAATCACAACCATTCTCTCTAGCCCATTTTAGACAATCTAAATGTCCACCTCGAGCAGCTTCAGAACAAGTACGATCATCCCAATTACAACAATTCTTTCTAGCCCATTTCAGGCAATTTAAATGTCCACCTCGAGCAGCAGCATTACAAGTATTTTTACCCAAAGGACAGCCATTATTTCTAGCCCATTTTAAAATCGTTAAATGTCCACCGAGAGCAGCATTAGAACAAATTGTTTTATCCCAAGGAGAACCATTCTCTCTTGCCCATTTTAATATTTTTAGTTGACCGTACAGAGAGGCCTGACGACATAAAAAACTTTTCATAAGATAATGGGTGTTTTGTAACCAAATCAATAAATCCAATTCTCCAGATTTTATCATTTCCGTTACCAATTGATATGTAATCACAAGAGGTGTTTCAATCTTTTTAAAACTATTTAACCATGTTTTTGAAACCAATCTTAGTATAATATGATATTTTTCAAGATAAGAAAATATATATTTTACGATATCTCTTGAATTTATAAATTCGTCTAAAGGATATGATA
>SDBT01002482.1_pt1 | contig 32564 bp, 30 predicted proteins | sample 2277101 | NCBI WGS metagenome assembly SDBT01 (sample SAMN10404973, study PRJNA504765) | marine sediment metagenome | isolation source: marine sediment core GS10_PC15, 103 cmbsf | place: Arctic Ocean: Southern Knipovich Ridge | collected 2010 | reverse complement strand
GTGACTGTATGACTGCCATAACGAAATTCATTGCTCATACATTCAATTTAAAAAAAATGTGTAGCAACTGAAAGTCTTGCACTGAAAGTGCATAGTTTTAAACTAGCGCTCGGGAACAATAAATCGATCTTCACCGTTTGAGTGAACAGGATCAGAGATTAATCGTGCATTTTCATCATAAAAAACTGTTTTCGCTTCTTCAAACGAAATATTGTGCTTTTTTATATTCGCACGGTTCTTCTTTTCGTCCCATTCAAATCGTATGTAAGTCATAATTACAATATAATTATTATAACAATTTTATGCAAAGAAAGTTTCAAAGAGAAAAACAGCAATACCGCCCCTAACACGCTACTCAACAGGAAACCGGCAGCTGTAGCATGAATTTCACATTTTGCTTGAATTCGGCTCCTGTTAGCACTAGCCGTTCGCCTCAAAGTCGGTCATTTACCTGGCTATGGGATGTGAACACTATGGAGAATTATTATGAAACGTCGTGAATTCCTGCCACTTCTGGCGTTACCGTTTACACCAGCGATTCTCGGCTCGTTGTTCGCCGTCGAGGCTGCCCTCTACGACCTCGTAATCTACGGCGGGACGGGGCCCCGGTGGGATCATCAGTGGCATCTCTGCTGCACGGGCCTGGGGCCTCCGTCATCGTGCTTGAGCCCACCAACCACCTTGGCGGCATGGTGACCGGCGGGTTGGGAACGACCGACAAGGGCGTCAGTGCGAGTATCGGGGGGATGACGGCGGAGTTCTACCGACGCATTTACAAGCATTACGACACCCCGGAGGCGTGGAAGTTTCAGACCCGCGAGCAGTTTCCTCGTAACACAAGCGGAGACAAGTGGTGGTATCCTGAGCCTTCGGTCGCCTCGTCGATCTTGCAGGAAATGCTGGTCGAGGCGAACGTGACGGTGCTCACCAGCCACCGCATCGCCCAGGTGGAGAAACACGGAGCACGCATCGTTTCCATCCGTTGCGACAACGGAGCCGTTTTCAGAGGGCGCATTTTCATTGACGCCACCTACGAGGGTGATCTGCTGGCCAAGTCAGGCGTTGCCTACCGCATCGGACGAGAGTCCTCCGCGGAGTACGGGGAGAAACTTGCTGGCGTCGTGTCGCGTGAGAAGTCTACGCGCAAGCAGTGGGATGTTGACATCAGCCCTTATAGTGACGACGGGGCACTACTCTTCGGTGTGCAGGACGTACCGCGCGGGGACGACGGCGCTGGTGACCACAAGGTTCAGGCATATAACTTCCGAATCTGCCTCACTAATCATCCCGACAACCGCCTGCCGATCGATGAGCCTGAAAATTACGATCCTCGCCACTATGACCTGCTAGCTCGCTACATTGCAGCCAAGCCGGGTATCTCCCTCAGGAAAGGCCTGCTGAACATCGGTCAGTTGCCCAATAGCAAGACTGACATCAACGATGGCGGACCGTTCTCCACCGACTTCATCGGCTTTAATTGGGACTACCCCGATGGGAATGAGGAGACGAGACGCGCCATCGTGAAGAGGCACCTCGACTACACTAAGGGATTGCTCTACTTCATCGGGCACGACCCGCGTGTGCCGGCGAATATCCGGCGGGAGATGCTCCAATGGGGTTACCCGAAGGATGAATACGTCAATACGGGCCACTGGTCTCCCCAACTCTACATCCGCGAGGCCCGGCGGATGGTGGGGGCGTACGTGATGACCGGCCACGACATTGAGGCGAACCGGACGAAAGACGACTCGATCGGTATGGCGTCTTATTCCGCCGACAGCCACCTCGTTCAGCGCATCGTCGACGGCAATTTCGTGCGGAACGAGGGCAACCCAAATGACTTCACCCCAGGCCACCGCCCCTACGAGGTGCCCTACCGTGCCATCACGCCGAAGCGAAGCGAGTGCGACAACCTGCTAGTGACCTTTTGTGTGTCCGCGTCGCACATGGGTTTCGCCTCGTTGCGAATGGAACCGGTGTTCATGATCCTCAGCGAGAGTGCCGGCCTCGCCGCGTTGGAAGCCGCCCGCGCCGACATAGCCGTGCAAAACGTTCCGTACAGCACACTGCGGCCAAAGCTGCTCAAGCGGAACCAACTCCTGAAGCTCGAAGAGCTCGGCACGCGCCGCAAGAAGTAGTCAGAATGAACTGACAGACACGAGGGCGAACAAATCACTGCACTGGAATTTCGCTGCGCTAGCGCTCCGCGAGGTTTAGGGGTTAGAGGCCAAATCCTCTTGACATCCATACGTCATTGGCGTATATTTCAACATGCGAATCATTGAAACTCCTACGTTCACTAAACGAGTTAAAGAAATACTTTCTGAGGAAGAATATAAATGAAAGACAAATTATTTAATGAACTACTTGAGAGTGTAAAACAGGGAGGAAAAATTCTGAGAGGTGATACATCCCCATCTCGAGAATTTGATTTTTCTTCACCTGACGTAAAAGCCATACGCATAAAGTATGGTTTATCGCAAATAAAATTTGCTAGAATGCTTGGAATCAGTCCGGCAACATTACGTAATTGGGAACAAGGAAGGCGAAAGCCAGAAGGCCCAGCACGCATTTTACTTTTTATTGCAGATAAACATCCTGAGGCTGTTCTTGATACAGTTCATTCACTTTAACATCGTCAACATTTTTACTATTAGCCCCTAACGAATGTGCTCAAGCAGACCGGAAAACGCGTGGTATAAATTCCCAGAATTCAGTGGTTCACGGCAATTTGTGGCCGGCTGCTTAAGCGTGACCGTTATGGCAAATGGAAGAGAGAGAATGAATCTGAAAATGAAATTACGTTGTCGTTTTGTGTTGTTATTAGCTGTGATCACAATTGGACATGAGGGATTCTAGCTATGAAACATATAACATACGGAATCAAATACGTAATTAATCATCAAATCTTTAAGAAAAATACCCCGCTTATTTGTGGAATAGTTATGCATAACAAATGTAATTTACAATGCCGTCACTGCAGAATAGCCAGTCGTGAGATAAAAGCGATAAGTTTTGAAGAAACAATTACAGTAATTAATTCATTTCACAAAGAAGGTGGTCGTACTCTCTATTTACAGGGGGGCGAGCCATTTATTTGGCATGACGGACAATATAATCTTGAAGATGTTGTCGAATATTCGCATAACATTGGATTCTTCACAACTATTATTTATACAAACGGCACAATTCCAATAAAAACATCAGCCGACACTGTTTTTATCAGTATAGATGGACTTCAAAAAACTCATGATTTTTTACGTGGAAAAACATTTAACAGGATTATGAAAAATATTCATGAATCAAAACATCATTCTCTTTACATAAATTATACAATAAACAATTATAATAAAGATGAAATACAAGATTTTTGTGAATATATAAATGGAATAAATAATATAAAGGGTATATTTTTTTATTTTCATACACCATATTATGGATATGACGATTTATATATAAAGCCTATTGAAAGAAATGAAATTTTACTCAACTTATTAAATTATGAAAAGAAATATAAAATATTAAATTCACGAGCAGGTATAAATTCAGCACTAAGAAATGATTGGAAGCGGCCTTTGGATATCTGCCGTGTTTATGAAAAAGGTAATACATATAAATGTTGCAGGTTTCCCGGAAATCCTGAATTATGCCAGAACTGTGGATATTTAAGTTATTCAGAAATAGATCAGACATTAAAATTAAAGCCATCTGCAATTTTAAATGCATTAAAATATTTTTAAGCTATTAATGAAAGATTTCTACATAATAATTATAGTAGCATTGTTGAGTTTACCAATGTTATCATCTGGGAGTACAAAAGAAGAATTAGATTATGAATTCATTCAGGAAGATACATGCTACTCATTTCGAGGAAGTTTTTATGTTAAAGCTGAACCGGATTGTTTAATTAACCTGATATATAATTTCAAAAATATATCAGACTATTCATTGGGTGCTAATTCAATTGAATTGGGTCGGCAGGGAGAAAATTGGTATGAGGTTACTTTTACCTATCGAAAATTACTAATTTTTGAAAATCAGTCTACTTGGCGAAGGACATTAAATCAGGATGAGCATAAAGTCGTTTTTACAATGATATCATATAGGAACAACTTAAACATTTTACCCCAAATGCTATCTTCCACTGGATACTATCAGCTTAGGCCGGAAAAAGATGGTTGTCTAGTAGAATACTTTCAAGAATGCAAATTAACGCCGGGGTTTCTAAATGATAATTACATTAACGAGGCTAAAAAAGAAGCTATAAAATTTTTGCATGTATTTAAAGAATACATTGAAAGAAGTTTTGATTAATTTATTTTCAAAAGAATTCTAATGGTGAGTCGTTTATGGTTGAAAGTTTAATCAGAAAAAAATTTAGTAGATTATTTACCGGAAAGACCGAACTTATATTTGAGGATAAAATACCTTCATTTAATGAGCTAAACAGAAAGTTTCAGGATATAGATGAATTAGGAGTATACCTTCATATCCCATTCTGTGAACAAATATGCCCTTACTGTCCTTATAACAAAGAGATTTATAGCTCTGATGTGGCAAGAAGATACACAAATGCTATAAAAAAGGAGATAGATTTCTACTCTGATATTGTTGATAACAGAGCAGTAACATCCTTTTATATTGGTGGAGGAACTCCTACAACGATGCTTTATAGTGGCATTGAAGACATACTCATGCATATCTATGATAACTTTAATATGCAGTGCGATATACACATGGAGAGTCACCCAAATCATTTGAGTTTAGATAATCTTAATACTATTATCTCTATGGGCGTAAAAAATCTAAGCATTGGCGTGGAATCACTGCAAGACAGGCATCTGAGCACTCTTAGAAGGCCATACACTACAGAAGAAGTGAAAACAATAGTCCATCGAGCTGTTAATAAGAACTTTAAATGTGTTAACGTGGACTTCATCTTTGCATTACCAACTCAGACTTATAACGAGATAGAACAAGCTGGACAAACCTTAGTTGAGATGGGTGTAAACCAAGTTGCAGCTTATCCTCTTTTTAGATTCCCTTATACTAAGATGGGGAGTGATGAAATAGAAAGTATCATTAAAATATCAACGATACTTAAAAGAAGAAAGATGCTTGGCATCTTGGAGAATATATTTTACGATGCGGGCTTTGAAAGAACTTCTGTTTGGGCATTCACCAAGCAAGGAATTCCAAAGTACTGTTCTGTAACAGTGCCTCTCTACATTGGTCTCGGTGCAAGCGGTGGTTCGTACCTGAAGGACGTTTTTTACCTTAACACCTTCAATACTGCTGAATATATCAAAGCTCTTGAAAATGGGGAAATGGCCTTCGCATTATCCCTTGATCTGTCAGAGAAAATGCAAATGGCGGGTTGGCTCTACTGGAGAATTTATGAGACGAGATTCAAAAAAATGGATTTTAAGAAAAGATTTGAAAAGGATTTTGATAGTGTATATGGAAAATATCTGAAGCCATTAGATCTCCTTGGATTCTTGAAGGATGATGGAGAGAAGATAGTTCTTTCCGATAAAGGCACTTATTGGCTGCATGCATTTGAGGACTTATTCTCAATAGATTACATTAGCACGCTTTGGGGAACTTCAAAGCAAGAGCCATGGCCGGAGAAAGTAGTTCTGTAAGCTTGATTGAATATAAAAATGTTCTGGTATTTAAAGAACAACAATCTTATGCAAAATATGCCTAACGAAAGCAATTAAGTTGACCAAAGGGCAGTGTTTCCAAATAGTTACGTTTGGTGCGTTATTTGTAGTTTTAATTAAATTTTAAGTTTTGTACGTTTAAGCCCTTTGGCAACTTATCACAATCGTTAGAAAGAAAATTTGAATCTGGCGAAGTATTGGGTAGGGAAACCCCCATATTCAGTTCCTTTTTCTCCACCGGTTGAAAAGATAAGAAAATAGAGTTCCCAGTTGGTTGCTACTGAATACTGAAGCGAAGGGGCGGCGATCCATGATTGGTCGTTGGGATTATAGATAATAAAGAAATCCGCCCGAAGCAGGGGTGTCAACTGATAGGCAAATTCCTGAAAAATGGAGTTACGCGCCGGTGATAATTCGCCCGTATAGCTGATATCAAATCTTCTCGATCCCGCTTTACCGGTGGTACCTAACCCATTGTAAAGATATTCGGTGTGAATATAGAAACTGTTTGCAAAGGTGTAATCATAAGAAAGAGAAAATGTCAGGTATGGATCTGTTACTTCTACGGTCTCCCATGTCAGTGTTTCAAGATTGATTGTCGTATAGATGATATTGGGATCCGTATAGAGAATCTCGCCACGAAAACCGCCATCCAAAATTTGTCCTGCCCAGTTGGTTCCAAGTCGTAAACTATTACGTTGCCAACCGGCAATAAAACCGAAGTCATAATTCCATTTATTCGTCGTATATCGCCCGGCATAGATTACCTCGTACCTGGTCCGCCCGGGTGTAACCGCTATATTGAATTGTGATAAAGAACCGGTATAGTATTGTATATGCAGGGCATCGGTTCCCGGACGTTCTTCATAATCAAAATCCAGAATATCAAAGGGATTAAATAGGTCTGTCGGATTCCAGACCAGACAGGTTCCCCAGGCAATTCGCTGCCTGCCAAGAATTACTTCCCAGTCATCTTTAATCCAGTCAAGATACAGACGATCGATTTCACTAAATCCGTAAAAATCATCATCTTCAAGCCATTCCCATTTATGATCAAAATAATAACTGTTTGTTGTGAAAAGATTTTGAAATTCGCGGAAGAGTTCCATATTTTTTTGGTAGATAAACAGATTTCTTGCCTGGGCTGAAACGGTGAGATTGCCGGTCGGGTACCAAAAAGCATTTAAACGCAGTTGAAGGGTATTTTGCCATTGCCCGGTTTCGAAAGGAAAATCATTTAATGTCCCATCGGCATAAGTGACCAGATCTTTCGCATAGCCGCCAAAGGCCCAGTCGGACATTTGAGCATAGGTTGGTGTCATCAGAAAGATAACCAGGATCAGGTGAACGCACAATTGTTTGCAGTAATATTTCATCTAAAATTTCGAATCTATTAATTTTTCGCTTCAACCCTGACCAATTTATCTTCTAAAATACTACCATCTTCGAGTGTAATTATTCGTCGTGCACGGCGCATGACGCGGATATCATGGGTCGAGAAGATAAATGTCGTATCATAATTTTCATTTAATTCTTCCATCAAATCAAGAAGCGATTCCGCCGACATCGAATCAAGGTTGGCTGTTGGCTCATCAGCCAGGACAAAGGCCGGTCGTGATGCTAATGCCCGGGCGACAGCCACCCGCTGTTGTTCACCGCCGGATAGTTGTGCCGGGCGGGTATTTATTCGTTCACTTAGTCCAACCTGCTTTAACAACTCTATTGCCCTGCTCTCCCGCTCATTTTTATCGATACCCTGCAGAAGCATAATAAATTCTACATTCTCTATAGCTGTAAACACCGGAATAAGATTATAGGCCTGGAACACAAACCCGATATGCCCTAAGCGGTATTCCACCAGGTTGCCCGGTGATAATGCGGAGAGATCGCTTCCGTCAATAATCACCTTTCCGCTGGTAGGTTTATCCAGACCGCCTACAATGTTGAGCAGGGTCGTTTTGCCAGATCCTGATGGACCTACAACCGCCATAAACTCCTTTTTTTCCACATTGAAGGAAACATCTCTGACAGCGTGAACAGGGACAGTTGAGGTATTATAAATTTTATTCAGATTTTTAATTTCAATAAGAGCCATTATATATTCCTTCCATCTCACATATTTTTAATATTATTTAAAAACTTGATCTATTTCTATCCAGCCCGAGGCGGACGGCAAAACGATATTTATGGAACGCGGATGACATAGTAAATATTGTCATATATTTGTTAATACGTCCGTATCGCCTCAGACGGCACCAGGTGCGTGGCCTTCCATGCCGGTAATAATGCTGCAATATTGGCAGCGATAACAATCATAATGGTTAATACGAGATACATCATGGCCGGTAAAAATGGATAGAGAATTGCCGTCGCGCCAAAGCTCTCCAGGCTGACTGAAATAGATGTCAGATCAATTCCGGTTTTACCAAAATAGAAAATTGTGAGTATGCCAACACCAATCCCACAGAATCCTCCCGTTAATGATAAAAATATCGCTTCCAGTACAATCATGACAAATACTTTCCCCTTTTTCATCCCAATAGCGATGAGAACACCCAATTCATGAATCCTGTCCACTACAGACATGAGCATTGTATTGGTGATACCAAAAAGCAAAGCAAATAAGATGATGCCGACAAAAATGTACATATAGATACCTGCATTTTGTGACAGGTAAGCCAATTCGGGTGCAAGATCAACCCAGCTCTCAACCTGTAAACTCGTAAAAGAAGACTGAAGGCTCGCTTTCACCGGATCAATATTTTCGAGATTTTTAACCCGCATCGCGATTTCATGAATAATGGGATCGGAATTGAGGATTTTTAAAAGATCACTCTGTCTGACATAGACATTCATTTCATCAAATTGCGAAGAATTCGTTTTAAACAAGCCAACAATTCTACAGGCGATATAGGCAATTCCGCCTTCGAGATCCTGGAAGCTCAATACGACTTTTAAGTTAAGCCTCAGATTTAACCGTTCAGCAAGTTTGGTGCCGATAATGATCTGGTTTTTTCGCTCAGACTCAAAATAACTACCTTCAACGATTTTTCTATGTATATCTGTAATCTTTTTAGAATCTTCCGGGATTATGCCGATTATTTGAACCCCATAGGAAGATGAGGGTGAGGCAGCCATTCCGACCATCAGGGTACGTCCTTCAGCAACCTCAATTTCACGATTTGCTCTGATCTGGTCCAGAACTTCAAAGCCATCGGGAATGTAGTTCCGAATATCCCTGTCAGTGTCATATTCCAATTTGTGAATTTGTATATGAGACAAGTTTCGGCTGATTGCGGTTTCAACCATTGACTCCATCATCCCAACCATGATGGCACTTGAGAACAGACCACCCCACAATCCAAAAGTAATAGCAGCGATGATGATCAGACTCCGTTTTTTATTCCGCCATACATTTTTCCAGGCCAACGATATTAGCATGCCTATCTCCTATTTATTTTTCGCAGCGACGCAGAGTCGCGACAATCTTTTTCCACGAATTTGTCCACGAATTTTCACGAATTAATACGAATTTCACGAAACACCCTTTTCCCTTTACCCTTTTCCCTTTTGCCTTTCACCTTATACCATTTTCTTAAGTTACTTTGCGTCGTTGCGCGAACATATCGATCTATCATTAATGTTTATTCCCCATTTTAACCTCTGATAGTTTTTGCCGGCTCGAGCCGGCGGATAAAAAGTATGGGGTAGGAGATAGTAACAATCGTAATTAAGAAAACCACCAATGCCTGTGACACAAAAATTACCGGTTCTGCGCTAAATGATAATATGGGTTCAATACTCAATTTATCGTAGAGTTCTGCCATCTCTCCTGTTAAATTTATCGGATTATTGACGAAATAGAGAATCATGGGGATACTCGTCACGATTCCGGCAATTACACCTATGAAGGAGACCATAAACGTCTCAATACAAAGCACCAGAATAAGCCGGCGTCTCTTCATGCCCACAGATATCAGGATCGCAAATTCTTTGGCCCGTTCCGAGACCATCATCATGACGGTACCGAAAACTCCGAAGGCAATTACAATATAGAGAATAGAGAGCATAATAATTCCGCTAACATTATCCACTTCTATATTTTGTTCAAGATCCGGCATCATCTCGTTCCAAAACATAATTCGTTGCCCTTCTCCAAGCTCTGCCCGAACTTCCTCACTAACCTGATCCAGGTGATGAATATTGTCAATCATAACAGGTAAAGAGGTAATACGGTTTTCGCAGGAGAATATTTCCTGTGCAAGGCGTAGCGGTAGAAATATCATACCATTATCCATGGCTTTAAAGGGCAGTTTAACGATACCTGATATTGGCACGATGGCAGCGGCAATTTGACCGTGGTATCCCTGTCCATAAACCACCAGACTATCTCCAACTGTAGATTTAAGCGAATGCGCCAATCCTGAGCCTATAAGTAATCCCATAGAATCACGCGTCAGATAATTCCCTTTTACCAGTTTTTTCTTAACCTCTGTAATCTGGTCTTCCAGGATCGGATCAATACCGATTACCTGGGAAACTTTGGTGGTTGTCTTATGAGAGATAAGGGCAAAAGATTCCAAACGCGGGGTCAGATGTGTCACATTGGGGATATTTTTAATCCTGTCAAGCGTTGCCCCCTCCAATATGATACTTTCATCCAGAGATCTCTTTGCCCAATATTCATTTCCCTGTACCTGTAAATATCCTGTAAATAATTTGGCGGATGAATCAATCATATAGCTATAGGATCCTAACTGTGCCGAGCGCATCACGGCAGAAAGGATAACAGCAAAAAAGACAGATGATGCGACAATAATGGTTCTTTTTTTATTCCGCCAGATATTCCGCCAACTTAATGATAAATACATCGATTTATCCTCATTATAATAATTAGTCTCTCATGCAGTGATACAACAATCTTTTTCCACGAATTACACGAATTTTTTCGAATTTCACGAATTAGTTAGCAAGGTTAAAGATTAGTTTTATTTTTACTTTTACCCTTTTCCTTTTTACCTGATGAATTTTGTATTTTGTACTTTAATTTTTCGCTGCGTCGCTGCGAGAAAAGCAATTTTTCATTCTACCGCACTCTTTTCATATTCTGCTGTGAGAAAAACGATTCATCGATCTTGATATTAAATTTCATATTATTATAGTTCATGACCGTTTTTTGTCCGGGTTTATCAAGGGGAATCATCTCCCAGTGGGTCGGAATGGTCCTGCCCCCCAGCTTTTTAATATTACTCCCAATCATGGACTTGATCAGTATCTGATCCTCATCATAGTGGTCGGCCTGTAACTGCAAATACCCTTCTTTAGAAATCCAGGTAATAATTTTACCCCAGACTACCCCTGCATCCGGCTTTGGAGTCATCTCAATTTTGTAGCATTCATAACCATCTTTTTGTTCCTCACCGATAATTGTATGGGTATAGTCCGTTACAATGGAGGACTGGCGGACCAGGTCATCATTGGTAAAATCCGATCCCATCCAGTCCTGCATCATCATGGAAGGTGGAATCTTAATCGCCCGATGAACAGAAGGAATCCAGTTCCACACTTCTCTCTTTCTTTTTAGTGTGACCGTTCCCTTGTCTTTAGCAGGCGCTTCGATATATACCAGCGCATAATCGGGTTCAAGTGCCCAGATTTTCATAGTCATTTCCCGTGACCAACTCGGCTTAATAATCGTCATGGTCATATCCGTATAGGAGCTTTTGGCACGGATCAATTCATCGGCTTTTTTTACAATCGCTGTTGCATCCTGCGCCTGAGTGAGTGCAAAACTTAATAGCAGGAATATAAGTATTCTATTCACGATCCACTTCTCCTTTGATTTGACTACTCTCGCAACGTCTCAACGATCTTTTTCCACGAATTATACTAATTAAAAGACGAATTTCACGAATTTTATTAATTTTTACTATCCTGAATCATTCACCGCGAAGGTCACGAAGAGCACGAAGACTTAATAATAACAAGTGTTTAGTGTGGAATTATTAAGAATTTTCTGCTAAAATTTCAATATTATATTTTTTCCTTAAACTCAATAAAAATAACTTCGTGTCCTTCGTAGTTTATGAATAGATCAGACTATGATCATCATAATCCAATTCCCAATTCCGAGTTCCTAATTACAGATCACTTCTTAATCCCATTAATAAAACCATCCAGCAGAAAATCGATGACTTTATTTAAATTTATCGCCCGGCGGTCCATGATCCACTGCAACATAATACCATCAAGAACACCTATAAATACAGAAGCGGCTGTTTTGGGATCAATTTCACGGAAAACACCCTGTTTAATACCATTTTGGATGATCTTTTTTATCATATTCCGGTATTCTGAGTAAATCCCCTTCAGGTCAATTCTTCCCAGAAATTCCTGATTTTTATTTCTCACCCCTTCTGCCCAAAAGTCCATCATGATATCAGCATATTCTTCACCACCATGCAGGATAGATTCAAATGATATTTCGACAAACAATCTTAATTGTTTGACAGGATCATGTTCAGATGCTATAGCCTGGACTATATTAAAATTCATAGATTCGAAAAAATAATTGAATGAGGTTACAAAGATATCTTCCTTACTGTGAAAATACTCGTATATGGTTCCTTTACCAATTCCCGCTTCCGTGGCAATATCAATCATTTTAGTTTTCACCACACCTTTCCTGGCAAAAACCTTCATCGCCACATGAAGGATATCCATTTTTTTTGCTTCTTTGTCAACAATTTTCGGCATTGACACCCCAGGTTAAATTTTATTATGACCGACCGGTCAGTATTATAATAATAAATACAAACCTGATTGTCAACACTTTTCTTAAAATTTTTATCTTTGATGCAAATTCTATAAATAACTTCGTCTATTCGTCCCGCACCTGCAGGACAAGACTTTTGGACAAACAAAGACAAAAGGTACAATAAAAAATATTTATTTGAATTTTTTGATTAAATTCTTTAAAAAGAGAAAAGGAAAATGAAAATGATATGTCCCAAATGTAAATCAGAGTATGTTGAGGGGATTTACCAGTGTCCGGACTGCGATGTTGCATTAGAATATGAAATACCGGAAGAATCTGAAATTCATTCTGAAGTTGAATTTAATGAAAATTTTATCGGGATCTATTCACCCGCAAATTCACAGGAGAATGCTTTAATAAAAATGATCCTGGACCGGGAAGAAATACCCTATTTTTTTAAAAATGAAGAGAATTACGGCCAGGGAGGATCTCCGGCATCTCCCTATATCAGTGGTTCCCGGACGGAATTATATGTGCCTGAAGACATGGGTGAACAGGCCTTAGATATCCTCAAAAAGGAATTGGTTTTAAAGTAAAAGTTAGAATAAAAAATTATATGAACACTGCTGACGGTATCATTGATCTTCAGATACAACGGCAGATTGAGAAGAATATCAGAATCACTATGTATCAGAAATTCAAACACTGGGAAAGCCTGATATTTTGGGCCCTTATCTTTATTCATCTCATCCCCCTCTGGTCTGTCAGCTATTTTCCGACGCAGGATGGACCCGTTCATCATGAAAATGCAGTCATATTGAGTGAATATACCAATCCCGAAGCCGGAATCTTGCGTGAATATTACGTTATAAATAAGCAGGACCTCTCAAACTGGTTGATACAACTGCTGCTATCCGCTTTAACCATTATCTCACCGTTGCTGGTGGCTGAAAAGATTCTGATCAGTGGCTATATCATTTTGTTTCCTGTCTCTGTCCGGTATTGTCTTAAAGCTGCAAATCCCGACTCGGCATATTTCTCATTTTTCGCCTTTCCTTTTATCTATAATTATACGCTTCATATGGGATTTTATGGATTTTGCTATAGCCTGGTCATGGTTTATACAGCAATTGGTATTCTGATAATCTTATTCTATCTTTATGATCTGAAATCAAATAAAAAGAATAACTTAAAAATCAGGCTTAAAAATCAGTTGTTAACTCTATTTCTGACCGCCCTGCCAACGCTCATACTCATGTTTGCATTTCTTTCCCGGCAGGGGCTTGGAATCAAGTATTCCAGCACCTTTACAGATCGCCTGATCCAGTTGGGTGGGCTAACTTCTCTCTATTCCTACATAAGGACCGAACTCTGGTTTGCGGGTATTATTGTTCTCATTTTATTTTTTCTTTCTGTTAGTTTGCTCTTTAATAAATTTCGTAATAAACAAAATGATCCCTATGACATGCTTTTATTCGTATTAGCAATCTATCTGGGAATTTATTTTTTAGCTCCGGACGAAATTGCCAATGGAACGATTATAAACGCCCGATTAATGCTTTACTGCTATTTCATCGTAATCCTCTGGCTGGGAACACAAATTCTTACCAAAACCGTGAAACATATGATCATATTTGCGTCAATCTGTATATCCATGTTTATATCAGGCTTAAATTTTACGACATATGCAGAAATTAATAGCAAGATAAAAGAGTTTGTCGCTCCTTCGGAATTAATCCGGGCAAATTCAGTACTTTTACCGCTTAGTTTTTACGAAACCAAACCCTCATCCCCCCAGTCCCTTCCTGCCTATCGTGTTAATCCTTTCATGCATCTATCTTCATTAATCGCAGCAAATAAAAGGATTGTGGGATTAGGAAATTACCAGGCCTGGAAGGGATACTTTCCAATTCAGGCGCCAACTGGAAGAAGGATATGCGCTGATCTATGAATCCCCCGGGACCGGTTACATGAAGTTATATCGATCAAATAATTTTAATCCTTACAGGAATTCCATCAATAATTTTACCGCAAAGGAAGAGTAGAAATCAATGGGCAGAAAGGAAAAAGATAATGTTGAATATTGGTAAAATAAACACTTTAAAGATAACTCGCCGCGTGGATTTTGGTGTTTATCTGGATGGTCATGAATACGGAGAGATTCTGTTACCGGGTAAATATGTACCAACTGACAGTATAATCGGATCAGAAATTGAGGTCATTGTTTATCTTGATTCTGAGGATCGACTCATTGCGACAACAGAAAGCCCCCTTGCCATGGTCGGTGAATTTTGTATGCTGAAAACCATTATGGTAACGCCGGTTGGCGCCTTTCTGGATTGGGGATTAGCCAAGGATCTCCTGGTTCCTTTCCGTGAACAAAAGCAGAAAATGGTGAGGGGTAAGAGGTATCTCGTCTTTATTTACATCGACGAGGCAACGGATCGTATTGTTGCTTCTTCAAAACTGGATAAATTCTTATCCCCCCCCCCCTCCAAATTACGATCAGGAGACGAGATTGAGGCATTAATTGCAGAAAAAACCGATCTGGGCTATAAGGTGATCATCAACAATAGCTACCCGGGAATGCTCTACAAAAATGAACTTTTTCGAGAAATAAAAGTCGGACAACGAATTCCGGCCTATATAAAAAAAATAAGAGAAGATGAAAAAATAGACGTGAGCCTTCACCCACCCGGTTTTAAAAAAGTAAATGACATCACCGATGTTATTCTTACGGTTCTTAAAAGTAACGGGGGATTTATGCCGGTGAATGACAAAACAGCACCCGATGAAATTTATTCGTTGTTTGGTGTGAGTAAAAAAACTTTCAAGAAGGCATTAGGAGTCCTTTACAAAGAAAAACGTATTTTTATCACAAATGAAGGTATTAAATCAACTGAATGAATTACCACGCTTCTTTGGACATATCCTCTCAATCTGTCATTAATGTATAGAAATGACCTGTCATACCAGGATTGCCTAAAGCGGTAAAATATAATTGGCGCCACGTTTCTCTATATTTGTGAAACAATATTAGGAATCACATGATTTTTTTAAGTGTCACTCTTTGAAAGGAGTTCTCATTGGAAAATCAGCTAAAGCGTCCTGCCTTCGGGACTTTTAATCATATCGCACTAGAAGTCAATAATCTGCAATCTGCATTGCGATTTTACCAGAATATTCTGGGCCTCTCGGAGTTGCCAATGCCGGAGGGTGTAAAGGAAAGCGGAATTTCCTGGCTTGATCTGGGCAATGGTATAGCCCTGCATCTTGTCGAAAAAGAGGACGCTGCACCAGGAAAGACCACCCATGTTGCAATAAGTATCGACGATGTAGAAGCATGGCGTCAGTATTTAATATCAAAAAGCATCAAGATTTATCCACCAAAGGTGGATATTTATACGGCTGAGCGGTTCTTTTTTACGGATCCCTCAGGTAATCGTCTTGAATTTGTAAAATGGTTTGATCGATAATGGATCATTATTTAAAAAGCTTATTTAAATTATATGAAGGTTTACTTCGTCAGGGGCCGGGAAGCACCAAAAACACAATAAGAGCCTGATGCTCATTTTTCAATACCGGCCGAGGATTGGTGGACAAATTATTATAATCCGTTGAAGAAGGAAATCAATGAATTGTCACCAAAAGATAAATCCTGTCCGGGTATGGAGGCCGTTGTAAATGACACATTAGAAGAAATGGAATTTATGATGAAATATTCATACTTTTGTGGATATGAATTCTATATTCTAAAAAAACCACAAAACTGATATAACTGAAAATTTCTCGATGCTGTTTAAATGGATTATATTCGATGCAGATGGTACTTTGTTTGATTATGATGCTGCGGAGTTCAATGCATTAAAAAATACCTTCACGTCCTTCGACCTGCCCTTTTCAGATAACTATCTTAAACTCTATCGACAATTCAATAAAGTGCTATGGGAAAATTTTGAACAGGGTGATATCTCTATTCCCCTGCTAAAAATAAAACGGTTTGAACTACTTCTGAATAAATTAGAGATAATAATTAAGCCCGAACTATTTAGTTCTGTATACCTTGATCAGTTATCGTTACGCCATGACTTGATCAATGGGGCTGATGAAATACTTCAAAAACTATCGGGAATGACCGGCTTAGTACTCATGACCAATGGCATCAAGGAAGTACAAAGGTCAAGATTAAATCTTTCGACAATAGAGAGATATTTTTCGGATATTATCATCTCTGACGAAGTGGGTTTTGCAAAACCGGACAGGCGAATTTTTGAAATTGCCCACAACAGGATGTCTTTACCGGAGAAAAATAAGGTTTTAATGGTTGGTGATAATCTCGGCTCTGATATTAAAGGTGGAATCGATTTTGGCATTGAAACCTGCTGGTATAATCCTGGGCAAATTAAAGTAGAGTCATCGATCAAACCGACTTATGAGATAAGGAATCTTTCTGAGATCCTTAATATTGTTGAAAAATAAATGATTGAGGAGAAACGTTAAAATGTCTATCTGGTTCACAAAAGTGACTCTTGATGATTTGAATAAACTTTCAAAGAATACAATGGTTGAACATCTGGGCATTGAATACACCAAGATTGGTGACGATTATATTACCGCTATAATGCCTGTCGATCATCGTACCCGTCAGCCCGATGGTTTGCTTCATGGTGGTGCATCCGTGGCCCTGGCTGAAACTTTAGGAAGTGTCGCTGCAAATCTATGTATTGACCGTACAAAAAAAATGTGTGTCGGATTAGAAATTAATGCAAATCACGTAAGATCGCTAAGGAAAGGATCAGTAGCGGGAATTGCCAAACCTATTCATATTGGAAATTCGACTCAAATCTGGGATATCCGGATAACCGACGAGAAAAAGCACCTGATTTCAGTTATCCGTCTGACTATGGCTGTCCTTGCACGAAAAGAAGAATAATCCTGGTAAACTTTAATTATGGATTTTAAGATTGAAGATCATATAAGTTTGGGAAAATACTTGCATTCATAAATATTTTTGGAAAAATTTAGCTAAAAAACATGATAGTATGTTTTTATCCGATTTCAGTTTCATCAGGCAAATAAATTCATAACAAGGAGTGAGGTATGGCATACACATATGATGAGTTGAAGCATAAAAAAGTGACTGAGTTACGTGAGATTGCTGTGGAATTAGGCGATGATGTTATTCAGGGTGCGCAACAGCTCAACAAGGACCATCTCTTAGAAGCCCTGTGCAAAGCATTAAATATTGAAATGCATGTCCTTCATGAGGTTGTAGGCGTTGATAAAGCTTCCATTAAAATCCAGATCAGAGAATCGAAAAAGAAACGCGATGAAGCCATCTCGTCTAGAAATAAAGAGGAACTGGTAAAAGCCCGTAATAAAATCCGAAAATTAAAAAAGATTTTAAGAAAAGCAACCGTATAAAAACCAGGTAATCTACCTGCCACCTGATTGACTTCCCCGTCAGGAAAATTAATGTCATTTATTAGCTGGAAGAATTTAGCTGCAATATATCCTTTATTAAGAGAAAACCCGTTTTCATCTCTTTTACTGAGGCAGGAAACTGAGGCTTTAAAGTCATTACTCCGCCCTGTTCTGAATGATTCACTTGAAATTGTCTGTGATATTGGTTCAGGCAGAGGTCATAGTCTGAACCTTTTACCAGAGACGGCCAAAATCAGATTTGCTGTTGATAACTGTTCCGACATGATTAACCTCAGCAGGGATCAGTTCAACGACGTTTTCTTTCTGGAGAGTGATGCTCATTTTTTACCATTTCGACCTAATGCATTTGATCTTATTGTCTGTGTCGGCCTCGTCGAGTACCTACCGGATATTGATCCATTACTCTCTCAATTTAATTGTATATTAAAACCTGATCGATATCTCGTCATCACCAGTTCTCCCCAAAATTTCATTACATATTCAAGATATCTCCTAGGTCCAAAACTATACCCCGGAAATTCCGACAAATTTGAATCCGTCCTAAAAAATCATTGCTTTAAGATCATCAAAAAAAGATCAACCATTTCGCAGCACCAATATCTTCTTCAAAAAAGGAAATTGTGATATAATTTTCAATCTGAATAAATCAGGTTTAACATACTTGCGATTCATACATTCAATTATTATTATTAAAAAATTTTAAAAAAAGTAATTAATGATCAGGATCTAACCAATTTTGAAAGCGAAAACGGCTAACATGGAAGATAACCGGAAATATCCCAATAAGAATGATGCCCTGGTCATTGTAGATGTACAGAATGATTTTCTGCCGGGAGGCGCTTTAGCTGTTCCTGCAGGTAATCTCATTATTCCTGCCCTCAAACAGTATATTCATTTGTTTAAAGAACTGCAACTACCCATCATTGCAACACGTGACTGGCATCCGGAATATCATTGTTCTTTTAAGGAATCAGGAGGAATATGGCCCAGACATTGTGTTGCCGGAACTACAGGTGCGCAAATTTCAAATGATCTTGAACTTCCCGAAAACACCATCATTATATCCAAGGCTACCACTCGGGATAATGATGCATATTCCGGGCTACAAGAAACCGATCTTGATGCCATATTTTCAGAATTAGGAATCAAAAGAGTTTGGGCGGGTGGCCTGGCTACCGATTACTGCGTACTGGAAACTGTCAAAGATTTTTTAGAAAGAAAATATGAAGTTATATTACTTATGGATGCTATCCGGGGAGTAAACGTAAATTCAGGTGATGATGCCCGTGCAGAACAGAAAATGATCCATGCAGGTGCTCAACCGATTACAACAAAAGAGATATTATGAAAAACTTTTTAAATCCCTCGGCCCTGTTAACTGATCTTTATCAACTGACCATGTTGCAGAGTTATCTTGATCATGATCTTTCTGAAAATGCAGAATTTGAGTTTTTTGTGCGGGACCTTCCTGAATCACGTAATTTCCTGATTGCTGCCGGACTTGAACAGGTACTCGGGTTTTTGAATGACTTGGCGTTTACGAAAGAAGAGCTGGATTGGTTATCCCGGCAACCCTATTTTAATGATAAATTTATAAGATATCTGGAAAACTTTAAGTTCGAGGGAACTGTTGAAGCCATGCCGGAGGGGACGATATTCTTCCCGGGAGAGCCGATCCTGCGTGTATCAGCACCAATTTCACAAGCCCAGTTAGTTGAAACACGTATTATTAATTTACTGCATTATCAGACCATGATCGCCTCCAAGGCTGTCAGATCCGTTCTCGCCGCACAGGGAAAATTGCTTGTCGATTTCGGCCTCCGTCGAGCCCACGGGACTGAAGCAGGACTTTATGCAGCACGGGCAAGTCATATAGCAGGGTTCTCAGGAACCTCAACCGTACTGGCAGGAGAACTTTATGATATACCGCTGTATGGTACGATGGCCCATTCATTCATTTTAGCACATACTGATGAAAAAGAAGCTTTTCAGAATTTTATGCTGTCCCATCCTGATAATGTTGTTCTTTTAATCGACACTTATGATATTTCAGCCGCAATAAAGAAAGTTATTGTTCTGGCAAAAGACAGACGCTTCGGAAAAATCCCCATCAAAGCAGTTCGTCTGGATAGTGGAGATTTAGTTAAGCATTCCTTTCAGATTCGTCATATTCTCGACCAGGAAGGTCTTTCAGAAATTAAAATCTTTGTAAGTGGAAATCTAGATGAATATTCTTTGTGGCATTTTGCCGATTCCGGAGCACCCATCGACGGTTTTGGGGTTGGAACCTTGATGATAACCTCCGCAGACGCACCCTACCTGGAATGTGCTTATAAACTAGTCTCCTATGCCGATACACCCCGCTTTAAAAGATCACCACGTAAGGCGACATTTCCTTGTGCGAAACAGGTCTATCGATATTATAATGAAGATGGTACCTTTGCCTATGATGAGGTGACCGGAAAGAATGAAGACAGAGAGGGAGAAGCGTTATTGCAAAGGGTGATGAAAAAGGGACTCAGATTACAAAATCAGAGATCTGCTTCAGAAATAAGGTCATTTTTGGCTCAGCAGATCAAAAAATTGCCATCTGATCTGCTCTCGCTTGATAAATACGATCCTTTTCCGGTAAAATTCAGTCCCGACCTCATCCGTATGACCGCAGAGAAATAATCATTCACGACAAATTGCAATAACAAGATTATATGATGAATATACGATCAACTCTGTTAATACTGCTACTCCTTACGTCGATAACCTACGATTTGCAGGCACAATCTCCTTATGAATTATCGTGGCCGCAGGATGGAATTCTGCTGATTGCCGGTATCCCTTTTTTATATTTCGGATTCCGATACGATCGATCGGTCTACCCCCTGCAGTCAGACGAGGTTACCAACCTGAACAGAACTGATATTAACGCATTTGATCGAATTGCGACTTATCAATACTCAGAAAAGGCAGCCCATCTAAGCGATATATTAGTATACACTTGTCTGGCTTCTCCTCTGACTTTACTGTTTTCCAGGGATATTCAGCGCGATGCAGGTAAAGTTTACACGATGTATGGTGAATCATTGATCTATGGTCTGGCACTCCCCTTTTATTCAAAGGGTGGAATCACACGCTTCAGACCCTATGTATACAATCCCAATGTTAACAATCAGGTAAAGCTAACAAGTGACGCCCGGAAATCATTTTTTTCAGGTCACACCAGTTTGGCGTTTACTTCTATGGTATTTTTTGCTTCTGTGTACAGTGGATACTATCCGGATTCTCAATGGAAACCTTATATCTGGACCGGATCGATTCTGCTTGCTTCCAGTGTCGGTTATCTGAGAGTAGCAGCCGGCGCGCATTATCCAACCGATGCTATTGTCGGAGCTCTTGTTGGGATAGCCATTGGTTATATTATTCCCAAAATACACGAGACCGATCGCAAAACCGCATCGTTTGAATCCCAAAATTCCGACTATAGAAAAACTTTTTTTAACGTAAACTTTGTTTTTTAACTAGTTTAAAAACTAGCCCTAACAAATTTATGTGGAGTATAAAAATGAAAAGATTATTGATAATTAGCTCACTATTTTTCACCATCCTTTTTCTTCACTCATGCAAGATCGAGGAAAAAGTGGATACCGGTGATCGTATCACCATTGGCATCGTAAATCCACATGTCGGATCACTTGTTGGTTTCAAATCACTTATCGATAATGGCATTATAGATATACCTAATGCACAATATCTGGCCATATGCTATGAGCAGGTCGAACGAAATATTGCAGCCGTTGAAAATTACATTCGTGATCAGAATGATGACTTATTTCGCCTGGAAATCTTAAGTGGAGAACTATCAGGAGATAATCTTTTCAGTGAAAATGAATTAAGTGAACAGTTCTTGCGAGTATTTCAGAACACAAAGGGTATCTTTTTCCTGGGAGGTGCTGATATTCCTCCAGGTATTTACGATCAGAAAACCAATTTACTTTCTTCAATTTCAACACCAAGGCGGCATTTATTTGAACTTTCATTTTTATTTCACTTGCTTGGTGGTCGGCAGGACACCACTTTTACACCCTATTTGCAGGAAAATAAAGATTATAAGATCATTGGATTTTGCCTGGGCATGCAGACTATGAATGTTGCAACGGGTGGATCCATGTATCAGGATATTCCCTCGGATATATATGAGATTAAGTATGTCGAAGATGTCTTATCATTGGATAATAATCAGATGCATTTAAACTACTGGCAAAATCTGGTACCGGATGATAGTATGATATGGTCAAATTTTCATCAGATTAAAGCCATTAAATCTCATCATTTCTTCAATGATAAACTCTGGGCTACCAATAGCACGCCCTTTATTTACAGTTCACATCATCAGGCTGTACAGTTCCCAGGAAAAGATTTGGAAATATTAGCCACATCCATTGATGGCAAGGTGGTGGAGATTATCGGTCATAAAAAATTTAAACATGTATTTGGCGTTCAGTTTCATCCTGAGGTATCGACCCTGTATATGTCTGATCAAAAACAGTACAAATGGTCTCCGGAGGATCCAGCTCCACGGTCTTACCATGAATTTCTCGATCAAACCAACAGCCTGTCTTTTCATAAGAATTTCTGGCAGGAAGTAAGCAAATTATATCAATGAATGTGTGACCGATTAAGGTTTGATAAATTTGGTATGAATTTGTAATATAAAGTTTATAAAAAACATAAGAATTAAGATAATTCATTCACTATACCTTGAACAGCTAAGCAAATAATTACCAATATGGATTCAAAAACGATACAGAGAAAGTTTCTCAGAAATCTGATAATTACTATTATTCTCATAACGGGACTCGTTCTAATCCTTCAACAAACGTATGACAACTATGTGCGTGAGAGTATTTCCAAAACGTATATATCAGAACTTGCCGCCAAGGCAGAAAATAAATTCAATCTCTACAACCAACCAGTTGTAGACCAATTAATCCTGGCCCAAAAGTGGGGCCAATCCGGATTGCTGGGACTTAAGAATCCGGAAAGATTAAATGCAACTTTTATTCCTATACTCCAGCAAACGCCTCAAATCCATTCGGTTAAGATTGTTGATTCCATCGGTAATTACTACTCCCTTACCCGTAAAAATGATATATGGGAAACTATTATAACAAACACTGAACCAGGAAAAAACAAATCTCTCTTTCAGGAATGGTCTGATGAAGGAAAATTGATAAACAAAAGATGGGCCACAAACGACTATGAGCCGCTGGAAAGACCCTGGTTTATCGGCGCAAGAGACAGCGTCACTGAAAATGCAATATTTTGGACCAGGGCCCGACAGATAATTTCTGCTCAGAGTCCGGGAGTAACCGCTTCGATAAAGTGGAGAGACAATGAGAATCGGATTCTGGTTTTGGCTTTCGATGTGCTCCTAAGGAGTATCTATAATACAATATCCAACATTAAAATCAGTGAAAACAGCCAGGTCTTTATTTTTCGTAATGACGGCACCGTTTTTAATATTGCAGTACTAGATTCCTCCATAGGAGATGCGCAGTTTGAAGAGAAATTTTTTATTGATCATACAAAAATTGATTTACCATTGGTATCTGCTTCTCTGGAACAATGGAGCAAAGAAGATAGGGAAAGCGATGAGCCACTTCAATTTACCCTCAAGAATTTAACCTATTGGAGTGGATTCAGGCAATTAGAAAGCGAACGGGCTCTTCTTTGGATTGGATTCATCTTACCTGAAAGTGACTTATTTGGCCAGGTACAGGAGCGACAGGAACTGCTTCTTCTATTGTTCATTTTAATATTTGCTGTTGGTATTATCATCATCGTATGGCTGGTGAAAAAATATCGGAATCAGTTAACCCGCGGTACCGGTTCTTTGATTGGCAATCCTGATATTGAAAATCGGATCATCAATCTGATCAAACTCGGTGAAAGTTTAAGATGTGAATTTAAGTCAACAATGAGGATGAATCTGAAAACAGGTGAATCCGGTAGAGAGATAGAAATGGCCTGGTTAAAAACGGTTTGCGCCTTCATGAACTCAGAGGGTGGTATACTTCTTTTTGGTATCCGGGATGATGGTCAGATAATTGGCATTGAAGCTGATAACTTTGAAAATGAAGATCGTATCCAGCTCCATTTTAAAAATCTGATTAATCAACATATCGGTGCTGAATTTTCATCCTCTCTCAGATTTCATGTGTTAAATCTCACTAAAAAAACGATGGCTGTCCTCGAGTGTGAATCATCCCCCAAACCGGTTTTTCTCAAAAACAAAAGTGAAGAGTTTTTCTATATCCGCAGTGGTCCCTCTAGTACCAAACTCTCTGCAAGCAAAACTATAGAGTACCTCGATAACCGAAAATCCCGCCTATCCAGGCACAGCAAATAAACGCCAAATGAATATAAAATCAGATAATGCCGGCCTGACGTTAAGAGCTGTAATTATTGCTATGGCACTCTCCTTATTTCTCTTGTTAAGTACATTCTATATCGCAATCAAGCTGGGCGCTGCGCCCTGGCCGATAATTTTTTCCGTCATTGTTTCCGCCTCTCTTATAAAAGCCCTTAACAGAAATAGAGAAATAAACCTTCACGAAATTAATGTAGCGCAAGCCGGGGGAAGTATTGGTGGTCTGATTGCCGCTGGTGTCGCCTTTACCCTTCCTGCAGTCATATATCTCAACCGTACCGGGGATATTGCAATCGAACTCCCCGCTCCCTGGATTCTGGGGATTCTGATTGCTACTTCCGGATTACTGGGTCTGCTTTTATCTGTACCTTTAAAATATACTTTTATCGATGAAGAAAATCTTCCTTATCCTGCCGGAACTGCTGGTGCTGAACTATTAAAATTAAGTAATCAGCATGGCAAAGAATTATTTATTGTTCTGATCATTGGATCATTGGTTGGTATCTTTACACTCATTAGAGATTTATATTTTCCCGCCGGCATTATGCTTCTCTCTCTCAGCTCTCTTGGGATAATGCTGGTTTTACTGCCCTTACCAATCGCTGTGGGAGCCGGTTATATATTAGGTCCACGGGCGAGTTATTCATGGTTGGCAGGCGCCGTCATAGGTTGGTTTCTCATTGTTCCCATTCAAACCCTTAATCATGTAGAGATTACATTAGCAGGAGATTATGTTAAAAATCTGGGAATGGGTATGGTATTGGGTTCAGGGATCAGTTTTTTACTGGCCTATATTCTACCCAAGTTTCGACAAATATTTCTACCCGTATTTAAATCCAATTCAAAATACATGTTTCTGGTTCCGGGTCTGTTATTACTAGGGTTTCTCAGCATGCTTATAAGCAACATTCCTGTTTTAGCGTCAATTCTAACCTTGATCGGTATATGGGCAATGGTTGCCGTCGCGGCACGAATGACCGGCGAAACGAATATTGATCCCCTGGAACAGTTCGGGATATTCATCACACTTTTAATTATGATCATTTATGGTATAATGTCCCTTACGCTTCCTCTCTCTACCTTAATCCTGATCGTCATGGTTGTGTCGGTTGCCTGTGCCATCGCAGGTGATGCGGGGCATGATTATAAATCTGCTGCCATTTTAAACACAAAATTTACAGACATTGTAAAAATTGACTTTATAACAATTGTTTTAACCGGACTTGCCGCTCCCTTTGTCTTCGAAATATTTTCCGCAGGCTTCTCAAAGGAGCTGTTTACGCCCATTATGCCTGCCCCGCAGGCAGAATTGGTCGCTAAAAGCATATCCGGATTTGATCATCCCTATATTTTTTTAACGGGATTTCTCATTGCAATGGGCGGTGAATTAATCAACAAAATATTACCTGAAAATTTCAAGAGCCAGCTGCTCTGGATGCCTTTTGGTATTGGTTTATTTCTGGGTCCGGGGCTGGCTATACCAATTGCCCTGGGTGCGACGATACTATACTGGATAAACAAAAGGAATCCGGGGATGTACCATATCGGGTTATTAATTGCTGCGGGCAGCATGGGGGCTGAAGGTATTGCCGGATTTACGGCCGGTGCTCTGACGGTATTTGGATTGACCTACCAGACCAGCGCCATGTTAATTGGGATAGGGTTTGTGATGATTCTGCTTATGGGAATTTGGTTATACCGAAGATACAACACGACGTAATCGGTTAGAATTATTCGTTTCACGCAATAACGAAAAGATTTTTATCCACGAATTACGCGAATTTTTTATAGAGATATAGATAACGAATGATTCACACGATTGAATGATAGTAGAGACGCCTCGGCGAGGCGTCTCTACACTTGGATATTATATCTAACAACTATATTTTTCGATTAATCCCCATTCATTCGTTTTTGTTCCCACCGTTTTGGATTATATCTGATATAATTTCGGATTTGGTAGTATTCCTTTTCATTCCGAATAATGCGATCGAAAAATCTGGATTGCCATTTAAATTCGGGATATCCGAATAATCTGATTTTCTTTGTACAAGTTGATTTAAACTGACCTATCATTGAACCTAAAGAATTTGCTCTTAATAAATGCCAATCCTTTTTATTTTTTTTTGAGACGTCCCACCGGGACGTCTCTACACACATATTGTATTTGATGATAATAATACCATGGATGTGGTTTGGCATAATTATCCATTCACCGAGTTTGATATTCTTTCTAATTCGGGATGTAGTCTTCCACTCATGTTCCACTATTTTACCGATTTCAGATAACATGATATGGCCTTTATTAATTTTCCCAAACCAATCATATCCACTCTCTGTACAAATGGTAACAAAATATTTGCCTGGTTTTGTATAATCCCAACCCTGTAATCTGGTTGATGAAATGCGGTATTGGTTATTAAACTTATTTGTAAATTCACACATAGGTTCTATTTCGCATTAAATAAATTCATAATTTACGGTTGTAGAGACGTCCCGGTGGGACGTCTCCGTATATATATATCGATTCTGACCCATCAAAGATATCGCATCAACTCCCCATGTGACTATGTGTATATCATTCCTGATTCTGGTTTCAGAGACGTCTCACCGGGAAATCTCCGTATATATATATCGATTATGACCCATCAAAGATATCGCATCAACTTCCCATGTGACTATGTGTATATCATTCCTGATTCTGGTTTCAGAGACGTCCCACCGGGACGTCTCTACAGATAAATATTGTATCACAATTTTTATGCCACAAATGATTAATATACCGAATGAGTGTTTTCAGAGGGTTGATTTGGTGGGGTATTTAAATGATATATTATTGGATCATAGAGAATAGTCAACAAAAGAATTTATTTCTCATAGATGCAAAGACTCAGCGATAAATGAAATAGTCTGATAAACCACAGAGATAATAAAGGATTTCTCTGTGGTTAATAATTATATATTATCAGTTTTTCAGATTATCAGATTATCAGTTTATTTAACATTACATTTTAATTATTATATCCATCAAAACCTAAATATTTTAGTTGAATTAAACAATCTAAACAGCTATTTTTTATGATATTAATTTCTCACAAATCACCCGGGTAAACATAATTTTGTGTCGGAGAACATGCAATGCGATGGATCTCTTTATTTCTAATTTTAATACTTTTCAATCTATCTTGTACCGATAATAGCCAGACATATCAGGAATATTCTGCCGATGTAATCATTTATGGAGGTACCTCTGCAGCCATTATGGCAGCGGTTCAAGTTGCCCGAATGAATAAGTCGGTAATCGTTGTTTCTCCCGATAAACATCTCGGTGGGTTATCAGCGGGGGGCCTCGGATGGACCGATACCGGGAATAAGGAGGTTATTGGTGGTCTAGCACGGGAATTCTATCATCGCGTATGGCGACACTATCAAACTGCGGAAGCCTGGAAATGGCAAGAACGAGCTGAGTACGGAAATGTTGGTCAGGGTACCCCGGCTATAGACGGCGAACACCGCACCATGTGGATTTTCGAACCTCATGTGGCCGAGCTGGTCTTCGAGGACTTTGTTAAAGAACATAATATTTCGATTTATCGCGATGAATGGCTCAACCGGGAAAATGGTGTCCTGAAATCTGGAAGCAAAATCCAATCGATCGCAACCCTAAATGGTATAGTTTTCTCAGGGAAGGCCTTTATTGACGCTACCTACGAAGGAGATCTGATGGCGGCAACCGGTGTTAGTTATCATGTAGGCAGAGAAGCTAACAGCGTATACAACGAGAACTGGAATGGTGTACAGACCAACATTTTTCACCATGAACATTTCTTTAAAAGTAAAATTGATCCCTTTGTAGTACCCGGAGATCTATCCAGTGGATTGTTACCAAAAATCTCGAGTGAACCGCCCGGAGAAAAGGGTTCGGGCGATAAACGTATTCAGGCTTATTGTTTTCGGATGTGTTTGACATATGTACCGGAAAATCGTGTCCCCTTCCAGGCTCCTAATAATTATGATCCTAAGAACTACGAATTATTGTTACGTATGTTTAATAGCGGTCGACGTGATTATTTTGACAAATTCGATCCAATCCCAAACCATAAAACAGACACCAACAATCATGGGCCATTTAGTACAGACAACATTGGTATGAATTACGAATATCCAGAAGCCCCCTATGAACGAAGAGCTGAGATTATCATGGAACATGAAGATTATCAGAAGGGATTGATGTATTTTATTGCCAATGATCCCAGGATCCCAAAAGATATCCAGGATAAAATGAAACAATATGGCCTTGCCCGGGACGAATTTATTGATAATGGACATTGGCCACATCAGCTTTATATCAGAGAAGCGAGGCGAATGATTGGTGAGTATATAATGACCGAACATGATGCTTTAGGCAAGCGTGTCGTTCCGAAGCCCGTCGGCATGGGTTCTTATACCATGGATTCTCACAACACCCAGCGATATGTCACCCCAGAAAGTTTTGTCCAAAATGAAGGAGATGTAAGTGTGCATCCGAAGCACTCCTACCGCATTTCCTATGGATCTCTAATCCCTAAAGATACTCAATGTAAGAATTTATTAGTTCCCGTCTGTATAGCAAGTTCTCATATAGCTTTTGGATCAATTCGAATGGAGCCTGTATTTATGATACTCGGACAAAGTGCAGCAACAGCTGCTGTTTTGGCTATCGACGCCAATTGTGCTGTTCAGGAAGTTGATTATCAAAACCTAAAAAAGACCCTGTTAAATGATAATCAGGTACTCTAAACTAAGGAAATTTTTTATGAAAACAACAATGATTATTGTTTTCAGTGGATTGATCATATTACTCAGCATACTTTTTGTGCAATGTTCAGAAAAGTCAATTGAGCAAAAACCGAATATTATACTAATTTTGGCAGATGATCTGGGTTGGCGTCAGATTGGCTGTTATGGTAGTGATTTTTACCAGACACCGAATATTGACCAGCTTGCCAAAGAGGGAATGCTTTTTACGGATGCTTACGCCGCCGCACCCGTCTGCTCTCCCACTCGTGCCAGTATTATGACCGGCAAATATCCGGCCAGATTACATCTGACAGACTATATTAGAGGTACACGACAACCAGAAAATAGTATCCTGCTACTACCTGAGTGGACACCTTACCTAAAACTGGAAGAAGTAACCATTGCGGAGGCGATGAAAGCGGAAGGTTATACCACAGCCTCCTTTGGTAAGTGGCATCTGAGCAAAGAAAAATTACCACCTGAAAGTGAGTCTCATAATCCAGACAAACAAGGATTTGATGAATTCTTTGTTACTTACAAACCATCAAAAGGATTAGCCAGAGAATGGCAAACCTCGGAGGTGGATGGCCATAATGTTCAGATCATTACCGAGAAATCGCTTGAATTTATTGAAAAAAATAGAGATACACCCTTCTTCCTCTATATTGCACATAACACAATCCATAATCCATTAATGGAGAAAGCAACCCTAGTAAAGAAGTATAATGCTAAGAAAAATTCTATCCTACCTGAAAACAATCCAAAAATCGGTGCCATGATCGAAACCTTGGATCATAGTGTTGGCCGAATTATCGACAAACTTGGGGAATTGAAGTTGGCGCAAAAGACAGTGGTCTTCTTTTTTTCTGACAATGGTGGACTTAAAGTTGAAGCAGATCAGGCACCACTTCGGGCAGGAAAAGGTGCTATCTATGAAGGTGGCATCAGAGAGCCCTTAATTATAAACTGGCCAGGTAAGATTCCGGCAGGTTCAGTCAATAATAGTCCGGTAATCAGTGTAGATTTTTTTTCCACTTTTTTAGATATCGCCGGAAGTAAAAGGAGGTATAGTGATATTGACGGAGTGAGTTTACTTCCTATACTCACCCATAATAGTTTTTTAAACCGTGATGCGATATTTTTTCATTACCCACATCATCATAGTGCCGGTGTTGGCCCTTCAGGCGCAATCAGGATGGGTAACTATAAATTAATTGAATGGTTTGAGAAAAGTATCACTGGGTCTGATGCGGAAGGAGCGCTGGAGTTATTCAACCTGAGTGACGATATTGGCGAAGAAAATAATCTGGTAGATTTGAAAAAAGAGATTACCCGGGAATTGTACAACAGGCTCAGAGAATGGCGTAAGGAGGTCGGTGCCCAGGATATGCCTCGCAGATAATTTCCGATAAATTAACAGAAAGGGTACTTAAGATGAATATACGGATTTTGCTTAAAATAGTGTCGTTCATTCTTTTATTTACAATTATAGCCTGTAACGGACCGGATAAGAAAATATATTTGGGAATGGGCGCTAAAGCCGGTGAGATCACTTCGAAAGAGGTCATTGTTCATGTCCGTCTGACCAAAACACCTGGACAGGATTCTGCTGGACTTGTACCGGGGGCAGAGGGTCAGGCCAGACTTATTTACAGTACGGATAGCATGTTGACAGGGGCATCCCGGACCGACTGGCAGGAGGCCCATAAAATCGATGATTATTCGGTTCAGTTTAAATTGAATGGTCTGAAACCAACTTACCGGTATTATTACAAGGTAGAAATGCGTGAATTTTCTGACTCTGGTACATTCCATTCTGAGATATTTTCATTCAGAACAGCGCCGGAGAGGTCAGTAAGAGCGGCGGTAAAGTTCCAGATTACCACCGGTCAGGACCTCCTGGGTATCGATACATATGATAAAATGGCCATTCAAAGACCAGATTTTCTGGTCTCCACAGGTGACAATGTGTATTACGATAAAGAATGTGACGGAAGGACCGTGGAATTAGCCTATGAGTGTTATCAGATCATGTACGGATCAAAACCCATCGTTGACTATTTTAAAAATATCGGCGGCTATTTTGAAAAAGATGATCATGATTACCGCTTTAATGATGCCGATACACTCGTAAAGGGCCGGTGGATCAGCCGGGAGGCAACTCGCCCCGGAATATCAAAGATAACCGCAGAAAAAGAGGATGAGCGGGTATTCGACGAAGCCTGGCTAACACATAATCAGGGTATTGAAGTCTTCAAGAAAGTATTTCCGATGAGTGAAAAGACTTATCGAACCTTTCGCTGGGGAAAAGGCGTACAGATCTGGCTGCTGGAAGGTCGCGATTTCCGCTCTCCTAATATGATGCCGGATGGACCCGGTAAAACAATCTGGGGAGATAAGCAGAAGTCCTGGCTAAAATCGACATTGATGGCCAGTGATGCAGATTTTAAGATTATTATATCTCCAACCCCCATAATAGGTCCCGACCGGCAGTCAAAAAGGGATAACCATGCCAATATGAATGGTTTCTGGACGGAAGGTCGTGAATTTTTAAACTGGATCAAAGAAAATAAGATGGATAATGTCATTCTGGCCTGTGGTGACCGGCACTGGCAATATCATTCTGTGTATGCATCATATACTCATGAGTTTAGTTGTGGCCCAACCTGTGATAAGCACTCAGTCAAAGATAAACCTGGACAACATCCACCCGGTGCATCTGAATTTGAAGCTGTGGAACAACCCTATGTCAATTATTGCGGTGGATTTCTTACCGTTGATTATCAACCTGAAATGAAACTCAAATTTGAATTCTATGATGTGAATGGTGAAAATATCTATACCTACAACTTTGTATGCAATTAATCAGGCTAACTTAATTTAAAAATATCTAAACCATAATAATGTCGAGGAAATTATGAAAAAAAACAATCAGAAAACCCGCAGAGAGTTTTTGAAAACATCATCGACAGCTGCCGTCGGCGTTGGACTTCTGGGTGCCACGATACCTAAATCCGTTCTGGGCGCCAATGATAAAATCCGGGTCGGTTTTATCGGTGTAGGTAACCGTGGTACACAATTGCTTGAACGTTTTATGACCAACAAAGAGGTTGAAGTGGCCGCGCTGTGCGACGTATATCAACCCTATGTTACCCGCAATGCCTCAAGTATACCAAAACGTTATGTCGATACGGGCAGAACACCAAAATTGGGTGAAAGTTTTCCAAATAAAGTTAAACAGTACACCGACTTCCGAAAAATGCTGGAAAGGAAAGATATCGATGCTGTTTGCATAGCGACACCGGATCATTGGCATGCCATTCAAATGATCCAGGCTGTTGATGCCGGAAAAGATGTATATGTAGAGAAACCCTTGACCATTACACTTAATGAGGGTCGCAAAATGGTTGAAGCACAAAAACGAACAGGTCAGGTTGTTCAGGTTGGGCTTAACCGCCGGGGATCTTCGATTTATCAAAAATTATCAAAAGAA
>SDBT01002481.1_pt1 | contig 32567 bp, 27 predicted proteins | sample 2277101 | NCBI WGS metagenome assembly SDBT01 (sample SAMN10404973, study PRJNA504765) | marine sediment metagenome | isolation source: marine sediment core GS10_PC15, 103 cmbsf | place: Arctic Ocean: Southern Knipovich Ridge | collected 2010 | reverse complement strand
ATGGTATCATATTTTACCGATGCCCTGATCGAAAGAGGTATTACGGTAAAGCAATTCGAGCTTTCGACAGTCGATATTGGCAAACTTGCTATGTCGATGGTAGATGCTGCAACGATAGTAATTGGTTCGCCTACGGTGCTAATCGGTCCGCATCCGTGTGCAGCGTATGCGGCATTTTTAGCCAACGCACTTCGGCCCAAGACTAAGTTTGCTTCTATCATAGGTTCCTTCGGCTGGGGCAGCAAAATGATCGAGCAGTTGACTTCTATGTTGCCAAATCTCAAAGCCGAAATCTTAGAGCCGGTAATAACAAAAGGGTTCCCAAAAGATAATGATTTTATAGCTCTGGACAGGCTTGCTGATGAAATCTTAGGCAAACATAAAGGACTCGGGATTGTAACCTAAAATTTCCAAATTATGAAAGGGGATAACTATGGCCCAGAGACTTCAAATCTACAAATGTGCCGCAAAGTAACATGGCCAATTTGAGAAAACCGCAAACCAGTTTAGCCAAGATTTTTGTCACTTAACCGTTTGCGAAGAAACCCAAGAAAATATCGCTCGGGCTGGCTCAGGTTTTTCCCCTTTCGGACTATTATTCCGGTAGGCCTTATGAAATTCTCATTCGAAAATGGAATCGCCCTTAACGTGCCGTTAGCAAGTTCCTGACGTATTGCGGTTTGCGGCAGTATGCTTACGCCGGCGTCTATCTCTACTGCTCGCTTGACCGTTTCAATGTTATCAAACTCCATAATTTTCTGAACCGAGACATTGTAATTGGCCAGAATTGTGTCTGTCAATATCCTGGTTGGAATCCCTTCTTCAAAACCAATAAACTTCTGGAGATGCAACTGGTGTATATCAATCCTGGATTTATTCCCTAAAGGATGCTCCGGGCTGCAAACAAAAACTAATAGTTCATCTCCAAAGTGATATACTTGTAAGTTCCTGTTTTTTTGTGGTACGGCTACCAATCCGATGTCAATGGTTTCGCGCAGTACCAACTCGTGGATTTGGCGTGAGCTTAGATATTCTACGTGAACATTTATATTCGGATATTTGGCCATGAATGCTTTTACATAAGGCGGCAGACTGTGCATTCCAATACTGTAAATTGCAGCTACGTTTATTCTGTTTGTGGTTATCTTCCGCAGGGAATCTAAATCGTCGTTAAATTTTTCGAATCTTTCAAGAATATCTTTGGAAGCATTATAAAAAAGCTCACCTGCGGCGGTTAGCCTGAACGGTTTTCTTTTTCTGTCAAACACTGTCTGTTACCGGCACAAAGTCGTCACCTTCCCACACATGAAGCATATTCATGGTGGGCGAATAACGGCCCAGTGTTTTGATTGGATGCACATAGATTTTGCGTTTGCTTCGGTAAACATCCAGAAAAATCGGTGAGTTTTCCACAATCGGTGTCATCGCATGAAATGAATGGCGATTTCTAAGCAAAGCAAAATAGGCTACCGCACCGGCATCACGGATATACGGACAGACGAGCATAAAGAAATTACCCAGCATCCTGTCGCTGTACCAGTCAACAGCCAAGTCGGAGAGACAATCGAAAATGTAATAACCATCTCGACCGGTTTTGTCTATGACCTCGTGGAACTTGCGTATAAATGCATCAAAGCCTTCTTTGGGGTCGAGCTCATGAATCTGGACACCTAACTCAGGTGACATTAGCGGCTTATGCCTGCCAAATCGAAAATAAATAGGCTTAAAGCTGTTGTCGCGAGCGAAAGCACAACAAGGCTCTACAAAAGGCAGATAGTCGCCTATCGAATCCACTTGCCAAACTATACTATCGCCTGGCCTCAGCCCCTTCAATAGTTGGTCAAACCCGATAAGCCCCGTGCTTAGTTGCCTGTTTTCCGGCTCCATATCACTCATAATAATAAGTTTTGCAAAATCCAATACGAAATACGTATTATGACACACAAACTCTTTATGTCTTGTAGCATAAAAACGGGTATTTTACAACGCTCTTATCAAGTCAGGGTCAGCATGTGTCTTTAGAGATTCACAGGGATGCCGCGGTCGGCGAGATATTCTTTCATTTGTTTTATAGTGTAATTTCCAAAGTGCGTGATTGAAGCGATAAGAACGGCATTCGCACCACCGTTAATGATGGCCTCATAGAGATGCTCGAGTGTTCCGGCCCCACCAGATGCTATTACAGGAATATTGACCGTCTCTGAAACAGCTTCGGTCAACCTGATATCGTAACCAGCTTTAGTGCCGTCGGTGTCCATACTGGTTAATAATATTTCCCCTGCGCCCAGCCTTTCAGCTTTAACAGCCCATTCAACCACGTCGATATCGGTCGGCTCTGAGCCGGCTTTCACGCAGACCTGCCATCTGCCCGATTGTTTACCTGACCGCCGGGCATCAATGGCAAGGACAATACATTGATTGCCGAAACGCCGCGCGGCTTCTGTTATCAGGTTGGGATTTTCAACAGCTGCGGTATTTATTGAGACTTTTTCGGCACCGCTTCGCAGAAGCTCATCGATTTGGTCAACCGTTTGTATGCCGCCACCTACAGTAAATGGGATGAAGACGTTTTCTGCCACCTTTTCGACAAGTTCAACAATCGTTTTACGAGAGCGAATGGTCGCTGTGATATCCAGAAATACCAGCTCATCGGCGCCTTCGTCACTGTATCTTGCACCTAATTCCACGGGGTCGCCGGCGTCACGCAAGTTTAAAAATTTGATGCCTTTAACCACCCGATTATCTTTAACGTCAAGGCAGGGAATGATTCTTTTTGTCAGCATCGGGACTTTCCCTTTTCGCAAATTTCGGCGAAATTCCGCAAGACTGCCAAACCGGTTTTACCACTTTTCTCAGGGTGAAATTGCACACCGTATATATTTTCCTTCTGTACAGACGCAGATAAATCAAAACCGTACTCAGTGTAGGCGATTTTAGTTTGGTTGTCCTTAACATCGGCATAGAAAGAGTGTGCAAAATAGAAATACCCTTCTTTTCCCAGTCCGGTGAATAAGTCCATATCTGCTGGTAGCTTCACCTGGTTCCAGCCCATATGTGGAATTGTTCTGCCGGTTGGGATGGCAACTACGTTTCCTCGCACCAAACCAAGACCTTTGTGCTGACCATATTCGCTGCTCTGGTCAAAAAGCATCTGGTAGCCGACACAAATGCCAAGCAGCACTTTGCCGCTCAAAGCGGCTTTTTTTATCAGCTCGGCGATAGGTCCCAGGGTACTCATAGCGCAGCCAAAGGCCGCAACGCCCGGTAGAACAAGCCCAGTGGCTTCTTCGATTGTTTTAGGTTCGCAGCTAAGTTTCACGTTACAGCCAATATGGCTGAAGGCGTTACATACACTCTTGACATTTCCCACGTTATAATCAATAACAACTAACATAAATCAGATTAAACCACATAAGAGCTGAATCGTCAAATTAGGATGTTTGATAAAGCAACTAAGTAGAATTGATTTGCTGAGTGAGTCAGTTGCCCTTATAATAACTTGTGCATTTTGTCAGTTTTATTTTCGCTTAATAAAAGTTCTTTATACTAATTTTATCAAGATTTTTATGAGTCGTGAGATGATAGCCATTCTGGATTTCGGCAGTCAATACGGTCAGTTAATAACAAGGCGGGTTCGTGAGCATAACGTATATTCCCAAATTTTTCTGCCAGACATAACAGCAATGCGATTACGAAATTTAGGCGTTAACGGTTTGATATTGTCTGGCGGCCCTGCAAGCGTCTATGACAAAAACGCACCAAAATGCGATAAGAAAATCTTTGAGCTGGGCGTACCGATTCTGGGCATTTGCTACGGAATGTAGCTCGGCTGTAAGATTTTGGGTGGCGAGATTATCCCTGCACAACGGCGTGAATTCGGACGAACAAATCTATCTATTCTTGAAAAAAGTGATTTATTTGCAAATCTGCCAGACTCGACCACAGTTTGGGCCAGCCACGGCGACCAGGTCGACAAATTAGGCAGCGACTTTGAAAAGCTTGCCACTACCGAAACTTGTCCATATGCTGCCGTAAGGCACAGAAATAAGAAGTTTTTCGGCGTTCAGTTCCATCCTGAAGTTGCGCACACGCCAAAAGGTTCGCTGATTTTGAGAAACTTCCTCTATGATATTTGCGGCTGCAGTGGCGACTGGAAAATGAGCGACTTTGTCAGCGAAGCTGTTAAAGATATTCGCGATAACGTCAGCGACGCTACAGTGATATGTGGTTTGAGCGGCGGAGTTGATTCCTCAGTTGTAGCTTCGTTGGTTCATAAGGCGATAGGCAAGCAGCTTGTGTGTATTTTCGTAGACAATGGCCTACTGCGAAAAAATGAACGCGAAAATGTTGTCTCAACCTTTCACGACCATTTTCATATAGACTTGCGGATTTGTGACCGGTCCAAGCAGTTTTTAGCAGGCCTGGCCAGGGTGACAGATCCGCAGCAAAAGCGCAGGATAATCGGCTCCGAGTTTATCGAGGCTTTCAAATTCGAGGCGGCTAAAATCCCCAATGCAAAGTTTCTTGCCCAGGGGACCCTTTATCCCGATGTCATCGAGTCCGGCTCTAAAAACGGCGGTCCAGCGGCAAATATAAAACTGCATCACAACGTCGGTGGGCTGCCATCGCAGTTAGGTTTTAAGCTAATTGAACCATTGCGGGACTTGTTTAAGGACGAGGTGCGCCTTGTCGGCGAATATCTGGGACTGCCGGAGGACATCGTCTGGCGGCATCCTTTCCCCGGGCCCGGACTTGCGGTGAGAATTATCGGTGAGGTTACACCTGAAAGGCTGGAAATCTTGCGAACTGCTGACGAGATCCTAATAGATGAATTAAAGTCAGCAGGGGTATATAGAAAGGTGTCGCAGGCCTTAACAGTGCTTGTGCCTGTCTCGACGGTCGGTGTGATGGGGGACGAACGAAGCTATGAGAATGTTATTGCCATTCGGGTGGTGGATACACCTGATTTTATGACCGCCGATTTTTCAAAGATTCCCTACGAAGTACTGGCCTGTATGTCCGGCAGGATTATAAATGAGGTTCGCGGAGTCAACCGTGTCGTATATGACATATCCAGCAAGCCCCCGGCAACAATCGAATGGGAATAGTATACAGAAGACCATAGCATTTGCTTCTGTCAGACCTCAGGCGTGGTCGTCGTAAAAGTTGCCCTCAAATCACATCACGAGATAGTAAAAAATCGTGCGACTGAGCTACCTGCCCTGCAATTACGAATTTATCAATATCAAAGCAGTATTGCAAGACAATTACAACTCGAAGCTGACCCTGTCCCAACCGTACAGGTATAGGTTTTTTAAGCTCCAATAATCCAGTAAACCAGCCAAATCAACAGCCCTACGACAGCCCAAGAAGCAAGAAAACCCGTAGTACCAACGGTAGTAGGTCTAGGTATTTCGAAGTCGGGATGGTTTATCAGTACCTTGCGAGGACCCGGCTGTACACCCTCAGGTAATGTAAAAGGCTGTACTTCAGGTTCATTGTTGCCAATAGGTGTTCGCAGGCAGTTGTAAATTCTTTCAAGTTTTTCGGCGCCGACCCGCTCGGTAAATAAGCTTACCACCACAATAGAAACAAAACCTGCGGCTAAATAAAGGATCATCTGCCAGGGCAGGTAAAGTTTATCTTCCCAGACCATAAAGGCCGGTAGATACTCGACGAGATGGGCATTGAAATCCCAAAGCACAAAATCGCCGAAGGCAATTCTACTGGTGAAAAGCAATACGGCAAAGCTGGCTAAAGTCCCAACCCAGGCACCGGCCACAGTTGCCCGTCGCCAGAAAAGGCCGACCCAGAAAGCGATTCCCATCATAGCCGAGACCTTCCAGAAGATTTCAAGACCTCCCACAACACTCTCAAGGTTAAACGCGAAAAGAACACCTATAAAAACCAGCAGACCCGAGGATATACGCCCAACCAGAACGTAGTGTTTGTCGGGTTTTCCCGCCAGCACCTTTCTGTAGATGTTTTCGGTAAACAGGCCGGCCGATGCCACCATAAACGAGTCACAGGTACTCATAACAGCCGCCAGCATCGAGGCGATAAACAGTCCAATCAGACCGGGAGCAACTTTGGGCAGAAGGTGGTGGGCCATCGTGCCGTAAGCGTAATCTATATCTTCAAGCCCCTTCTCCGCATACATAGCGACTGCACAAAGTCCGGTCAGCATCCAGGCAATAGTGCATATTCGTTTGGTAAACAGCCCTGCGGTAACGCCTACCCTGCCTTCCATTTCCGTTCGACCTGCTGCCGAGTTGGCCATAGAGTGAGGCTGAGTCACCCAGCCGATGAGGGCGTTAAATGCTATCACCGCAATGAAAAAGCCCGTAATTTCACCCGGGGCTACTATCTCCAGCATTGCAGGATCCAACGATTCACGAAGACCGCTCATACCGCCTACTTCCATCAGGGCAAACGGCAGGATCAGAAATGACAGGACAATCGTTAGGATGCCCTGAACAAAGTTTGTGACAATAGCAGCACTCATACCCCCGGCCATACCATATATAACAAATATCACCGTCATAACCAGAATGGCAATGTTAGGGTCAATTGCCTTGCCGGAAACCGCTGTTACCATCGCACCGGTACCCTTGAGCATAACGCCGATGGCGACCATAAGCTGCAGCATGCCAACAATTGCATACAAAAAACTGACACTTGGGCCGTACCGCGCTTCGTAGTAATCACCGGTTGTCACGGCCCTCATTCGCCGGAATATCGGCGCTATCAGCCAGAAGAACGGTGTTGCAAACAGCCACAGCCACTGATACCAGATGCCCGAGGCCCCGACCCGGTATGTTTTGGATGCCACGCTGACGGCCTGGTCGGAGTGGGTGCCGGCACCGAACATAAAGAAGATCATCATCACTTTCCCGAACTTGCGGTCGCCTATAAAGAAGCTGGCGGCACTTTTGACCTTCTTGGCCATCCATACCCCGAGAATGGTAATACCCACCAGATACACAACAATAATTGCCCAGTCAATGATACTCACTCCGGCTACCTGCATTCCTTTATCTCCTTGAATTTTGACAAAATAAAGGCCACGCTACCTATCCGCGTATGGCGAAGCAATTTTTTTGCTCGTCAAATAAGATTTCGACAAGCGGCTTAATGTAATTTGCATTTAGATCGATAAGTTTTAGTGGATTAAAAAATCCTATTTGGACCAACTGTTCGGCTGACAGCAAATTCAACGAGGTCAAAAAGTTCATGCACTGCAGCATAGTGGCTGAAGAGCCAACCATATAGCCCGTATTCGGATTATAAAGGCGGCCCGATACATCCAAAACGACGTCGTTGCCGCTGGCTTTGTATCGGCCGGGCGGCAAGCCAACAAGGGGAGAACCATCACTGACAACAACGCAACGGGAAACACCCTTTGCTCTTATAAAAGTTTTCACCACCGCAGGGGGCAGGTGATGACCGTCGGTTATAATAGTTGCAGTAAGATGGTCGTTCGCCAAACCGGCCCAGATCGGATTCTCGTGTCTGGGCAAATTCTTTGCCGTAGCATTTCCGAGGTGTGTAAGCGCCTTTGCACCGGCCAGCACAAGTTTGTCCAAGTCGTTCTCGCCGGCCATTTGATGGCCCAGCGCCACGGTAATTCCCTTTTCGGCGGCGCAGCGGGCAAGTTCGTCAGCACCGTCCAGCTCCGCGGCGATGGTAAGTAATTTTACCTTTCCATCGGCCCAGCCAAGAAGCTTATCGAAGAAATCTATACTGGGTTTGACGACCCATTCGACTTGATGGGCACCCCTGGCGCCATCGGCTGTGGAAATAAACGGCCCTTCAAGATGAATGCCTAAAAGCCTGAAGCGAAACTGAGGTTCGTCCAGTACCGAGGCGATGATTTTCAGATTGTTTTCAAAGACTTCGACAGGTGAAGTAATGATTGTCGGTAAAAAAGCAGTGGTACCCGACTGTAAAATGCCTTCGCAGGCAGTTATAAAGTCTTGCCGGTTAAGGTCGGGACTTGAAAAATCCACGCCTTTATAACCGTTTACCTGTAAATCGACTAAACCGGGTACGTTCATAGTGTCTAACTAAACCTGTGCTCTGAGGCAGTCTTCATGGACTAACTCTTGTTTCCAATGGTTTTGAGCAAATGGCATCCTGGACAGCCTCTTCGATTACACCACAGCCCTCGACAAGCGCTTGTTCGGTAATACACAAAGGCGGGGCTATTTTGACACACCCTCCGCCGAGGCCGACGGGGGCAAATAACAGCAATGCCTTGTGAAAGCAGCGATTAACTATCTGCCAGGCCAGTTCGTAGTCAGGGTCTTTGGTGCCTTCCCTGACCATCAACAGACCACCAACCAGGCCTTCCGAAGGTGCAAAGCCAACGACGTGGCCAAATCGCTTTTTTATAGCCTGCAGATGCTGCTTGAGGACCGGACTGAACTTTGCAACGTTTTCCACAAGCTTTTCTTTTTCTATAACTTCGATATTAGCTAATGCAGCGGCACAACAGATGGGGTTGCCGGAGTGGGTGCTGGTCATTTCGTTCGGACCATAAAGGTTCATAACCTGTTCGGTGCCTATTACGCCGCTTATCGGCATTGAGCTGCTGATACCCTTGCCTATACAGAACAGGTCTGGAACCACATCATCATAGATCTCAAAGCCCCACATCTTGCCGCATCGGCCGAAACCAGCCTGGACCTCATCAAAACACAGTAAAGCACCATATTTGTGACACCAGTTTCTCAGGTCTTTGGCATATTGTTTCGGCATAAAATTAGGGCCGATTCCCTGGTAAGTTTCCGTGATAACACCGGCAACATTTTGTGGTTTTACGCCAAGGGTGCAGAGAGTTTTCTCAAAGAGGGCAAAGCTGGTGTCTTCGCAGCGAAAACCATCAGGGAAAGGCACGTGTACAATCTCGGGGTCAAGGTTTTTAATCCATGCCTTGCCTGCGGGGATACCGCCCATCTGCTGGGCACCAAGGGTGCGGCCATGGAACGAACCATCAAATGATACTATTACGCTTTTGTCATCTGTGCCCGATTTTCGCCCGTAAGTTCGCATAAGTTTTAACGCACATTCGGTGCTTTCTGCACCGGTACTAAGCAGGAAAACCCTATCAAGTCCTTTTGGCGAGATTGACAGTAGCTTGTGTACGAGCTTGATCCTTGGCTCGTTGGGGAAACAGTAGCTGGTCAGCATAGGCCGACCAGCCTGATCTATAATAGCCTTAACTATTCTCCTGTGGCCGTGGCCGGCATTTGTAATCAGTACGCCTGAGGAAAAATCCAGCCATTTGTTGCCGTAAGCATCATAAACATTTACACCTTCGGCCCGGTCCCAGACAACAGGAGGCTGGCCCCGCATACTTACAGGTTCAGCCTCGCGAAGCTTTTCGATTTGCTCTTTAGTCTGCTTGTTTGGAATTTTTCCTGAAAGTTTGCGCCACCTTGTTGATATTGGCTTTACCTCAATCGGCTCAAGTGGGAATTCCTTCGCCATATATTGTTTTTTTCCTTCCTTTGAAGTTGGTATACTCAGTACTGGCGGAAACCTACGCCGGCATTGGGGCTGTATGTTATCTCTACTTCTCTGCCTTGGTTTAGTATTGACAGTCGAGCGGCCTGCGTAACCAGTTCGTTGTATGAGCTGTTCGCGGGCGTGGCCATTATACCTTCGCTGTCGAACTGCCTGATGAGTTTTTGTCTTTCGGCCAGTGCCTGCTGTTCATCACGTCCCTGGGCGATGCTAATGCCTTTACAGATATTTTTTACTATGTATTCGATGGAGCGGTAACCATAGCCTACAGGGGTAAGACCGTCTCCACCGAGGTTTACGTACTTGAAATAATCGGGACTTGGTTCGGTATAGTATGTATCGCCTGGCTGGCTGCCTTTTTCGACATAACAGTGTTCCACGCCGCGGTACTGGTCGTTATGCACAAGCATTCCGCTTTTACCCTTTCCAGCGCAATACATTCGTATGCCCTGAAAGTTGCCCCCGGGTCCGTCATCGGGGTATCCCATAATATTGGTTACATGCAGGCAGGCGTGGTTTTCCCATATCACGCGCCCGTCCGTCCAAAGGTAACCTTCACGACCGTTGGGATATTTGTCTATTATTCCGTACACGGACACGGCTTTCGGCAACAAGCCCGTGATGAAATGCACCTGGTCCACATAGTGACAGCCGACGTAGGTAAACATGTCAGAATTTTCACAGGTGCACCAGTTCTGGAAATTCGAATTTCTGTAGTAATATGGTTCGTTCATTTCAGCATGGCCGATGCGAAACTCGCCGAATTTGCCCAGCCTGTACAGTTGACGGGCCATCAGTGCCCGGTCGTCGAGGCGCTTGTGGTACTCCACGCCCACAATAAGGCCTTTTTCGTAGGCCGTTTTTTCAATCTCTACAGCCCGTGCATACTTAAGCACCAATGGCTTTACACAGCAAATATGGTGGTGACTTTTCAAAGCTGTGTTTATAACCCTATAGTGGAGTTGGTCTGGTACGGCCACAATGACTATGCTATATCTGGGCATAGCGGCAATTACTTGCTTGAACAGGTCTGGAAAGTTACGGCCCGGGTCGGTGTCGAGACTTGGGTGAGCAGTAAAACTTAGGTCTGGAAAAGCTCTCTTTAGCAACTGGTCGTGTGCAAGTGCCCTAAGGGGGGCACTGTTTAATGCACATACACTGATGTCTCCAACAATACCAAGTCGCTGCAAGTGGTAAACCGAAGGCAGAATCTGCACCTGAGTAATCATGCCGCCGCCGACGATACAAACATTTGGTTTATCACTCATTGCTATCAACCTTCATGCAACCTGCTTTGCAGTCAACAGTTATTGGCTGAAAGTATACAACCAGCGGTCTGATTTGGCAACCTTATTCTTAAATCACCGCCACTGCATCACAGTACTCGGTTGGCTGGCCAACAGAGACACGCTGCTGTTGTACAACTGTGGCCAATTAGAGATTTATTCCCAGTTTGCCGAAATGGACGCCGCAGGCATGGTCCAGCATGGTAATGCTTTGATAAAATTCTCCCAGGCTGAAAACCAGGTCCATCTGTGTCCACATAAGCTTGTCTCGGGCCGTTATCAGATTGTCAAGGGTTTCTTTGCCGTCAATGTAATCCTGGTATTTCTGGAGAAACGTCCTGCGTCGGGAGTCGATATTTTCGACAATTTCCCTGCACTGCTTTCGCCGGCTGCGAATGATAAACCAATGTAGATTGATTACATTTTGAGTCTTCAATCGCTGGCCTCTGATCAGGGCATCGTATTTTCTTATCTCCGCAACCGCTCGACTGCGGGAGTACCTAAGTAATGTCGAATCAATTTTCTTAATGCGAAGACCCGCACTGAACAGATAGCCGTTTTCGTCTCTCAAATTACCTTCACCTTCCAGATCGTACTGACCGTTCAAGCCGACAAAGATATCCCATTTGCCCTTGTCTGCGAGTGTTTTCTTTTCGATGGAATTGGCTTTAGCATTTTCGAGAACCCTGATTTTAACGTCGTTTTGTTCAGCTTCGGCCAGCAGTTCGTCAATGGACCGGTTCAAGTATGACTTCCCATAATAATCTTCAGCGTACATATCCAGCGGCACTACCTGTGAAACTGCCAGATTTTCCAATCCGATAGAAAATTGCAGGGCCAGCAGCCTGTTGTTGATATGTTCATCGATTCGAAGAAGACCTGCCCGCTCGGCCTGTATCTCACCTTCCATCTGCTGGCGCTCGGCAGGATTGGACTGGGCACGGGAGGTGGCAAGAGTTTTTTCAAAATCCGAAATACATTCGCTCGCTTTGACCTTGCGCTCTTTGTCCACCAGCAGCCGGAAATACTGCATCTGTGCATCCTGGACATTATCCCGGATCATATCTATGTATTCCAGCCGTGCCTTGAACATTTCGTTCTCTTCTCTGCTGCGGTCAGTAATGCGTCTTAGTGTCGTGTTGGAGCCGAAAAGGGGAAACTGGACGTCCAGCTCCATAAATTGTCCCCTTCCGTTTTCGGTGTCACCGAATCCTCCTCGATGCCCTAAGCCGGTGAATATGCGGGAACCGTCAAAAAACTCTTTTTCCGTTCCCACCCTCATATTATATTCATGTTCCTGGTCAGGACTTCGGTCCTCGCGGTCAATATTGGAGCGAAACACTAACGGAGTGAATTGACTGAGGTTTCTTTCAAAATCCCTGAACTGGAACTCGGCTGCTGTCAGGGCGTGTCGTGCTGAGACAACCTGAGGACTTTGCCCAAAGACAAGCTGTACGATTGAATCAATATCGACAAGAATTTCGGGTGCCTTTGATTGAGCAGTTGTCGAATCGGACGGTGCTTTCTCCCAGGCGCATATAGCAACAGAACTGCAATTGGGAATTATAATCAGCGATATCAGGCATCTGTGCAGAGTCAAAAGAGCTTTCTTTTCTGTTTTTTGACAGGGTTTACGACCGTTCTTTGGCATAAAAAAAGACCTCCTTAAAATGTACTTAAACTTGTATTGCCGTTTTAGAATTGCTCAGTATTCAGAGCGGACGGTGGGAATTATACCCTTATAGAGAATTACTTCAACAGTTTTATCCGAACACGGCAGATTAGGCAATTCATGTTCCCTTGCGGGTTATCGGGATTGATATTTCAATTATGGTGTAATTTCCTGTTTGGCTGACGGTGAATATACACGGCAGCCGTCGATAGCCCGGAACAATCCCGGCATTACTGCGGAGATATCATTTAATTGTTCCGAGGTTATTTTGTTCTTTACACAAGCGTAGATTAAGATAAAACCCGACACTTGGGCCCTGCTGCTTACAGGTACCGTCACTGCTGACAGCCCGTTCAAAACTGCGGGGCTTACCTGAAGCCCCATGCCGAGCAAGTTGTCAAGCGTGCATAGCTTGTTCGATTTGCACACGTTGTTTACAAGTTCAGGCGTGAAGAACCTTTCCAATCGCTGGTTATCGAGTGCAATGGGCTGCTCACTTTCAGTCAGGTGCAAATCAAAACCGTCGGACCGTCGTAGAAAGAAAACAACATTGGCATAAGGCAATGCGTTTTTTATGAACTTGTTAGCGGTATTTAAGAGGCTGTCCAGATCACTTATTCCCAAAATTGCCTCGTAGAAATCGGCGGCAAAGCTTATGGTTTTTAGTCTTTTAATAAAACTTCTTTGGGAGGCAATGACGTCATTACAGAGGATGTCTATTTTTTTTGCCTGAGTTTTGCGTTGTTTATTAAGCCTGCTTATGAGGCTGCGTATCTTTTTGTCGCGCGGTATAAGGCCCATTAAATTTGCTTGTGAAAAAAGTTATAAATGTCTGCTTGTATTAAATTTCGGTCCCCTGCGGTTGCCACTTTAGGCGCAAATCGCAGCAAGAACCTATTCGTTCGTAGCCCTATAACTAACGGGTTATCAGTTTTGTGAAAATTCAGATGTATCTGAAGTATGAATGTGCCAGAGAGCTGACAGATGTTGCCGGTGGTTTGAATGCATTTTCGGACTCAGAGAGTCCAACCCATGAGGTGTGCTGTGCACAACTTACCGGCAGGGCAAACAAACAATGACCGAGGTTCCTGTGCCAGGCTGACTTGTAATTTCTAAGGTACCGGCATTCAATTCTATAAGTCTGCGGGCATGAGCCAAACCCATTCCTCTTTTTCTGCCAGCGATTCGGCTGGAAAAAAACGGATGAGTTGCTTTTTCCACGGTTTGTGAATCCATGCCACGACCGGAGTCAATGATTCGAAGCTTGATGAAAAAACCAGTTTGCTCGCCAATAACCTTTATTGGGCCGGGCCCGTCGGAATAGGATTCGAGGGCATTGGTAAAGATATTTGCGACTGCGGATACGGTCTGGGCAGAATCGACGAAGACCTGAACGTTATGGCAGTTAAGCTGAATTTGAATGTCGATATGCTCTAATCGAGCTTTTTGGGCGGCCAATTGCGTAGCTTCATCGAGTATCTGGGTTAAGGCAGTGAGAACCGGTCTGGGTGCCGGAGGCTTTGCGAAGCTCATCAGGTCGTCAATGACCTGCGATATTTCGTTGGCATTTTGCTGAATCTGGCTTAGCAGATGCTTTTTTTGTCGGTCAGTTTCAGTTTCTTTTAGCATCTGGGCTCGGCCGGAAATAACAGAAAGAGGATTGTTTAGTTCGTGGGCTGCGCCGGCAGCTATTTCTGTCATGCCGGTAAACCGGTCGGCTGCAGGTTTTATGCAAGGCTGGTGATGCTCTGAGTATGTTGACAAGAGGGCGAACTGCTCAGCGAGAAATTGTTGGTTACGAGAAGACAAGCCCATGTCTAAAAGCAGGCTGACAATTGTGGTATCTTCGTGGAGTTGTCCGAGCAGTTTTTCGGCACCTGAGGGGTGACGAAATTCAAAGATAATTGCCCCGATAATTCTATGATTTGCAGTCAGAGGCAGCAACTTTGTGCGACTCAAGTCGAAGTCAGTGTCCAATTGGTCCAGCAGCCAGTCAATCCTGTCACGATAGTCGAGTATAGCAGGGCCTTTTCCAGGCTCGTGAGGTATAGCAGCAAGCTCGGTTGGTTTCACCAGCGAAACAATTTTGCATGAGGCTTTTTCAGTGTAAACTGCCTGGATAATATCAGGATGGCTGGGGAGGATCCAGTAAAGACAGACCGGCCCGGTTTGGTAAAATCTTTGCCAGTGGAGAATGAAGTTTTCGGCCACTTTAACGACATCTTGAGGATAATTCAGACTTGTAAGAAAGGCTGTCATAAACTCACGATGGCTGTAAGCAGTTTGCATTTTCTGATTTTCGAGCGACAGATTTGCGTTTTGGCGTGCCAACCTGGCGACAGCAGAGCAAACAGTTTGTGAGTACAAGGTGTATGGATTTAGTAAATCCAGGCCTAAACACTTGCATTTCTGCTCGACGAGCTCGGATAAACCAGAAAGCGTTTGTTCTAATTGGGCTGGTGCGAGTTTTAGCGACTGTACAAGGTCTTGCGGCAAATCGGCAGCATCGTAACTGCCTGAATGTCCTATGTTGCATTGTCTTACAGCAAGGTCCGCCAGTTTGACGACTTGGGTGATTTCCGGTTCGGGCATACTGTCGGCAATGAGACTGTTGTCGGCATGATGCAGCCATATTGCAGTGATTATATGGTTCGGCAGATTCCAGAGTTGAGCCAGTCTTTTTCCAAATATGGGGTGGTCGAGGCCGATGTTTTCCTGCTCCGAAACACATAAGCAGACTTGGCGGGACTTCGCCTGTTCAAGGATTCGCGCGAAACTTTTCGGTATCATCTGCTGCAGTGCAAGTTTTCCAATATCATGTAGCAGACCAGCCAAATAGGCCAGATTTGCATCCACCTGCATTGGAACAGCATGGGCTATTTGTTTTGCGCAGCAGGCGACTGCAAGCGAATGAAGCGTCAGTTGCTTCTGGAAAAGTGCAGGATTAGCAGATTTCGGGTCTTCTTCAGAGTCGCAAACAACGGCCATTGAGTATAAGGTATCAGACAATACATTTGACGGAATTTTTTCAATCGCATACGTGATTGAATATTGTTCTTTGGTCGAAGTCGGAGGTAATTTTCGTACAAGTGCAAGGACCGTGGCGGCCAGGACCAAGTCTGATTCAATTACTTCGTTTAATTGCAAAGGTGAAAATTCATTTTGCGTGAGCAGGGAAAGACATTTTGCTGCCACCGAAGGAAGTAGCGGCAATGCCTCAAGCTGGTGAACGGCACGTTCTAACTGCTGGACAGCAATCGGGTCAGGATATTTTCGCGACATTTATTTTTTTCTCGTACACAGGTTTTCAGTACCATAGTTCCAAGACCGGTTAGAACGGACTTTATGCGAATTCACCAATTCTCTGTTTGGCAAGTTGACCCTGCGATAAGAGACCCTCGATCCTTAAAAAGTTGATATAACCGAAATCAAAGCACTTATGATTATAAGTGCGGGTTATTATTGGTCCCGCTACAGTTGTTGTCGGGTTGTTCAACTCATTTGTAAAATACCGGTGATTTTGTCAGTAAGTTGGGCGATGCTGAACGGCTTTTTTATGAAATCCTCGGCACCGGACTTGAGCATCTGGTCAACTTCGTCTTTTTTTATGACACCGCTGACAATAATAATCCTAACGCTCTCAAATTCCGGATTTTTCTTTATTGTGTGACATACTACATTGCCGTTGACGTCCGGCAGCATATAATCAAGCAGTATCAAGTCAGGACGGAATTGCTCTGTAATAATTCCGGCGTCGTAGCCGCTAGTTGCACTTCTGACTTTGAATCTGCCATCGCGAACAAGCACATCAGTAATGAGTTCGACGATTTCCGCGTCATCGTCAACAATAAGCACTTTTTTTTTGCTGGAATCGACCGACTCGATTGGAATGCCATTTTCCTTCATGAATTGTATAAGACTGTGACGTGGAATTCTGCGGAATTTTGAACCCGGGATGCGAAAACCTTTTAACCGGCCGGAATCGAAACATCGAATAATCGTCTGCTGGCTTACCTTGCAAATTTCGGCGGCTTTGCCGGTGGTAAACAAATCCTTCATTTTATCCATCCCCTTTTTTTGACCAAATCCATTTGGAGCAAGGCCTACCCAAATTACCTTGTCGGGCCAGTTTAACGGTCGTATGCGTAAATTGTCAAGGATAAAAAAGAATGAAAAGCTGTTTTTTCCGACGGTTGCTTCGTTATAAATAGACACCAGCCGAATCGATGTCAAGTGGTAACAATGACTTGGGTGATTTGCCGGTTAATATGACAGCGCCAGCATTATAAGACAAAAACGTCTGAAAAATCCCTGCAGAACAAACCTTGTGCTATGGTGAGGGTGTGTTTTGGTCAGCAATCATGCCTGAAAAAATTGGATTTCTGGGTGTGGGAGGTGCTCGATTATTATTAAGATTTTTGATGGGAAGAAATTTATCGAGCAAAGTATACGGTATGCAGTACTTAACATGTTTGTTAAGCGGGCGAAGGGATTCGAACCCTCGACGTCCAGCTTGGGAAGCTGACATTCTACCGCTGAATTACGCCCGCATATTCGGACGGTTAAACGTAAAGCTGCCGGAATACGACGGGCAGCCCGGACCGACTCTACACAACCTCAAATTATACATTGTGCGCATAAATTTTTCCAGTTTTTCTTTTTAGTATTTGTGCGAGCATGAACCCTTGGCCGGTTTTCGGTCGAGAGCAGGATCCAGTATGAAAACAAGATACGGTTTTTGCAACGGGCTTCACTGGGTTGGCTGACTGACTTTTGTTTACGCATTAGATTCGCTTTGAATACTTTCCAGAGCCGTTCCGAAGCGGTTGAGGTTTTTACCGGCTTCGTCATACTTGTTAAACGTGTTGCGGATATGGCCGCCAAGGGTATCCCAGCTTGAGAGAAATTGCGCGAAGTCAGCATTGAGTTTTTTTAAATTCTGGCGTATTTCGGCAGCTTGTTTTTCTATCTGCAGGCCGTGCAGCCCCATAACCACGGTCATAAGGTAAGCGTACAGCAAGTTTGGGGACACTGGAATAACCTTTTTATCCAGCGCCGAATCTAAAACGTCCCTCTCCTCATTGGAGTATCTTACAATCGTTTCGTAATAGACGTTTTCAGCGGGAATGTACATTATCGCAAAATCCAGTGTACCCTCGGCAGGCCTGATATAACTGGAGGCAATTGTATCAACATGGGCGGTTACATCCTTCAGAAACTGTTTTCGGAACGCTGTTTTTTCCTGGTCGGTTGTGCTTTGGGCAATTCTTTCGAAGCTTGGCAGAGGGAATTTTGCGTCAATGGGAACGGAGAAATCGTCAAGCTGCACGAGGGCATCCACTATTTTTCCGTCACTAAAGGCATACTGTAATTTGTAAGTGGCGCCAGGCAGGATTTGCGACAACAAGTTCTCCAGCGAACGTTCGCCCATCTGGCCTCTAAGTTTGGGTGAACCCAGGATAAGCTGCAATCTTCTTACTTCGCTTGCAAGCTGGAGCATTTGCTTGTTTGTTCCGTGTAGTTCTCCAATCCGGGTATTGAGTTGGGCGAGCAGGTGCTGGCTGGACTGCAAGTTCTGCGTCATGCCGACCTGGCTGGTATGCAGAGAGGCTTGGAGATGCTCGGATGTTTGAGCCTGGGCGGCTTTAAGTGCGTCGAGCTGCTGCTGGAGAAGGTTTATATTGCTGGTCTGGCCTGTTAGTTGATTTCGACTGGCGTAGTATGCTGTAATCAGCCATATCAGAAGACCCATTGCGCATATAACCAGAACCAGAACAATAAGTACCAGGATAAGCTGCATTTTCTCTCCCGTGAAAAAACAGCATGATTATAGATTATCAGCTAGGTCAGGTCAAAACAGTTGCTATTTTACTGTTGGTTTTTATTATAGAAAGCCAATTATGGCCAATCACCACTTGGTTATTTTGAAAAGACCGTATTTGGAATCGATACTGGCACATACAAAGCGTATTGAGTCACGCTTCAGCCATAGGCGCAGTATCTTTTTTGGGCAAATATCATCTGGGGACAGATTGTTTTTGAAGATAAGTGGTGGGCCGGTTTGTGCCGTGGCAACGGTCAGGTTGGTAAGAAATTTTACCAATCTTACCCCGAACCGCATACTTGAGCTGAAAAGCAGATACAACCGCTTGATATGTGGTACGAATGATTACTGGCAGTCCAAAAGCGACTGCAGGTTTGGTGTTTTGGTCTGGTTGAACGATGTTCGCAAGATTAAGCCGATACGGATTGACAAGAAGGACTGGCGAGCATGGGTGGTGCTGACGAAGAAAAATAACTTTGGGCTGCTACGGTACTTTTAGTAGCAGTAGGTCGGTTTTGGCAGCGGCAGGGGAAATTTTTACTGCCAATTTGCGGGATAATAAATCAGTTCGAGGCCGATTCTAAATTTCCAGCAAAGCTCTTCCACCAGCGCGTCCGTTCTTTTTATTTGCAGGTCGGTTGGTGGTGAGTTTTCGCCATCGGCTATAACGCATATGCGAATAGTTCGGATGCTGCCGTACCAAATTCGGCCGGGCATAATGGACCATTGTCTTTGCCATTTTTCCGTTGCCAAAATTTGCCCATCGCTGCCGCCGAGACCATTGCAGACGACAAAATGGCAGTTAATATCCTGCGGACCGGCGAGTCCGTTCAGCGACGCCAATTGTTCGATATTACCGGCCTTGGTGCCGCTGTAGTAGATTTCTATACTGCTCCAGCGTTCGCGGGATTGCGTTACTTTTGAAGAAACGGCTCTTTCTACGGGGTCGAGGCGATAATAGCTTGAAAGGCAGAACGGCCCGGCGGCCGGAGGGTTATTGCCGAGAGCCATCAATACAATTGCGCCGCCTGTCATTGCAATTAATAAAGCGGCTAATATTTTCGCCACCCGTGGCCGGTTTGCAGTGTTTTCGTCCATGAAAAACCTGTTAAGATTCACAGGTACCTACATTTTTATGGTACCTCGATGATTTTTATAAAACAAACATCGGTATTTGGCAACAAATTACTTCAATTTTTGCAAAAGATTCTTTATTTTATTCAAGGCGGAACCGCAGATGGTTAGACTTTTATTCCGGTAAATAAAAAGTCTTAACTAAGGTGCGCGAACTATTACAAGCAACTGGTTCTTAATGAGCTACTAATTTGCCACTCGTCCGAGATAGCAAGTATGGCGGTACGAATCGACCATTTTTCGCTTGGATGTAGCAACATATTTTAAGGGTACGGACATGATTGACTATTGAGAACAAAACCAAATTGATTTCAGCCGACCCTATTTGACCACTTTGTTGGTAATCTCGATGATATGGAAGCCGTAACAAGGTTTTTGGTAAATTGAGGCCGTTTATTATGGGCGGTACATTGTCTGACCTTCTGCAATGGTGGAAAGCTAAAACGAGCAGCATTTGTTTTGGACCAAAGCTAAAGTTAAGTGATATCGTTGTCTGTATTAGTAAAGGGCTGTTTTTTACAAATATGTGGAAAGCAGCAAGTTTGATGAACCGATAAGATACAAGCGGGTAATTATAGTGGTGGACACAGGCTAAAAGGCTTGTGTGATGATAGGAGTGAAAAGATGACATCAGAGCTTCGTTCGCTATCAGACACAGAGATACATCAATTAACCGGCCAGGGGTGTGTCTGTTCGGACTGGAGCAGGGTTCAGGTCAATGACGGTTTCAACGCCGGACGGGTAAGAAATACACAGTTTTCCGGCTGCGTGAAGTTAGGGAGGTTTGACAGGGAATTGACTTTTCCGGGCGGCGTTAAGAAGTTCGCAGGTATAAGTAATGCAACGATTCACAACTGCCGGATAGGGCACAATGTGTATATAAACGCTGTCAGAAACTGTTTGGCAAATTATGTCATAGAGGATGACGTTATTATCGAGAATGCGGACTTTGTTGCTGTTGAGGGCAAAAGCTCGTTCGGTAATGGAGTTGAAGTGGCGGTACTTAATGAGGCTGGGGGACGTGAAATACCGATATATGACCATCTTTCAGCACAGAGTGCTTATGTAATCGCGTTCTACCGGCATCGGCCGATTATGATTGACAAGTTCAGAAAAATGATAGCTGAGCATACCGCTTCTATTACAAACACAATGGGTCTGATAAGCGAGGGCGCTAAAATCGTAAATTGCCGGTTTATAAGGAACGTAAAAATCGGGCCAAAAGCTACAATTGAAGGAGCGGAAAGACTCGAGAACGGTTCCATCAATAGCTGCACAGAAGACCCTGTTTACATTGGGGCTGGTGTGGCTGCGAAGGATTTTATTGTCCAAAGTGGCGCCAGAATTACCGACGGGACCATTATTTGTAAGTGTCTTGTCGGCCAGGCATGCAGGTTGGGAAAACAGTATTCTGCTGAGCAGTCTCTGTTTTTTGCAAACTGTGTGGGCTGCCACGGCGAAGCTTGCGCTATATTTGCCGGGCCCTATACCGTTACTCATCATAAATCGACCCTGCTTATAGCCGGATTATTCTCATTTCTTAACGCTGGAAGCGGATCAAACCAGAGCAATCACCTGTATAAGTTGGGTCCAAATCACCAGGGGGTGGTAGAGAGGGGTTCCAAGACCACCAGCGATTCATATATACTCTGGCCGGCAAAGGTCGGGGCTTTTACGCTGGTTATGGGAAGACATTACAGGCACTCGGATACATCGGACCTGCCGTTCTCATACCTTATAGAACACGAGGATGAAAGCGTACTTGTGCCGGGGGTTAATTTGCGAAGTGTTGGTACCATAAGGGATGCCAGAAAGTGGCCCAAACGGGATAACCGTAAAGACCCGCAGAAGCTGGATTACATTAATTTTAAGCTGCTTAATCCATATACGGTGCAAAAGATGCTTAAAGGTTGTGATGTGCTTGCCAAACTGAAGGTAACTTCAGGTGAAACCTCAGAATACTTCACTTATAACAACGTCAGAATCAAGAGGTCGTCTCTGGACAAGGGTATAGATTTTTACCAAATGGCTGTCATTAAATTCCTGGGTAATTGTCTTATTAAACGATTAGCGAATGCGCAGTTTAAAAACCTTGAAGAACTTCGCACGGTGTTGTTACCGGACAGCGACATTGGCAAGGGCAAATGGGTGGATTTGGGGGGCATGTTCGTGCCGGCAGAAGTTGTTGAAAACATGCTTGACCAGATTGAAAAGGGCGATATAAGCACACTGGAGCAGGTGAAGGAAAGTTTTAAGGCTATGCACGAGAAATACGACCAGTACGAATGGACGTGGGCTGCTGGGGTTTTGGAACAAATCAATGGAAAGAGCTTTAAAACCGTAACTGCCGACGACATTGTAGAACTGACAACCAGATGGAAAGACGCTGTGCTAAGACTTGACCGTATGCTTTACGATGATGCTAAAAAGGAATTTGCCGCTACCGCTCAAATCGGATACGGTCTGGATGGGGATGAAGATGTAAAACACAGTGACTTCGAACATGTTCGGGGAACATTTGAACAAAACAGTTTTGTTATTGAGATTCAGGAACATATGGCTGCCAAGACAAAGCTGGCTGATGAGGTTATCACTCGGATGAAAAACCTGCGTTGAGACCGGCAGCGCGGTTGTCGGGAACGATAGACTGGTCCGGGTCAGCGTAATGTTTAACGGTTTCTTATGTTGTGTTCGAGCCGAGGCCGGTTTTTATTCTGTATTCTGCAAGCTGGGGTCGTGATAGATAATAGTAGCCTTGGCCTTCAAAGACTCGATGTACTGCTGAGCAATTTCAGCCTGTTTTTTATTATTGAGCATTTCCAGTATCTCGGCCTTTGCCTGCTCAAAAGTTATAGTGGTTGCCGGCTTTCGGTCAGTAAGTTTTATTATGTGGTAGCCAAACTGGGTCTGGACAACATCACTGACCTGCCCGACCTCCAGTGCGAAAGCGGCTTTTTCAAAGGGCGGCGCCATTCGGTCTCTGGAGAAAAAATTCAGGTCGCCGCCTCTTTGGGACGAAGGACAGTTGGAGTATTTTTTCGCAAGTTCACTGAAATCGGTACCATCTTTTATCTGCTTAAGCAGTTCTTCGGCGGTTGCTCTGGCGTGCGTCTTTGCGTCGTTGGGGTCGATATTAGGGTCGGAGGTATCGGGCTTTATCAGTATATGGCTTGCCCTGACTTGCTCCGGTTTTTGGTACTGGGCCTGGTTTTGGGAATAGTATTCCCGGGCCTGGTCTTCCGTGATATTTATTTTATCCCCGAATTGTCTCTGCATGAGTTCCTGGTAGCCAAGCCCTCTCCGCAAGCGCTGTTTTACTTCGTCGAGGTCCTGGCCGGAAGCCTTTACCAGTTCGGTAAAGTCTTCGATGGATAATCCCTGTTTCGCAATCATCTCTTTTATATGTTCATTGATTTCTTTTTCTGCGACAACTATTCCTTGTTCCTTGACCTCTTGGTCCAAAAGTATTTCAGTAATCATTCTCTCGATAGTTTGTTGGCTGAGGCGCTTTTTAAAACTATCCAGGAACTGCGGAGGCAATTTTTGCGCCTGTGCCGCCATTCTGTCCAGTTGGGGTTTTAGTTCCTGTTGCAGCTGACCTTGTGTAATATCGACACCATTGACAGTTACAGCAATCGAATCGCTGCTGTAGTTGGGTTCGCTTTCAGGCAGTTTTTGTTTGGGCGCCGCTTTAGCAGGTACAGGCCGAATTTCCGGTTTGGTGGTAGGCGGCTGAGGTTCTGGTTTTACATTTTCGGCTTCAGGTACCGATTCAACTACAGCCGGTTGTGGTTTCGGTTCGGGCGATACGGGCTGAAGTTTTGTTTGGGCAGAAGCCTTTTCAGGTTGTTCTTCAGCAGCCGACGCTGACTGAGTTGTTGTCATGGCCAGTTCGGGTGTACTCTTACCGGTTTCGCTGGTTTTTTGCGGTTCACAGCTGGTGCAGAAAAAGACAAGCATCGTGACCACAAAAGCGGTTTTCAGAAGGTGTTTCATAGTTTTAACCTTTCTTATTTGTAAAACGGCGAAATAATTTTATCACACTGCTCAAGAAACTTTACCTGCGTTTCATAAAACACCAATGATGTTACGTTCGATCAGTGCGGTGGTGTTTTCGGCCGGAAACGATTTTGGAAGCTGTCGTACCAAGGATTACAATACATCGTTTACCTCTGCAGCGTCAAGTTTTGACTGGGCAAAAACACTCAAAAGTTGAATTTTTCATTAATTTCTTGTCATGCAGATAACTGCCTGCTAAAGTACCGGGGGTCAATTTCTCAAAAGTTACAAGGTTTAATCCTGCTGCTGCAAATATTAGCAGCCAAAACAGCGGAGCAAATTGTATGACAGGCAGGGAACGCGTCCTTCGGACTCTAAACTACCAGCCGGCAGACCGTGTGCCTGTGGATTTGGGCGGCAGTTGTTGTACGGGGGCGCATGTCAGTGTCATAGCCAAACTCAGACAAGCACTGGGTCTGGATAAGAAGGGCGAGCCTGTAAAAGTTATTGACCCCTATCAGATGCTTGGCGAGGTAGGTCAAGATCTGCGGGAAGCTTTAGAACTCGACGTAGTAAATTTACCGAGCCCCAAGAGCTTTTTCGGTTTTGCGAATGCAGGCTGGAAGCAGTGGAAAACTTTCGACGGGACAAATGTTCTGGTTCCCGGGTTGTTTAACACTGAGCATGAGCAAAATGGTGACATTCTCCAATACCCGGAAGGTGATAAAACAGTCCCCGCTTCAGCACGTATGCCCAGCGGAGGGTTTTACTTCGACGCTATTGTTCGTCAAGAACCTGTTGATGAAGCCAGACTTGACCCTTCCGACAATCTCGAAGAGTTTGGGCCGATAAGTGACGAAGATTTGGAATTCTATGCTGAGCACGCGGACGAGCTTTACAATAATACGGACTGCGCGATACTGGCTGGGTTTCCAGGAACGGCTTTCGGGGACATTGCGCTTGTGACAGCTGTTTGGATGAAGCATCCAAAGGGTATCAGGGATATAGAAGAGTGGTATATCAGCACCATCACCCGGAAGCCCTATATCCAGGAGGTATTTGCAAGACAAGCTGAAATAGCTGTAGACAACCTCCAGCGTGTTTATTCGGCTGTTGGCGATAAAATACAGCTTGTCTGGATGGACGGAACGGACCTGGCTGCTCAGGATACACTGTTCTGTAGTTTGGAAGGTTACAGACAGCTCTATCTGCCCCATGCCAAGAAACTAAATGATTGGATTCATAAAAATACTCGATGGAAAACGGTAAAGCATTGCTGCGGCGGTTGTGAGCCTTTGATTGAGGGTTTTATTGAAGCCGGGTATGATGTTTTAACGCCTGTACAATGTTCAGCCAAGGGTATGGACCCCAAGCACCTTGTGGATAAATACGGCGGAAGGATTGTTTTCTGGGGAGCAGGGGTGGATACGCAGCAGACCCTGCCGTTTGGTACGCCTGGGCAGGTACGGGAACAAGTTGCCGAGCGGATAAAGATATTCAGCCGCAAGAGCGGGTTTGTATTCAATACCATTCACAATATTCAATGTAATACGCCTGTGGAAAATGTGCTGGCGATGTTTGAAGTGCTTGGAAGGAAAGTACCGAAAGCGGGCAAATAGGGGGTGTGGAAAAGTACAAAATAAGATGGATAGCAGTGAAGAATTTAAACCACAGGCGGATTCCGGCAGTCTTGTATACGTGGTGCTGGTCAGTACTGTAGCGGCGGTTGGAGGACTTTTGTTCGGGTTCGATACAGCGGTTATTGCCGGTGCCAACCCATTTCTCAAGGCTCATTTTGATTTGTCGGACACGTTGCTGGGCTTTGCTGTCAGCAGTGCAATTATAGGGTGTATCTTCGGGGCCGCTTTGGCGGGCAGCACAAGTGACAGGTTCGGCAGGCGAAAAGTTCTTCTGGTTTGCGCGGTGCTGTTTGCAGTGTCGGCAATAGGTTCGGCAATACCGCGTACTCTGATCGAGTTTGTTCTAGCACGATTTATTGGCGGGCTTGGGGTCGGAGCCGCTTCGATGCTGTCGCCGATGTATATAGCCGAAATATCCCCGGCAAAGATTCGCGGTCGCTTGGTGTCTCTGAATCAATTGGCAATAGTCAGCGGCATCCTGGTTGCATACTTTGTGGACTTTTTTATGCTGAATATACCTGAGACGAACTGGAGATGGATGTTCGGCTCAGAGACACTTCCCGCTGTACTGTTTTTTGCTCTTCTTTTAGTTGTTCCCGAAAGTCCACGATGGCTGGCCAAGCAAGGCCGTGACCAGGAGGCACTGGAGATTTTAACACGAGTTGGCGGGGGCACGGCGGCGCAGATGGAAATGGCTGAGATAAAAGAAACTATAGCCCGGGAGGAAAACTCGATAGCTCAGTTGTTACATCCAGGGATGCGGATTGCGCTTGTAATAGGCTTGGGTCTGGCTGTTTTACAACAGGTAACGGGTATAAATATCGTAATGTACTATGCACCTACAATTTTTGCCAGCGCCGGTTCTGCGATAGATACTTCTCTGCTGCAGGCAGTCGCAGTAGGCGCTGTAAACCTGACTTTTACTCTTGTAGCAATATGGGCAATCGACAGGTTCGGACGTAGAATACTTCTGTTGGTCGGCTCTGCGGGGATGGGTGTGTTTCTTGCTCTCGTGGGCGGTGTTTTTCATTTCGGCCAACTTCAAGGGCCGTGGGTTCTGTTGTTTATACTGGGCTATATTGCCTGTTTTGCCGGTTCTCTTGGGCCGGTGGTTTGGGTAGTAATCAGCGAAATATTCCCAACGCGTATCCGCGGCAGGGCAATGTCAATCGCAACAGTCAGTCTTTGGATAGCTTGTGCTTCGGTTGCGCAGCTGTTTCCGGTGATGCTGGCAAGACTTGACGGTGCGTTTACGTTTGGCATATTTGCGGCGATGTGTGTGGTTGCTTTTTTGTTTATTCTCATAATGGTACCGGAGACCAAGGGCAAAACGCTGGAAGAAATAGAGAAAGGATGGGCCCGGTAGTTGTGTGCCAGAGAAAAATGAAAAAATAATTTTTTGTCACGAGAAGGTATTTGCGTTCGTGTTATTATTCTTAGGCTATTTTTCGGCGATTCTCCAAAGGCCATTTTATGAATTTTCCGGAAAAACTAACTCAAAACAGTCATGTAATAACAATTATACCTCGTTATTCGGAGACCGACCAGGGTGGGATGGCACACCATAGTGTTTATGCGGTCTGGTTTGAGATGGGCCGTACGGAACTTTTACGGGTTAATAAAGTGGCCTACAAGGACCTTGAGGCCGCCGGAATATTTTTTGTGGTCGCTCAGTTACACATAGACTACCGAAGACCGGCCAGATATGACAAAAAACTTGAGTTGGTTACCACCTGTTCGGCTGTGACAGCGGCCAAGATAGAGCACACCTATAGATTGACCCGCGCCAATGATGGAGTGGTTTTGGCTGAGGGTTCAAGCATGCTGGCGTGCATTAGTGCCGAGGGTAAAGTTAGGCGTATACCGGAATTTATGCAAATGAGTTGTTAGTTTTTATCAGGAGCTGGCTGGCTGCCCACATGCAAGCAATAAGGTTTGACTTGCTTTAGCGTACAAACTAAACTACAGTTTTGGATTTTACGTAAGATCCTGAGGATGGCTGATGAAGTGTGTACTTACAAATGAGGGCACAATGGACGCAGACAAAAAGGACAATTGCGGGCTTTTCGGTATCTACGGGGACCGACTAGCTGTTGAGAAGACTTATTTTGGCTTGTTCAGCCTGCAACATCGGGGCCAGGAATCGGCTGGCATCGCCGCGGCCGATGGTGAGTTTATTAGTTGCTATACGGGTATGGGGCTTGTACGGCGGGTTTTTCGCAGCGGTTCGGGGGTATTGGAAGAATTGGCCGGGAACGGATGTAACCACGCCGCAATAGGGCATGTCAGGTATTCAACCACAGGCGCAAGCACACCCAATAACAGTCAGCCGTTATTGATTGAATATTCTCGCGGGCAGGTTGCTCTCGCACATAACGGAAATCTTATAAACGCCTCACTTTTGAGGGATGAATATGAGGCTTACGGAAGTCTTTTCAAAGGGAATGCCGATACTGAGGTTATTGCTCACTTACTGGCAAAGCCCAGTCATGCCTGCAACCAGGATGCGGTTGGACATGTCCTAAACCATCTCCAGGGGGCGTATTGCCTTGTATTCTTATTCGCAGAACATATCGAAGCGGCAAGGGACCCGTATGGGATCAGGCCTTTGTGCATCGGACAGACTGAAGAAGGATGCTATTTGGTTGCCAGTGAAACATGTGCCTTTGACGCAGTAGGGGCCAGGTTCATTCGTGAGGTCCAGCCAGGGGAGATAATACGGCTGGATAAGGACGGTTTAGCGAGCAGATATTTCGTGCGCCCGGGTTCGATCACCCCAGCCCATTGTATCTTTGAACACATATATTTTGCCAAGCAGAACAGTACAATATTCGGTGAAAATGTACACGAATTCAGAAAGAAACTGGGCAGAAAGCTGGCAATAGAGTGTCCAGCCAAAGCAGATATTGTCATTCCGGTACCCGACTCTGGTACTTCAGCAGCAGTGGGCTATGCCGAACAGAGTAAGCTTCCGTTCGACATGGGCCTGGTCAGGAGCCATTATGTGGGCCGCACATTTATAACTCCAGGTCAGAAATCGCGTGAGCTTGCGGTAGCGATGAAACTGGCGGTTGTAAAAGAGGCCGTGGTGGGCAAGCGGGTCGTAGTTGTTGACGATTCCGTGGTTCGGGGAACAACTACCAGAGGGAAGATGAGGACTTTGCGGCAGGCAGGGGCTAAACAGATACATCTTCGTGTTAGTTGTCCGCCGATAAGATACCCCTGTTTTTACGGTGTTGACTTTCCGACCAAGGAAGAGCTGCTGGCAAATAACCGTGATTTGGAACAAATCCGGGAATTTCTTGAGGTTGACAGTGTCGGCTATATGTCATTGGAGGGGCTGCTGTCGTGTGCAAAACTGCCGTCAGAGCATTATTGTACCGCCTGCTGGGACAGCAAATACAGGATACCAGTAGATATTGCGGTGAACAAGTTTGCCATGGAACGTTACCAGATGCGTTTATTTGATGAATCTGTTTTGCAAGATTCACAAGTGGAATAAAAGTTGCTTTTTGGCGGTTTCACGAGAGGTAACACAGGGGGCCACCAAGGTGGCAATCAGCAGTGAGTAAGTATCTTAGCTATCAAAAGGCAGGCATAGATTTAGATGCAAATGACGAAATGGTTTGTCAAATCCAGGCATCGGTTGTGGGAACATATGGGCCGAGAGTTGTCCAAATCGAACAGGGCTTTGCCGGTATGTTTCGACTGGACTACGATGAGAAACTATTCAAAAAAAACTATAAGAATCCGGTGCTTGTTGCCTGTACGGATGGGGTTGGCAGCAAGGTCCAATTAGCAGCGCGCATAAACAGATTGGACACAGTCGGGATTGACCTGGTTGCCATGAGTGTTAACGACATGCTCGTTTATGGTGCAGAGCCTTTGTTTTTCCTGGACTACCTTGCAGTTCATAAACTGGAGCCAAAATCAGTCGCGGAAATGGTAAAAGGTGTTGCGGCTGGCTGCAGACTTGCGGATTGTGCATTGATAGGCGGAGAGACCGCTGAGATGCCGGATACATACAAGCTTGGTGACTTAGATATCGCGGGCTTTGCGGTGGGAGTTGTGGAGAGGAAAAGAATCGTTCAGGGTAAGAAAATCAGGCGAGGGGACTGCATTTTAGGACTTGCGTCGACCGGCCTGCACAGCAACGGTTTTGCACTGGTGCGGAATATCTGTTTCAAAGCAGGCTTAAAAATGACCGACAGAGTGGAAGAACTGGATGGAATGGTGCTCGGAGATGAGTTACTTAAGCCCACACGCATTTACGTGCGGTCAATAATCAAACTTTTATCAGGCTACAGAGTTAAAAGCATTGTGCACGGTATGGCACACATTACCGGTGGTGGTCTGGTAGGTAATATTCCACGAATTTTACCGAAAGATTGTGATGCCGTGATTGACAAAAGCAGCTGGCCCAGGCCAAAGATATTCACGTTCCTGCAGAAAAAAGGGCCTGTGCAAGAGCAAGAGATGTTCAGGGTTTTTAATATGGGAATCGGGTTTGTGCTGGTAGTAGCAAAGGATTTCGCCGACTCGATAGCGAAAAAACTTACGCGATATGGCGAAAAGGTTTATAAAATCGGCAGAATTACCAGCGGAACCGGAAAGGCAGTTCTCAAATAAGAGAATAAAAAATGGCTAAAGTGCCTGATATGGAACAACTTTATGCCCGACGACTCAAGCGCTATGTTACGGCAATGCGAAATGAGAAACCCGATTGTGTCCCGATTCGTCCGTTTGTCGCTGAATTTACCGCCAAGTACGCAGGTTACACCATACAAGAGGTAACGTTTAACCTCGAAAAGGCCTTGACCGTTGCCCGTAAATGTGCCGCTGATTTCGACTGGGATGCGGTAATGCCGAATATGGTCCATGTATGGGCGGGTCTTACGGAAGCTATCGGATTGCGGTATTATGCTTATCCAGGTATTCAACTGGCGCCGGATACATGCTTTCAGTATATTGAGCCGCCGGAAGATAAAGCGTTTATGAAACCCGATGAGTACGGTCAGCTTATCGAAGACCCTACGGGCTACTTATTTAATGTTTGGCTGCCGCGCGTATCTACAGATGTAAATATACTGGGTGCGCCAGCCACATACCGGAACAACATGTCGTTTTTAAAGGGTGGTATGGCGATGATGTCGTGTTTCAATGCCCTTGCCAGGCAAAATGAACTTCTTCGCACCGAGTGCGGGACAGTCTCAGCTATTTCTGGTATTCTGAAAGCGCCGTTGGATATTGTTACCGATAAACTGCGGGGATATCTGGGTATGTGTACGGATTTGCACGAGCGGCCGGACAAGGTGCTTGCTGCCTGCGAAGCCTTTATGCCACACCTGCTGTATATGGCCCTTTCCGGCGCGGACCCGCAAAAGAATGTGCCGATTGCGATTTGGCTGCACAGGGGATGTGTGCCTTTTATATCTCACCAACATTTCGACAAGATTTACTGGCCGACACTTAAACCAATCATCGAGGAAATCTGGGCCAAGGGACATCAGGTTCTATTCTACGCCGAGGGTAAATGGGCGGCGCATTTACAGGCTTTTGCCGAATTGCCTGAGCGCAGTATAGTTTTCCACGTTGACCAGGACGACATCTTTGAGGTCCACGAGGCAATTGGGCACAAGTTCTGCATCAGCGGCGGTATCCCCAACTTTCTGTTGAGCTACGGTACACCCAGGCAAGTACGTGATTATTGTAAAAAGGTAATTGACATAGTAGGCCGAGACGGTGGGTACATTATGGATGCCAGCGCTATAATGCAGGATGATACTAACGTGGAAAACCTCAGGGCTATGACTGAGTTTACCCGTGAATACGGAGTGTACTAATGAATGAGCAAAGCAAGCCAAATAGAAAACCGGGAGTGTGTATACCTTGGGAAGAGAAATTGAAAGAGCTGCCGGAAATTTCAGGTGACAAGCAACTCATCCAGCAAACGTGGGAAGACACGGATGCGTTGGGTTACATATATATATGGTATTGTCTGCTTGCATGGTAACAGGTGGTTGCCCAACAACCAAGGCAGCCTGTTCGGTATTATTTTTGCGGTGTGATTGTGAGTATATCCAAGGTTTGCAATGGGTAAGGATGCGTTTTCCCGCAGGAGCTTTCTACGGCGTTTGACAGTGACTACAGCCGGTATTGCGGCGTTCCTGTACATTTTACCTTCATCAGCCCTCGATAAGAAGCGAGGAACTGTTGCTGCAAGTAATCGTTTCACCTTAGGCTTTGTTGGAGTAGGTGAGCATGGTATTAGCGTCAATTTGAAGAATTTCTTAAGCAATGCAGACGCACAGGTAGTGGCAGTTTGCGATGTTGATGCTGGCCGCTGTGAGCAGGCTCGGCACACGGTAAATGAAGAGTATGCGAACCAGGATTGTACCGCTTATAATGATTTTCGCGAGCTTCTGGCCCGTGACGACGTTGATGCGGTTGTAATATCTACACCCGACCATTGGCATGTTCCCATATCCATTGCTGCGGTACGGGCGGGTAAAGATGTTTACTGTGAGAAACCGCTTACCGTGACAGTGGCCGAAGGTCGGGCACTTAGTGATGCAGTGAAACGATACTGTCGTGTCTTTCAAACCGGCAGCGAGTTTCGCGGCGCCTATAACTTTCACCGGGCAGCAGAACTAGTCCGGAACGGACGAATCGGGAAACTGCACACAATAAGGACTTATTTGCCGATGAGTCCAAATTCCATAGGGGATCCCACGCCAATGCCTGTGCCGAAGAAACTGAATTACAATATGTGGCTGGGTCCGGCGCCATGGGCACCCTATACAAAAGACAGGGTCCACTTCAACTATCGCTGGATACTGGACTATTCCGGCGGTCTTATCTGCGACTGGGGTGCGCATCTGATCGACCAGGCACAGTGGGCCAACAACACCGAACATAGCGGGCCTGTCGAAATCGAGGGCTGCGGCACATACCTAACCGAGGGACTCTACAACACCGCTGTAAAATTCAATGTCGAATATAAGTATGCAAACGGCGTCAGAGTTATTTGTTCGGATAGATACCCCCAGTTTGGCGGCTCCATCAGGTATGAGGGCTCTGAAGGTATGATATTGGCCAGATACAGCGGCTACTACGGAAAAGATATCACCGCAGAGCCAGTCTCAATCCTAAAGTCTGTCATCGGCCCTGATGAAACTCATCTTTATACGTGCCGAGGTGGGCCAGAACGTAATTTCCTTGACTGCGTGCACACACGTAAGCCTTGTTACTATCCCGCTGAGGTAGGTCATCGGTCGGTTACGGTCTGTCACCTGGGTAATATCTCCATGCTGCTGGGACGAAAACTAAGATGGGACCCGGACAAGGAACACTTTGACAATGACCGGCAGGCCAATCGGATGCTTTCGCGGGCTATGCGAAGTCCCTGGCATCTGTAAGTAGTCGCTCGTGGCTCGTCGCTCGGGTCACGAGTCACGGAGTAACCTTAAGCGAGCTTCTATATT
>SDBT01002480.1_pt1 | contig 32568 bp, 28 predicted proteins | sample 2277101 | NCBI WGS metagenome assembly SDBT01 (sample SAMN10404973, study PRJNA504765) | marine sediment metagenome | isolation source: marine sediment core GS10_PC15, 103 cmbsf | place: Arctic Ocean: Southern Knipovich Ridge | collected 2010 | reverse complement strand
TGCTGCAGCGGGCCTCGGTGGGCTTTTGGGGTTTTGGGGTTTGATAAAGCACCGGTTTGCCTTATAATACGTGTCCACACGCTCGAATGTCCAACGGGATGCTGGCATGAGAATTGTTTTTGACTGTCCGTACTGTAAGAACAGTATTGATATTGACAGCGAGATCAGTGGCGACCGGGCCCAATGCTCGGTCTGTCACCGAATCGTGCTGGTGCCGGCGCCGGGCATCGAGATCGGCATGGAACTGGACGGGTTCCGCATCGAGCGGCGGCTCGGGGTCGGCGGGATGGGCGAGGTGTTCGAGGCGACCCAGCTTGCCATGAACCGGCGCGTGGCGTTAAAGGTGCTGCCGCCCAGCGTTGCTTCGTATCCTACGCGGCTGAACCGCTTTATCCACGAGGTGGAAATGGCCGCGAAACTTGAGCATCCCAACATCGTGACGGCTTTTTATGCCGGCAGCGGCAGCGGCTATTACTATCTGGCCATGTCTTATGTAGACGGGCAAAGCCTGGAAAAACGCCTCGAGGAAGGCCCATTGAAGGAGAAGGAAGTCCTGGACATCTGCCAGAACGTGGCCAGCGCACTCAATTACGCCTGGGCCAAATTCAACATGCTGCACCGCGACATCAAGCCCGCCAACATCATGATCGATACCGAAGGCGGGGTGAAGCTGATGGATATGGGCATCGCCAAGACCATTACCGACGACAGTAGTCAAAGCGGGCAGGGAATACTGGTGGGCACGCCCTATTACATGAGTCCGGAACAGGCTCTGGGCAACATCCAGATTGACTTCCGTTCGGACGTCTACTCGCTGGGCGCCACGGTCTATCACCTGGTCACCGGCATTCGTCCATTTGACGGTCCCAACGCCATGGCGATCATCGCCAAGCACCTCAGCGAAAGCCCGGACCCGCCCATCAAACGCCGGCCCGAGCTTTCACAAGCCTGCAACGAGTTGATTCTGCAGATGATGGCCCGAAACCGGGATGATCGCCCGGAAAGCTGGCAGCAGCTTCAGGACATCGTCAGTCAAGTTACTAAACGCAAGGTCCGGGGGCCTTCGCCGCCGGGTCTGCCGGCGGTCAACGTCAGCCTGGATGAGGAAGCCGAAGCTGAAATCGCCCCACGAACTCTCCCTGTCGCCAAGTCAAAGCTCCAGTCTCAGACCACAGTGCTCAGGACCATTAAACCCATCATGTCGCCCGCGCACCTGGACACGGTGAAGATCAAGAGGCCCTGGGCGGCGGCAGCATCCGGGAATGACGGCGTGGAAGCATCCCGGCCCGAGGCCGGGCCCGCCGCCATAGTCGAAACTCAGCGGCTGGCCCGTCCGGTCGTGGTGCAGACCCAGCGAATGAACGCCGCCGAATTGGCGCATTTGCGCCGCCGCCGCAGCAGCCACGGCAAACATTTTCTCAAGGTCCAGCTCGAAAAGCTCCAAGAACGATACCCCTGGCTCACGGTCCGGGGCGTGCTGCTGGTGATCCTCGCCAGTGTCAGCCTCATCTGGATTATCTCCTACCTGAACAGCTTCCGCCCGCGAACGTCCGCGCCGCAGGTAAGTTTCTGGCAGATGCTCACGGGCAACGTCGAGACCCAGATCAATAAGATGAATGCCGCCAAGCGGCCGCGGAGACAGCGGGGACTCAGTCCCGAGGACGTCAAAGTGATGTACCTGCTTGCCAAAGATTATGCCGAGAAGCACCCCGAGGAACGCGCCAACGCCCGCGCCAAGTTGAAAGTCGTCCTGAAATATGCCCGGGGCACCAAGTACGAGGCACTGATCCGCGCAGACCTGAAGAAACTCGAGAAACCTGAATGATCCAGAATTCAAAAGAATGAATAAAACCAGCCCTTGAGCCGTCCAATTACCCAGAAGCAAGAATCTAAATAAGGAACAAGGGAACTCAGGATGATAAACAAGGAATTCAGAATGTCCAACTTCTTCCTTCGTCCTTCCTTGTTGACGCTTCGCTCTCGCCTGGCGGCTCGCATAGGCCCTTCGGGCCGTCTGAGCGGTTCTGCATTCTGCGTGCTTCTCATGCTGCCGTTGATCTTCGCCACCGGCACGGTTTTGGGGCAAGAGGCGGCAGAATACGTGAAGGGCTATGGACTGGGCACGCTGAAGTACGCTGAAATCAAGAATCTCCTGGATAAGCTCAGAACCCGCAAGGGCTCGATCAGCCACATCAAGGCCAGCAATAGGATTCTGGTTTATGATGTACCCGCGGTACACAAGCAGGTGCGGAAACTGCTGACCGCCGGGAAAGGGCCGATTATCAACATCCTCATTGACGTGGATTTCATCAATATCAAGAGCTTTCGCGACCGCGGCATCAAGCTTGCCTGGAACTACGGTGACGGCAGCAGCGGCAGGTTCAAAGTAACCGGCACAAAGGCCAAGGGCGGCCGGGTAAAGCTCAAAGGCCCCGACGGCGTGAAGGTTGATGACTTTGGTTCGAAGAAAAGCCAAGAACTGCGCTTCACCCGCCAGTCAATTATGACCGCCAGCGGCTCGGCGGCCCGGCTCTGGACCACGAAAACCGCCCTGGACAAGACGTTGCTCGAAAACTACGAGCTGGTCCCCTTCGAGATCGGCAATGTTGACGGCAGGATCGTTGTTATCGAGGCCATTAAGCCGGAGATTATCGTCCGCGAGCTCGGCTCATCCCTATGGGTGCTGCCCACCTATCTGGCCAGCGGCCTGGTCCGGGTCGAGGTCTTCCCGGTGGTTTCCTATGAAATGATGGACGGCAAGACCCAGTCATTCCGCGTCGAGAAGGTCCAGACCACCGTCGTCGTCCGGCCCGGGTGCAAGTTCTATATCGGCGGCGGCAACAAGAACACGCGCACGTTTATGAAAGACCTGTTCGGCACCGAGTTCCGCCGCGGCGCCCGCAACGACAACTTGAGCATGTACCTCACCCCCCACGTTCAGATCCTCGATCCCACCAGGCGCCGCCGGGGCGACTCCCTGCGCCACCGCCGCAGCGAAATCTGGCGCCACTTCCCCGACTGAGCCGCCAGTCCGGGCCTGCATTGACAAGCCCCCCGCCCCGCCTATGTTAAAGTCAATTGAAGTCACGCCCCCGGCAAGCCCGGTAAAAAAGAGCGAGAAAAGTGAACCCAAACTCCGCGAAAAACTCAAATAATAGGTTTGACCCCATTCCGATGCGAGCTGGCTCGGAGCCAAGCCTTAATCACATGCAAGACAAACAGCTTACGATACGGATAAGCAGAGCAGCATTGCTCTTGGTCTCAGTGTGCGGTGGCGGTGCAGTTCTTTTCAGCGTTGTAATGTATCACGCAACAAGACCATCAACAATTCACGAAGCGGCAAGACGGGGAAATACTGCCGTGATAAGAAAGCTCGTCCAGTCTCACCCCCAATTGCTGAACTCAACAGATGATCTCGGCCATACTCCTCTGAATTGGGCCATATTAAACGGTCGGACGGAAGCAGTAACAATACTCGTTGATTTAGGGGCAAATGTTGATTCGACTGATTCTAAACAGTTTCCTCCCATTATTTGTGCGGCTTCAAGGGTAGGGTTACATGCTCGTACCAGTATGAGAATACTCATTGGCAGCGGAGCAAATCTTGATGCCACGGCCAAACCGGAAGGCGGGACGGCATTACATTCGTGCGCTTGGAAGAGGCAAGAAAGAATGGTCAAGATGCTGGTGAAGGCAGGAGCTAACGTGAACGCAGTCCAGAATCATGATAGCGGATTAAAGACGCCACTGGACAGAGCCTGTGAAATGCAGCAAGTCCTTGAGTATCGAAAGCCACATTTTGAGGGCGCTACTTGGGGTGATCCTAAACTGCACCGACAGCGCATAGAACGTCAAGAGCGAATTGTCAGGTTTCTTCAGACACACGGCGGCTTGCGATTTCGTGATTTGCCGAAAAACGCGGCACGGAAGCCTTCTGCTGAACAGGGATCAGCGAAATGATTTGATGGATCCCGCTGAAGCTCCAGTCCGGGCCTGCACTGACAAGCCCCCCGCCCCGGCTATGTTAAAGCAACTTAAATTCACGCCCCCGGCAAGCCGGCCAAAGAGGACCGTTGGACCTAAGGAGGGATTAAGGAGGGATGGGGGGCAGGAGTATTATTTGAGTTTTTTCCGGGGTTTGAGTTCAATTGTTTTAGTCCTCTTTTCGGGCCGGGGCGGTGGGCGGCTTGCCCGTCGATTGAAATCGGTTTAAGATAGCCGGGGCAGCGGGCTTGTCAAGCCGGAGATTTTGGGGTGAGAATTCCGTATGCGGAGAGGGGGCGTATGTGGGTAAGGGAAATTGATTAGGATTACGATTAGGATTACGATTAGGATTACGATTACGATTACGATTAGGATAAGAGTACTCACATACCCCATACTCACATACCCACACACTCCCACACTCTCACACTTTCCTGACACGGCGGGTGGGGGGAGAAGCCGGGTGACCAGAAGGCAGGGGATCATCAGGAGCAGGCTCAGCCCGAAGCTGTTCTCTTTGCCGATTATCCCAAGCAGGTTTCTGGCCACAAAGGTGGTGATGATCGCCATCGCGCCCAAAACCTGGAGCCGCTTGCCAATGTAACTGCCCCGAATCCCCGGCGGAATCACCGAGACCATCCATTCTTCGGTAAACGGCATCCGCAAGTTCACCAGGGCGGCGGACATGAAGATCGCCGCGCCCAGCACGTACAACCGAACTCCGGTGGCAAGCTGCGGGCCAGCAGCACCGCCATAATGAACAGCAGCGGCTCCACCACCAGAAACACCAGCACGTAGCGCTTCTTATCGCTTACCAGGTTTGCCAGGGGGAGCGCCACAAGCTGCATCACGCAGGCAAGACTGATCACAAACGCCACCCAGCCCATCTGTGTCTCGGCCACCCCCAAAGACAGCGCGAAAGCGACAAAGTACATGCTCGAACCGGCGCACACGGTCGCCGCCACGCTCCGGAAAGCCGCGAACCAGTTGAACCGCGCCAGGGCCAACCGCGTCTGTTCCCGGGTCAGGCCGGAGTGCTTGGAATTACCCTTTTCCAGCTGCCGCCGCGCCTATACCGATGAATTCCCGGACTCAGCCTCAAACCACAGCACGGTAGCCTTAGTCCGGTGATTTACAAGACGCCTCCCGGCAAGCCATCAGGCTGAGCCCTTTTGGCGGCTGGATATTGGCTCACAGCGGAGCGTGTGCGAAGCTGTAGGGCTCAAGAATGAGGGATATTGCGGATTTTTGAGGGTGGCGTGCTTGCAATGCAGGTGCGGGCTGGCAGTGTAACTGTAGTTGACACTGACAGGAAGGGATTTTGATGTTTACGGTTGATCAGGTTTATCACGGGTTCCGTTTGCGGCGGCAGGAGCAGGTGGCGGAGGCTAATTCGGCGGCGCTGGTATTTGTGCACGAAAAGACGCAGGCGGAGCTGGTGGTACTGTGTGCGGATGACGATAACAAGATGTTCTGCATCACCTTTCGCACACCGCCGCCGGACGATACGGGCGTGCCGCATATCCTCGAGCACGCGGTGCTTAACGGCTCGAAAAAATATCCGCTGAAGGAGCCGTTTCTGGAATTGCTGAAGGCGAGCTTGTATACCTTTCTGAACGCCATGACCGCCACGGACCACACGGTCTACCCGGTTGCGAGCCGGAATCAGCAGGACTTCCGCAATCTGATGGACGTGTATCTGGACGCGGTGTTCAATCCCAAGCTGAGTCGCGAGACTTTTATGCAGGAGGGCTGGCACTATCAACTCGATAAAGCGGAAGCTGAACTGCAATTCTCCGGCGTGGTCTATAATGAAATGCTCGGCGCCACCTCCTCGCCCGAATCAGTTCTCGGCGATGAACTGGACAAAGCACTGACCCCGGACAACGTCTACGGCAGGAATTCCGGCGGCGAGCCGGAGCGCATCCCGGAACTGAGTTACGAGCAGTTCCGCGACTTCCACCGGCGGTATTATCACCCGTCCAACAGCCGGATTGTGCTCTACGGTGACTTCGACGTGGCGGCGAAGCTGGCCCACCTGGAGGAATTTCTTGGGAACTATGACTTTCTCGAGGTTGATTCGGCGATTGCGCCGCATCCCCGCTTTGCCGGGCCGGTGCGCAAGCAGGCAACCTATCCCATTACCCCGGGCGATGATCCGGCCAATAAGACCTATGTCGTGCGGGCGTGGCTGCTGGATCAGCCCACCGACCCGGAGTTTCATTTGGCTTTCAGTATTCTGGCGCGGATTCTGGCCGGCACGGCCGCCGCGCCGCTGCGCAAGGCGCTGATTGATTCGCACCTGGGCGAGGACTGCCTCGCGTGGTTCGCCGGCGACATGCTCGATACCCAGTATTGCATCGGGCTGAAGGGGACCGAAGCGGCGAAAGAGACCGAGATCGAGGAGTTGATTGATTCCACGCTGGCGAAGCTGGCCACGGACGGGCTGGCGCGAAAGACGGTCGCGGCGTCCGTGAACTCGGTCGAGTTCTGGTTGCGCGAGGCCAACTTTGGGGGTTTCTCGAAGGGGCTGTTCTACGCCATGCGGATGAACAGCGCCTGGCTTTACGGCGCCGACCCGCTCGGCCCGCTGCAATACGAGGCGCCGCTGGCCGCGATCAAGAAGAAAGTTGCCCGGGCCGGCTATTTTGAGGGGCTGATCCGCAAGTATTTGATTGATAATCCGCACCAGGTAAATCTGACGATGACGCCGGACGATAAGCAGGAAGGCAAGCGCCTCGAGCGATTGCACCGGCGGCTGACTGAAATCAAGGGGGGACTTGACGAAGGCGAGCTTGGCAAGCTGGTGGCCCAATGCGAGGCGCTGCGCGAGGCGCAACGGCGGCCTGATTCGCCGGAGGCGCTGGCTACGATCCCGAAACTGCCCTTGGATTGTGTCCCGCGCGAGGCGGAGTTCTTCCCGTTGGAGATTATCTCGGACTCGCCGGAGTTTTCCTTCAGCGAGCAGGCGACGAACGGCATTGGCTATGTGAAGCTGGTGTTCGACTGCTCGATGGTGCCGCAGGAGCTGTTGGCGTACCTGCCGCTCTTCGGGCAGATAAGTTTGCAGGCGGGCACCAGGAAACGGGACTTCGTTGACCTTAGCGAAGAGTTCGGCATCCATACCGGCGGCGTCAGCAGCGGCTTTTCCGCCACGCCTATCTGGGAGGAGCCGGAGAAGATCATTTCGATGCTGACGTATAACGGCAAGGCGCTGAAAGATAAGCTGCCGAAAATGCTGGAATTGCTGGCGGAGGTCTTTGCCGAGTGCGACTTGGACAACCTGAAACGGATCGCGGAAATCGCTGCTATTTCCCGCGCCGGGATGGAGTCCAGCATCAACCACAACGGCGCTCATTTCGCCATGAGCCGGTTGGCGGCGTATCAGACCAGCGTTGGCATGTACGGCGAACTCACCGGCGGGCTCGAGCAATATTATTTCCTCGAACGAGTGGTGAACGAACTCGCGGAAAAACCGGCGGGGGTCATCGCTAATCTCAAACGGCTCAGCGAACTGCTGTTCACGCGGGACAATCTGAGAATCCACCTGACCGGCTCGACCGCAGAACTGCGGATACTGCGTCAGGCACTGCCGGCACTGCTGGAAGCGCTCCCGGAACGCCGCGCCGCACCGCAGAGCCACCAATTCGCGCCGCTGCCGGTGAACGAAGGGTTGATCGTGCCGAGCAAGGTGCAGTATGTGGGCAAGGCGCTGAACTTTTTCCGGGATTGCGGCTATGACTATCACGGCAACTTTGCGGCGCTGACTAAGCTGTTGAGCCGCGACTATCTATGGAACAAGGTGCGGGTGCAGGGCAATGCTTATGGCTGCTTTTCCGGGTTGGACATGCTCTCGGGCAACTTTTACTGCGTCTCTTACCGCGACCCGCATCTGGCGGGAACCCTGACGGTCTTCGACCAGATCGCCGACTATCTTGAGGCTCTTGAGATGAGCGATGATGATTTCGAGAAACTATTGATCGGGGTCATGGGCGGCATTGATGCGCCGCGCTCGCCGGACCAGAAGGGGGCCATCGCTTTCAGTCAGCATTTAACCGGGGTCAGCCGGGAATTGGTGCAGCACCACCGCGACCAGGTCCTCGCCTGCACCGCAGCGGAGTTGAAGACCTACGCCGGCATCTTCCGTAAGTTCCGGGAACTCGGGCAGGTGTGCGTGATCGGCGGCGAAGAAAAGGTGCGTGACTGCGAAAGTTCTTTCGATTCGGTGAAGACAATTTTCGGCCCGCGAGAAAGCTGAAGCCACCGGCGATGCCGGGAAAGCGAGGCATGGGCCGCGGTTCGTGGCGACCCGGCCGGAGATTTTTTTTAAGTGTTCCTTGTTTTTTCCGGCAACTGAAGTTATAATGATGTTAGGACGGAATTTTTAACCAAAACTGGGGCCACCTCATGGATATGAAGAAGTTCTTGCGGATCGCGTTGGTCAACCTCGAGAGGGTCATTCTTGGACTTTTGCTGCTGATCCTGATCGGCGTGCTGGTCACTCAAATGTTGAAGCATAAAAGGACCCGTAAACATATCGAGCGGGTGAGGGAAGAGCATGTCAGGCGAGGAGGCGAAAAAGTTATCACAGCGCTTGATGACAATGACTATGGCGCCAGGGTGGAGGTGGACAAGATGCGGCTTTGGCAGCCCGCGGATACCGAAGGCGATTGGACACAACTGGCCCAGGATGGGAATAACGTGATTTTCGCGGCATATATGAGACATCCGCCAGCGAAAATCGCCAGCCAGGAATATCGCGATTACCTGAGAAAGACCGGTATGGGAACCCTCTTTGATCCGCCGCTTTATGTTTATCCCATGGATCAGCAGTCTTACATCTTGGAATTCAGGACTGTCTGGGCCTTTTATCCGCCTTACAACCAAGATATTCCTCGCCAAGAAACAACTAATGGAGAAGACGAGCCTGAGATTGATGTCCTTCCCGGCAAAGAGATTGTTCTGGGGAAAAAAGAAGCCCTGATCGCGTGGGTAAGACTGGACAAAACCACCGTCTCGAAGTTGCCCGTGGTCTTGCTTAATGTCATCCGCAATAATCCCCAGAACAAGGAGAGCTGGGACATCGTCGTGCGGGTTTACACTAAGAATAAACCCAAGGGGCAGATACACTTTCTAAGACTGGGTAAAAAAATAGAAATCCCCAAGACCAAATATAAGATTAAAGACGTGGAGTTTGAAGAACGGCTTGAAGGGACGCTTCAGATCAGGACGGAGATTTATACCCTCGTTATCGTCCCAAAAAACGGGGGCCCCCAGATTAAGCTGCCGAAACGCCGGCGGGTGAACGATCCTGCCGGGAACGCCACGTATATATTGGCCTTTTTCCCGTACACCACCAAGCGGTTCAGGCTGAAGGCCGGTGAAAAAATGAAACTTAGATACAAAAACCGGCGCGAAACCTACCGGTTGATGATGAATGAGGACGGCCGGCTGATGGCCCAGGTTATTGAGGGAAAGGATAAGGGCGGACTGATACACATCAAAAAGTACCGCAAGGCCGAACACCGGAAGTGGCTGGCTAAACACCGGAAGAAGGCGGACACGCCCAAAAAGAAGGTTACGCCGACGGGAAAAAGGCCTGAGGTGATCCGGGGCTTCCCTGGACCTGGCGCGGGCCCAACACGCAAGGGCGGCATGCCCCCGGGTTATAGCCCGCCAAAACGGCCATAGCAGCCGCCGAAAACTCCCAGTCTGATCGAAGTGCCCGCTTCAGGAGATATACTTGCCGATAAGCGGGGCAAGCTCTTTCCGGCGTGCCGGTGGAATCAGTTTCGGGTTCGTGATCACCGCCATCTTCACCGCGTTGGGGCACAGCTGGCAGCAATGCCGCTGGTGGACTTCGGGGATTGCCCGCTTGATAAGTTTCCTGGCCAGCTCGGCGTTCTGCCTGAGGATTTGGAGAATCATCTCGACCGAGACGGCGCCGTGGCTCTCGTGCCAGCAGTCATAATCGGTAACCATGGCTATGGTCTGATAGCAGATTTCGGCTTCGCGCGCCAGCTTGGCCTCGGCCAGGTTGGTCATGCCAATCACGTCCATGCCCCAGGATTTGTAGAGCTGGGACTCAGCCAAGGTCGAGAAGGCCGGGCCTTCCATATTCAGATAAGTGCCGGAATTATGTACGCTGGCCTGGCTGGCGTTATCTTCGCGGAGCACTTGCTCCACCACTTCGGCCAGGATGGCCCGCAGGGAGTCGCAGGTGGGATGGGCAAAGGAGATGTGCGCGGCAATCCCCCGGCCGAAGAAGCTGTGTTCCAACCCGCGCTTGCTGCGGTCAACGAACTGGTCCACCAGCACGATGTCCCCCGGCTTAAGCTCGTCGCGGAAACTGCCCACGGCGGCAATGCTGATGATCACTTCCACGCCCAGCTTTTTCATGGCGAAAATATTGGCGCGGTGGTTCAGTTCACCGGGCAGAAGCCGGTGGCCGCGTCCGTGCCGCGCCAGGAAGGTAGTCTCCACGCCGGCAACCCGTCCGTGCATAAATGCGTCGGAAGCTTGGCCATAAGGTGTTTCGACGTCAATTTCCTGCAAATCGCCGATGCCGCCGAGATCATACAGGCCGCTGCCGCCAATAACCCCTATTTTTGCCATTCGACCTCAGAATTGATGAGACGGCCCGAAGGGCCTATGCGAACCGCCAAGCGAGAGCGAAGCGTCAACAAGGAACTCAAAACGGAGTACTTCTTCCTTCGTCTTTCCTTGTTCTGTGTTCTGCCTTCCTTAGTCCTAGTCGAATAGGTCCTCGTCGTCCTCGTCAAACTCTTCATCAAAAGCTTCTTCCTCCTCCTCCTCTTTCTTAGCCCCGCCAAAAATCGCTTTGATGTCTCTATCCTCAGCTTTCGCGTCGACTTCGAGTCGGCTTTCCTGGTTGAGCTGGTCCATTTCGGCCATGAATACTGTCGGTCGCAACTCGGCAACGATTTTTTCAAGCCGCACGAGCTTATCGCGTTCCCTGGGGGTAAACCATTCGTCTTTGTATTCGCGGTAGCCTTCCCTATAATAGTGTTTATACGCCAGGGGCTTGCGCAGCAGACTGGTCAACAGTTCACGTTCTTCCTGCAGGCGTTTCTGAAAGTAATCGGCCTTTGCGAGCCACTGGCCCTGAATGCGGACGTAGCCGTGTTCGGAGTACAGTTCAGGCACCTTCTGCAACTGCAGCTCAGCTATATAGTCCTGACGCAACGCCAGCAGTTGGACTCTGAACCTGGTCCGATCCCTTTCTTCGATCTGGGCGGCCAACCCCGGGTCGACATGCACCCAGGTATCTTCGGTCAGTTCGTCTTTATGATAGCTCTTAGGGCCCACCGTGATCGCATACAAGCTTTTTTTCCGCAGGAACTCGCTGAACTTCTGCTTGCTTTTTCTAAACACGATAATAACTCTGTCCCCAATCCTCCACTGTTTATATTTGGTTTCGCTCTCCTTTAACCGGTCGGTCACCCACCTGTTGGGATACTTTTCTCTGGCGAGTCGTTCGACTTGGCGTTCGATCAGCGCTTGCACGGCCGCAAGCGCTTTTCTGGGTTTTTTAACGGGATATTCAAAGCCCAGCCGCCCGGCCAGTTCTTTTTCATCGATCAGTCTTTTCAGGGTGGCGGCCAATTCGTTATTGATTTTCTTCTCAATCGCCTCTTCCTTGTCCGGGGGGGCCGCCGCCAAAGCCTGAATCGAACCCGTAAATAACCCCACAAGAACTCCGGCAAAAACCAGTCGGTGAGCAATATTCATAAGCCTGTACCTGCTTTCCTGTTCTGGCCCGGGCCGGCAGCCGGCCACAGCAAATTCTTGTTCCGCAGTATATTCACGGCCACATCGAAATGCAACCCGAAGCGTCCAATAAATGTCCATCCGTACCCAAATATCTTAGTGTAGCCTGGCAAGGCCCGGGATGCAAGCCTTGCGCGGCATTTTTCCAGCGGCAAACACCCGCCGGCGCCGCGCCCTGCGCCGTGAATTCAATTGCGGGGACCGGCGCCGAAGACCAGGTACCAATTGTTATCTTTGGCCCGCACCCAGTTGCTTGGTTTCGGCGCCCGCCATTCGTGCCGGATGCGCAGTTCGGTCACGACTTTGGCCTTTTTCAGGTCCCGGCTCAGGGCAATTTTTCGGATGCGGACGTCCTTGGGGGTCAGGCCCCGCAGTTTTGGCGCGGCGCCTAAGATTCTGAACCAGGCAACGATCCTTCTCTTGCCATGTTCGCGGACAAGTTCCGGGGTGACGAAGCGCCAGCCGTTATGCCAGTCTTGGGTGAGAAGCGCCCGGTAAAAGGCCATGCTGCGTTTGTGCAAAATCTGTTTCTGGGCGCAGAGCTCGATTTCACGGCGCAGGGCCGCCGTCTCGGGCGGCGCTTTGACAAATTTAGGCAACCGGCGGACCGCTTCATCGAGCAATTCGGCGGCTTGGGTCAGGTTCCCGGCGGCAAGGAGTCGCCGGGCCTCGGCGCTTTGTTTATCGAGCCGGACCAGGGCATTGGCTTCCGTCAGCAGAGCAGTGAGGTTTTTTTTCTTTCTGACCTTCTTATGGAACTTGGGAAGCGCATTCGTCATCAGTTCGGCGGCTTTGGCGGGCTGACGGCTCGCGATCAATTCCCGGGCTTGTTGCACTAATTGGCCCGCCCGGCGCTGATCCTTTCTGAGTTTGGTCTTATCACCGATGACTATCAGCGCGCAAAAGACCAGGAAGACGATAACGGCAATTTTGAGCCAGCGTGCCCGGCGGGATTTTGCTCCGGCGACCGTGAGCTTTTTCGGAATGGCCGGCGGCGTAACCGTGCTTTTGGTCGCCGCCGGAGCGCCATCTTGGGTTCCGTCGCTCATGGGCATCAGCCCGTTGAGCACCAATTCGACCTCGCCACCCAGCACCCGCCAGTCCGCCGGCCGGGCCGCGGGGTCTTTGGCCATCATTAGCGCGAGCAGGCGGGCGCAACCCGCCGAAATCGCGGGATTCAATTCCCGGGGCGGGGGCGGCTCGGCGGAAATCACCTTGTAGAGCACTTGCATGATGTCGTCGCCCACGAACGGTTCTCTGGCCGTGAGCATGAAATACAGGGTCGAGCCCAGGGAGAAAATGTCGCTGCGGCAATCCAGTTCGCGGTCGCCCCGGGTCTGCTCGGGACTGATGTAGTGGGGAGTGCCCACCATACTGCCCAAGATGGTCAGGCCCGATTCCTCGTTGAGGCTCTTGGCCAGTCCCAGGTCGAGCAGTTTCACTTCTCCCTTGCCATCAAGCATGATATTGCCGGGCTTGATGTCGCGGTGCAGCAAACGCTGTTCTTCCCAGGCATAAGCAAGCGCCTCGGCGACCCGCTGGACAATCTGCAGCGCCCGGTCTTCGGCCAGGGCACCGTCGCGCTCGACAATCACGTTGAGGTCTTCACCGTCCACGTAGGACATGGCGTAGTAATAATGGCCGCTGTCCTCACCGGCATGATAGGCCATCACGATGTTCGGGTGTTCGAGGCGGCCCAGCATGCGTATTTCCTGCATGAACCGATTATAGAAGTCTTTGTTTTGCTGGGTCTTCGCCGGCGGCAACACCTTCAGCGCCACGGGTCGTTCGAGGGCTTTCTGACGGGCGAGGAAGACCTCTCCCATGCCACCTTGGCCAAGGTGTTTCTCAATGAAAAAATCGCCCAGGGTCACGCCCGGGCCGAGCTCGAGCGCGGGTATCGAAATATTTGCCTGGCAGGATGGACAGGCCAATTCCTGGCCGGCCATACTACCCTCGGCTTCCAACTTGGCCCCACACTTCGGACAATTGAACTTCAGCAACATTTCTATCTGCACCTTCGTCCGCTACGGCGGGCGGCCTGCATAACCGCCGCACAAAGCATATTCCGCCAGCGGCAATTATCAAATTGTCCGTAACGCCCGGCTCTCAGTTTTTGCTGCTTAATTCCCGATTCAAGCGCCAAATCTAGCGCTTCGAGATTCAATATCCTGAATTTCTTCTGAACAGCCCTTGCAAATTTAATGTTTCGGGCTGATATTAGGAGAGTAAGGAAGGTTGTTTTCTGAATTTGAAGTGGACTTTTCGGTTTTGGAGAAAGAAATGGCCGATTTGAACGCGGATATGGGCGGCTCGAAAGCCTGGCTTTGGGGCGTGGTACTTATTGTGTTGCTGGCGCTTGCGGGGATTGTGCCGCTGATGATAATCGGGAAACGAGCCGTGTCGCTGGACCGGCAAATTGCCGGGTGGCGGGCGAACGAGACCCGGCGGCAGGAGCAACTGGATAAGTCACTGGAGGCAAAACAAGCCCAGCTCGCGGAACTTGAAAGCACCGTCGAACGGGAAAAGGCGGCCGCGGACAAGACCGTGCGAAGTGCGCGGGAAAAGGCTGACTTGGCAATTGCCCGGCAAGCGGAAAAGGCGGCCAAACTTGCCCAGATAGAAAAAGGCCTGACCGGCGCCCTCGAGAAGAAGGCTGGGCTTGACCGGGAAATACGAAGCAAGTCAACTTCCCTTGCCGGGCTGAACACGCAGATTCAAGCCTTGGACAAGGACATCGCACAGAAACGAACTGAGGTCAGGAATGAAGTCGCGGCCCTTGAGAAACTCGCAAAGTTAAAGGCCCAGCATGACTCCCTGGTCAAAACCGTAAAACAATTCCAGGATACGCGGCAGAAGTTGGGTTCGGAAATAGCCCGGCTTAGAACGGGGAAACTGGCGCTGGTAAACCTGCTGAACGAAGCCGCCGAACTTGTCAGAAAAGCTGACGAAGCGAAAACCTACTTGGAAAAAAGCCGCGCCAGGCTGGCTGCGATCCGGGACGAGACCAAGAAGTTACGGACCGATAAAGATAACCTTGACAAGGCAATATTGTCTGGCAAGGCGGAACTTGCCGCCTTGAAGGGGGATATTGCCAAGAAATCCGGCGCGCTTGGCGCTCTTCAGCGGCAACTGGCCAGTCTGCAGCAGGAACTGGCGGAAAAACAAAAGCTCCTCGCTGATGGAAATGCCGGGGCGAAGACTAACAATGAGGCCGCGACGCCGGTTAAGGCCGAGCCTCTGCAAGCAAAGCTGGCGGCTCTGGAACTACAGGTCTTGCAGGCGCAAATAAGAACCTTGCAGGCGGAACGGAAGCTGCTGCTGAGAAACTTGCGGAAGCTTGAAAAACAACTCCTCGAGGCGACAAAAGAAAGCGAATAATAATGGCCACGCAAACGCTCTTTTATTTCAGCTTTGCATCTTTTCTGCTCGTGATGGTGGCGATGATCGCGGTTTTCTTCAGATATCATTATCTGTTAACCCATTCGCCGGAAAGAACGCGGTCCGGCGACCTCGAAACCGCGCCGGCTGAGTTTGACGCCCACGAAGGTGGCTGGGCCGGGGAAGACACTGAAATTGAAGAAGACGTGCCCGTAGCCATCCGCCAAAGCCCCGCGACCAGGCATGAACGTGAAGTGGACGAAGATAACGCCGAGGCGACGCAACGCTGGCGCTCCGAAAACGCCGGAGTGCTCACCACGCTCCGAGCGAGAATGCAAGGACGCGAACCGGTGGCAAAAACCAAAACAAAGTCGAAAAAGGCCAAGAACAAATTGACCCCTTCCAGCGCCGATCTGCCCGCGGAGCCGTCCGAGCCGTCCGGGGAAAGCCGCCAGCCCACACTTAAGGTCAAATATGATTCCTGGGATGAAAAAGTAGAATCTGACCAGGATGACTCCCCGGATCAGAGCGATAATTAAACACACCCAGAATTCCGTGCTTTCCGCCCGGCCGCCGAAGCGTTGGCGGAGGCGGCTGCTTTCCGTGCTTGAATATTCTAGTCTCGAGTGTTCACTTCCAGAGTAAATGAACCAGGAGGACCGAATGGGCAAAGAATTTGAACTCGTTTTTCAGGTTGAAGAAGACTCTCCTGTAAGCGTGACTGCCGATTTGCTCGAGGATAAGGCCCCGATTACCTGCGAGAACTTCTGGGAAGGTATCGCCGAACCGGTCCGCCGGGAATTGCAGCACGGCGGCGAGACCGGGCCGGAAATGTGGTGTTTCGTACCCCCGCCCAGCGAAGAATTGCCCTACGAAAACTCCACGGTCTTCCCTGAGCACGGCGACATTCTATACTATCACTACCGCCAGCCGCCCACCCGCGACGGCGTAATGGTATACGACATCGGCATCTACTGGGACCGCGGCCAGAGCAAGCTGGCCCAGGGCTGGATCCCCGGCAATCTCTTTGCCCGAATCAATGGCAAAGATCAAATTAACACCCTCAGACGCATGGCCGGCCGCCTGCTACTGGCAGGCGGCGGCAAAGTAATCCTACGCCGGAAAGACACATAGACATGGACAGCTCACTGAACGGCAAAGTCATCACGGCCCGGGGACCGGTAGAACCCGAAGTGCTCGGCCGCGTGCTGATGCACGAGCATCTGCATTCGGATATTTACGACTGGGAAAAGCAGGAACTGGTATTGACGGAGAAACCTATCAGCGCCGCCCGCCGCGAACTGTTAATGACCGAGGCGGCGCCGTTCCTGAAGCAGTGTAATGAACACGGCTGCTTCGCCTATGTCGAAACGACCCCACCGCCCTGGCGGGCCTGGCCGGAGTTTTACGCCGAGGTCTCGGCGGCGGCAAACATGCACATCATTCTATGCACGGGTTTTTATCGTGAGGTGGAACAAGGCACGTACTGGGTAAAAACGCCGGAAGACGCGATCTGGCCGTTCGTCAGGAACTCATCCGTGGACGAACTCGCTGACTATTGCCTTACGGAATTGGTTGAGGGCATAAACGGCACCAAGGTGCGCGCCGGAGCTGTCAAACTCGGCACCAGCGCCCCGGAAATGACCGAAGCGGAGAAGAAAGCCTTCCGCGCCGGCGCCCGGGCACAGAAGGCCACCGGCGTGCATCTCACCACCCACTGCACCCGCCTCGGCGCGGAATCCAGCCAACTGCAAATTCTCGATGACGAAGGCGTGGACCTCAGCCGGGTCGTGATCGGCCATACCGCCGGCCACCTGATGGACCCTGACTGCCGGAAAGTCTGCCTCGAATGGATGAAGCGCGGGGTTAATTTCCTGCCCACAAACCTGGTTATCGGGGACAACCCGGAACGCTGGCGGCCGCTGGTGGAAGCAATCCACGAAATCTTCGATGCCGGGTTTGGCGAGCACCTCGTGCTGGGGCTTGACTGCGCCTTTGCTTCGGAGCGCGACTCGTTCAAGTATTGTATTGTGCCGCCGCCGCCGTATCTTTACATGTTTACCCACACGCTGCCGGCATTTCGCCAACTGGGTTTGACAGCGTCCGAAGAAGAAGCGATAATGGCGGAAAACCCGAAACGTATTTTGCCGGTTAGAACCTGAGCAGCCCGAGAGAAGACCCTGTGCGCGCTTCAGAAAACATGCCTGAGCTGGAAGGTCTGCGGCCTTTCGACAGTTGTGTGACGTTTCTGCCTGGTTTCCCCTGGCATCTCAGCGCCGCGAAACTCGTGGAAATACTTGACCGCTACCGGGTCGCCGAAGCCCTCGTGCACGACAATCATGCCCGGCTTACTTATCCCCGCGAACGCGCCAACCATCATCTGCTCGAGGCCATCAAGGGCGAACCACGGCTGCACCCGGTTTGGGTAGTTGAGCCGCCCCGGCAACCGGGTAAAGAAGCGGCCGCCGCCGTGGTGGCGGAAATGTTCGCCGCCGGGGTCCGCGCCGCGCGTTTCCCGCTGAAACGTATCCCGCCCATGCCCTGGCACTGGCATGACCTGTGCGCGGCGCTCGAGGAACATCGCGTGCCCTGTTTCCTCGATTTCGGCGCGGACAACACCACGGGCAGCCCGACGGACACGGACGTCAACGGCGTTCGCGAACTCGCGTTGGCCCACCCGCAACTGCCGTTCATCCTGTCCCATGTCATGGGCGGCCTGGGCGTGCACCCGGCCGTACTGCCGTTGATGCACCGGGCCGGCAACCTCTATCTTGACACTGCAGGAATTCTCGAGTACTGGCGCGACGCTGCCCGTGAACTCGGCCCAGAGCGCGTGATTTTCGCCACCGGCATGCCTTTCACCGACCCCGGCATCCTCATCTCGAACGTGCAGTATGCCAGAGACCTGGACCAGGACGCCAAGCGCCTGATCTACGGCGATAATCTGCGTCGCCTGCTGGAGGCTGTCCAATGAGCGAGATTCTGACAAACTGGCTCGATGGCAAAGGCTTACCGGACGTGCTGGTGATTGACGGCCACACCCACGTCGGCGAATGGCCCCACGCCGCCACTTTCAACGACACCGAAGAAGGGGCGGCGGAGGCCGTGGCCTTTATGGACGCCAACGGTATTGACCTGTGCTGCGCCCAGAGCGGCGGCTATATGTGGCAGGGCACGGACTACCGGTTGGGCAATGACTTCCTGCTCGAACTGTGCGCGAAGATACCTCACCGCATGGTCGGTTTCATGCACGTTAACCCAAACGACACCCGCGCGAACATCCTCGCCGAACTGCGGCGCGTGTACGACGCCGGTATCCGCTGCATCAAGCTGCTCAACGCTTATCAGCACTATCCCGGCGACGGCCCCAACCTGATGGCCCTCTACGAATTCGCTGCGGAACACAATATGCTGGTTTTCAACCATTCATGGGAGACGGAAGTCATCATGAAAATTTCCGCCGAGTTCCCGGACATCAATTTTATTTTCGGCCACTATAGCGGCGCTCAGGACCCGGTGCTGCAAGCCCGGCCGAATGTCTACGCCAACATCTGGGCCTACGGCAGCCTGGGCTGGCTCGACCGCGGCATCAGCAAGGTCGGCGCAGGCAAATTTCTGATGGGTTCGGACGGGTTCTTGAACCCGATGTCCGTGGGCATCGGCCCGGTGGTCTTTGCGCCGATTTCCGATGAAGATAAACGGCTGATTTTGGGCCTGACCCAGGCCCGTTTGCTGGACCAGGCCGGTGTTCTCCCGGCCAGTATCAAGAAACGTTACAACCTCTAAACGAAAAGGAAAAACACAATGGCCAGGGTGTTTGGCGACAAGGAATTGCGGAATATCCGCGAAGTTTTCAAGCGGAAGGCGCTGGGCTGGGTGCCGGACGGCATGGTGACCAAACTGGACGAAGCTTTTGCTAAGTTCACCGGCGCCAAGTACGGCATCTGCCGCAATTCGGCGATGACCGGGTTGGCCCAGGCCGTGGCGATTTCCGGCGCAGGCTGCGGTGATGAGGTGATCTGCGACCCGCTGGTGCATTTCGGCGGCGTGGCGGCGCTGAGCTTCAACTGTGTGCCGAGGTTTGTGGACGTGCGCTACGACACTTACCTGTTGGACCCCAAAGAGGTCGAGAAGGCCATCACCAAACATACCAAGGCCCTCATCGTGACCAACCTGTGGGGCCTGTGCGCCGAACTGGATAAGCTGCAAGCCTTGTGCCGGAAACATAATATCTTTATGATCGAAGACTGCGCCCACGTCATCGGCGCCACCTGGAAAGGGAAGCATTCGGGCACTTATGGCGACATCGGCGTGTTCAGCTTTCAGCAGGGCAAGCATATCTGCACCGGCGACGGCTGCGTGATGATCACCAACCGCCAGGACCTGCACCACAAGCTCTACAACGAGTGGGCGTTCAAGGGCGAAAGTCCGTCCTTTCTCACCCTCAATTTCCGGATGAACGAAATGACCGCCGCCGTCGGGTTGGGCCAGCTCGAGCGCTTCCCGAAGTACCTCGAGCAGTACAATGCCTGCCTGGCTATCTACAACGAGGCCATCGCCGACTGCAAATGGCTCCGCAGCCGCACCGTGCCGAAGGAAGCCAAGCAGGCCGGCTACAGCTGGGCCTGCCTGTGGGAAGGCGACAAACACGGCCTGGACTATGACAAGTTCAAGAAACTCGCCGCCAAAGAAGGCGCGCCGTTCTACTACAACTTCACCGAGCGGCCCGCTCCGACTTTTGACGTGTTCAGGAAGTCAACCGCTTATCACCAGGACGATTGTCCGGTGCGCTGCCCGTTCTACAAAGGCTCGTACAAGATCGAAGAGGCAGAACTGCCCGTTACCGCGGACATCCTGAATCGCCTGATGAGCCTGGGCTGTGTCGAACTGCCGCTCCCCGAAGCCCGCAAACGGGCCAAGGCAATCAAGAGAATAATCAAGCAGATGGAAAGCTGAAGAATTTATGAGCAAACTGCGCGTTGGTGTGGCCGGGCTGGGCCGCGGGAGGTCCTTTGTCGAAGTCTTTAGTCAGACCCCCGGCTGTGAGGTGGTGGCTGTCTGCGATGTGTTCGAGAAGGCTCTGGAGCCGTATAAAGATTTGGCGGCCCACACGGAGTATGACCGGTTCCTCGAGGAAGGTCTGGACGTCGTGGCCGTCATCACCCCCGGTCCGGCGCACGCCGAACAATCGGTCAAGGCCCTCGAATCGGGCGCCCACGTGTTGTGCGAGACGCCCTGCGTCTATTCCCTGGACGAGGCCCGCGCGGTCGTGGCCGCCGTGCAGCGCAGCGGCAAGAAATTCATGTTGGCCGAAGACTATATCTGGATGGGCTGGGCCGTGCACCTGAAACAACAGGCGGTCGCGGGCGCCTTCGGCGAAATCGTTTATGCCGAGGGTGATTACACGCACGACTGCCGGGACTTGATGCTGCTGGACGAGAACGGCTATGTGCCGTATGCCGAACGTGATAAGCATCCCGGAGCGAAAAAGAGCTGGCGCGCCACGCATTTACCGCCGCTATTCTACTGCTCGCACACGCTCGGGCCGCTGCTCCATATCATGGAGGACCGGGTGGTCTCGGCGCTGGGTCTGAGTACCGGCACCCATACCGCGCCGGACCTCGGCACGATTGATCTCGAGGCCGGGCTGCTCCAGACGGAGAAAGGCGCGGTTATCCGGCTCACGAACGGGTTCACCGTGGCCCACCCTTACACGCTGTACTACAACCTGGTGGGCACTAAAGGGTCAGTCAAACTTCTGAAGGCCAGCGCTGGAATCTCGATTTGGTATTCCGAAACAATCAAGCCGAAGATGACGGACTGGCAGCCGGTGCCGGACGCTTGGTCCGACCGGCCTGACGGCGAGAATCACCTGGCGGTCATGGTGCGCGACTTTGTCGAAAGTATCGTCAATGACACACCGGCGCCGCTCGATGTGTTTCGGTCGCTCGACTTCGTGCTGCCGGGCATTACCGCCCATCAATCCGCCATGCAAGCCGGCGCCAAACTGCCCGTCCCAAACCTGCGCTTTGCCCGCGTCAAGCCGGCCCGCTGAAGCGGGCCATTCAAACGTAGCCCACTGCGTAGCGGCGCCATGCGCCGCGGAGCGGTGGGTCTTTGTTCCCCAAATTAAGCAGCCCCCGTAGGGGGTGAGTCAGGCGGACAATGTGGGAGCGGCAGACGCGCCGAAGGCGCTATGCGAGCCGCAGGCGAGAGCGAAGCGCCAACCATGCCGCGATTCCTGGTGAGCCCCCGCTTGTTATCCACCCGCAAAGCGGGCTGATTTAGGGGAACATCCGGGTCCCACCGCTCCGCTACGCTCCGCAGTGGGCTACGTTTTATCGGCCCGCCACCGGCGGGCCAGAACCTGCGCAATCCGCATAATCGGTGGATTGACAGTGAATCGTTCTGTTCCTGGAATATCCAGGCTTAGCGCCAGGGGGTGGTGGTGAGCAGTTGGCGGGTAACATCGAGGAAGTATTCGAGGGTGGGTTGATCCACGGCCAGGGCGAACTTGGTCAATACAGTTCTGTGGCCGGGATGATAGGCGTGGACCCGCAGCCATAGCCCGCGCTCGACGGCAGCCTGGTGAAAGCCCAAGGCATCTTCGCGGTCCCGGAACCTCAGTCCGGCGAGGAACCCTTTGCCATTGACCTGCTCGATCAGTTCGGGAAATTCTTCCGCGAGTCTGCCAAGTCCGTTGAAGTACAGTTGAGCCGAACGTTCCAACCGCTCGTGCTCCTGTTCGAGCAGCCGCAGGTTGCACAGCGCCACAAACGCCGCCAGCGAAGCGTTCCCGTTCGTGCTGATCGAATCGTACTGTTCCAGGATGTCCAACTCCTTACGGTAAAGCACGCCCGCCAGGGGATGGAAGCCCGCCGTCATGCCTTTGCCCAGAATAATCAGGTCGGGCACAACTGGAACCTGGCGGCACATCAACACCTCGGGATACCAGAAACCCGTCTGGATTTCATCAATTGCCATGAGCGCGCCGTGTTCCGTGCAAAGCTCCCGGGCCAGTTGCAGGAACTTGCCGGCGACCAGGATTACCTCCCGGTTCATCATTATCGGTTCCGCCCAAAAGCCCGCGATGCGCGCGCCATACTGCGCAAAGGCCGCCTCGAGACCGGCCGGCTCGTTCGGCTCGACCTGCACGCACTCGATATTCCCGAGCAGCCCGGGCCACATGCCCCGCATAACCTGGGTGGTCATGCTGGTGCCGTGATAGTTGCCGGCCAGCGCCAGCATCACCGGCGGGCCGGCCGCGGCGCGGGCCGGATCGTTCACATAACGGTTCAGCATGATTTTGAACGCGGTCTCGCAGGCCACGCTGCCGGTGCAGGCGCCGAGGAAAATCCGGTCCAGCCCGGTTCCCGCCACCAGCGAGACCAGCTTTTCGGCCAGCAGCTTAACCGGGAGGCTCGGGGTATTCGCGTGATTGTCCCAGACAACCCCGAGCTGCATGGCTTCCGCGGCTGCGGCGTTGAGCCGGGGATGATTGTAGCCCCAGCTCATCTGGTAATGGCCGCTGATGCAATCGAGCATGACCTTACCGCTCTGGCTAAGGTAAAACGTGCCCAGGCCGGTCAGCAGATCATCGTCGCACGGTTTCCCGCCGCCGTAGGAGGCCGGAAACGAGCGCTTGTCAGCCGCCTCAGCCGTTAGCCGGAGGGCGGCAACGGTCTGCCCCACCAGTTCCAGCAGTTGCGGCGTGTTATGCTCCTGCAAAAATTGCGTACCGCGGGCAAACGCCTCGAATGCTTCCGAACCGAGGATGTCACGGCAGGCCTGATCTTCCTTCTTTTCCGGCATAACTCAATTCTCCTTGTGACTGCCGGCGTTCCGGCCAGCCATGACCTGGCGGAGCAGGGCCATGCCGTTTGCATAAAACACGCCGTCCAATTGCGCTTTGCTGAGGCCGGCCATGTCGGCTGCCCGCTTTAGCGCCAGGACAATTTCCCAGATCATGAAGGTGGCGTGCATGTTGTTGGACAAGACCCGGAATTCGCTCTCGGGATAGTCTTCAAACACCAGGTCCACCCAGTGGTCCATCACGTACACCCGGCGCCCGCGCATATTGGCGATGGGCAGGTCGGAAGCGAAGAGCACGCGGTGTGAATCAATCTGCTTGAACACCATTTGCAGAACCAGAGGATCCATGACCATCGCGGTGTCCATGTATACGTTCTCCAGATCGGTGATCGCGCCGATGGCGGCCTGCATCTCATCCGGGTGGTAGCACCGGCCGCAATGGGCGAGGACGAATTTTGCCTTGGGATAGGCCCGGGCGTATTCGCGCAGGCCCCGCTGCACCTCGGGATCGGCCAGCCGGCCGGCCCGCGGCACGTGCAGCAGCACGATCAGGCCCCGTTCATCGGCCAGTTCCAGTTCGGCCGGGCCGATCATGTCCTCGACCTTCACCTGGCCGTAATCATTGCCGTGCCAGTTCAGATAAACTTTGTAGCCAAAATATGTGCCGCTGCTGATGACCTCTTTTAAAGCTGCCGGCGGGATAGTATCCCGGCCCACGACAAGGAGCGGGAACAAGCCTTGACCGGGGGCAGCCTGAGCGCTGTAGGCGTTGGTCTTCTCGAGGTCGGCGGCGGGGGTCGGCATACCAAAGCAGACGGCCTGGCAGGGCCTGTCCGGGAAAAAACTCTTGAGATCGCCAATGAGACCCTCGATGCCATAGTGTTCAAGGCTCACCATGTAGCGGCCGCCCGCCATGTCCGTCTTCCAGGGCACCTTTTTCCAGTCCTCGCTGCGCCAGATGTGAGTGTGAAAATCCAGCACCTGTGCGGGAAGTATCGGGGCGATTTGTTCCCGGTAAAACGGCAGGTCAACCGTCTCGTATCGTTCCTGTTCGCTCAACATGTCAAGCGCTTTCCTTTGGTCTTCACAGGCGGGACGCCTGTGCTACTTTCCTTTTTCCTTTGCCTTTTCAATCAGTCGCGCGGCATTATCGTGAAAGATTGCCCGGACCTGCTTTGGCCCGAAGCCGAATTCCTCGCAGACGTCCTTGATCGTTTTGAGCGCCTCGTACATATAAAGCGTATATGTTGCCTCGATCTCCGGCGCTTCGCGTTCCCTGTTGAAGTAGAAGGGATAGTCCGTGCGATTGACATAGTTGCGCCCGCGCCACTGCCGCCGGCCACGCATGTAGAATATCGGATTATCCGTACCGTAGAGGATTCGCTCTGGACCAAGCAGTTCGAACGCCAGACGATGCACGGCCGGGTTGAAAACGGCAGAATTGTCGAAGTAAAGGCCGGGATCATCCGCCAAAGGCGGCAAGCCTTCGCGCGCATGGGGCTCGGTATAACAGCGGCCCAGGTGCGCAATCACCAGAATTATGTTCGGGTAGCGCTTGCGGATGCGCTTGATGTCACGGATGTTGTCTGGGTGGGGCAGGCGCCCGGCCTTCGGCACGTGCAGCGTCACCCAGGCCCGGCGTTCGTCAAGCACCTCGAGGATATGATGCGGCAGAAAGTCAAAAATGCCCGCCTCGAGGTTCACGTCACGGGTAGACCGGTCGTGACTGATCAGTGAATAGTACGGCTTGAACCCGAGTACGCCGGGCTTGGCCAGTTCCGCGGCAGCCTGTTCAGCCGTTAATTGCGGACGAAGGACGGCCAGATTTCCCCAACTGCGCTTCAGGCATTCGGCGCGCGTATATTCATTGGCGGCTTCGATGTCATAAGCCAGGGACGGATAGGCAAAGGCGACATATTTGACCTTCTTCCCGGGGAACGTCAGGGCGAGACATTTATCCGCCGTGGGCGGGTCAATGGGTTCGCTCAGCTCATTGACCCAGTACTGCCGGCGCATTTCTTCGGTAACCGGTTCGAGGCAAAAATCCGCGTGAGACACGTGCGCATGCGCGTCAATAATCTTTTCCGGCAGCCATTCGGCCAAATGTTCGGCCCAAAAAGCGTGGTCCAGGTCATTATAGTTCCAGACAAAATAAAGCGGGACCGGGTTCATGTTGTCGCCATCCTTTCGCTAAATCGCTGGCAGCGAGGCGGCGTACTCCTCAGCCAGTTTTTGGTAGAAATCGCGGTCCGCGCCGGGTTGCACAAGTTGTGCCGGCGGGGCCATTGCCTCGCCCAGGACGGCCAGGTCCGCGTCCTTTTCACTCAGGCCGCGGGCAATTACCGCCGCGCCCAGGGCGCTCGTGTCGCTTTCGGTGGTGCAGGCGACCGGCAGGGAGGTCGTGTCCGCGATCAACTGCGGGGTGAAACTGCTCTTGGCCGCGCCCCCGCACATGAGCAGCCGCTTGACCGGCAGGCCGCCCTCGGTCAGCAACCGCAGATAGCGCGTGAGTTCACATGCCAGACCCTCGACCACGGCGCGAAGTATGTGCCCGGCCGTATGCGCCAGCCGCAAACCTGCCAGCCGGCCCCGGACGCCGGGTACTAGACCCGCCCCGCCAAACGCGGCCAGCAGCGGCCGGAACCGCACACCGTCGGCGCCGGGTGGGACCTCTGCCAGCAGCTCGTCAATCTCTTCCGGGCCGAGCCGCCCGAGTCCCAGGAGATTCAGCGCCCAGGTGAAGGATGAACCGCCGTTGCCCAGAGAAAGCATCTGGCCGTATAATCCCTCGAGCAAATGCCGGCAGACAAAGGCGCTGTCAATTACCGGGCCGGTAAGCCGGTCCGTGGCCGCCAGCAACACCCAGGCGGTGCCCGCCCCGAACATCACGTCGCCCGGGTGGACGGCGCCGACGCCTAACGCTGCGGCATACTGGTCGTGTGCCGCCGCGGATACCGGGATGCCCGCGGTCAGCCCCGTCTTCTCGCTTAGCTCGGCCAACAGCGCCCCGGCGGCAGTGCCAACGGAAATCAGGTCGGGAAGCTGTTCTTCTTCAATCCCAAGCGTACGCAGCAGTTCAGGATCGGCTGAATCAAGTGCCGGGTTGTAAAACATCGCGATGGAGAGCGAAGTGGCATCGTGCGCGCCGCGGCCACAGAGACGAGCCACGATAACATCGCCGACAAAGCCGATGCGGTTCGGCCGGGCCAACAGCCAGGGATATTCCTGGCGCAGACGAAGCACTTGCCCTACACCCACCCCGCTGGCCCCATGACCGGTGTGCCTGGCAAACCACTCAGTCCCGAGGTCGCTGGTGATTTCTTCATCGTAGGGCCGGCCCCGGCCATCGAGCCAACTGATCACCCGGCCAGCCGGCTGGCCCTCGCCATCGAGCATCTGCATCGCCCCGCCCTGGCTCGAGACGCCGACGGCTTTCACCCCGGCCAGATCTTTTTCAGCTCCAATCGCGGCAATCGCGGCAAGGGTTGCCGTCCAGATTTGCTCGAGGTCCTGTTCTACACCGTCATCGCCAGTGTGAAAAAGCTCGACGGGCACCGAGCCGCGGGCGATAATTTGCCCGTTCGCTTCAGTCAACAATGCCTTGACGTTGGTCGTGCCTAAATCTAAGCCGAGATACACGCTCATAAACTCCGAATATCGAACAAGGAACCGATGAACTTAGATTGAGTGTTCGGTGTTCAGTATTCAGTATTCAGTTCCTTATCCTGAGTACCGAATACCGAATACCGAATACCTTTCTTTCGACGTTGGAAGTTGGACGTTCGTTATCTTCTGCCTTCTTCACTTCTACGTTCTGAGTTCCTTGTTCTTCTGTTCTGCCTTCATGCTTACGCTGCTATACCTCGCAATAGTCGGCGTCGAGCAGCCGCGCGGCGAGCTTCAGCCGGGCGCGGGCGTCCCCAAAGCAAAGCGCGTTATGATGCGGGCCGCCGGCCTTGGCGTAGGCGGTGAGGAAATCCCGCACGTCACCGGCGGGTGCGAGTTTGAAGTGAGGCACCGCCATTACGTCCAGGGGGCCGAAGTCCTCGATGGTCATCAAGGAAACGATCAGCCGCCAGCGGCCGCCAGGACCCAGGGTTAACGCACATAAGGTTGCCGGGCCGGGTTCAAAGTTGGTCACCAGGGCCAGTTGGCGGCCCCGGATACGGGTAATCGGCTGAGGCCGCGCCGCCAGACGCACCCGGCGGCCGGCCCGGGCCATGGCCACGTTCGCCTCGCCCATGTGGCTCATAAACAGGCTGTTGCCCGCGAAATCAATGGTGAAGACCTCGGTGAAACTGGCCGGCGCTTTGAGCCAGTTCAGAAACGTTGTCCCGGCGGCGGCGATCAGGTCGCCTTCACCGCCGAAGCCGATGCCCTCGGCCATCAGCCGGCTGGCGGCGACAAAGGGCACGGTCACCGTACGTTCATCATCACCGAAGGCCAGGAACTGATAGGTCAAGGCGTTCAGCCGGTGCTCGGCCACCATGCCGCGGCACGCAAGTTCGGCGCGCGCGGTCGCCTCGAGGTCTTCGTCGTTGATGTCCCCGGCAATTTCGTATGATTCACGATAGTCCGCGACAATTTCCGCCGTTGCTTCCGCACTGGCCTCGGCGGCCCGGCGGATGTATTCCTCGATGGCAACATTTATCCACTGGCAGCCGAGGGTCGCGGCCATGTACGTGGTGTCGAGGGCAAAGTCGCCCATGCCGGGGAACGGATAGCCCAGCAACCCGAGACGGGCACGGCCCAGCCGGCGCACCGCCGCCGCCGCCTGGAGAAAATCGGCCAAGGCGGCCAGAGGGTCTTTATCGTCCAGGTGCGAGGTGACGTATTCAAAATCCACCCCGCTGCGCAGCAGCACGTTACAAAGGTCCTGGGTGCCGTGGACGCCGTGATTCGAGGTCATTTCAACCGCCGAAAAAGCGCTGTCTATCTCCCACAGTTCCTGCGTGTTCCAGACGATGATCGGCAGCCGGGTCCGTTTCAGGGCCGGCAGAGAAATCTGGCTGGGCGAGTAGGTCAGCAGAATCACCACCAGCGCGTCCACACCCTCGGTCTCGAGCCGGGCAACCGCGGCCTCGACGTCCTCGCGGCGGTAGACCGCCCGGTCAAAGCTGAGCTCGGCGAGTTTTCCCAACGCCGGGATGATCTTCTGGCGCAGCCACTGTTCGCGTTCCTCGCGAAGGGTCGGCGCCAAAGTTTCATAGAGTTCCAAGGTCAATGCCAGCACCCCCGCGCGGGGACGGTTTGGCTCTTTGGTCGCATGCCGGGAAGTCATCTTATCCTCCTTTGCTCACACAGTATGAATATGGTTGCAATCAAGAGACCAGAAGATACGATTACCGGGAGCGTTTTCCAGTATCCAGCCGGGAAAATCTTAGCTGAGGTTGATCGCAGGGTCAACACGACGACCCGGTCGGCAGTTGATGTGCAAAGCGGACGGGTATATCTTATCATCATGCAAGAATCTCTTTCACCTTCGGTTGGCGAGGAAACGGTCCCGCATTTTTGCTGGGACCGCGCTTTGAGCGTGGGCAAGCTCAAGGAGCGTCTGCGGACAGCCTCGGGCCTCGAGTGGGTTCGGCTTGCCGCGTGGATTATGCGCGAAGCATCGTTCCCCGAGGTGTGGCAGTTCCTGAGCCCGGCAGAGGTGGCCGCGCGCCTGGCGGAGCTCGAGCCTTTGCTCGGCCGGCGCAAGGCGTTCTGGAAATACATCATTGGTGCCTGGCATGAACTGGGAAAAATCTAAAGCACTCACGCCGCTCAAACACGACTTTCTCCGAAGCTTTTTTGCGGAGACCCAGACTTTTTATCTGACGGGTGGCTCGGCGCTGGGAATCTTCTACCTTCAGCATCGTCTTTCGTACGACCTTGATTTTTTCACTCAGGAAGAGGTCAACTGGCATTTGCTGTCGAACATGTTGATGAAGATCGCCGGGGAAATCTCGGCGGAACTGAGTAATAAAACGGCCTCGCCTCTTTTCTACCGCTTCGAGCTGACCCGCGGCGATGCGCATGAGATTCTGGATTTCGTGCTCGAACAGGTTCCGCAACTCGATCTCGAGAAAGAACAATTCGACGACATTCGGGTGGACACGCTTCGCGAAATCGCGGCCAACAAGGTCTGCATGATGGTGAGCCGGAGTGAGTTGAAGGATCTCCTCGACCTCTACTTTCTGGATAAAGCCGGGGTGGACCTCATCGGTCTTATTCCGGCAGCCCAGCGGAAGGAAGGCGGTCTGGAACCCGCGATGCTTTCACATCTCCTGTCCCAGGTTGAGTTGGACCTGGCGCCGCATTATCTGTTGCAGCCCGTCAGTTCCGACGAGTTGAGGCAATTTGTCGAAGAACTGAGACGCAAGCTGGCCGAACTGGCCTTCCCGGGATAATGGCCTTGGCAAGACATCCGCACGGCGCTTTTCGTGGCGCAGGTCTTTTGGGGATTTATTTGCGTGGTTTGGGTAAAATCCAGTTTTTTTTCGCGCAGGCTTCGGCGATGTCCTTTGCCTTGACGCCGATAACGACGCCGTAAGCAAGCCCGACGTTGATATAGTTCTTGAAGTTGCCCGGCTTATCGTAAAGGATGACTGTTTTGGGGTCAATCTCGCTTAGTTTCAAGCCTTTGCCAAGATATACGTAATCGCATCTTCCCGCCTTAATTTCCGCCGCCGTTTCCGGGGCCGGGGTATCGGTATTGGGACAGACATATACGTCTCCGGGCGGCAGAACACCTTCCTTGGCAAGCTCCGAAAGATCATCGGGACACTTATCCTTATGCGCGTCGGCATACAGGCGCAAGGACGCATAAATCTGCGTCATATTCGCCTTGTCGAGTCCTCGCCGTGCAGCAAGCGTTGTCCCCTGCACAAATACCGGCACGAGGACTGCCACCATAATCACGGTGTAGAAGACGCCCAGCACTATCCCGGTATAACCGGTGATTAAGCCTCCCAGGGCCAATCCCTCACCGCCTACCTGGCCGGCGGACCGCCTGACCTTGACAAACGCCACATGCCCCAAGATAATGCCGATGAGAGAAAGAACGAACGGCAGGCAGATAACAATAATGCCCAGAATGCCGCAGATCAGGCTGCCGACGGCCAGGCTGCTGGTCCGGGGCAGTGCGGGCGGGTTCGGGATTTGGTAATCGCTCACGGTTTCAGTCTCCTTTGCTGTTCAACTTCGCTTCCAGCCAGCCTGCCCGGTCGGATGACCGGGTGGGACGACGCAATGATCGATCAGGTTTATTACTTGATCAGTTCCATTTTTGCGTGGTTCCAGATGTTGTGGCCCCAACTTAGCAGCGGCTGGTAGGAGTAGCATTTGAACTGGGTCTTGGGCTTGCCCTGCTTATCGGTCTCGCCGGTGCTGTTCCTGTCCAACCGCACCAGCATGAAGTTCAAGGTCTGGCCGGCGGCGGGCCGGGCGCGGCTGTAGCCCGGCAGTTGGGCGAAGGGAACGGCCACCTCCACCGTGTAACCCTTGTCTGTATCGTCGGACTTGTTCAGCGTGCCGTCGAGCTTAATATCCATCTTCAGACCCTCGATGCTTTCTGCCGTGCGGCTGTTGCAGCCCCAGGTATCGTAATTTTTGCACTGGATCGAATCGTAGATACTGCCCGAGGGACCGATGATCAGCTCCCAATACGTGCGGAAACGGAAGTCCGGCAGAATGAAGATCTCCACGCAATCGTTATTATAGACGTGGCCGTCCCGCTCGATCTTGGGCGAGATCAGGTCCGCGTCCACGCAGTCGAAAGCAAAGTAAAGGTATTTACTGTCCCAGAGAATCCGCCAGGTAGTTTGCACGTTCTCCACTTCTTCTTTGAGGTTAAACTCGTAGGTCGCGGTGTAGGTCAGGGCGGTTTTCCAGGCGCGATCATCCAAACGACCGTCAATTACCGGCGTCCGCCAGGCATATGGGATCCTGGCGACGGGCGGCCGCGGCCAGGTTATTCCCTTTTCCCCGGCGTCGGTTTGGTCCTTTACCACTCGCATGAGGTAATCGGACAATCCCCGGCCACTCTTGAGTGTCTCGAGCGATTCGCCCCAGTCGCCCGTCCGCAGGTAGTTGATCGGCTCCTGCCCCGGAGTGCCTTCCGCCTCTTTCATCACCTTTTGGACGTGCTCGTATAATTCCATGTATTCCTTCTTAACCGGTTCCGGTTTCGACTCCGCTTCGGGCTTTTCACCCCGGCGGCAGCCGACCAGCACGGCCAGCAGTAACCCGGCGCTCAACGTGATTCGTTTCAACACGACGTGTTTCCTCCGTTTCGGGTTTCAGTTTTCGGTCATGGGTTGTAGTAGTTGGGATAATCGGGGATGAGCAGGCGCAAGGGGGCTTCGTCTTCCTCGATTTCAGGGAAACGGCCGATAGGCTCGACGAAACAGTTGTCGGCATTATCGTCGTTCACCCGGCTCACCTCGCCGATCAGGACCGTACCTTTGCCCGCGGCAGCCCAGAACGTGTGAAAGTTGCCCGGCTCGAGCGTAATTGATTCACCGGGCTTGAGCGCGACCGAGTCCCCGGCCTTCACGGTGGCCGCGACCCCGTCCATCTTCACCAGCACGTCGGTATTTGCCAGGGAATGGTCGCCCGCGTCGTTCCAGAGCTGGATTACCAGTTCGCCGCCGCCGCGATTGATAATGTCTTCCATCTTGAAAAAATGGCTATGGACCGGCGTGATCTGCTTTTCGCGGACGATCATCACCTTTTCGGCGTAGGTTTTACCCCCGCCGCTGGCCAGTTCCTGGAGACTGCCGTTGCGGATGGTGAAGAGAAAAAGCCCGAACTTGGGGTAGTCACCACGGCCGAAATCAGTGATATCCCAGCCAAGCTGCTGCTCGACAATGTCGCGGCATTCCGGGCCTTTCCGGCGCCATTCGTCCGGGGTCCAGTGGGCAAAGGGCGGCAGCTTGAAATTCATGCTCTCGAGGAATTCCATGCTCTGGCGAATAATGGCGTTGATTTCCGAACGTTTCATCGTTAGCGGTCCTGTAATGTGGGGTCACAACACTGTGGGGCACAGATAGTAAAGTCTGCCCTTCCGGATCAGGCGGTGCTCCGGCGGCAGAAGCTGGCCGAGCATGTCCGGCGGTTGCGACCTGCCGCCGAAAAGAAGATCCATCATTGAAGGCGGCCGCGTATAACGCACCACCTCGTGGTCGCCGGTCTGCCGGGCGAATTTGATCGCGTCCTCCATGTAGCCGAGCTCGTCAACCAGCTTCAGCTTCAGCGCTTCCCGCCCGGAGAGGATGCGGCCGTCGCCGATAGGTGCGGCGGTGACGGTTTCGAGCGACAGCTTGCGGCCATCGGCAACAATCTTGGCAAACTCCTTGAACGCCTCGTCTACCAGGCCTTGAATCACCTCGGCCTCTTTCCGGCTGAGTTTCAGGTCCGCTTCGCTGGCGTCTTTGCCCGTGGGCCGGGCCGGGCTGCCCATATCCTTCAACTCGCCGCTCTTATAAACCTGCGCTTTAAGCCCAAGCTTGACCATCAGTTCGTAGTAGTTATAGGTGCCGACCGTCACGCCGATGCTGCCGGTGAAGGTGAGGCGGTTCGCGACAATGTGGTCGGAGGCTGCGGCCAGGTAATAAC
>SDBT01002479.1_pt1 | contig 32572 bp, 28 predicted proteins | sample 2277101 | NCBI WGS metagenome assembly SDBT01 (sample SAMN10404973, study PRJNA504765) | marine sediment metagenome | isolation source: marine sediment core GS10_PC15, 103 cmbsf | place: Arctic Ocean: Southern Knipovich Ridge | collected 2010 | reverse complement strand
AGTAAATGCGCCAGCGTATAGAGCAGCAATGTCGCAAAGGATTGTTCTCACCACTATGGACAGTGGCGGAGTTGTACCGCCGAGCGCATGAATTTAGTGCGCCCGGTATTACAGAAGCGCATGTCTTTGCTCGCCCTTTGGCGGCGGGGCCGCTGGTCTACAATCCGAGATGCCTGCAAATCGTGATGGTTCGTTAGCACAGCCGCACGATGCCTCGGCAAAGAGCCCACGCCACCCCGCCGCCGTCAGAGGACAGAGGCCCGTTCCTGGATGGAATCAAGAAAGCTCGCGGCCTCCGCATTCATCTCGGCTGCGTTGCCCTCGTCGGTGTCGATATGCATATCCAGCCGGAAATCGGGACTGACGCGGATCATGACGTCGCCGAATATCAGCGAGCGCTGTCCGCAGATACGGACGCGGACCAAGTCCCGGTCGCGCACCGCGAACTCCATGGCATCCTGCGGGGACATGTGGATGTGCCGCATCGCGCAGATTACCCCGCGAGGCAATTCGATCCGTCCTTTAGGCCCTTCCAGGGTGATGCCCGGGGTCCCGTCCAGATCGCCCGACATGCGGATGGGAGCGTCGATGCCGACTCGGAACTCTTCGGTGCGTGCGATCTCGACCTGGCCTTGGTCCCGAACCGGGCCCAGGATCCGCACCCGCTCGACGCGCCCTTTCGGCCCGACCAGCGTGACCTGCTCTTTGCAGGCGAACTGCCCCGGCTGAGACAGATCGGCATGCCAGGTCAGCTTCTGGCCTGGCCCGAACAGGATCTCGACCTGCTTCTCCGTCAGATGGACGTGGTGAGCCGAGACGCTGATGGGAATGCGCTTGTGTTGGTGGCGAATGACTTCCGTCACCCGTTGGTGCCCCAGGGCCCGCACCGCATGGCGGGCGATGGTGTGCTCTTCGTTGCTGCCGACGACCAATATGTGCGCGCGGGATTCGAACTGGGATATCTGGGCGACTTCTCCGGGGCCTACTTGGCTGCTGCGGTTTCGAAGATCGTCCAGGCGGATGCCCATCCACTCAAGGTTCTGACAGATTCTGGCCCGGACGCCCGGGGCGTTCTCGCCCACGCCTCCGGTGAAGACGATCCCGTCCACGCCCCCCAGCAGGCCGATGTAGGAGCTGAGGTATTTCCGTGCGCTCTGGCAGTAGGCCTGGATCGCCAGCAGCGCGCCCGGCTCGCCGTTATCGGCTGCCTTGAGCACGGTCAGAACGTCGCCTGAAATACCCGACAGGCCCAGGAGGCCCGACTCGGTATACAGCCGGGTCGTCAGCTCCGCCGGCGACAGACCTCGCTGCGTGATCAGGTGGAGCAACAACCCCGGGTCGATATCACCCGAGCGGGTGGACATGATCAGCCCCCCCAGGGGCGTCATGCCCATCGTAGTATCTACCGGACGGCTGTGGTCAATGGCCGTCAGCGAGGCGCCTGTGCCCAGGTGGCAGGTGACGATCTTGGAGGTCCTGAAGTTCACCCCAAGAAAAGCGCATGCCGCCCTGGCCGCACCCTCGTGCGAGATGCCGTGCCCCCCGAAACGCCTCAGTTCCCGGTCGGTGGCCAAGTCGTTGGGCAGCGCATAGCAGCAGGCGGCGTCGGGGAGCTTCAAATGGAAGGCTGTATCGAAGACGGCCACCTGGGGCACGTCGGGGAGCATCTTCTCACAGAGCTCAATACCTATCAGGTTGTACGGATTCTCCATGGGTGCTAAGCTGGAGAGCCGGGAAATCTCCTGCCTGATCTCTTCATTGACCACTGCCGGGCCGTTAAACCGCGCCCCCCCGTGGCAGACGCGATGTCCGATCGCCGAGAGCTCATTCGCCGAGCCAAGCCCTGCACCATCCGGCGAGGTCAGCGTCTCCAACATTGCGGCCAGAGCCGCCTCATGCGATGGCCGGCCGATTCGGCTGCGCTTCGGGCCTTGCCGTCCCTGGAAGCAGTGGACGGCCTCAGATTCGCTCAGGCCGCTCACATTCCCACTCACCTGGGCATGCTCCGACGTGGTGTCAAAATAGCTATAGCGCAGATCATCCTTGCGACAACTCACAGACAGGATGCGCATCGGTAGACTTGCCCCCAAGCTGAAACCCACCGCCCGCGGCGCCGGCGGGGCGGGGCGGCCCGGAGAAGGCGCCAGCCGCTGGAACATCATACGCGTCAGGAATTGTATCGCCTCGGGATTCAGCGCGATGACCGGGCCGATCGCCTCCTGAAGAAACACAATGGACTCGGATTTCTCCGAGGCCCTGACCTCCGCGCTGGCGGCGTTTCCGGTCAGCAGAGACATTTCTCCGAAGCATTGACCCGGCTCGATGGTCCCCAGCAGTTCTCGCCGACCTCCGTCCAGGACGCAGCAAGCCTCAAGCCGCCCGCTGATGAGAATGCCGAATATCTCCCCTGCCTCGCCCTGTCGGATACAGACCGCGCCCGCCTCATAGGTGACAGCCTTGCCCAGGCTCGCCGCCTCAGCCGACGCCTCGGCGGAGAGGCCTGCAAATACCGGGTGTGACCGCAGCTCCTTGAGGATATCCATGTGCCAACCCTTACTATCTGAAGCCGAGGCCGGAACTTACGGCGTTTGCCGCCGCCGACCTCCATATCACATTGTGGAAATGCCGAGCTCGGCGCCCGGGGAGGGTTCGCGCCTCAGGCCGTTCAGCCGAAGCTGATTTGTCCGCCGGAGGCTGGAGAAGCCGTCTCTGATCTTCGCCTCGGCGAACTCGATAAGAGGGCAATCTCATCGAGCCAAAGGCCCGTCACCTTTCTCAGAGTATACGAAAGGGGAGACAAGAATGCAAAGCACTGCGCGGGGCAGCCGACAGCGCCATTACAAACACCCGACGGCCGAGCTCTTGAAGGTAACATATACTCGACCCGCGCGCTCGATCTGCAATTCCTTGAAGGAGGCGTGTGTAATCACAGCCGTCATATCCAACTTGCCCACGCGGACCGTCACAGCCACAAGCAACGCGCGATGGCCCCACTCGAGGACGTCACCGCAGAACTGGTTGCGGGCCGAGCTCTCGAAGGGGCTGCGAGAAAGCAGCATCTCCTCGGGCTTGATCCAGATGTGGGAGATCAACTCCTTTCCGGCGGCGACGTGAATCGTCTGTCCGCGGACGCGTATAGAACCACCGTCCACGCTATCGACCGGCATGACGTTCCATATGCCCAGGAACTCGGCCACCTGCGCGTCGCTGGGCCGGCGGAAGAGTTCCTCCGGCGTCGCCACCTGGCGCAGTCGATGCCCCAGCATCACGCCCACCCGATGGCCGAGGGCAATCGCCTCCTCCGGATCATGCGTCACGTGCAGTGCCGGGGTCTTAGACTGGGCGTTGATCCGCTTGAGTTCCTTGCGCAGGTCCAGCCGGGCCGTCGTGTCGACCGCCGAAAGCGGCTCGTCCAGCAGGAGCATCCTGGGCCTGATAGCCAGGGCGCGTCCAAGCGCCACCCTCTGCTGCTCGCCTCCGGAGAGTCTCTGCGGCAGACGCTTGAGAAGACTTTCGATCCCCAGCATCCCGGCAACTTCCCGGACGCGGCGGCCGACCTCACGCCGCGCCATGCCGGAGGCGACAAGGCCGTAGCCGATGTTCCTCTCCACCGTCAGGTGGGGGAACAGGGCATAATCCTGGTAGACGACGGCGAATCGCCTGGCCTCGGGCGGGGAATCCGTCAGGTCCTCTCCGTCCCATAGAATCCTCCCGCCGGTCGGGCGCCGCAGCCCGGCGATAATCTCCAGCAGCACCGTCTTGCCCACCCCTGAAGGCCCCAGCAGCACGAAGTACTCCCCCGGGCCCAGGCGTAGGGAGACGTCCTGAATCCTCAGCGCCCCCAGCGTCTTTGAGATTCCCTTCAGCTCAAGCACGCCGCGACTCCCTTTCGGCGAGCCCGGCCGAGAGCAGCCGAAGCAGCACGAACAGGCCGATGCAGACTGCCAGCAGCAAGACGGCGACACTGCGGGCCTCGGCGAGACCGAAGTCCTGGAATCGCTGGAAGACCATCACCGGCGTGGTCATCGGGTGGTAGGCGATGATGATCACCGCTCCGAATTCGCTGATCCCGCGGGCCCACATGAGGATCAGCCCCGAGAATATCCCCCGCCAGGCGAGGGGCAATGAAATGGTCGCAAAGACCCGCCATGGCGAGGCGCCCAGGCTGCGGGCGGCCTTTTCCAGCCTTTCCGGCACGGCCGCGAACGCCTCGCGGGCGGCGTTGATCAGGAACGGGACCGAAACGAAGGCCATGGCCACGGCAATGCCCGCCGTCGTGCCCGCCAGAGACTCTCCAAAGAGCTTTCCCACCGGAGATTGCCGCCCGATGACCGTCAGCAGGGCGATTCCGGCTGTTGAGTGGGGGATGATGATCGGCAGGTCGATGACCGCCAGCACCAGTGACCGGCCCATAAAGCGACGCCTTGCCAGGAGGTACGCAAGTGGGATACCCCCCACCGCCGAGAGGATGGCCGCAAGCATCGCCGCCCAGAGTGTCAGACGGATCGAGTCGGTCACCTCCTGATCGGCGGCGGCCTTGGAGAGCGAGCCCAATGACGTACCGAGCGCCAGCGAGGCCAGCGGCGCCAGGATAAAGAGCAGCACGAAGGAGGCCAGCACCACCATCACAGCCTGGAAGATGAGTTGTCTTGTCTCGACCCTTGACGACACGGTTCAGCCTCAGTCTTCCTGCTCCGGACCAGCCGGAACACACAAGGCCTTAAGACTTTCAGGCAGATTCTCCGCCCCTTCGACTTCGGCGGGAACTATGCACGGCTGACCTGCGCTCTGGAAGATCGCCTGCCCCTCGGGCGAGAGCAGCAAGGCCACCCACGCCTCGGCCGCCTCAGGATTGGGCGCGTTACGCGGAATCGTCACCGAGTAGATCATGGGCTCACCCCTGCGGGTAATGACCTGGCCCGGTTCCTTGCCGGTTATCTCGACCACGGCTGCGCGGTAGGCGGCGGCACGCCTGGGCGACCTGAGGTTGATCTCATCAGGCAGCGGCAGGAACCGCAACCCGTGCTGCCAGGCCACGGAGCGGTAGATGAACAGGTAGTCGATCTCTCCTGCCTCAAGCAAGGCCAGCAGGTCCGTCTCCTTGGGGCGGATGAACTTGCCTCCGTGCTTCTGGCGGAGTTGCCGGGCCAGGCCCCCCAGGCCGTAGTATCCCTCGGCAAGCTGGAAGACCATCTCCGTGCGATACCCACACGGGTCCCTGTCGGGGTCCGACCGCCCGAAGGCGACCTGCTCTTCCAGCAGGACCTCGTGCCAGTTCGCCGCGTCGATGGCTTTTGCCCGCCGCGAACGGTCGGTGTAGGCGATGACCATCTCGTTGAGGGCAAAGCGGATGTTGAAATTCGCGTGGTCGGGCATCAGCAGATTCCGCACGACCTTGTAGTCCGCCGAGGCCAGCACGTCGCACTCCCGGTGCAGGTCACTGATCTTCCGGGCGCAGTCCCTGCTGCCGGCGGCCTCGGGCAAGACCTCGATGTCAGGATGCCTGGAGACGAACAGATCGGAGACCTCCCGCAGAGGAACCGACAGACTGCCGGCGTGGAAGATGATCAGCCGCTGGTTTTCCTGGTTGCGTTTCCTGCCGTCCACAAGGCCGACCCACAGCAACGCTGCAATTGCAAAGGCGGCCACAACCGCAATTGCGACAACAGACGTTCGCAACACGCGGTTATCCTTCCCATCTCCCCCGCCTGGGGCCATCTAGCGGCGAACTCGAAGAATCAATGCACATCCAACCCGTGCAGCATATACAGACAGTGCTCCAGCGTCTTGAGTATTTCCCCAAGGTACTCGGCCACTGCCCGCGGGCTGCCGGGCAGGGCGTAGAGCTGCGTTTTCCCGGCGACGGCCGCCACGCTGCGGCTGAGCAGGGCCCGGGGCTGGTGGGAACCAAACTTGACGCGAATGCTCTCCATGATCCCGGGAAGGACCTTCTCGCTGACGGCCACGATGGCCTCAGGCGCCAGGTCCCGCGGGCCGACGCCGGTTCCACCCAGCGTGAACACCACATCCGTTCCGGACTCTATCGCGCGACCAAGTTCCTCCCGCAACGGGCCCGGGTCATCGGGCAGCAGCAGGCTTTGAATCCCGCATCGCCACCGCGTCGGGGTAAAGAAATCCTCCACGATCTTCCGCGCCGCCGGACCGGACCGGTCCTCGTACTGCCCGGCAAACGCCCGATCGCTGAGCGTGATAACGAGGATTTGAAGTATCTTTGGAGAATGTTCTACAAGGTCGCCAGGCCGGACGCGACCGCCGTGGACGACCCGGCAGAATACCCCGTGTGTCGGCATAACACATCGGCCCACCTCCCGGAAGATGGCGCACACGTCCCCATGGCATTTCTTGCCGATCTGCGTCAACTCCAACTCCGCCTGGCCGATGCGCAGTCGATCCAGTAAACATGCCCCAGACAGGTCCATTCCGCTGAGCGTGAGGTTCTCGCCGAACTGACCCGGAGCGAAACTCCGCCCGGTCTCGGCGGCGAACGCGTCAATTGCCTCCTTGGCAAGCAGGCTTACCTGGCGATGCCCTTTCCCGGCATGGGCGTCGCCGACTACCCCAAGCTCGTCCAGCACGATCTCTTCCACTGGATGCTTGATCGTGCCCTTACGATGGGAAACGTTGACGGAAACAATTCTGGCGTCAGTCGACATCCTCTTTGACCTTCTCGATGAGCACGATATTGCGGATGACCATCCCCTTGTCAACGGCCTTGCACATATCATAGACCGTCAGCAGCGCGACGCTGACGGCCGTCAGGGCCTCCATCTCCACACCGGTTCGGCCGATGCAGCAGACATCACTCTCGGCGACGACGCCGCCGTCTGTCAGGTGAAGCGAGACATCGATGTCCTGAAGTTCGAGCTGGTGACAGAGCGGGATAAGGCGGGCGGTGTCCTTGGCGGCCTGTATGCCGGCGATCTTCGCAACCGTCAGCACGTCGCCCTTGCCGATCCGGGCATCGCGTATGCCGGCCAGCGCCTCGGCCGACAGGGCGATTTCCCCCCTGGCACGGGCCCGTCTTTTCCGGCGGGGCTTGGCGCTGACGTCAACCATTCGGGCTCGACCTTCTCTGTCCAGGTGGGAAAACTCTGTCATGGCTATCCGCCGATCGCGTACATCCAATTGTGTTTGCAGGGCCCGCCGGACTCGGGCTTGGCCACGACGGCCCGGCGCAGGGCCTCGGTCGGCCCGAGGGCACGGACGCTGAACGAGACATCCGAGAACAGGCAAGGTCGAATCATACCATCACTGGAAAGGCGCAGCCGATTGCACCGCCGGCAGTCCCCGCCGCTGCCACCCGTGACAATGGCAAAACGGCCGCTGGCCAGGTCCATCCGGCGAATAAAGCGAACCTCCAGGCCCTTGCCATTCGCGAAATCCATCACCCCCTGCGCGTCCGGCTCGCAAGCAGATTCCCTTATCACACAGTTTAGCTTAACGGGCGTCAGCCCCGCTTCCAAGGCCGCGTCAATCCCCTCAAAAGCACTCTGAACATCCCCGCCCCGCGTCAACCACCGGTAGCGTTTCGGGTCTGTCGAGTCGAGGCTGACGTTCACTCTAACCAGCCCGGCCTTGGCTAGGCTTCGGGCGTGTCGGGCCAGGAGCGTCCCGTTGGTGGTCATGGACAGCCCGTCCAAGCCGGGCACCTCGACGATGGCGGCGACAAGCTTTTCGATATCGCGGCGGACGAGCGGCTCGCCCCCCGTCAGGCGAACCTTCGTGATGCCCTCGGACGCGCCGGCCCGGACGACCTCGACGATCTCCTCGAATGAAAGGATGTCCCGCCGCCGGAAAAGTTCAACCGCGCCGGGCGGCATGCAGTAGCGGCAGCGCAGGTTGCAGCGGTCGGTCACGGAGACTCGCAGGTAATTGATTGGTCGGCCAAACGAATCGATCATGGGCAAGGCCACCTCGTGGGCAGGAAGTCCACCTTTTCGCCTCTTGCCAGCTCGCTCGTGCCTTGGGGCACAACGAAGAACCCGTCGCTGCCGCTCAAGGCCATCAAGTGCGCCGAGCCATGAAACTCGACCCGGCGGAGGGCCCCCGCCTCGGTCAGCCGGCAAGGCACGTATTCGGCCCGCTCGCCGCGGCGTCGCGTGAAATCCTCCTCCAACGGAAGTTGAATATGGCGGGCCTCCGACGCGTCGCCGGCCAGCAGCCTGGCGGCGGCCAGCACGAACAGGTGGAACGTCAGGAACACCGAGACCGGGTTGCCCGGCAAGCCGAAGACGATCCGCCCCCGAGCCGAGGCCAGCGTCAGGGGCTTTCCCGGCTTGACCGCCACGCGGGTGAAGTGCACCCTCAGGCCCGCGTCGATGAAGGCCTTGCCTACGCAATCGAAGTCCCCCATCGAGACGCCGCCGGAGAAGACCACGATATCTGCGCACGCCATCGCCTTTTTCAGAACGGACAAAATGGCCGCTGGATCGTCGGGCACCGTCTCGTTCAGGACCACTTCCAGTGCGTGCTGTCTGCACAGGCAGGTCAGGAGCGGGCCATTGACGTTCATGATCTTGCCGGGGACGATCTGCTCGATTGAATCCACGATCTCCTGTCCCGTCGAGACGATGCCAACCCTGGCCCGACGGGCAACGGCGAGACGGCTGATCCCGCATGAGACCAGGTTGGCGATCTCCGCCGCCCCGAGCACAGCCGGGCAGCACAGCACAACGTCTCCCCGACGAACGTCCTCCCCCTTCTTGCAGATATTGGTCCGTCCATCGGCGTCCAGAAGCTGCACCATCCCCTCGGCCTGGCGGGTCTGTTCGACCATGACGACCCGGGCGGTGTTATCCGGAACCGGGGCGCCGGTCATCACCTTCGTGGCCGTGCCGGGCTTGAGAGGCATGCTCGGGGTCTCGCCGGCGGCAACGGTCTCCAGGATGCGATAGTCTTGGCGGCTTGGCCCGGGCGGCACGGCGAAACCGTCCATGGCCGACTTGTCGAACGGGGGAAGATCCAGTCGCGAGACTTGATCCTCAACGATAATTCGGCCCATGGCCTCGCGAACGGGCACCACTTCGGCGGGCAACGACGTGCCCACGACGGCCTCCCGCAATGTCTCCATCGCTTCGGACAGGGTGATCATTGTTTTGTCTGCCATGCCATGCTCCCTGTCGGCTGCCGGAAGCCGTCCGATCCAGGCAGCCAGTTGAGTCGAACGACGTGCCGCCGGCCGGCTGAGTCCACCTCCAGGACGCTGGCCGAGCCCAGGTCAGCATGCACGCGCACATTCAGCGGATTCTGCCATTGACAGAAAGCCTGGACAAAAACGCTTACTGGAGCCTGATGCGTTATGATGCCTACCCCGGCCTGTGGCGTCCGGCCAAACCTCTCCAGGAGGTAGCGAACGGCCCGGCCGATTCGCTGCCACAGCTTTCCGCGGTCCTCCGGCACCACGGCCCAACGACCTTGCTCCGTCTCCGGCGGAACCGTGAAGTCCGGCCATTGCGCCGCGAGTTCCTTCAGCTCCGCAAGCGGTGGGCTCCCTGGAGGAAAAGGCTCATGATAGTGAGCCTGCATGGCCGGACAGAACTCCACCGGCGCAGCGGTGATCCGGCCAAGGATCTCGGCTGCTTGAAGGCATCTGCGGTACGGGCTGGAAAGAATGCACGTTACGCCCAGCTTCGCCAGGGCCGTCGCCGCATCGGTGGTCTGCCTTCTCCCCCGCTCGGTCAAGGCGCAGTCGATCTCGTCCGTCAAGCCGGCGGTGGCCTGGCTTTCGCCATGTCGGATCAGGTAAATCCGCATCTTCGCCCGCCTCGTCTTTACCACGGAAACGTCTCTTGAATCCAACGATCAACTCTACTCCTGCAAGGCCTTTAGAATACCATCTATGTCCACGTACTCATTGACAAAACACATGGCTGCCTGGATACGCTCTCGGTCATCGGGCGCGATCTTGAAGACCGTTTCCTTCAATTTCGCGGCGACCGTGTAGGTATCTTCCTGGCAGAGAATGGTGGGCAGCCCGGAATTTGCCAGGAGATCCATCACCTTCTCCTTGGGGCGGAACCCACCGGTCAGGACCACACCCGCCACGGGGGGGGTGTGCTTGGCAAGGGCGTGGGCGCCGAGGATGGCCAGCACGTTATCGGTGCGATCTCCCGGCGTTATGACCAGTGCCCGATCGCCCAGATATGAGACCATGTTGTCCGGCTGCATGGCGGCAACAAGGATTCTCCCAATGCGGACGCCGAGGGCCTCAGTTCCACCAACTACTTCCCCGCCTAACAGACTAACCACCTGACCAATTACCGGATAGGCGAGGATATCCTCGTAAGGCACAGCCCCGAAGGAATGAATACCAAGATTCGCCAGACCCTTGGAGGTCGCCTTTTTGACACGCGTAAACTTGGCGGGCCAGATTTTGTTGACCACAACCCCAATAAGCTCGACATTGTTTGCCGTCAGAAACGTCGCGCAAAGAGCAATCTGATCGATTGCTCTGCCGATACCGCCCCCGCTGATCAGAATAGCTTTTGCCTCGAATATATGAGCCACGTGGGCTGCCGACAGTTTAAGGCATGATCCCATCGCAACGTGGCCCATCCCCTCGACAACAACGAGCTCATACTCGGCGCGAAGTCGCCTGGACACCTCGGAGATTCTGTCAACCAGCTTTGCGGTCTGCAGGTTGTAGATCTCTTTCTCGACGCGCCCGGGCGGCAGCGGCACCGCCGTCGAGGCGGTTGACATGTCCAGGTGCATCGCCCGGGAGACCACCACCGCGTCCTCGTGCATGTCCTGTCCGGCGACATTGAGAATCCGCTGCCCGAGGGGTTTGGTGTAGCCGATGCTCAGGCCTTGCTCCCGAAGAGCGGCGATCAGCCCGATGCAAAACGTGGTCTTGCCCACGTCACGCTGTGTTCCGACGACGTAAAGGGGTCTCATGATCTCTTGCTCGCGGTGATATCAGAAACGGCCGCCCGAAAGGCGAGAGATCAGCCTCTCGGAAAGGACCACAGTATCTTCGACACAGAAGAACGACTCAATGTTCGCCGGCAACAGCAAGGTCGCCGACGGCCCGAATTCCTCGTCGGGCGCATGCCAGACCAGGCGCAGCCGGACGCGCGGGTATACCCTGAAATCGAAGGTCAAATCACCGCCGGTGGCGGCCACGCCACCGATCGCCTCGGCTGCCGGACCAAGGGCGGCTTGGCAACTTCCGACGGTTCGGCACAGGCGATCGATCACGCGCATGCGGTAGACGTCCGCGTAGCCCATACCGGCGGTCGTGTCGGCGAAGGTGATGGAGGGGGGCTCATCGAGCGGCCTGATCGAGACGGCCAGGTAGTGGAGGGTGAGAATTCGCCACCACGGCCCGGTCGGCTGTCCCGAGGAGGTGCGAACAATCCCGTCCGTCAGGTCTACGGTCAGCGACTCGTTCAGAACCCCCAACACCCACCGATGCCCATCCTTGCGGGCCCCCAGCCACTCCAACTGCTCGGGGGGGTTGTTCGCGACGGCTTCCAGGGCCAAGGACGCGGCATCCTGGAAACTGTGCTGGGGCGGGGGCACGCTCGGCCCCGTCGCAGGCCTATTCGCCCTCTTTTCCACCGGCGTGGGTCCTCATCAATTCCCGGACGCTTTCGATGCACGGCTTGGCCCGCGGATTGTCCTTAATGCTCGCCAGGCGATGCTCCAACTCTCTTACGTCGATCGCTTCGCCCCGGCCCTGCGCCGCGGCCGGGCGCCAGTCGGCGCATCTCGGCAGGGCTTCCCTGAGCAGCGGTTCTCCGCAGCCACACCAACGCTTCGGCTCGTCGGTGAAGAACTCGACCATCCGTCCGTAGGCCGGACAGGGCGCCAGAACGCTGTCAAGGGTGCGGGGCGTCATCCGGCCTGGGCATTTCTTGATCATCTCTGTTCTAAGAGCGCCGTGCGGCCTCCAGGTACGAGTCGCAGTAGATCATCTTCTCCAAAAGGAGTTCGGCCGTAACGGCCGTATCGACCAGCGCCGTATCCAAGGGATCCATAATCGCGGCGTCCAGTCCGCGCGCCATGGCCATCGCCAGGTAGGTCCGATTGATCAGGCCCCTGTTGCTGCACCGCTGAGAGACATTGGACAGCCCCAGCAGCAGGTGTGGCGGCGGATCGGCGAAGGCGCGTATCTGGGAGATGGCGTCCATGCAGTTCTCGGGGTTCTTGGGAGCGACATTGACGGGCAGGATGATCGGGTCGATGAAGAGCCTGTCCATTGGCAGTCCGCCCTCCATGGCCACCGTGATGAACTGGACGCCAAGTTCCACGCGCTTTTCGACATTGCCCGGCACGCCGTCGGCGTCGATGGTCAGCCCGATCAGGCTCGCACCGTTCTCCTGGGCCAAGCCCACATACTTGGTGGCAAGCTCCGGATCGGCCTTGCTGGAATTGAGAATCTTCTCCCCGGGCACCTGCGGCACGACGGCCGACATGACCTCCCACTTGGCCGTGTCGATGGCCAGCGGGGCGTCGGTGACTTCCCGAATCGTCTCCACCAGCCACAGCATCGCCCCTTGGGCATCGCTGGCGGCCGGGCCGACATTGACATCCAGGGCCCAGGCGCCGGCGGCCAGCTGCCGCTTGGCCAGATCCTGGATGCATGCGGCGTCCTTCTCGCGGATCGCCTTGTTGACGTCCGCGAACATCCCGTTGATGCGCTCACCGACAATGTACATTCTCTGCTTCCCTTTCTATTGGCTTGCCCCCGCCGTCAGCCGATCAATGGCCTGCTTGACCTCTTTAATGGCACCGGGATGCCGCATTACAAGCAGCTCGGCCCCAGCTTGGAGGAGCACGGTCGCCGTCGCCGCCTCCCACAGCACGCCCCACTCCTTGCGGTTCTCGTCGGTAACGCTCTCGAAGGGAGGCGCCTTGGCTTCTTTGGCACGCCAGGCCTCAAAGCCCACATCGCAGATCACCGGCTGGGAGAGGAGCTTATCCCCCCTCAGGCAGGCCAGGCGGCCTCGCTCCTGAACGCTGTAAACGTACTCGATGCCGTAGCCCAGGGCGCCCGTCGTGGGGAAAACCACGATGTCCTCCAGCGGAAAGCCCGCATCGGAGCAGAGGATGTTGACCTGCTTGGCAATGTTGATGTCCAGGGGGCTTTCGGCGATCAGCTTGTGCTTGTCGGCCAGGCACACGGCCACCGCCGTGCGATAGTTCTTCTCCCGGGCTGTTCCCAGCAGGCAGTTTTCCCCTCTGGCGGCAACTGAGACGGCCGGCAGAACCTCGTTGTCCTTTTCATCGACCCCACAACTCCAGATGATCAACGGCACGCCCACGGCCTGGAGAACTTCCTTAACCGTTTCGGCGCACTGCTGGGGGCTTCGATCCTCCGAATCTGGATGAGCGCCCATCAGGCGCAGGCAGATCAACTCGGCGCCGAACTCCACGGCCTTCTGCGCCCATTGCGCCGGAGAGGACATACATTCCCCATACGCCAAGCGCAGGGGCTCCGGCCAGCCTTCGGCACCGCTGTCCCAGACCTCAACCGCGATAGGCGGCCGCTGCCCGATCGATCCCTCAAAGGACAGAAACGGCAGCGTGGCGGCCCCGCCGATGGTAACGGTGCTGGTCCGCGTCCCTCCTTGCTCGGAGGTGGCCCCGATGGTGACGGTATTGACCTTGCCTGTCCATTTTTCGGCGAGATCGGGGATATCGGTCATCATGTCGACTCCTTAACTTCCGGCTGTTTGGGTGATCGGCAATCCATGTCTAAGCAGAGGTATGTCAACTCTTCCACGACCAGCCTGGCCGCCTCGCCGGCCGCATCGTCGACGGGCTCTCCCCGCACGGATCGCTCGTATATATCGGCATCGAAAGGCACCACGACCGTCGCATCGGCCTGCGGCAGAGCGGGCATCTCGGCTGGCGGCCGGTCCCGGCCAAGCTGGTTGGCCTTGTTCAGGGCCAGGATGCGCCGCTGAACCCGCACCGGCAAGGCATCGGCCAGTTCCAGGATGCGCCGCGCAGTGGTCAGGCCCAATGCAGTCGCCTCGGCCACCAGAACCAGAGCGTCCACATCGTCGACGACCAGTCGGGAAAGGTACTCCATGCCGGCTTCGCAGTCCACCAGAATGATATCGTAGTTGTCGTGCAGCTCCTTGATATACCGCCGGAGCAGGCCGTTGACGTAGCAGTAGCATTTCGGCCCCTCCGGGCGCCCCATGGTCAGCACGTCAAACCCGACGTCCTCGGTGAGAATCTCGGCGAGCCACTGGTCCATCAGCCTGTCCTTGGGTATCTCGCTGATCTCCTGGGCGGCCTCGCCCATCCGATCTCGTAGTTCGGCGATCGTCCCGCCAGTCTCCACCCCCAGCGTCAAGGCCAGGGTCGAGTTGGGGTCGGCATCGACAGCCAGCACCGGCTTCCGACCCAGTCGGACAAGTTGGCGCAACACCATTGATGCCAGGGTGGTTTTTCCCGACCCGCCCTTGCCGCCGAATGCAATCACCAGTCCCGCCATCCTCAGGCCTCCTTCCCGGATGACAACTCCGCCATGACGGAGGGGAACATCTCCACGTTCGTGTGGGGGAAGAAGCACGCCGCCACGAATTCGTCCATGAACCTTGGGGCGGTGCTCAACTCGAAGTAGGTCATCCGAGAGGCGATCTGGAAGAGTTCGTCGTAACAGTCGCTGGAAAGGGCGGCCAGCTTCGCCCCGGCGATGGAGGTGTTGCCGACGAAGCGCAGACGGTCCTGGGGAATGTCCGGCAGCAACCCGATGAAGACGGCGTTGCCCACATTCAGGAAGTTGCCGAACGCCCCGGCGACCATGATCTCCGCCACATCCTTGAACGTCATGTCCAACGCGTCAAGCAGCACCGAGGCGGCGGCAAAGATCGCGCCCTTCGCGCGGCGGATGTTGTCGATGTCCCCCTGAGAGATCGCCAGGTCGCTCCCCGTGCTTGTCCAGGAGGCGGGAACCACAACGAACTCCGCCTCGCCGTGGGCACCGATTCGGATCCTGCCCGGCGAAGCCTCCTTGTTCAGGCGGCCGGTCCTGTCGATCAGGCCCGTGCGAAGCATCTCGGCCAGCAGGTCCACGTAGCCGGTGCCGCAAATGCCCGCCGGGGGGGCCGAGCCTATCGTCGAGTAGTTCAGGACGTGGTCGGCGTCCAGGAGGCTGATGTGGTCGATCGCCCCGCGAGTGGCCCGCATGCCGCTGCGGCACTCGGCGCCCTCGAAGGACGGGCCCGCCGAGGCGCTGGCGCATACCAGAAAGTCCTTGTTACCGATGACTATCTCGCCATTGGTGCCGATATCGATCAGCATGCGCGTCTCGCTGCTGTGCGCCAGGCCCGCTGCGAAAACGCCTCCGACGACATCGGCCCCGACGAACCCGGCTACGCAAGGCGCACAATATAGTAGCCCGCGCGGATTGATCTGCAGGCCGGCCTCGGCGGCTCGAAATGGCGGAAGGTGATAAGCCGCGCCCGTATAGGGCTCTTTGCGGATTTGCTCGGCCGGAAGCCCTAGCATCAAGTGAATCATCGCCGTGTTACCGGCGACGCTGACAAGGGTGACATCCCCGGTGCTGAGGCGATATCGCTGGATCAGTTCGCTGATGAGTTCGTTGAGGTCCGAGACGATGGCGTCCCTCAGAGCCCCTTCATGCTTGGGTTCCTGGGAGGCGTAGACGATCCTGTGGACCACGTCGGCGCCGAAGCTGGCCTGGGAATTGTACTTCGCCGCCCTGCCCAGGGTCTGGCCGTCCCGCAGGTCCAACAGGTGGCAGACGACCGTCGTCGTGCCGATGTCGGCCGCAATGCAGAAGTTGCGTTTCGTCGTGTCGCCGGCCTCCACATCGATGATCTCCGTGAGCGGCCCGCGATGGCCGGTAACGGCTGTCACCTTCCAATCGGCCTTGCGCAGCAGTTGCGGAAGAAGGCGCGTCACCTTCAGCCCCATCTGGAAATTCCGGCAGTCGATCGCCCGTCCCAGGCCGTGCTCGAGGCGTTGAAGGTCCGAGACATTGTCCTCCAGGCTGGGAGCGGGCAGTTGAAGGTAAGTCTTTCTGACAAGCGACGAGAGCCGAATGCCCCGCCCGGCCAAGTTGCTCAGATCGGTCAGGAACGGGATCTCCCCCACCACGTGCTGGGGGATCCCCGCCAGGCGGGTCTCGGGGGGAATCTCGACCACGAGGTTCGACTCGGCTCGCCCCTGACAGGCCAGGATATAGCCCTCTTGAATCTCTTGGCGGGTAAAGAACTCCGTGGTGCCCCCTGAGGTGGCGCCCTCTCGGACGATCACCCGGCATCGGCCGCAGACCCCGTCGCCCCCGCAGAGACTGTTCAGAGACACTCCCGCCGTCATCGCGGCAGAAAGGATGGTCGTCCCGACGGGCACCTCGACGACCTTCTGATCCGGGCTGAATGATACTTTGCAGTTCTTTGCCATAGAAGACTCACAGCGCGCCTCCGGCACGAACCGAGCGGCCCGCACGAGAGACTTCACTTCTTGGGGCATCGGCCGAGAGGGGCAAAACTAGGCCGCGTTCCAATCGCTCTTCAGGTAAGGTCCGATGCCGGCAGCTTCCTTTGGCCCGACCAGGACCTTCCAGCCCGACTCCTCGGCAAGAGAAGCGGCAATGACGGCCACGTGCCCCGGCACGACCAGCTTGTGATGTTGGACCTTCTCCTCGGCCCCGGTGGCCTTCAGCGCGGCCGTGATCGTCTCGGCGTTAAACTTATCCGCCGCCCAGGCCGTCAGGACGCTTGTGCCTTCGGTGTCGACGGCCAGGATTCGGCAGGGAATCCGAGACGCCTCAACCTCCGACTCGACAGAATAATAGCTCAGCGAGAAATTCGTCGTCACCAACAGCGGGCTCTCCGGCGTGGCCTCGCCCACCTCATAGAGCTTCGGCTCGACCTGGACGGGCTTCTGCGGGTCGGTATAGATGTTCTGCCGGGTCGTCAGGATCGGCAACAGCAGATGCGGCTCCCAGACATCCGTGACGACCACGGCTGCATACTTGCAGATACAAGCGCAAGCATCCAGGACGGCCCCCGCCTTGCCGTCCCCGCAGGCAAAAGCCAACACCGGGCAGCCAAGCGGGCGGAATTTCTTATTCAGCGCGGCTCGGCGGGTTTGCGTCAGGAACGCAAGGGCATCCGCCGCGGGTACGGCGCCCGGGGAGATAAGAACGTCCTTAACATCCAGGGCGCCGAGAGCTTCGACGCGCCTGGCGACGTCATCCAGCCCGCCACCGATGCATAAGGGCGCCGAAGCCTCCTTGGCCAGACCCGCCAGGTCCTCAGCCGAGGCGTCGCCGGTGCAGTGCAGTACCGGCCGAGCGCCGGAGAGCGGCCCCAGCGCCGCGGCCGAAAGACAGTCGATCTTCGCGCTGCTCAAGACCATCGGCACGCCAAGTGCATTGTGGACCGTCTCAGCCAATTCCCGCATTTTCTCGGCAGAGCCGGACTCGTTGAGCAGGGCAATCATATCCGGGCAAATCGTCTCGCCTACCCGGGTGAATTGCAGTTGTTTGAAGTCGGCGCACTTCTCTTGGACGGCGGCGGCGTCTTCCGTGTCGGAGATCGTCAGCGCCACGGCAGTTGGGTGATGAAAACGTTCGTCGTGTCGAAACAGGACTGTCTCCTGTCCGACCTCGATCGCATTGGGGGCCGCCCCCATGGTCACAAGACGTTGCGGCGGGGCCGAGGCCTCGCCCAGCTCGGCGCGCTGCTCGTCCGATAGGCGCGGGCAGTCGTCCAGCCCGGCCTGGCCGGCGGCGACCTTCATCGCAAAGGCCAAGCATGTCGGCAGGCCACACTCTTTGCAGTTCTCTTTCGGCAACCGCTTGTAGATATCCAGTCCTGTCAATGCCATTGTTCTGCTCCACAGCGCCTCGTCATGGCGGCTTCCTTAGGTTCTAGATCATCGGGTCCATCTTCAATGCCGGGTGGTCCACTTTGGCCAGGTGCTCCAGAAGCTCCTCGGAAGTCGTCGCCACGGTCTCATCAGCGATCTTATCCACGAAGCCGTCAAAACCCATCTCGGCAACACATTTCCCCAGCCGCTCCCGCATATGTTCTTTCAGCTCCTTGGGCATCCAGACCAGTCTGGGCAGGCCTCCCTCGGCCCGTATGAACTTTCGGCTGGCCAGGTACAGCCTGCCCACGCCGAGGAATCCCGGCGTCTGCGCCCCCCCGCCCACGCTTCCGGCCAGCGTCGAGAAGGGCATCCCGATCGGCGTTTCCCCGGCGTATTCCCGGTTGACGATCATGACCCCGTTGGCCTCGGGGACGATGGCCAGAATGCACTCAAAGCACCCGCAGGAGGTCATAGGGTTCTGCAGCAGGCTGTACGCGCTGAACCGCTCGATCGTGCCGTTAGAGTGCTCGTGGGTGAATTTGTTGACGCCCTCCCACTCCCCGGCGCTCTCATCGACGCAGTTGCCCTTCTGTACGGGCTGGTTGAAGCCTGTGGGGTTGATCTCATAGGCGGCCTGCCCGTCGAGCCAGTTATAGGCCCCGCACAGCCCCAACCGTTCGGGCGTGATGATACAGACATGGTTGGGGGCAAAGGACTGACAGAGTGTGCAGGAGTAGAAGGTGTCCACCGACTCGTCCGTCATCCCCGCCACCCGCTCGTCGCGCGCGGCATAGACAGGACGCGCCCGTTCGATCAAGGCGGCGACTTCGTCGGCCTTTGTGGTAACGGTGACGGCCACCTTGTCGATGAGGCCGCCGTATTCCTCGTGTAGCTTGGCATGCAGGATCGTGCCGATGTGCTTGGCGCGGAAACCGGCCGAAGCGGAGGCCTTGCTGATCCGGCACCATATCTGGTCGCGCTGGCCGGTGTGCATGAAGCCCATGGCCTCGTTGCAGTAGCGGTGAATCTGTCGCTCGAGGATGCCCTCGAAATCGCTTTTCATCTTTCGACCCGCCACCCGTACCTGGATACCCAGATCCGCCGCGCCGCCTTCTTCGACCTGGTCAAAATCCATGCCGGTGACGGAGATGTTTCCGTCGTTGATCTCATCGAGGTCGGCCAACTCCAGCAGTTCCACCGCCTGGGAATACTTCCCGCCAAACTGGGCATACATGTCTTCCCGGCGAACGCGCTCGCCCTCGAAGGCCGGTGAATAGGAGACGGGAATGTCGACCTCCTCGACCTTCACCTTGACGCCGCGCACCTCGATGCACGTGGGCACCAGCTTGGTGTGGTCGGTCTGGCGAACCAGAGCCTCGTAGGTCGTCACGCCCGTCGGGCGGACTTCCGGGGTGGATTCGTGATCGGAGATTACCGGGAAGCCCATATCGATCGCCCCGGCGCCCACGGCGTACCAGTCGTCGGGAATGGGTCCGAAGGTGAGGCCGAAGGCGAAGATGCGGTCCTTGCAATACTTCAGGCAGGATTTCCAGTCGCCCTTCTTGTGCCCGCCGAACGTCAGGGCCCCCCGCATGGCCCAGTTGAGCACATAGATCGACGAATGCGTGTCAGTTCCGACCGGGACGATGTAGGTGTCCCAGCCCAGCTCGACGCCCTCGGCGACAAGCTGATCCCTCATGTTCTCGCCATCGCGATTGCAGACCAGGAAGGTCAGGATGCTGCGCTTTTGCAGCTCCCGCACCGTGTTGACCGCAATCTCATTGCTGGGCGCCGGGCCGAGAATGGCGGCAAAGCCGGGCATTCGGCCGTCAACCAATTGGATGCCCAGCTCGCGCAGGATCGTATCGGAAATGAAGCCGGCAAAGCCCTCTTCAATGGGTTCTTCATTGACGTAGCGAATCGCGCAGGTCGCCTCCATCGCCAAGAGCGCGGCGATGCCCGCGTCCAAGCCGTCTCCCAGGTAGGGCAGCCACAGCTTCTCCGCCGGCACGTTGGGGCACAACTCTCGGCAATGGGCAACAACCTCTTTCAGCTGGCCCAGGGTGGTGACTTCCCTGCCGGTCAGCGCGTAGGCCATCGGCAGAAAGAAGGCCGTTCCGGGAAACTCAACCTTCTGATCCTCTCCCTTGGCGCCTATGGCCTCGGCGAGCTTGCTGTCTGCTTCGTCGATAAATCCGCGTGCCCCGCGGATGGCTGCTGCCATTACTTCTCGCGACATAAATGCATCTCCTGACTGATGTTGTTGCTCGTTACTTCTAAGGTCTTATCTGGCCTGAGCGCCCTTCAATAGTTTTGAGATATTCGAGAGCCTCTCCGCTGCCTCTCGGCGCCGGCAGCTCGGGCAGATCGGTTCGACGGAAGCATCCTCGCCCAGCTTGGTGCGAACGAACTCCAACTCCTTAGCCGATGCGAAGACCCCGCCGCAAGCCTGGCATTTTAGCATCTCCAGAGCCGTATTCCAGGTTTCCATCCGTCGCAGCGACCCATCGTCCTGGCAGCGGACATGGCCGGTCGGACAAATCGTAGCGCATGCCTGACAGCCGATGCACGTATCGGAAGGTTCCCCAAACGGCGTGCCGACGATTCGATCGGCGCCCCGATTGGCGAAGGAGATCGCCGATTGGCCAAGGATTTTCTGGCACGCGCGGATGCACAACCCGCACAGAATGCACTTGCCTGTTGAGCTGCGTGGGCCGAAGCGAGGTTTTTCCACACCCATGCGCTCGGCGAGTTCCTGGATTTCCGCGGCCTCAGGAACCTGCATCCAGAGAAGCTCCAGCGTCATTTTTCGAGCTTCCACGACCGCGGGGGTGTTCGTTCGAATACTGAGTCCCTCGCGTATGGGCAGATCACAGGACGTGGTCAGCCAAGTCCACTTGCCTTTGGTCACCTCCACCACGCAAAGTCGGCACGCACCGTAAGGTTCCAAGGCGGGGTGATCGCAAAGAGCAGGGATATCGATTCCCATATCCCTGGCCACGCCAAGGGCCCAACGGTCGCGATCGACCTCGATCTCCTTCCCGTCGATTTCTGTCTTCACCAACGCCATACCTATGTTTCCGATCCAGTATCAGACCTACTCTGTTGCGACGGCGTCAAACGGGCAGACTTCCCGACACGCGCCACACGTTATGCACTTCTGCGCGATGATCTCCGCCGGAACCTTTTGCTTCCCACCGGAGATCGCCTCTGTGGGGCACGCATCCAGGCAACGCCCGCACGCCTTGCACTTGGCCGAGTCAATAACGAACGTGGTAAGGGCCCGACAGACGCCGGCCGGACACTTGCGGTCCTTGACGTGTGCCACATACTCATCGCGGAAGTATCGCAGCGTGCTAAGGGTCGGGTTCGATGCGCTCTTGCCCAGTCCGCAAATGCTGTTGTCTCGAACGTACGAACTGACCTCCTCGAGGAGCTCAATATCCTCAAGCGTCCCTTCGCCTGTAGTGATCTTCTCAAACAGCTCGCACATTCGTACAAGCCCTTCTCGACAGGCCGTACATTTCCCGCAGGATTCCTTGGCGAGGAACTCGGTGAAATACTTTGCCACCTCCACCAAGCACGAGCGGTCGTCCATGACGATCATTCCGCCGGAACCCATCATCGACCCGGCATCTGTCAGGCGATCGAAGTCCACAGGCAGACCAAGCTCACTTTCGGGCAGACAGCCGCCCGACGGACCGCCGGTCTGGACGGCCTTGAATGCGCGATCATTGCCGACGCCACCGCCGATGTCGTATATGATCTGGCGCAAGGTCATTCCCATGGGAACTTCGACAAGGCCGGTATTCTTGACTTTGCCCACCAGGGAGAAGACCTTCGTGCCCTTGGAGTTTTCGCTTCCGATGCCAGCGAACCACTCCCATCCCTTATCGATAATCACCGGTACGTTCGCCCACGTCTCTACGTTGTTGAGATTCGTTGGTTTTCCGAACAGACCCTTCTCGGAGGTGTGGATGTGCTTTGCTCTTGGCTCGCCGGCCTGTCCCTCGATGGACGCCATCAGGGCCGTTGACTCACCGCAGACAAACGCTCCGGCCCCGCGACTGATCTGCACCTTGAAGCTGAAGGGCGTTCCAAGAATGTTCTCGCCCAGAAGGCCTTTTTCCTCGGCCTGTTTTATTGCGATCCGCAGATTTTCAACCGCCAGGGGGTACTCAAGACGGACATAGATATACCCCTGCTCCGAACCGATTGCATAGGCGCCGATGGCCATGCCTTCCAGGACCGAGTGGGGATTGCCTTCCATAATGCTGCGATCCATGAAAGCTCCTGGATCGCCCTCGTCCCCGTTGCACAGGACGTACTTCGGGTAGCCCTGAGCCTTTCGGCAAGCTCGCCACTTGCGGGCGGCTGCGAATCCACCGCCTCCACGTCCGCGAAGATCTGCATTTTCAATTGTGTCGATGATTTCGTCAGGTTGCATCGACGCCAGAGCCTTGGCCAACGAGGAATAGCCGCCGACGGCAATGTAATCATCGATGTTCGTCGGGTCTACTTTGCCGCTGTTGCCGAACACGATACGCTGTTGGTTGGCGTAGAAGGGTACGTCGTGCTCCATGGCAACGCGTTTCTTGGTGGCCGGGTCACGGTACGTGAGCTTCTCGACGACGCCGTCGGATTCAATTGACGTTGTGACGATTTCTTCCACGTCATCAGGTTTCACCTTGACGTACAGTACACTGTTGGGCATCACAACAAGCGGGCCCTGCTCACAGAATCCGTGGCAACCGGTGACGCGGACGTCAACCTTGTCCCCAAGTGACTTGCTTTGCAGGACACTTCGAAGTAACTCGGCGACCACCAGCCCGTCCCCGGCCCGACAACCAGTGCCACCGCAGACGGTAATCAGGGGCTTGTCTGCGTCTCGCTCGGCGACAAGCCTATCACGGTACATCGCCAACTCATCAAGTTTGGCAGTTCTAATCATATTGTCTTATTTACCCCCCTGGGAGCTCGCAGTTAATCGGCTGCCTCCGTCACGGTTTCGTTCCGGTAGGTCTCCAGGGTGTGGCGGAGTTTTTCTCGCGTCATTTGACCGTGGTATTTAGAGCCTACTGTCATAACCGGCGCCAGGGCGCACGCGCCCAGGCAGGCAACCGTCTCCAGTGTGAACACTCTGTCGGGTGTGGTTTCACCGGCGTCGATCTTGAGCGTGCGAGCGATTTCGTCGTAAAGCAACCGTGCGCCGCGCAGATGACAGGCCGTACCGTCGCAAACTTTTATGAGGTGGCGGCCCCGTTCGGTCAGGCTGAAGGAACTGTAGAACGTCGCGACGTTATAGATGCGGCTCATGGAGACGCCAAGAACCTCCGAAACATGACGCAGCACCTGGAGGGGAAGGTAGTTGAATGCCTCCTGGACGTCCTGAAGGATCATGACCAACCAGGATCCATCGCCGTTATAGCGATCGATGATTTCGTCAACCTTTGTCAGGTTCATCCGTCTCTTCCGTCATGATCTCTTCGGTCTTGCCCAATCCGCCCGTAATGCGCCGGACCACTTCACGCCGCTTGGCACGAAGGTGATCGTTCAGTTCGGCGAACTTCATCGCCCCGGTCGGACAGGCCGAAACACACGCCGGCAATTCGCCGGCCTCAGTCCGCTCGATGCATAGGTCACACTTGATCATCGCTTTCTGATCTCTCGACATGTCGATCACGCCGAACGGGCAGACAAGCATGCATAGCTTGCAGCCGATACATCTATCGTCATCGAGCAGTACGGGCCCGTCAGGCGACAGGCGACAGATCGCCTCGGTCGGACAAATCGCTATACAGGGGGCATCCTCACAATGCCGGCATTGCATAGGCATGCCGAACGGCTCGGCCGGCTCGACATGCAAACGAGGCTTGAGCGACTCTCCACTGCGCATGGCTTCGACCAGCGTCCGCGCATCGGTATGCGCCAAAGCGCATTCGAGCTCGCAGGACTTGCATCCCAGGCATCGCTCTTCATCGACGACGATTATCTTGGCCATGGGAACTCCTCTAAACCGGGTCAACTGGCTGCCTTCGCCTCGGCTACGGTTTTCGGCTGATAAGGCACGTCATACATCGGCCCCGGCAGGTGCAGCGCCGCCCGCTTGGCGTCTATGTGGTCGATCATCAGGTGGGCGGCCTTGATGGGATCGGCCTCGAAGGCGAACTTGCCGCCGAAGATATCCTCGATGTCCTCGGTGAGGAACTTGGTGAGGAACTTGGCCCCCTGAACGGGCAGGGGTTCGCCCAAGACGGTGAAGACGCCGGAAGCGACCACGTAGAAACCGATGGACACGGCCTTCTCGCTCATCCACTCCGGCGCGGCCCCGGCCACCGGCAGGTCGGCGATGGACTCGCCAAGCCCGCCCTCGGCGACGAGGTTGGAGAGAACCATGAGGATTCGGGTGTTGTCCACGCAGCTTCCCACGTGCAGCACGGGTGGCATTCCCACGGCCCGGCAGATCTCTTGCAGGCCCTTACCGGCGTATTTCTCCGCCGCTTCCGGGCAGAGAAGCCCGACCTTGGCGTCGGCGACGGCAGAGCATCCCGTCACGGCCACGACCACATCATTGGCCAAGAGTTCCTTGGTCATCTCGACGTGTCCGAAGTCATGACGCTGCTTGGGGTTGTTGCATCCTACGACCGCGGCCACGCCGCGCAGGCGCCCGGAAATGATTGCATCGTTGAGAGGCCGATAGCTGGCCCGATATCGCCCGCCCAGCATCGTCGGAATGTTCTCAGCCGTGAAGCCCGCCACCAGCGGGCTGCTGTCCTTGGGAATGTGGATTCGGCTCTTGTCGCGGTTGGGGAAGTTTTCCACCGCAACGCGGATGATCTGCTTGGCGATCTCCATCGCCCGCGATTCCTCGAACTCGATATGCGTGGCGTTGGCGAACTTGGCCTTGGGGCTGGTGGAGATGAACTTCGTGTGGTAACGCTCAGCCAACTTGCCGATGGACGGGTAGACGCACTGGACATCAACGACCATCGCCTCTACAACGCCGGTGGCCACCGCCAGTTCCTGCTGGAGGAAATTCCCGGCAAGCGGGATGCCGTGCCTCATCAGTATCTCGTTGGCTGTGCAGCAGATGCCGCCGAGGTTAATCCCGGTGGCCCCCTTGCTCTTGGCCAGAGCCAGGAGCTCCTTATCCTGGGCGGCCGCTACGATCATCTCCGAGAGCGTCGGTTCGTGGCCGTGGACAATAACGTTGACCGCCGCCGCATCGAGGATGCCCAAGTTCGCCCGGCTGGTGACCCAATGGGGCGTGCGGAACAGCACGTCGGCCAAGTCGGTGGCGATCATGCTGCCGCCCCAGCCGTCAGCCAGGGATGCGCGCACGCCTTGGAGGATAAGGTTGACCGGGTCGTTATCCACGCCCATGTGCGTGCGATGCATAATCTCCACGACCTCACGGTCAATGCCCCGGGGCACAACACCGGCCTGCTGCCACCGCTTGCGCTGATCGGCCGGCGCCCGGGCCGTAAAGACCAGCTCGCCGTGCTGCTGGCCGAACTGGGCGAAGCATATCTCCGCCACGTCATGGGCGATTTGGCGCAGTTCTCTGCCTTCTGTCTTGACCCCCAGCTCCCGGGCAAGGACATCGAGCTTGCCTGGATCCTTGATTTTGTAGTCGCAGTCCTCGCTCTCGGCGGCCATCAGAAGCGTATGGGCAATGTCCCGCCCGTGGTCGGAGTGAGCCGAAGCGCCGGCGGCGATCATCCGGATCAGGTTCCGCGCCGCGATGATATCGGCGTCCGCCCCGCAGACGCCCTCGCTGGGGCCCTCGCCGAACGGATCGATCCGGCACGGGCCCATCGTGCAGTTGCGGCAGCAGATGCCCAGTTGGCCGAATCCGCATTGCGGCTCCATCGCCTCATGACGGTCCCAGACCACGGTCACCTGCTCGGAAGCGACGTGATCAAGCATTTCGATGGTGGCCGGATCGGAGCTGCGTTTCTCAGACGGTTTCATGGTGTGGCCTTTCCTAGAGGCGCGGCCTCTCTGAGCACGATAAGAAAACAACGGGCAGGTCCCCGCAGAGAAAACCACGAATCACTCCGGGGCGCTCCTGCCTGCTAACAGTGCTACCAATGTGAAACTACCACAGCCACCGAGCGCGAATCAACCTTTTTTGCCATGCGTCCAGCGCGCCAAGAAACCGGCGGCGGTCTGCGCCCCGGCCTGCTTGACAGCGCAAAGGAAGAGTTCTCCAAGCGGGCCTGCAAATAGACCTTGCACCATGCCAGGGGGCTGCCTACAATGCTCGCTCCGTACCGAGCTAGCACGTGCAACATGGGGTCTTCTGCAACGATGTTGTGACGTACGGGCTTCCGCGTCGCAGCCGGACGCCGCGGCGGCAAGAGACGAAAAAGGCCTTTCGGAGGCGCTGGTGAAGATCGCTGTATCGGGAAAAGGTGGCGTGGGTAAGACCACCCTCTCGGCGATGCTCGCCGGAATGCTGGCTTTGAAAGGCCGTGACGTCATCGCCGTCGATGCCGATCCGGACGCCAACCTGGCCGGGGCACTGGGCATCCCTCCGGAGCAGGAGCCGATCCCCATCTCCGAGATGCGTGATCTGATCGCCGAGCGGACCGGCTCGGCCGACAACTACGGTGGGTATTTCAAACTCAACCCCAAAGTGGACGACATACCCGCCAAGTATGCCCAACGCGTCGGCAGGATTCACCTGCTGACGCTCGGAGGCGTCAGCAAGGGCGGGGCGGGCTGCATCTGTCCGGCCAGCGCCCTGATCAAGGCCCTTATGACGCATCTGCTCCTTGGGCGGGATGAAACCATCATCATGGACATGGAGGCGGGCATCGAACACCTCGGGCGCGCCACCGCCCAGTCGACGGACGCCATGGTGGTCGTCGTCGATACAGGCCCATGGAGCCTCAGAACGGCCCGGCGCGTGCGCACGCTTGCCGGCGACATCGGAATAAGCCCCGTCTGCGCCGTCGCCAATCGAGTCCGTGGCGATTCGGATATCGAGACCATCCAAGCTCAGCTCGGGGATATCCCGCTCCTTGGACACTTACCCTGGGATGACCGGCTGAAGGACGGCATCTTGAGCGCCGATGCCGAGGGGAGAATCCGGCCCTGCGATTCTTTCAGGGACAGGCTGGAAGCCCTGGAAGCGATTCTTTCCGCGTTGGAGAACCTAACCTGATGGCCCAGCCTGCTGCGTGTTCATCGCCGCTGTTGCAGGAAGGCCCACTGATAAGACGGTCAGAAGATAACTAGAACCAGCGCCGATTGGAGAGAGAGCATGGCCAAATCCGTACCGTCCGACATCGAGATTTCACGTGCTGCGACCCCTAAACCGATCGCCGAGGTCGCCGCGGCGGCTGGGGTCTTGCCGGAAGAACTTGAGCCCTACGGCAGCGTCAAGGCAAAGGTGAAGCTGGAGGCCCTGGATCGCCTGGCAAAGGAGGCCAACGGCAAGTACATCGACGTGACGGCCATCACCCCCACCCCGCTTGGAGAGGGCAAGACCACGACCGCCGTCGGGCTGACCCAGGCCATGGGGAAAATCGGCAAGAACGTCTTGCTGTGCATCCGCCAGCCGTCCATGGGGCCGACCTTCGGCATCAAGGGCGGAGCGGCCGGCGGCGGCTACAGCCAAGTCATCCCGATGGAGGAGTTCAATCTCCACCTGACCGGGGACATCCACGCCGTCAGCATCGCCAACAACCTTCTGGCGGCCGCCATCGACGCACGCGTCAAGCACGAACAGCACGCAAACGATGAGGCCTGGGCGCAGAGCGGTCTGCCCAGGCTGGACATCGACCCGGAGACCATAACGTGGCGCCGGGTGGTGGACCTGAACGACGCGGCACTGCGGTTCATCGAGACAGGCCAGAGCGACAACTGGCTGGACGGCCCGGCCCGCAAGACCGGCTTCGACATCTCGGTGGCCAGTGAGATCATGGCGATCCTGGCCCTGGCCACAGACGTCAGCGACATGCGCCGGCGCCTGGGCCGGATCATCATCGGCATGAACAAACGCGGCGAGCCGGTGACGGCCGAGCAGATCGGCTGCGCCGGGGCCATGATGGTTCTTATGAAGGACGCGATCAAGCCGAATCTCATGCAGACGCTGGAAGGCCAGCCGGCCTTCGTGCACGCCGGTCCGTTCGCCAACATCGCCCATGGCAACAGCTCGATCATCGCCGACAGGATCGCCCTGAAACTGGCCGACTACGTCGTCACCGAATCCGGATTCGGGGCCGACATCGGCATGGAGAAGTTTTTCAACGTCAAATGCCGCATCTCCGGGCTGAAGCCCGATTGCGTCGTGCTCATCGGGACGATCCGGGCGCTGAAGATGCACGGCGGTGGGCCAAAGGTTATACCGGGCAAGCCTCTGCCGGCGGAGTACGTCAAGGAAGACCTCGGTCTGCTCAAGGCAGGCCTGTGCAATCTGGTGCGGAATATCGAGATCGCCAAAATGTTCGGCGTGCCCGTCGTGGTGGCCATCAACCGCTTCCCCGCCGACACTGACGCGGAAGTCGCCATGGCCCGCCAGGCCGCACTGGAGGCCGGCGCCGAAGACGCCGTGATGAGCGACCACTGGGCCGAAGGCGGCAAGGGCGCTGTCGATCTGGCCAACGCGGTCGTCGCCGCATGCGAGCAGCCCTCGGATTTCCGCCTGCTTTATCCCGATGACCTTTCTATCAAGGAAAAGATCGAAACGATCTGCAAAAAAGTCTATAAGGCCGCGAACGTGACCTACTCCGAGAAGGCCGAGACGCAGATCAGCGCTTATGAACGGGCCGGGCTAAGCCATCTGCCCATGTGCATGGCCAAGACCCACCTGAGCCTTTCGCACGACCCGACACTCAAAGGCGTCCCCGAAGGCTTTACCGTCCCTGTGCGGGAGGTTCGCGCCGCGGCCGGGGCGGGGTTCCTCTATCCGCTGCTGGGCGCGATGAGAACGATGCCCGGGCTGCCGAGCAAACCGGCATTCATGGGCGTAGATCTGGACGAGGACGGCCAGGTCGTCGGGATGTTCTAGTTCACTCGGCCAGGACAGAACTTTTGCGGAAATGAGCCCTGATCTGGTAGGATGCGAATTGAAGTGACACCATTGGCGTACTCGACTTCGGCAGGATTGTTTTCCAGGAGCTTCCCATGCCTGAGATAGTTGAAATTCCCGTTGTCTGGCTCCAGGGCGCGGCATGCACGGGCTGTGCCGTCTCGCTCCTCAACTCGCTCTCACCCAGCATCCACACGATGCTCCTGAGGGAGTTGACGCCCGGCAAGCACGTTAACGTGCGCTTTCTGACAACCATCATGGCCGGGCAAGGACAGCAGGTTGTCGATATCCTGGAGTCTGCCTCCCAGGGGCCGGACGGATCATTCATCCTGGTGATGGAAGGATCGATCCAATTGACCCATCCGGCCTTCGCCGTTCTCGGGGAGAAGGATGGGCGCGAAGTGCCCATTTCAGAGATGGCCGCCGATCTGGCTCGTCGGGCGATGGCCGTGGTGGCCATGGGAACCTGTTCCGCCTTTGGCGGCATCCCCTCCGGTGAGCCCAATCCCACCGGGGCCGTCAGCATCGCCGAACTGCTGGTGCGCGAGGGCATCAAGACCCCCGTCGTCAACATCCCCGGCTGTCCTCCGCATCCGGATTGGCTCGTCGGAACACTCGCGGCGGTCATGCGCTATGGCCTGGACAAGGTCGCCGTCGACGAGATCGGCCGACCCAAGATGTTCTACGGCGCCCTGGTCCACGAGACCTGCCCCCGGCGGGCCGATTTCGACGCCGCCAAGTTCGCCGAAGCTTTCGGCGAGCCGGGCTGCCTGTATGAATTAGGCTGCAAGGGCCCGGTGACCTATGCCGATTGCCCCAAGCGAATGTGGAACAGCGGGACGAGCTGGTGCATCGGGGCCGGAAGCCCCTGCCACGGCTGTGTGGAGCCGGACTTCCCCGATAGGCTCAGCCCCCTGTACAGGAAGATCGACCAACAACGGCTGGAGCAGTTCCGCCTCACGGACACCGTTTCCAGTTAGTCCTATTACCGCTGAGAGATAAATACCATGCACGGTTCACAACCGCACATCCATGACGAGAACGGCAACGCCATCGTCATCGACCCGATTACCCGGGTCGAAGGGCACATGAAAGTCGAGGCCGTCGTTGACGGCGGCGTCGTTAAGGACGCCCGATGCTGCGGGACGCTGTTCCGCGGCTTCGAGCGCATCCTGCCCGGCCGACACCCCCTGGACGCGGTGCGCATTACCCAGCGCGTCTGCGGGGTCTGCCCGACCGCCCATGCAACAGCCTCGGCGTTCGCCCTCGACGAGGCCCTGGGCGTCGCCGATCGGATACCTCCCAACGGCCGACTGGTCAGGAACCTGATCCTCGGCAGCAATATCATTCAGTCGCACATACTGCACTTCTTCACGCTGGCGGCGCTGGATTACGTGGACGTAACGGCGCTGGCCGACTACGAAGGCGGCGAAACCGAACTCAAGTCGGTGCGGGCCTTCATCGACCGGGGGGAACTGGCGCCCTTCTTCCCCAGGTATGAAGGCGACTACCGCTGCGAGAAGAACGAGAACGTAGCCTTGGTCCGCAACTACCTCCAGGCCCTGCATATTCGCCGCATGACCCATGAGATGCTCTGCGTCTTCGGCGGCAAGATGCCCCACAACATCGCCATCGTTCCCGGCGGCGTGACCTGCGACGTGACGGCGGACAAGGTCGCCACCTTCGCCGGCAAGCTTGCCGAGGTGAAGTTGTTTATCGAAGATGTTTACCTTCCTTCTGTGCTGATGGTCGCCAAGCGATATGCCGACCATTTCGACATCGGCGGGGGCTGCCGAACCTTCCTCAGCTACGGCATGCTGAACATGGACGATAAGTGCGACGACCCTGTCAAACGCAGCCGTCTGATCCCGTCGGGCCTGCTTGACGCCGATGGAAAGCTCAGCGGGGTCGAGGTAGAGAGGATCACCGAGCAGGTGAAGTTCTCCCGATATGACGAATCCTGTGCCGCCCCACCGGCCGAAGGGTCCACTTGGCCGGAACCGGAGAAAGACCAAGCCTATACCTGGCTCAAGGCCCCGCGCTACGACGCCACGCCGGCTGAGGTCGGCCCCCTCGCACGGGCCATGGTCGGGTATGCAGCCAAGCATCCGAGAATCAAAGCCGACCTGGACGCTGCCCTTGCCGCGGCAGACCTGGGGGCGGAGAAGCTTCCCAGCGTGCTCGGCCGTCATCTGGCCAGGGCGCTGGAGTGCCGATGGGTTTGCCAGACGATGGAAGACTGGCTGGAACAGATCGTCCCGGGCGAGCCGGCTGCGGTGGAGTTGTCCATCCCCGAAAGTGGTGACGGGGTCGGCCTGACCGACGCGCCACGCGGGGCGCTGGGACACTGGATCCAGATCCGGGACGGGAAGATCGACCGATACCAGCTTGTGGTTCCCACCACCTGGAACGCCAGCCCCCGTGACGCCGATGGCACGCCAGGCCCCATCGAACAGGCCCTGATCGGCACGCCCGTTCGGGACCGAGAGAATCCCTTCGAGATCGTACGGATCGTCCGATCCTTCGATCCGTGCCTGGCCTGCGCTGTGCATGTGCTGACCGCCCACGGGGATACCGTCGGAGAGTACCGAATTGTCTAGACCGCGCCCGGCCATCATTGGTGTGGGAAACGTGCTGATGGGCGACGACGGCGTCGGCGTCGCGGCCATCGAGCTCTTGCGCGAGCGCGGTCTGGATGAGAGGGCGCAATTGATCGACGCCGGCTTGGCCTTCAGCGAGGTGCTCTGCGATCTTCAGCCCGAGCAGAGCATTATCATTATCGACGCGGCTCGCGGCGGCAGCCCGGCCGGCAGCGTTTACCGCCTTGACGTCTCCGACCTGGACGGGCGATCCGGAGCGATGAGTGCGGCGGTGTCCCTTCATGAGGTTGGTGTTCTCTCGGCCTTGAAGATGGAAACACTGGGCGGGCGGGAATTCACGGACGTGACCGTCTTCGGCGTCGAGCCTCTGGACCTCCGGTGGCGCGAGGGGCTTTCGGCCCCGGTCGCCGAGGCCCTGGAGAGGGTCGTTGAGGCGGTGTGTGACTATCTGGACCAGCGAGCGTCCGGCTCGGTAAGAGCCTGCCTGACGCAAAGGAGCGGCGATTAGATGAACGCCAGCGAATTGAAGCCATTCGAGGAGATCCTCGCGTCACTGAGCGATGCGAGCAACGTTTTCGTGGTCGGGTGCACAGGCTGCCCGGTCGGCTGCGACGTCGGCGGGCAGAAGTGGCTCGACGAAACGGCCGCCGCCTTGAGCCAGGCCGATAAGACCGTCACGGGCAGCTGCCTCATCGAGCTGCTGTGCAACAAGGCCCTCGTGGGGATCAAGCTCGGGCGATGGGTCGCCCAGGTCATGTCGGCCGATGCCGTGCTGGTCGGCTCGTGCGGCGTCGGCGTCCAGGCCGTCGGGAACATGGTCGCCCGGCGCACGGTGCCCGCCCTGGACACCATATGTCTGGGCGACTACCAGGGGCTTTGGCCCGGCGAGGAGCGCTGCGCCGAGTGCGGCCAATGTGTTTTGGCCTATACCGGCGGGCTGTGCCCGATCACCCTGTGCGCCAAGAGCCTGGTCAACGGCCAATGCGGGGGAACCGGGGACGACGGATCGTGCGAGATTTCCCCGGATCATCCCTGCGGATGGAAGCTGATCTACGATCGCCTCAAGGAGCTGGGCCGGCTGGACGACATGCGACGATTAATCGATCCC
>SDBT01002478.1_pt1 | contig 32573 bp, 54 predicted proteins | sample 2277101 | NCBI WGS metagenome assembly SDBT01 (sample SAMN10404973, study PRJNA504765) | marine sediment metagenome | isolation source: marine sediment core GS10_PC15, 103 cmbsf | place: Arctic Ocean: Southern Knipovich Ridge | collected 2010 | reverse complement strand
CTTGCCAGATGCGATATTATTGTAACTCTGGACTAAGGCTGTTTGGCTGGTGTCCTCAGTCCAATTAGAACCACTGTCAGAGGTGTACCAGTAAGACCACGTAGAGCCATTAACTGTTGAGGCATGTCTACTTATTCCCTCATAGAATACACCTGACGTAATTGACAGGGCTAGTGAGCCACCATCGGAAGTAACCAGACCTGATGCACGGTGGGCAGTAGTCTCCTCCCTGTGGTGCATATCAGTCCTGCTTACACGACCTATGCCAATATTATCAACCTTGTGAAAATGGAGGGTATTACTGTTATTAAAGACAGTCCCCACAAGGATATGGTCTAACTTAAAACCGTGTGTAGTTTTATCTGTAGCTGTTACTAGCTGTGGAGTACCACTGTTGTAGTCGCAATAGATATAGTGGGTGGTCAAATTGGTAAGGGCAGATGTATTAGCACCACCATAATCAAAGAACCGACCTATTGCAGTATCGGAGTCTGTTTCTTTGCACCAGCCCTTAAGGGAGGCTATGGTAGCCACTCCACTACCAGCATCAGTTATAGCCCCACCACTCAATAATGTCCTATCCCCAAAGAAGTTGATATAATTCTGGACATCATCATAGGTGGCTGTGCTTAACTCGGAGACTTCTACATCAGTGGCTTTAATCACTCCGCTAATGTCATTAACTAGTTCTTGGTAGCTCCTACCTTCTATCCCAGCAGCAGTGAACTTGGCATAGTCATCATCGGCTGGCGAAGCGTGGTCTACCTGAAGTATGTTATTATCAGCTATACCCAGAGCTACGGCTGTGATATTCTCCCCAGTCAATCTACCTACTAGAGTCTGCTCCGTTAATGTAAGAGCTACGGGAGTGTTATCGGTTATAGCCATCAAGATTGTGTGAGCATCAAACAAAGTTTTAAGGTCGTTACTGGCTAAATCCCTTGTCCATTTGCTGACCATTATACTAAAGTGCCCTCCAAGTATCTTTCCTTGCCGTCAAAGTCAACATAATGTAGCCTTGTTTGAACCACTTTTATTTCAAAGGGTAGTAGCAGTGAGGCACTCCGCCCAGCGATAAACCTAATATTCGGCCCATAAGCCGTTCCTTCGGTATTGGTCGCATAGGCTCTAGTGTAGTATTGTTGCCCTGTTATTAAACCCGTTATACTAGAGGAGAAGAGCCCTAATACACCAGCCCCATTGGTTGTCTTGCTATCTGCCGTAGTTGGGTCTCTGCTTGTAGCCCAGCAATGCCCGTGTTCTGTAACCGAAGAGATGCCCGTATTGACAATGTAAGCATTCCCCGTAACAGTAGTATCGGTGAAATCTGTTAAGTATGTATTGGCTAGTTCAAGCACTCCTGTTAGGTTAAGGAAAACTTCAAGGTCTTCTATATACCCGCTCATTGCCGCAACGGACGTGCCATCATAAGATTGAACAGCATAAAGGTATTGGAAGTCTTTTTTGGAAGTATGGAGGGCTACTGATAATGTGCCCGGCGAGGTGGTTCTACCCGCATCGCTGTAAATCTTGCAATACAGTGTGCCATAAGTCCCCACACTTTCATCCCTGTAAACTCTGAAATAATATATGGTGTCTACTGTAAGCGTGAAATTACCACTTCCATAAACTTGCCCACCATCCAATTCAAATAATTCTATTTGGTGTCTATCAGGGGCATTGGGATGCTCTTGATGAAGAAACAGACCATCCTCACTGGCATCATCTAAGGCTTGAAAATCACCAAGAGCGTTGGCAATCCCCCAGGTCATAGCAGATGCTTGATTTTTAGCGGAGGCTGTTATCTTTACCGTAAAATCACAGGTAAAATCAGCGGCAAAGTAGGCTGCTCCCTTGTCAACATAGACATAGGTATCATCGTCAGTATCCCGTAAGGTAGTGAAGGTAACCCTACGGGTTGCTTCCGTTAACTTGCCGAGGGTATCTACTTCTGTATATGTGGTAAAATCCTCAATCGCCATTTTACTCCCCTGGTATCCTCATTATATCTACGCCGTGTAAGTGTTTGGAATAGAAAAACTCGTGATGGCTAATAAGATGAGCTATTATCAAGTTTTGAGTATCTAACATTTCTAGCATATCTTCCCGTATTCCATTATATGCTTCTATTAAAGCCTGAACAGATACAGCTAGATTCGCTTCTGCCCCCAGTGTAATAGGAGCTAAGCCTGGCACTTTCCCAAACCTAATACTTGTATCCCAGATAAACCTACCACCTCTTAAGGGGACTTTAACGTGTCTTCTTAAAGACCTGACATTACCTGTTACACTATCACCCTGTCGTGAGTCAGTAACCTTGATAAAATCCCAAGCCTCTTGCCCTACATTCATTGGAACAGTTACCGCACCCACATCCGCATCTAGTTCGTGGGTTTCTATTCTAGCTGTAGCAATATTAGATGCCTCCGTATCAGAGATTAAATTAAATCTCAAGGTTTCAGTTTTAGGAAACAAGGCATTACTGGTGGCACTTGTGGCACTACTTGAGAATTGTGGGTCGTCCCCCTCGTATGACTTAACTACAGTCTTATTCGGATTGACAAACCTGTTCCTTAATTCCTTGCTAATGAAAGTATGTTCATCTGCAACATCAAATTTATACTCATAATCATAGGTTGAACCTGTAGTAACTGGGTTAAAGGTATGGATATTACCATCAGCCTCTATTCTCATCTTGTTGCCCGTCCAACCCAAAAGTTGCTTAATCTTTTCTAAGCGAGTATCATTCTCACTAATTTGGAATGCTGTCTTGGGTTTGAGTGAATTAATGATTGAGTCCTCACTATCATAGGTCACAGTATAATCTTCGTAGTTTGTATATGGAGTTAACGTCTTTCTAGCAACGGCAGTGATTAAATCCTTAACAGTCCGTGCGTCCCCATCCTCTAGGGTTAATTCAGACTCCGCCTTGTCCATTGCCATTAAATTGGGGATACCTATTAAGTTTAACTGGCAGACCAAAAGACCTTGTATGGAAAAGAAGCGTTGACCCAAAACATACACAGGCGCAGAAGTAGAAAACTCCTCTCCATTGGTGGGGTCGTCATACCCCAAGGAGATATCCCCTCTATACATTTCAAAATCAATCGCTGTTAAGGCGTTATCCGAGTTATCTATAAGAACAGTTGCTATACCGCTAAACTCTTCCTCTAACTGGTCTATTTCTAAAACCTGCGTTTGAGAATATGTCTTCGTGGCTTGCCCTGCCCTTGAGAGGACAATCTTCCAGATAGGCTTTTCGTGGGGCTTACCCGTTCCGACTAGCTTCTGGTTAGCTTCTAAATTTCCCGTTAAGGCTCTCATCCCCTAGTGTACAACCTCTTTGTTTTTGGTTTGCTTCCCTGCAGTTCACCGATAACCTCATTGTAGAGTTCCCTTTTCCAGGCTATGTAATCTCGGTGTGTGTTAAGTCCACCGAAGTTAATCGCCCCTATAAAACTTCTTGAATCACTCATCGCTGCCCTGGCAGCAACTAACCGACCAAAGACCTCCTCATCCTGTGGTTTGAGTGTGTTCTTCCTGAAGGTAAGAATATCATTATCTACAGCAGCATCTTCTAACCCAGGGAAGAATGTAATAGTGGCTGTTGCACTGCCAGCAACCGAGCCAGCAGTAGCTGTGCTGGCGGCTATAGTATAAACATATCTCTTATTCTCAAGGTGAAACTCCTCTCCTGCCTCAATGGTATTGGCTGTCGCTGCTGCGTCTACGGACATTGAAGTAACGGCCGCAGCATACCCCGCAGTATTAGCTACGGCAAGGGATAAGTCGGTCATTTGATTTAACTTGTGTGGCTTGGCGAACCTAACCAAAACATCTACATTCGGCACATCAGATGCAGTAGAGTCGCTATCTGATACGGTGCTTACTTTTATTTCAAGAATCTCATCATAGACCTTCCAATTCCGTTTCGTTCCAATGGGATATTCCACCGACTCAACCCACAAATAATCTTTGACATCGCCTATGTAAATCTGGTTGTTTTTCCTGCACCGCTTGTTATAGATACGATAGGATTCGTTGGCGTCAAATATATCAGCACTAATAGAGAAAACAGAGGTGGAATCTTGTGCCGTGACTACAGCAAAGGTGTTATCGGTTATATTATGAACCACCTTCTCATCCGTGGCATCGGTAGCAAGAAACTGAGACTTAACAGTATCAGTCAATTTATCAGACGTTCCCGTAGCATCTGTACCGTACCTAGACTCTATCTTGTAGATAACATCAACTATATGGGGACGATAGGTAGAGAATTTCTTTAATCCCTCTTCTATCCAGTAATCCCACTCAATTGTCCCTGCCACAGAGTTGCCAGTATCCTGATAAATCTGTTCAGCTAAATCACGCATTTCAGCGTATGTTCTTGGCATATATCACCTCTTTTTCTTCTTAGCGAACTCCCTCAACTTGTGTTCAGGCAGTCCCGTTCTTGTTTTCTTTCCCCTGCGCTTGCGACCCAACTCAGCACCGAAGAACCTACGCTGTTTTTCTGTTTTAGCTGGCATTTAATTCTCTCCTTGCTCTTTCTGCCTCTTCGCCCTGTGGTGCTTTACCATGCCACATAGTGTCTCCTTCCATAAAGGGTATCCCCTGTCCTTTGACGGTGTATTCTATTCTGTATGTAGGGCTATCATCACCTTGAGAAGTCCAGCCAAAGGCTTCAAACTTATCCTCAAGTGAACTTACATTGGCTCGTTCTGTTACCATATAACCATTCCTATCAACAATTGCCACAAGATTATCTAGCCTCTCGTTTCCCGCATACATAGCGGCTTCCCAAACAGAGCCTTCATAACATTCCCCATCACCGAGAAGAACATAAACAATCCCAGTTTTATTATCTAACTTCCTTGCCTTGGCTATTCCACACGCAATTCCTAAACCATGCCCTAATGAGCCCGCAGTTATCACAGCCCCCTTTATATGATGGTCTAAGTGGACACCAAGAACACCATCTTTTGTTGCGAACTTCCATAACTCCTCCTTATTAATCAATCCCTTGTCAGCTAAAATAGCATACATTAAGGGACTAGCCTGTCCCTTTGAAAGAATAAAGACATCATCGGGTTTCATTGTTTCGTAGAACAGTTCAACCATAATCTCCACGCAGGAGAAGCAGGATGTAACGTGTCCCGTGCCAGCCTTGATGCACATCTCAAGAACTGTGTTTCTTAACTCGCTACACTTTAAAGATGTCTTTTCGTTTACCATACTTGTAGAAATACTCATCCCCAATTCCCATCCTTTTTAATGGAATGTTAATGTTATTATCAGCGAGATATTCAGCGACAATAGAACCCAAGCCTCCATCTAGTTGGTGTTCCTCCCTTGTAATTATAGACTGTGTTGCTGGGTGGAATTGCCATTTAAATGGCTTCAACCATAATGGCCAAAACTCCTGCTCGTCATCAGGATATACCTCGGTTATTGATGGGGCATACTTACCATCCCCTCTATCTAGCCTGACATACATCGGGCCTTCTACTTCCAGCACCGTGTCTATAAGTTCATTAGACGATATGGATGCTATCTTCATATTAGGTAATGCTCTCATACAGGCTATATCCTCAGTTGCATGATGCGTTGGCCCTGCTTCGCTGTAGGATAAACCAGCACCCACGCCAACTATGACCACAGGAAGGTTCATCAGGCTTACATCCACTCTTATAAACTCGTAACATCTCAATGTCGCAAAGGGAGCAATCGCATAACAATAAGGTCTCTTTCCCTCTAATGCCAAGCCAGCAGCTAAGGCAATCATTTGCTGTTCGGCGATTCCCACGTTTATAAACTGACATGATAACTCCTCCCTCCATCTATCTAACGCTGGCGCACCGCAATCAGCAGTTACAACTATTATTCTATTGTCTTCTTTGGCTAACTCAAAGAGTTTACCGAAGAAAGCATCTCTCTGGGACTCCATTTAAGCATCTCTCCTATATGGTCTACTGCGTGTGCTCCAAATTTATTCTTAATCATAGTTTGATAGTCATAATTGCTAAAGTATTGATTAAACACTTTATCCCTGAACTCTATTACTTTAGGGTCAGCACACATATTTTCACCGAATTGATTATAGCTTGACCAATCAGTGGGCTTATCTTCTAATGAGTCATACCATTTTGAGCCTGGATACGGTAGAGCGACATAGAAATTAGCATACTCGCACTGAAGTTCGTTAGCCAAGCGCTGTGTATTCTCCATATCCTCCATTGTCTCGCTAGGTAAGCCAAACATAAAATTACCTATAACATTTATACCTGCCTCACGAGTCATCTCCCTTGCCCTAAAGGGTAGACCACTTTTGTATTTATCCCCCTCTAAACTAGAAGCCTCAAAGCCATAGCATAACCAGTTAAATCCCGCTCTCTTTAAGTTTTTGAGTATCTCAGGGTTGACTGTATCCACCCTTGCGTAAGCCCAGATATTTAAGTCATAGTTTCTATACTCAAGCAACTCGCAGATACGATTCACCCTCTTTTTATCCAAGACAAATAACTCATCACAGAACTTTAGATTTTTAACTCCTCGTGAAACCAGATAGCCTATCTCATCCACTACATCTTGTGGTTTGCGGTAGGTGATACCACTATATAGGGAATGTATGTTACAATAATGGCAATTAAAGGGACAACCAAAACTTGAATAGACTACCCCATAGTTGCCCTTATCTCTTCCATCTAAGCAATGCCAGTTATGTGCCCTGTATTTAGATAGGTCAATTAAGTCCCACGCAGGGGTTACTTCACTTAATTCGCCCATCTGGAATCTCCATAGTGTAAAATCCTTCTTCAGTTTTTCTTCGAGAACAACTTGGGGATGTAGCCCCGTAAAATAAACTTTACAACTAGGCTTCAGTAATTCTCGTAACTTATAAGCTATCGGCATTTTAGGAGTTGATGATGCCGATGGGTTTGCCCCCATAACTAAAATTATTGCCGAACCATCCCCCGATAAGCGTATTCGCTCTGCCGTTTCTTCTGTCGTTAGTTCTTCAGCCTCGGCATCAAGGATACTTACTTCCTTATATTTGTCCCTAAGCCAACCAGCAATCATAGCACACCATATCGGAGGCTCTATTGCCGCCTGCGGGCTTCTGTTTCTGTGGTTAGGATTTACTACTATCATATATTGTCCGACTCCCCGTATTGTCAAACTTAAACTCAACCTGCTTTAACTCTAATGACTGCCTGACTTTCCCCTGATACTGCGGTTCTACTACAAAGACTATAAATCCACCGCCACCAGCACCCAAAAGCTTTCCTCCTATTGCACCAGACTTTATAGCAGAGGAGTAAATCTTATTAGTGAAGGAGGTTGACACATCACTGGCCAATGCTTTTTTAAGTTGCCAGGCTTCGCCCAGGGATTTACCAAACGATTCGCAGTCTTTGTAATCACGCAACGCTAGTTCTTTTAACTGATGCAGTATGTCTTGATTCTCTTCTATCCTAGCTAATTGGTGTTCCACAATCTTCCCAGCCCGCCTGTATTGCCCTGTATCAAATAACATTAAGTATTTCTCCAACCAATCATAGTTCACGGGAGTATCCACTATACCCGAAGCGTAAAACCTAAGTCGATGGAATCCCCCTACAGCACAGATATACTGGTCTTGAACCCCCACATTACCATCCAATTTATCTCTTTCCCACACAGTAGCCAAACCCGCTATTTCCTTGTTGTCTTTTGCGGTGCAGGCTTTTAATAAACCGACAGTAAAAGCAGAGCTTGTTGCCATACCGCTTCTCATCGGTAAATCAGAGTGAGACCACATCTTCCCGTTATCTACTTCTACATAGCAATATTTATCTATTGAGGTGGCTAGAACTGCCCCTCCGTGTTCATTGAAGTATTCGGGGTAATCAGTCCCGCCCCCGAAAAAGCTGATGCGTAGTGGTGTCCTGCTTATAATCATTAGGGAAAACTCCTGCACATACTATCAACCTCTATTGCTTCCACCTGTTTGTTATACTCACTCCAAGTACACCTAGCACACTCTGAATGGGGATTTATCCCTTTAATTAACTCTCTGTGCTGATTGCTACCCCATTCGTCTATCTTAAATCTCTCCTCAAGTCTGTGGTCTACACAAACATAATACTTCTTATTGGTGCATATCTGTGCCACGAGCGGAGAGGCTAAACATCTATTAAAATCGTGCTTAACGTGAAACTCGTTATCGTACTTATGCGTTACTGTATAAACGTGGAAATCTTCTGTCTCCATACTGTGTAGTTCGGCAAATATACCATCAAGTTTCTCCTTGTTAAAGTTTACCCTCTCTCCACCATAGTCCTTTCTCTCAAGGTCAACAGGCCTGACATGGAAATCCTGTACCCCTAAATCTTTAGCAACCTGGCAGGTATAGACTAGATTATCTACCGTTTCAGGTAGAACAAGGGCTTTAACACAAATATCTGTATTCGTTCGCCTGCATACCAGCTTCTCTACATTAGTTAGAACCTGCTCACAATCGTCAGTTCCCCTCACCTCTTTGTAAACTTCAGGATTGGCGCTATCCAGTGAAACCCCAATCCACCTACAAAGTAATAAGGCATCTATAAGGTCATCATCCATATAAACACCATTGGTTATGATAGAACACTCCATACCCAATAAGACCCCGCTTCTAGTCATCTCTGCTAATCTGGGATTAAGAGTAGCTTCACCACCCCCACCCCAGCAGAAGGCTTTAACACCCCAGTTTGACAAATCTATTAAGAGGTCTTCCATATAATCACGACCCCATCTTTTAAGGTGCGCTGGTTCCTTCCTTAAATATCTCTGCGAGTTACAGTAGTAGCAGTTATTATTACAGGCATTTATTGGGTCAAGCGAAGCCTCAATCGGTGCAGGTAATTCACCCTTCCCATCAAGCCATTTTAGTATCTTCTTATAGTTCTCGTAGTATGTTAATCCCTTGTAACTGGAAAATGAATTGTACTTATTTTTAACCGACCACTCTTTTACTTTCATTTAGCCTCACAACGTCTTCGTCTGAGTGCGGAGTTGACACCTCAAGTATCACCGCATCGGTTACTCCATAGAAACTATGGGGTGTATTCGGGTTTATCGTATAGGGTTCTGTTAGCATAAACTCCTTGCCCTTAACATTCAGTAATACTTCCCCCTCTAAGGGGATAAATGTTTCCTGTTTTATCGGGTGGTAGTGGTATGAGCATATAAATCCTTCATCTAGGTGGAGTAGCTTTGAGCAGTATTTATCGTTATTAACAAGCATCTCCTCATATCCCCAGACCTTTTTAACCACTTTCAAACATTACTCTGATTACAATAATTCATAAACAACACGAACACTCACTGTGTTAGCCTCGCTATTAGTAAAGGCTACATCCACATCATCGTCAGCCTCATACTCATACCCAATACCAAACGCTTGTGCCACATTAGGCGCCGAAAGGGTTGATGCAGCCACACTATAAAGCAGTGAATCATAAGCACCCCCATCGCCAGCATCTATCGTAATGGTGAAATTCTCTGTAGCCGTTGCCGCCGCATCCATCTTGGCTTCTACTCTCAACAACCTGTAGACACCTGATGGGTTGGTTGCGAAGGATACTGCTGCCGTTGATGCGGTCAGCACGCTAAATGTAGGGTTATTTCTAGCAACAGCATTACCCGAAGCATCTACCTGTGTAACTGCTAGAGCCGTTGATGCCGTTCTTGATAAATCACCCCCGTCCTTGTCCACTAATACCCTGTCTGGATATTTCCTGAAATTAGCCATTGCTTACCTCCCTGGATAAAATACCTCTTTCCACTTCTTACCTCCTACTGACATTAGTTTTTTACCCTGTTTCTTTAGTTCCATTAACCTTCTAAGTTCCTTTCGTGCTTCTTCTACTTTCCTCCTTGATTCATATTGTGTCTCTGCCTCATCGCATATTGCCTGAACAGTAGACTCATCCGTAATCCCTTGCTTTGAGAGTTCTAGTCTAACGATGTCATCTAGTTCACTGCGTTCCATTTTGTAGAATGGCACCACTATGGATGGGTTTTCTTTTGTCTGCCCCAATGGAACATACAGACCTAGCCTGTTAGCGTCTTGCTGGAATGTCAAACTACCCATTCTTTCTAGCCGCCCTTGCTTTAGCCATTCGGTCTAATACTTTTTGCCTTTCGGGGGAAACTTTATCTTCTTTTTCTTCGGCATTGTAGTCCTTCCTTAAATCTTCAAGAAATCCCTTGGTTTGCCCATAGATACGATTTACCGTAACCTTTGTGTTTCTCTTTAATTTCTTTACCTCAGAGCTAGGCATATTCATTATTCGTTCGTTGAAAAATTTACCGATTGTTCTATACCTCCTTATTTTTATCCTTTAAGCCCTGAACCAACTCGTGAACCAAACCCTTAAGCTCAAGCACATCACTGCGTAAATCCTCTACATCCTGCGCCTGCTCTTTAGCCTCGCCTTTCTTTTTATCCTCCGCCCATTTCTCCCATTTATCAGCCTTCTCTCTTTTCACAGCGATACACTGGCTAACCTCTTCTTTTGTATCGTGCCACTTATCACAACCACTACAATAGGACTTTAGTGCAGTGGGCATTACGGGCAACCATCCCTTATCGTAGTTAGCATCCCGTGTACCTGACTCAATTACCTTGCCATCCTTTCTAGTTATATAGTCCCGCATACACGGAATCGCTCTAATCCTTCTACCATCAGGGGTGAAATAGGTCTGCTTCGCAATACCACCTATATCACCAGAAATACCATATCCCGTTCTTTCTATTGCTTCCTTATCAATAGTCATGCATTCTCCTCCAAGTCTACCCTGATTTTCTTCTGGCAATGTTGACAACCCACCCCCATAAAGAGCGGACGGATATTCTGATTCCATATCCCCGTATATGTCAGACCTTGTCCACAAAAAGGACATTCGGCGAAGACCGTATATGCCTTATTCCCATTCTGAAGCATTGGGGTTTTAATAGATAAATCCTCCCTTATGCTACCCTTGGTAGATGTCGTCATTATCCATATTCTTTCCATCACTGACAGAAAGTTTACCCACTGAGTAAATTGCGGGTTGGACATCTGGGTCATGTTATAGTTTATTTCCCCCATAGTCTCATAATACTTTTCTTTATCCGTAATGATGCTCTTTTCCATACAATAGTCAAATATCTTGCAACCAGGGTATGGCTCAAGTAACGCTAGGAATACATTTGACTCCTGACAATACTTAGCCCAAAAATCTAACGACTCATGAATAGTCCTGTCGTCTTCTACGGGGTCACCAAATAAAAGATTCCCACTAAACGCAATACCAACCTCTTTGGCTAACTCAATTGCCTCAATATACTGACTGACATCCGTTTTCTTATTCATGCTCTTTAGAACTTGGGGCGAAGCACTTTCCATCCCGTAACTAAAGAGATAACAGCCTGCTTTCTTAGCCAGTTCAAGTGTTTCCCTGTCCAATCTAGCATTGGCGTGGGTTTGGAACATCCAACCAAAATCCCAACCATATTTCTTCTTTTCCTTAATTAAAGTATTACAAAAATCCTTCATTCGCTTCTTATTAACGGCAAACAACTCATCATCCATAATAAGTATGTTGAATTTATACTTCTCGTAGAACTCCTTAATTTCAGCCATAATATTCGGCACTGACCTTGCTCTATATTTTGGCCCACCCCTGTGAATACAGAATGAGCAATTAAATGGGCAATGCCTCGCTGTGTTTATTGTCATTACTCTAGGGTGTGACCGTGCGTATGAGTATAATACCCTCGTGGACAAAGAGAAGTCATCAAGCATCTCCTGTATACCAAAGGGTTCATAATCAGGGAATGCCCTGTCATCTATATTGCAGTAATCATAATTGGTCTTATTAAATACAGCCCCACTCTCTGTCCAGTAGGCTAGATTATCTACATCTCTGGGACATTTATCTTTCTCTAACGCATTGGCTAGTTGAACTATTACATCTTCAGCCTCACCCCAAATACAGAAGTCTGGTTTTAAGAGGTTAAAGATAAACTCCTTGTCGTTATTTATAATCCCGCCCCCCATAACGATGGGTGTATCGGCGCATTTCCTGGCAACTTCTATGGCATCTTTAATAAACGCATAATCTATACACAACCCACCCAATCCAATTAGGTCAGGCTTTTCTTTCTCTATTGTTGAATGTAATTCATTAACCACCGCAAGATGTTTCGATGGATACTTGGTAGAATTGTTAAGATTTAACCCTACTACCTCGTGTCCCGCATTCTTTAACGCAGATGCAATATATGCTAAACCCGTTGGGAAGTCGCTTGCTGATAAGTAAGCAAACCCTTTACCCTTATAACGATACGGGGGAACTACTAATAAAACTTTCATTCCTTTAGTTCCCCTGAGATGGGCATTTGGTGTATCAAGTCAACCTCTGTGAGGTCTTTTATCTGTTCTTGAAAGGCTTCATAGAGTCCCCATCTCTTGTAGAATGTAACCATATTCTCAGCATTTAACTTCTTTGCTTCAAGCGAGTTATCCCCCCTTGTAGCTTTCGGATCGTGATAACCCACACCTAAACCGCAGTAGAATATTTCCCACCCTTTGTCCTTTACCACAAAGCAGTTGTCTATGTCATCAACGCCCTTGAAACCATTAAACAGGTCTTCCTCAAGATGACCGATTGCCTCCTTTCTCAGCAAGGCAAAGGCCCACTGAACGGCCTCAACCCTGTAAATGCTTGACAACCTGTGACTCGGTAAATCCCTGCCAATATCCACGGGTAACCATTTTGCCATACGAATACCAGCACTTTCTATGTTTCCACCAAGGTATTCAGGGAATAAACACTTGAAACCTACAATACCAATCTTCGGGTTTTCGTCCATAAGTTTCAGGGCTGTTACTTCCCATTCGGGTTGTACAGTAACACTGTTCATAACAGCCGCTACATATTCAGTCTTGGCATTCTCTAACCCCACATTGAAGATTTGGTTACCTGTTTTGTAGGGTTCATCAGAGTGAATGTAGGTTAGATTGTCATAGTGCTTCTTTAGGTCAGTCATATAAAGTGGGGTTAAATCGATGGAATCATCTACGACAATAAGGTGAAATGGTGAGGGTGTGCAGACATAGAGAGCGTCTATACACTTCATTAACAAGTCGAGGCGGTTGTGTGTAGGTACTATAATATCTAATTTATACTCCATCGTCATCATCATCCCCTTTTTTGTAGAGGAGGGCAGTTGCCCGCCCCCCTCTCAGAAGTTTATTCAAGCATTAGGTCAATCAAACTGTATTCCGTGCTAGCGGCAACAGACATACATTCCCCGACTACCTGTAGTGACTTACCTGGAAGAGTGGCAGCGCCCGTAGTACCCGTGTTTGCGGGTAAAATCACTGAAAGTCCAGCAACAGCACCAGCCAAAGTGGTTGCGGCTATGACTGGTTGTCCAACGATAGGCACTTCAGCAGCCGTGTACACCGTAGCAGGCCCCCTTCTCTGTACCCAGCAGTAGGCACTGGCAGCAGCCGAAGCCGCTGAAACACCAGCAAGGGTGTTTGTGCCAACTGTGTCAGCCGTATTTACAAGAAGCTCATCGTACTGATTCTTCCTCAGACCCACGGTGGTTGAAGAGTTTAGTGCTACTTTAAGCTCATCATTACCTTCAAGTGTGACAGTTGTGGTTGAGCCAGCAGCACAAGAGGAAGCAGACTGGATTTTGTAGGTGTGTCCGATGCCTGTCCCTATACTTGATGCAGTAAACAGATAACCATCATCAAACACATTGGCAGCCAAGGCAGAACCAGCCATAGTAACAACAACATCCCTATCGCCAACGGCATTAGTCCCAGCCACTGCGAGGGATATTATCTGGGCCGTATTAGCCTCCCCAGCCTTGCCGTGATAAAGTTGACCCGCAACGACAGCAGTAGCTGAAGCACGAGCATACCTGAAGATACGCCCATCGGGAAGTTCCATTTTCTGACCCAGTGCATGGACTTTGGTCAACCCAGAGACCTTCTCGTCCCCATATTCTCCATAAATTGTACTTGGAAAACTCATATTTCCTCCTACGCAGGTGTAGCGGCATCAGAGTTCAGGCCTACTATCCAGCCTGCTAGATACTCACCAACCCCGTATTCTCCTACAATGTTGAGTTCCCATCCCCTTAGGGACGCATCCCTCTGTGGTTCGACCGACCACTCATTTGCAGTTGCCAGTATAATGCCTCCACCAGTTCCACTCGCAAAAACGGCGCCTTGGGCATCGGGAGTAGCATCGATTGGGATGTTGCCATCCTCAATGATGGGCATACCGAATAACCTGCCGATGGTATAGTTCCTTAAGATTTCATCGGTTAAGGCCGTGCCAATAGCTAAAGAAGCAGCCACAGGCACAATCGGTGTGACAACATCTACTAAGTCAAGTAAAACAAATGGGTGATGAACGCATGCATAGGGTAACGGAGCAGGCCCACCAGACGCAGTAGCATTACCTGCTAACAACGCCCTAGAAGCAGCAATAAAACCCATTGTCAGGTCATTTGAACCCCCTAGGTCAGTTGTGGCATCGGCGAATTGGCCGAGTAAGTCCTGGTCTCGCTTTTTCTCCATTGCGGCACCAAGAATCTTGCCAGCAGCAGCCTTCACATCATTCATATTATCTCTTACCAGTTTATCGGTGAGGATAATTTTGACCCCAACCTCAGCAGGAGTTATCCGAACATTCGTGTCTTCCAGGGTCGAAGATGCAGTCATATCCGTACCCTCGGTTAGGCCAACGGCAGTGACTTCGCCCCAATAGGGTACATTAACTGTCTTACCGTCACCCATTTCCTTGGTAATCTTCCAACATAGACTTGCCATAACAGCCTGAAATTGAGCTGTGTGACGAGCTTCCTCTATGACTGTTGGGATAGTATCGCCAAGTTCGGCAATAGTGGTAATCGCCATAGATTACCTCCTTATATTTATCTCCCTTGCGCTCTCCTCATTTCTAAGTAGCGCTCGGTGTTTTGTTTATCGTTAGGGTTCTTTATATAAGCATCCCTAACTCGTTCCCAGTCTTTACCACCGATTGTCTTACCTGAATCAATTTTCAATGACTTAGTTTCACCTTTCTTGGGTAATTCTTTGGCTATATCCTCAATCGCCTCATCAGAACCATCCGTGTATTTTGAGAGTTTAATTAACTTTTTAGGGTCAACTTCCAGCCGAGTAGCAATCTCACGGGCTTTTCGCTCCTTCGTGGATTCACTAATTATATCCTCGGCCTGTTGACGTTTCTCTTTCTCTTCATCACGCTCTTGGGTCATTGTGGCAAGGTCGGTTTCTGCCTGCCTTCGAATCCTTCGCTCATTTATTGCGCTTACCTTTTTCTCATCACCCTCGGCTCTGCGAAGTTCCTCATCCTCCATTTCCTTCTCGAACTTCTCTAATCGAGTTATTGCCCGTTCAGCAATTTTGTCTGAGGCCTCCTTAGCCTTCTTGAGCCTACCAGATTCAGATAAACCATCGCTTTTGCCTCGTGTCCTTGCGTCATCTAACTGTTCCTTTGTAAAAGTCTCGGTTTCTTTGTCCGAAGTTCCCTTCTCTTCAGCAGAAGTATCGTCCTGCTTATTGTCAGTTCCGTCCGTGGTCATTTGTTTTCCTCCTAAATTAAAATAAAAAAAGCAGCTCAAATCCTTTCGGATTCAAACTGCCTCAGTTGTTCTGTTACAGTTACTCTATTTAGTTGTTAAGGTGCTATAGCTTAATTGACTCCTTAATCTTCTCTATTCTTACAGGTTGCCCTGCATCAAGGTAAATTGTAACCTGCCCATACCTAATTTCACGGAGGACTTTGAGCAGAGCACCTTCCTGTTTGCTTATTATACACGATGTTTCTTTAGTTGTCAAGTCCATCACCTCAATATTGGTAATTCCTTCATCCTCTTATCAAATTCAGCCTCAATTTCAGCCACATCTTCCAAGAATCTTTCCGTGGGGGTTATCCTTCTACGCCTTCTGCGTTCGGTCATTGTCGTCTTCCATATCCCTATAGACACACCCCACTCATCTAAATCGAGATTATCCAATCTATAGGTATCCCTGTCTTTTTGATTTGTCAGTGTATTATAAACCCACCACTTCTTAAATATAGCTCTCGTTGGGACTTTGCTGAAATCCCTCTCATCCCAAATACCTTTTTCAATCATAGTTTTATAAAACTCAGGATTCTCAATTAAGAACCACTCATCTTCATAGTAGGCTACGCCCTCAAGCCAGTCGTCAGGCTTGGGAGGTAGTGTATAGTAATTAACATAGGTATCAATCAATTCATCGGGGATTTCTTCCCTAAAGGCATTCTTCCTATAGTTGAGTTTCTTATATTCTATACTTTCTGGGTCTAACTCTTCCAACTGGACATTGATGCGAAGTATATCCTCATTCCAATCAGAGCCATCATCAGATAAAAGGTTATTATCCAATGCCCATTTATGAACTTCAGGGTTATCAAGCAACCAGACTTTAGCCTGAGAGCTACCAGCACCGAATTTATCAATCGTTTTACCCCTATCAACCCATTGCTCCACAATATCTTCAGAAGCGTCATTCTCGTAAGCCTCAATGCGTCTCATATCGGCTACCCACTCAGGGTTGGCTTCCTTAAATTTATCCCTTGCTATCTTGCGTTCTTCGGTATCCTCAATAAAGTTGGTGGCTTCCATATTCCCGAAATTCTCATATTCTGTAGTTAAGTCAAATGTCTTCTGTTTCAACTCAAAGATAGGAGTGAATAATTCATCATACCTTTCAGGGTTTTCATTGAAAGCTGGCACAGCTTCAGGTGCTATGTTATACTTATCCATAAGACGAAGCATCATCTCGGCACTCTTTGGATTCTTAAAGGACTTTACTCTACCAAATAAATATAGACTGGCTTCAACATCTGGAAATAGCTGGCGGTGTAAAGCACGCCCATCTTCTTCTAAGTCAAAGTATATATCCCAATCATTCTGTGAGTCTATTGCAAGTAGAGTAAGCGGAGATGCTTCCCTATAAATCTTATCTAACCCACTCTTATCTATGAGCTTGTTGACCTCAGTCAAATAATTAGAGGTGGTAAAATATTCTGCCTCTTTGCCTATCTCAAATTTCTCTAAGTTGCCTAAACGCTTCTCGAAGGGTTCAAGTTCTAATTTGGTATCTATACCAAATACCTTATCATACCCATCTATCAAATCAGCATCCAAGTCGTGTTCCTCAATTAACCTTAATACTTCTTGCCTTGCCTTATCAGATGACAGAGTGGTGAACTGACCAATAACAAACAGTTTGGCTTCTTCTAAGGGGTTATCCTCACGCCATTGATTCCTCGCCTTACCCTCAGATAGAGTTGGATATAACCTAGCCCTAACTAATGGGTCGGATAAATCTTCATATTCCTTAAAGTCCTTACGCCACTCATCCTTCAAGTTTTTAATTTTGAAATCTTTACCATCAAGGTAGAATAACAAGGTTAGATAATCCTTTTCCCCAGAACTTACATTATTGAGTTGCCTAATAATGCCTGGGGTGAAAGTGGACTTAAATTCAGCAAACCCAGCCTTCATTTGTCTCTCATCATTAAGAAGAAAACCAGTTATCATATCAGCCACAGAACCAACAGCCTCAAGGGCGGGGAATTCACCACCAACAGCGCCAGCCAAATATCGTAGCGAGCCTAACCCCGTATATTCCTTTATTTTTAACCTAGTATCATCATCAAAAGCGAAAGACAATCCCACTAATGTCATATAAAGGGCAATCGCTTTATATGTTTGAGACCAATTCTTTGTGGGCGGCGCTTTCCCCGTTAATCGCTGTTGCTCCAGATAGACCTGTGACGGGGTACGATTTATCCACTTAGTCATTAACTCAATCCAGTTTTCAGTCCATGTTGTTAACATAGACATCACCCTACCAGGGGCATTCTGAGCAAATGACATACTGTTCATCTTGGTGTATAAATATTGCGTATCAGCAGCAACCTCATCGCCCCTATCTATCCATACCTGCTCGTTAGCATCGGGGTAAAACTCTTTGGCTTCGGCATATCCAGAAAGGAAAGCATCGGATACATTCTGTTTATCGGCTAGACGGAACGCAAACAATGTGGCTTCCCTGAATTTATCAGTCCACCTGTTAGCAAAAGACGCATCAAGCCCAGCGGTATAGGCAAACTTGCGAGAGCGCAACACAAGGGATTTGGCAAGTGCCATCCTGCCCTCCGTTGTAAATCTCAACCTGATACCATTAGCAAAATGCTTCGGCCCAACTTCACCTAGAATTAGAGTGTGCTGGCTGAGATTCCTTATTGCTGATGTAGCCTTGAAGCCGAGAAAGTTCATATATAACAAACCTGTTAAGTGATAAGCTGCCATACCCATTGGATTGCCCTGAGTCATACGGGTGTAAAAATATTCACCAATTTTAGGCACACCCCTGATTTTCTCAGCGAATTCCCTGATGGTAACATTACCAGCCTTATCAATATCGGATAATTCCCCAGTCATACGCTTTGAGTATCCACTTAGATAGTTCTTAACACTTCGTGGAACATCTGGATCAGCTAGTATCGCATCTATTCTATTAAGCATTGGAGTATAGTAAGCAAACTTTAATGACACAGCTTCGTATGCCCTAGCGGCAGCCACGGGGTCTTTAATCCAACCCACAGCACCCAATCTCTTTTTAAGGAATGGGTCAATTATCTTTCTAGTTTCTTTCTCGCTTAATATCTGGGCTAACACAGGGTCAATGCCCCCCTCTTCTTTAACCTGCCTTGTTGCCTCTTGCTCAAACAAGTGAGGCATATAGTCCTTTATGCGTTTAGTTTGAGGCAAGTCCTTTCTATTAGCCCATTCATCAGCCCACTTTCTATACTGAGCAACAACCCTCTTCTCATCAAAGGTTAATCCCACAACACTACCCTTTTCGTTTATCTCATCTGAGACTAATGCCCATCGTTCTTTATCCTTACCCAATAGTTTTTGCCACTCATCAAACATCTTGGATTTGGCTCTCTGTTCTTCGTGAAGTTCAACCTCTGCCCTCTGTGTGGGCTTAAATAATTCTCGCCATTGCCCTATCCTAGTTAAAACTTTACGGGCTGGTCTAACAACCTCCTTTGCCCCAACATCACGCATCCCCTGAGTATTTAATATAACCCCCTGAGATACTGGCTCTTCGGGTGGTATAACAGGTGCTTCTTCTACTGGAGGTTTAGCAACTTCAGGTGTTGGGGGTTTGGGCTCTAACATTTGGACTTCGCCAATATATTTAACAGGAATATTCTCAAGCCCCAAATCTTGTGCCACTATGAGCCTATGTAGTCCGTCCCAAACTATTTGAGAGCCATCTTCCCTAACCCTTATTGTGATAGGCTCGGTTATGCCCTCTGCTTGAATTTCTCTAGTTAACCTCTCAATCTCCGCACCTTCATCTTTTCGTATAAGGTCTAATGGTGCTCTAGTTTCTAGTTCAGATACTTGTTCTAATGGTAATGTGGCTTCAGGCACAGTAGGCACTTCAGCAATGGGTTCTTGGGCAATTCTTTCTTCCTCAACGGAGTCTTTAATAATCTCAGCACCCTCTGGGGTCTTGGCAATCTCATCTAATCCCCTGAGCTCTGATTGCTCTTGTGTAAAACCTTGTTCCTTGAAATCGGATACAACATCATCAAATACTCTTCTCATTTCAGGAGTCATTTTACCCTGAGCTCTATTGGTAACACTTGAAACAACCTCACCCGCTATTCCCATACCAGCACCCATAAAGAAACCAATAGCGAATACTTCCTTGGAGATAGGGTCAAACTGGAATTCTTCGCCCCTAGCCCTTCGCTGTATTAAATCCTGATAGACTTCCTCACCACCCTCTGATAAACCAACAATCACAACTTTACCAGCTATCGTGACTGTCCTAACTAACGCTGAATTTATCAATGAGGCTGGAACCCACTTTGGGGTAGGCGCTAGGGCGATGGCTATCTCAAAAGCATCTGCCCCAACTAAAGTCATATTATCCCTAAATACTTGGTCAAACTCTGCCTTGGCTTCCTCTTCGGTTTTACCTCTTGCAATAGCATCATCGTAAGAACCACCAGCTTCTAATGCACTTTCCATGGGACGGGTAAGACCTGCGCTAACTAGACCACCAATTATTGCCCGCCAGATTATGCCGAGTCCCATAGTGGCAGCTATGCCAGCACCCGCATAATAACCGCCTATTGCTAATGGTATAAACGAAATCCCGAATGGAGCTGCCCTTGCTATTTTCTCAGAGAAGAAATCCAGTAAATCACCAATTTCAAAGTCAGCAGTGGAAACACGGTCTTTAATAGGTATTTGATATTGTTGTAACTGACTTCCTGCTGTTGATAATTTAGTGGCAATATCATCATACCCAAACCTTCTAGCCACACCACCACTTGTAGTTAATATATCACCTATACCAGCCGTGAGAGAGGCAATGGTTTTTTCAACTAGACCTTCCGCTTTATACGGATTGAAAATTGTATTATCTGTCCAATTGAACCAACCAACCCAATTGCCCAGTCTATCAAAAAGACTATTGTCTTCAGTGCGGATAAGGAGTTGCCTAACACCGTCAAGTTCCATTACCACCCTTTCAACTGGCTTTGGTGGGGACTCAATATCAGGGTGTTCCTCCTCTATTGGGGGGATTGCCAAGAGTTCCTCAATATCCGCATCACTAGCACCGAGAGAGCGTAGTAAAATAGTAGCGTCGGCATCTAAACCTTTCTCAAGTAAATCCTTAAGGAATGATTTAGGTTCAGTAGTGGCAAAGGTTTCTATCTGCTGAATAACCATTGCTGGTATCTCATCTTCAGTAAACCCAAAACTACTGGTAGGTTCAAACATAATTGGATAGAGCCTACGAAGGGATTCAATAAGCTTTAGTTCTTCCCCAATGAGTTCCTCTTCGAGAACTTCTTCCTCTAGGGGTTCTTCTTCAATGGGTTCTATCGGCGGTTTCTTAGGCTTTATGTCGCCTAGTTCTTCACGGGCTATAACCATTTATTTCCTTCTTCGCACAGTATTTTTCAGTCTTTGAATTACAGAAGTGCCTGTATTTTTAGGTGTAAGTGATTTCCTTATTCTTTTATCAAGTTCGTCTAAGTTAAAACGTTTAGCCATTATTCCTTACCTCCTAAATCTGATATGTTATCCATTCTATTACTATAATGATAAGAGCAATTAAACCTACTACCCTTACTGTGGGAACTATAACTCCATCAAACCATTCCTTAAAATATTTCATTACCCCGTACTCCTTTATTTATTACTCTTCTTGTGGCGGGGCTGATGACATTCCTTGCTGACCACCTATTAATGGGATAACCTGTTTGGGTTCTTGCTCCTCTTCGGGTTTGGGCGTTTCTATTTCACCTGCTAATAACTGCTCCAAACCAACACCTATCTCGGTAGCCATAAGTTCCGCCTCAATCTCTGCTCCCTCAACACCTTTTTCGGATAACTTAATCAGGTCTCTTGCTGTTCTATACATCCTGATGGCGGGGCTTAAAAGCGCAGCCCTTTCCCAGTTTATCCATAGTTCATCTTCTTCAGGATCTTGCCTTTGTAGAATCTCCCTTCTTTTCGCCCTCTCTGGAATTAAATTGCCATAGGCAGCAGCTAAGGTAACTGCTCCTGCATCCAACTCAGGGCTTTTAACAAAATACTTATATTCGGTTTGATATTCACCCTTCAACTTTGATGTTTGAAATGTTTGCTCATGACCCCCTGAACCCAATTCCACACTTCCACCGATTTGAATTACCTGTTTGGTAAACATCTCGGCTGTCGTCTCATTTAGAAGAGCCTTAGCACTTGTTCTGGGACGATAGACTGTATCCCTTTCAGATTTCGCAGCCAGTAAAGTTACACCAGAAGGAGGGGTAGCCCCAAGAATACCTAAGTCCACACTGGATATTGAACCTCTTTGAAGCCTGGTATTTACTTCTCTGTTTAATTCGATAAATGACCTCAGAATATCCTGAACCGCTTGCGGGTCAAGGTCTTCATCGATTCCCATTGATGTCATTCCACCTATCGCAGTTGCCGCATCATAATCGGGTGGTTCAGCATTTGCACCCTGTCTATTTTTCCAGTTATAAGCACCGTGAACAAGTCTCATATTGATTGTCTGGGCAATGGTCATTAAACGATTATACTCAGAGATTAAATCCCTTATCAGAAAGAACAATGATTCACCCGAATGCTCTAACGAATCGGTGTCAGCCAACATACTACCAAGAGAAACAACCTGTATTGCTACTGGCGTAAATCCATAGGTGTGTTCCTGCTCTAGTCTTAACTTATTGTCAATCCAAACTTCGTTATGGTCTTTATCCCACACATCTAAAACAACCGCAGTTTTCCCCTTCGTAATAATATCATACTCAGCTTCAATCATCCCCTTAGTGCGTTCCGTCTTATAAGCAGCCCACTTCAAACCTTCCTCATCATAATCATAGGTTACATATCTCGTATCCCAAGGAGTAATATCGGGAATTAAAACACCGTTCTTTTCCCTGAATAAAATCCTACGGGCTGCCCTACCTCTGATACAAACCTGTTCATCGGTATGAACATTTAATGAGAGTAAACCCTGCCTACGTCTCCTATCATTCGCAGCATCAAAGGCAGTCTCCTGAAAGTTCTCAACATACGCTGTGTCAAACTTCTTGTCCTCTGAGGTAACAGCAATTCTTTGTGTAGCATCCCCCAGACGAGAAAGAATCTCCGCAGAAAAGATAGCTGTATCGGGCATAGTAATATTTATCATATTGGGGATAGGCTTCCCATCCCTATCCAACATTACATACTTATCAAGATACTGTAATGATTTATCACCATCCATCCTTTTGGTTAGATTCCAGAACTCGGATTCTTTTTCTTTAACTAAATCTAAATAATTAGGCATTAAAACCTCCCACTTCGTTTAGTTCTTGGCTTTAGACCTGGGGCTGCGGTAGCAAACCCATACCTTTCTGTCATACCATATATTCCATACCTCATAGCATCCACTAAATGGTCATTAAACTTAATCGGCTCCGATATGACATTCCCATTTTTATCCTCTTTCCACTGATAACTTTGTATTTCCTTGATTAAGCTAACACTAGATTCGGGTATGCTCAACATCTGTCTCTGACACAAGTCAATCCCGTCTTTAACATCTTTATGAGCCTCATAGGCATTGTATCCAGCCTGGCATATTTCAGCTATCATCTGCTTAGCGCTAGAATCAGCATATATATCCCCTCTCTCTTCGTGTGATAAGAACTCAATAATATCCTTATTGGTCATACCCGTTCTATGCAGCCGTTCCTCTACATAAAACTGATTACCAAGCTGATATACCTTCGCAAGAGCCGATGGATTTACTAACCCGAAGTCCAACCCATAACACCACTTAGCCTCGCTCATATCAGGCAATGTCGGGATAACTTTGTAGTTGGTGTATATCCTTCGCTGTAATAATCCCCATTCACCTAAAGCGTATATCTTGTAGAAGTTCTCATCCTGGTGTATTAAATCCGTTATTGTCTTGATATAAGCCTTGTCTAGGAACGGGTTGTCGTTAAAGGTAGAGTGTATTACCTCAACATCATCCTCTAATAATAATTTAGTGGGTATCCAACCATTAGCATCTGTCGGATTGAGAGATAAATATAACCTATTTGGCTCACCGTCCCTACTGGGATTACGCAATGTTAATTTAATAGCCGTATAATCCTCATAGGTAAAGTCATTTGCTTCTTCCATCCAGACATAGTTAAAGTTGACACTCTTCACCTTATACCACTCGTCTAAACTAAAGAACTGTATCTCATTAGTCCCATATCTGTAGATGTTAGATGTCTTGTTGTGACTATCTACTCGGTATAAGCCATAGTCCTGAAGCAATCCAATAACAAGAACCATCGCTGTCATCCTAAGGCTGGGAAAGGTCTTACGAGTTACCCCTATCTTCTTCTTCTGCTCATTACACAGATGGAGAATGATTTGCTGGGCCAATGTGTGGGACTTCGAACTGCCAGCTCCGCCCACGTGAACAACTGTCTTCGCCTTACAATCCTTCGTCTTCTGTAATAACGGTGTGTATTCTATCTGTTTAGTCGTCATTAAAGGCTTCTTCTTTAACCTCTCTACTACTAGATTAGCTACTAAGTGGGATTTGCGGGTAGTGGCATCCAATATCTAATCTTGTCTATGCGTTCTTTGTGCTCGCCAAATGTACCTTCAGCGACATACCAATAGTCATCATCTCTATTATAATACCCTATGCTTATCCCAGCGGTATTGGCTATCAGCACTTCTTCTGACCAGTGTGAATATGACTTACTCCATTGCCCTGTTGGCAATCTATCGCTTACGCTTATCCACTCCATTCTTCATCCTTTCAATAACTAGATTAGCTATTCAAAATATGTAGCATAATCCCTGTGTGTCGTGCCATCACTCTTCGTAATTTCAATGGTTGTATCCCCACTAGGCGTTTTTTCTACCTTTGTAACACGCCCACTGTCACCCCCTTTGTGTGTCATATATTTACCTACCGCCCCTACCCTTCCACTTGAACTACCCGAACCTCTTGAACCGCTTGTTCTACCACTCCTGTTTGCATTTACTCTGTTCGCACACGAACGTGAACCTGCTGGCATAATGTTTCCCCCTTTAATCTTTCAATGACTAGATTAGCTATTAGGTCTAATAATCGCTTCATTCCTTTCCCTCATTGCTCTGTGTGCCATATCAGCTATCAGGCATTGCTCTAATTCCTCTATCTTCTCCTGAATTAAGATAGCCATAGCAGTATTATCAGCATATCCCTGCTCTATAAGTTCTCCCCGTAATACCTTTAACTTCTCTTCTGCTGTCATTTAATTCTCCGTAAAATATGAATTGGCCTGAACCTTTCTACTCATTGTGTCAGTATATTCCTCTATGATTTCAGCCACTAAATCTACATCTACACCAAACTTGTTAGCTATATCGTGAAAGGCTTGATGAGTTATTCTTTCTAGTGGCGTTGCCTCAGCTGGAATTTTACTCATAATACCAACCCCTTCCCCCATCATAGTAAAACACAAGGGGGTTAATCTCCTCTACCCAACCACATATCTTGATATACTTAATTACAAGATACCTTTCCCCTATTACTTTGCGCTTAACCATTCTCCCTCCTTACCTTCCAGTAGCTCTTTATGACAACGTGGGCAATCGTTATAGAGAATACTACCTAACTCCCCATAATCAGTTCGCCGCTTGTGTCCTATTATCCAACAAATCAACCTTTTCACTTCTCTCCCTCCTTTAATTCCCTATGAATCGCAGGTATTTACTGTCTTTGTGTATCCCGTTGATGAAGTTCTCATTATGCCACACCTGATACTTATAAGCCCGCCTTAACCTCTGTTCCCTGAGTCCGTATCGACTGCTTACATTCTCAATATAATCTATAATATCTTGGGGTAACGCTGATATGATATCCTTTAGAGGCATAGTCTCCCAATTCTGTGAACCTTTGTTGTGAACCCTACCATCTTGTGAACCTATATCTTCGTATTGCCGTGCTTCTATTGCGGTATGAGCCTGCTTGCCTGCCTTCCTTATCTGCCTCATATACTCCTTGTGAACCTCTTTACTCTGTGGCATCTTTCTCCTTCGCTGGTACATACTCTATCTTCTGTATCTCCGTAACCTCTAATGGTAACGATACTTTCCCATCAGTCCTGTCAAAGATTATATCTAATGCCCTTGTATCACCCCGTAACGCTTTATCTAATAGAGCTTTGACTATTCTCTCTTTGAGTTTGGCTGTGTCTCCTTTCGGTATCTGTTCTAATAACTCTCTTAATACCGCAGTTAAACTCTTACCTTTGGGCCTGCCGCCAGGATTACCTGACTCACCAAGCTGGAAACGAGTGTCCTTTGTCTGCTCTATCAATGCCCTGCTCTTGTCTTGTTTTTGAGGTTCTACCATATATTGTGTCTCCAAAGTTTATTATACTATATGTAGTGGGGCTACCTTATTAGTTTCAATGCTAGGATTACTAGCTATTGCTGTCACCCCACTTAAAGCCGGTAGCCCAGAGAGGGAGCTTGTGGAATCGCCGAAATCAGTCGCTTTTAACGCCAACCCCACGAACCCCATCTCTAGGGTGACTGGGATATATTAACCTAGTATCTTCCTTCTCTTCTCCATTACTCCCTCGGTACAGCAAAGCTGATGATACTTAGGCCATCTTATTAGTCTCTCCATCTCTGACACTAAGACCAACACTACTATTCGTGCGTTTATCGTATGCGCACCCCACGACTCAATGATGAGAGCAGTCGACCTTCCTAATATTATGGCTAGGGATTTGCACCCTAAGAGCTACACCAAGTAATTCTGTCTCAAGCAACCTAACTACTTGAACCTTCTTCGGCAACCTGTCCGACACCAATCAGTTGCAACTTTTTTATTCATGTCCAGACCAGTATCCGAGTCCCACCCACTCCTCGCTCTAATGTTATGCTAGGACATTGCTAACTTGACCCGATTTATCGTGCAAGGTTAAATCGGTTAAGGATACGGACTTCTCATCACTACCGCTCGCTGTTATCCAAATCTCAACATGCATATTCAATATATTCAGCACCATCCTAGCGTCTACCTATTCCGCCACACATAACCTTTACATTATATACCAAGTCCCCCAAGTTGTCAAGCCATCCCCCAAAGATGAGTAAATTGACGAAAATAGCAGGTCTCACGCCTAGCCGAGTGAGTATAAGTGAGCTAACGTGTGTGGTAAATCGCTGTAAATTGATAACACCAGTCTTGACAATGTGTTTTTATGAGTGTATAGTGAGGGTAATTAAATACAAGGAGGAGTTAGACAGATGAAAGACATACTAAAACGCAAGGACGGAGTGGACTTAATTGTCAGTGGTGAATATGGAGACCCTTTCCAAGACTATTCACTGGAGTTGTTTGACCCCGACAATGAGGATGGCATTACACACGAGATACCCTGTAAGGGCAAGAAAGAAGCCGAGTCCCTGTTTAATCGTATCTGCGTCAATGGAATGCCTATACATAGTTAGTATATCGGCAACCGCTCATCAGCTTTCCTTTTCACTGGTGAGCGGTAACGGGTAGACTAGCAGAACCTTAATAATTGAATACTGGGCGGGTAGGAAGGAGTGAAAGTCCGATGTTTTCAAAACAACATTATGAGGCAATCGCCAATATCTTAAAACCTTATCACGAATACAATTTTACCCGCAATTTCAGAGACTCCGAAGCAGTCAACAAAATGATAGATAACCTTGTCGGTGACTTCGGAGACTACTTGGAGAAAGAAAATCCACGCTTTGACCGAGTAAAGTTTCTAAGAGCCATAGGATATGGGAGCTAAATAAAACTTTACCCGCCCAGTAGTGAGTTATTAAATCAAGTGGAGGGATAAAATGAAAGTAGCTGTTCAAATCATTGATACTCATGGCTTCATTCACTTTGAAACTGGCAAGTCTGTGAAGCTAGTTAAGCAGTGGCTTGCTCGGCTCAAAGAGGGAACTGAAATCCGCTGGCTTAATAATAGAAGCGTCTTTGTTAGTCAGCAATATATCAAGTCTAATTAAACACAAGGAGGGGTGAAATGGCACCAAGAGAAACGACACCAGTATCAGGGGGAGAGTTAATAAACAAGCTACATACAATAGCCGATGCTCTCTATGCCGATTTGAAACAGGATAGTCCTACGGCAGATTTTGCGTTTGAAACCCGACTACATAACCTTATTCTAATGCTAAAACGCTTTGAATCTGAAATAAAAAGGGAAGGCTAGTATATTATAGGTAAATAAACACAAGGAGGGATAAAATGAAAGCAGTATTGGTTAAGACTATCAAGTGGAAATGGAATCGGAATAAAGACTGGTGTTTTGGCTTGTCTATCAGCAAGGATACTACCCAAAGTGGTTACTCTATCGCAATCATTATCTTGTTCCTGCAAATCCAGCTGAACTTTAAGGAGAAATAATGAGAATCGGTAGTTATAAAACAGATGGGGAAACAGAACCAAACGACTTTATCTTGCTAGATGATGATGGAGAATTTATTGACGAGGATGTGCCCCTTTATATCTTAAAATTCATGTGGGAACAACAGGAAAAGTTAGCCCGCAAATTACAGCGAGTCATCAGAGCCAATAGCTAGTATATTATAGGAGGGATGAAATGATTATAAAGAAAGGCACTATTCTAAATGTGAAACACACACGGAAAGGAGACTTTATAGGTATTGCCAAAAGGGATTTTGACACTGAAACCACCGAGTTTTATCCCATAGCATTAGCACAACACAGACCAGTTAGGGCAATGTCTATTATGAATGATGATTGGATTGAGGGTGATGATATACCGTGCCGTAAGTCGCTTTGCCAAATAGAAACTAAATAACCCAACAAGTTATAAGGGGGATTGATATGAAACAAATTAAAGCAATGGATGTTTTGGGTGTGACAGAGGCGAATGGTATTCTTGCTCTTTGTGCCCTGAATAAACTAGAGAAAAGAAGGGAAATACGCAGACGGTTTAATGTTGGGGCATTGCGTATATCATTTACCTGGAAAAGTAGCAAATGTCTAATGGGGAGATTCGGTGGGGGATGGCAATGGGCGTTAGGATTTAGGGCATCAAAGGCCACCCTATTACTAGATTGTTTGGTATTCTCGTTAATGATTAGTAAAACTAAATAAGTGAGTTATAAGGGGGATTGATATGAAGTCTATTGAGGAATTAGAGGCAACACAACGACAGTTAGTTATTGAGCGATTTTGTAAGAATTGCGTTTATCACTTTACGCTTGATGGTTGCCAAAACCAAAACAATAAAACTGGTGATGTTATTGCCGAGTGTCCCTATTACCAAAGAGTACAATCAGTAGCTGTGGAGATTTAATAATGACAAATGAGGAATATATCCAATTGATAGCTGAGATTATCCATTCATCAAGTCGTTGGTATTTCAGTCTTAAAGATGCTTTATCCCTAGCGGCTAAAATATGGGAGGGTCTCAAGGACAAAGGATTAAATCATAGCTAGTATATTATAGGTAAATAACCCAACAAGTTATAAGGGGGATTGATATGAGAAAGGGCGACATCATTGAGTTACAGACCATAGACAAGCGGGGCTTTATGAGTTTTGACCACAAGAAAATCAAGGATGCTAGGTCAGCCAAGAAGTTACTCCGTGAGAATGGCTATCACCTGACTCAGTCCAACACATACTTTTGTAGCCATCAATATGATAGTAAATAGACTTGAGGAGGATTAAATGACTAAGCAAGAAAAGGTAAGGGAAGGGATAGCAAAACTAACCGAAGATAGATTTAGGTTTCCTGCAGAGGAAGCAGGGTTGGTTTGGGATAAGAACTTTAATTATATGTTAGCAAGCGACATCCTCTCTTATCTCCACTCTCAAGGTATAGTGATAAAGGTAGCTGAAATAAGTGATGACTTGGCTCAGACGGCTTCAGAATCACCGAAATACTTTGCACAGGGAAAAGATATGGCGTTAATCTCTACCGAAAGAACATTCCACATATTCAAAAACTTCAAGGATATGGGCTATGTAGCAGTGGATTCCTTAATAGAGGTTAAGTAAATAAAGGGGGTAGAAATGGCTGATAATGAACAGGAACTATTGACTATGAGTGAGAGGGTAGAATTGGCTGGTAGCACCAATGATAAGATGAACTTGGTGTGGCTAGTTGAGGAAAAGATGAAAGCCAAACTCAAGGCTATGGGTTATAAATCGCCAGAAGAACAAATGGAATCAGTGGACAAAAAGGCAGTAGAGGCTTACGGAAAACTTAAATACGATGAAGGACTCCTTGAGGCTATGGCAGAGGGTTATGTGAAATGGGATAGGGTTATAAAAGAAATAGAAGCAATGCCTCACGCTACTACTCACTGCGATATAATACAGAAATTGAAGGCACTCAAGGAGAGATAGATGATTGAGCTAAACAAAAGATGTTCTGAGTGTGGGCATTGCAAGCCCCTAGAACGGGGGTTCTATAGGGATAAATCTCGCAAGGATGGGTTTATGTACCGTTGCAAGCTCTGTGTCCAGGTTTATTATAGTTTGAATAAACCACACTTATTAAGCAACCAACTAGAACACAACAGAGAGTACAGCCACACAGAACGAGCCAGGGAACTAAAGGTTGTCTCTGCCCACAGAATGATGGAGAAATATCCCGAAAGGTATCAAGCAAGAAACACAGCTAGAAATGCTCTCAAGTCGGGCAAGTTAGTGAGGCAACCTTGTGAAGTTTGCGAAGAACCGAAGACAGAGATGCACCACGATAACTACAGTATGCCACTTGAGGTAAGGTGGTTATGCCATTTACATCACAGGGAATTAGAAGGTAGACTTAAAGCCGACCAACTCCATAAGGAATTAACAGGGGGTATCTAATGGCAGTAAATAAGGACTATGAATATGTTGACCATTTACAGGAATATATGAAGGGAAGGGCTAAGAACTTTGTAGCAAATATCGGCGAATATTATCCTAAGGAAATAGTAGAACTCAAGAACAAGCATCCCGATAGACTTATAGAACTTCTGGCTGAGGGAGCAACGCCCATCCTAAGAGGAATGGAGGACACCGCTATGAGTTCAGCACTGGCACGCACACTCATAGCTATTAGATGGTCAAGGCAACAAGCTAAGGTTAAGTAATGGCAGTATATCAACTCAAAAAAAATAGGAGGGAGTAAGAATGCTACAGCTAACACAGAAGGGATTAACCGTATTAGAAACCATTGAGGAATTATCTGGAAAAGACATCAGGCTCTTAGGGTTCATAGCCTACGAAAAAACTGCGATTGAAAAGTCTAGCGAAGGGGCGGAGTGGGTAGGGTATGCCAAAAGGGAAATCCAGCGACTACAGAAGTTAGGTTATATCAACTCATAAGGAGGAATAGAAATGGCTAGAATTGGATATAGAATTATACCAAAGGAAAAGGAATGGTTGGTTGAGCCTTTAGTTAATGGCGTGGTTGTAAACGAACCTGTGCGTTCCTATACTAGCCGAACTAAAGCGCTAAATAACATTATAAAAAAGTTCTTTACATTTCACTCTGGAAGAAACCCCTTTGATATTATACTGGAGATAGAAGATGATAAACCATAAGGGAACTGATTGCCCATATAAGCCTTTAACTTGTAGTGAAGGTTATTGTAATGACTGCCAGATATACCTAGATTTCAAGGGACACGAGAGAACTATGGGTAGAATTAGTAGCTCAATATACCCCATAGATTCTTTAAGAAATCAAATACAAGCCAAGAGGGATTGGGCATTTGCTGAAGCGTCTTGTGGTAGCCGTGAACACAAATTAGAGGCTCAAGCAATGATGAATGCTTATGATGTAGTATTAAATCTCATAGATAAGGCTCTAGGAGGTAAGGAATGAAATATCCCAGAAGATACAAATACAAGGGAGTAGGCTCACATATCAGGTGGATGAGAGACATTATGAAGTGGCGTAAGTGGAATAGAATGTCAATAGCGAGGTTAGGATAATGAATGAGAAATGCAATTGTGCCTACTGCAAGGAAGGGATGAGTGCAACAGCAGAAGAGTGTGTGGATAGAATGGTTGAAGTAGCCAAGAGACTTAGGCAGTGGAATAAGGAAATAAGACGTGATACAATAAGGGAAAGTCAAATGGATGAAATAAGATTAAGGGATAAGGAGAAGAAATGAAGGAGAAAGCCTTTACAATCAGTGCCAAACTAGGGATAGAGGTATCTACTACCATCAATGCAGAAAGTTACGAGGATGCCTTAGCACAAGCTCGGAAACTAAGCGTTACTGATTTTGTTACTATCCCTGATAACTGCTGGCAAGATGGCGAAATAGACAAAATAAGTTTCATCAGTGAGGATGATTAGAGGAGAAGAAGTAATGGCAGAAGACGCAATGGGGCGAAAATGCTTATGGAACAAAAGGAGGGAATTACATTGGCTAATGAACAAATCATAGTTATAGACAAGATAGAAGAAGAGGAAGACAACAAGGGTAAGACCTACCTTAAAATAACTGACAAGGCGGGGGTTACACGAAACTTTAAGGAGGGTCGCAGTAAGCTCTTAACAAACAAGGGGCATTTATTAAAAGAAGGGGCAGCACTCAAGCTCCATTTTGAAGACTATAAAGCCCCAAGTGGTCAGGTATTTCCTTTTGTAAGGGACTTTGAAGTAGTTGAAGATGTGTTTGTTGCTCAAGCTGCCGAGAAAGTTCAAGGGCAAGTCAGGACAGAAAGGAACGATAGCATAGAAGCTCAGGTTGCCCAAAAGGGTGGCATAGAAATCCTCAAAGCCTTAATAGAACAAGCCTTATTAACTGATGAGGAAATCCAGGAATGTAAAGAATATGCGATGTCGTCTGTTAAGTGGGGAATGGGTAGAATAAATCTCCCTAGTGTAATCGTAGAGAAAATTAAGGAGGCCAAGAG
>SDBT01002477.1_pt1 | contig 32577 bp, 47 predicted proteins | sample 2277101 | NCBI WGS metagenome assembly SDBT01 (sample SAMN10404973, study PRJNA504765) | marine sediment metagenome | isolation source: marine sediment core GS10_PC15, 103 cmbsf | place: Arctic Ocean: Southern Knipovich Ridge | collected 2010 | reverse complement strand
AGCTTTAAGCGGTAATTTCCGTCATTGGAGAAACTTTCTGAGATTCTGGGGTTGCCGCGAAAAAGAGGTCTTAAGCTTTAAGCGGTAATTGGAAGCATACATTTGGCATGGACTCAAAAACGCTGGAAATGGAGCCGGGAAACCCGCGTGTTTACTACGTTTGCGGGCGGTCCGAAATGTATGCCCCGTTTTGGGAAAGAAAAGGCGGCCGGGGTGAAATTTTTCGGTTTTTTACGGAAGCGGGGCGTTTCCAGTTTAAAATGTGGCTATTGGTCGTTTTGGGGAAGAAACCGCGTGCACCGAGAAAAATGGTAAAGATGCCACCGAGCCATCCGACCGCCGATGTCGGATTCGTGTCATGGCGAAACGTGGAAGGTCGCTTCACCTGGGCCGCATGGGTTGGAAAGGTGCGGGTCATGAGCTCCCGGGACGCCCGCCCGTGAAGGCGTCCACAACACATGCTCAAGGCTCTGGCAGCCGGGCAACATCATCTTGGCGGTTTATTTCCTCTTGTGTTTCGACCGGCAAGCTGGTCTCGAACAATGCCGGCCGCGTCACTCCCGAACGGGACGTTGGCGAGCGTCCATTCCAGATAATGAGTCGGGCAATTCCACAGCGGTTCTCCCTTGTACTTGCCGAACGTGAAGCACACGGCCTCCCCGATCTTGACGAGCTTCCCGCCCACGTCTACCGCGCCGGGCTCCCGGGTGTACTCGAACAGTTCGGTCGCAGTCGTCGGCAGGTCCGAGTACATTTCGAGCTGGCCGAGAACCACCCTGATAGCGGCATCGGCGTCTGCAAGGGCGCTGTGAGCCCCGACGTGAAACCCGGACGTGTAAAACGCTACCCCGGCGCTCAGGTCCCTGGGTTCTCTCATGTGGAAGATCCGCAGGCCGTCGATAACGGCAACCCCGTCCAGCTTCAGTGTCAGGCCCACGCGCTTCAACTCGCTGGCGAGCATGAGCATGTCGAACTTGATGACGTTGAAACCGCCGATATCGCAGCCGTCAAAGAAGTCGAACACCTTCTGGGCAACGGCTTCGAACAGGGGGCAGTTATCCACCAGGGCGTCTGTAATGCCGTGAATGGCCACGGCCTCCGCCGGTATCGGTATGCCCGGCCTGATACGCATGTCTAACTTGCTGCGCTTGCCGGACGGATGGAGCTTGATCGCGCCGATCTCAACGATTCGATCCTTTGCGGCATCCAAGCCGGTGGTCTCGAGGTCGAAAAACACTATCGGTTTCTCGATGCGGAAGCCTCTGTCTTCGGGGTTCACAGCTCCACCTCCCTCCATAGCTTTACAAGGCCCAGCGGCTCCCACTCGCTCTCTTCGACGGAAGATAAAAGTGCGTTGACGTCCACGGGAATGCCGGACATCATCGCGCCGAGGGAAGTCAGGTTTCTGATTTCGAATTCGAGATGTTCCTTTTCGTTTTCATCAATACGCAACATAGTTGCACCAAGGGCTATCCGGAACCTGTCATCCTCTGACAGTATACAGAGCCCGGAGCCACCCTGCTTTGCGGCTTTCATCGCAGCAAGCAACTTGGTTTTCAAGTCTCCCTCGATGCCTTCGATTTGTGATTTTACCACTCCAACTTCTATTGCCATCATGTTTCCGTGCATCTTCTTTGCCTTTCATTTTCTACCGCCTAGACGACTTTCTCAGCGTAGCTACCTCCTTGCTGCGCCCTGCCCCTTCAGCTTGGCTTGTTGTTTTGTCATTATCCGAATTGCGCATTCCACGGTACCCACGCTACTGGAAGGCTCACCTGGGACGTTCTCCAAGATAAAGGTTGCCAGGTCGTCGATGGTTTTTGGTGTTTTTTTGTTCATGATCTTCTCCCTTGTTCTCTAGAGCAGTTTGTTCCCTAGATTTGTTTGCTATTCTTATCGGTTTCCCCACCCCATGTCCACAACACGCGCTCACCACGCCCTCAAGATGTCCAAGGCATGCGTCGTGCCCTTCTGGCGTCGGGAGCCGTCCACAACGAACACAGGGGCGCTCAATGCTGGTACTCTCTCGTGTGTCGGCGTAGTACCAACCAGTTTCAGGGTCGTCATGGCGGGTCGGGTGCCCCCGGTGATGGCTTGTGGCCATCAGACCTTGAGCGACTGCTGCCGGTATATCAGGGCCATCTTGAGATTCTCACCGGTCGCTTCGATGAGGAAATGCTGGTCCTTTTGCTTCAAGGGCGGCACGAGCACCTTCCATTTCAAATCGACTTTGGTGTTGTCCTCTTTGCTCCGAACCAGTCGCAACCCGTTCGCCTCGCACTCGTCAACCTGGAACTTGACCGGCGGCTTCTTGTTGGCTGCCCCGGGTCCGTAAACAACCAGAGTCGCGTCTTTGAAAATGAAGTCCAGGGTCGCCGTCTTGAACGGCACACTTCGCGCACCCTCTGAGTTGTCCCGGGCATCAACGAGCGCCCGGATCTCACCTCCGAGTTCGTCCAGGTGGTCGTCATCTATCAGCGGCATGCATCGACAGGTGGACCGCCCCGCCGTCCTCGTCCTTCACCCTCTTGGTCAGCACCTTCTCGACTCTCGCTTCAAATGATTTCTCAAACATGATTTGCTCCTCTATTCCACGCGGCCCAAGATGGCCACGGGGTTTTGTTTCAGGTCTTCTATTTTCTTCTGGGCTGTTTTGAGTTCACCCTCCAGCGTCCCTATCGTGCCGGTGTCGGCCTCATGCTGATACTGGAGTTCGGCAAGCTGTTTTTTGAGGGCGGTAATTTCTATATCATTTCCTGACCTATTGGAGATGCCATACTTCTTGGCGTGCTCTACGGCCTGGGCCATCAAGGGGCCTTTCTCATCGTCACTGTTGGACTCTCTAATCTGACGCCGGATGTCCAGGTAATGCTTCCATGCGGCTTCGGATTCTTCGTCGCTGTAGTTGGCACGGTTGCCTACCATCTTACGCAACCGCCGTACTTCGGCCAGCGCACGGGGCCAGCGTTTGACCACATTCCCCACCCACTGGCGCTGTCCCTTTGAAAGCCCGTCGAGGAGGTTTCCTGGACCTTGGTAGGCTGCGACATCGACGCCATGGTCCGCAACGGCCTCGTCGAGTGCGATATCCTCCTCGGTCATCGGCTTGTGCTCATCAGCCATCACTCTCCGCCTTCCAGAATTGAAGCCTCTTCCTCATTGCTGATTTCCAGTTTGCTACCAACGGCAAGCGAGAAAATCAATCCGCCATCACCGCTTATTGTTGCCGTTGTTCCATGCTGTATGACTTGGCCCGAAAGCGTCACGTGTACCAGGGAGGGGTCTTCTTTATCCACTTTTACAGCTTCGACCTCAAGTGGCATTCGCCCAAAGGTTACAGTTCCCGGCTTTTGACTTTCCGATTCTATCAAGGCCCCTTTCCATTTGGTCGAATCCACCTTGTCCTTGTCATCGTGATTTATAATAATGACACTAGCGCCAATTCCATTACCGTAGAGGTCCATCACTCGCCCACTGCCTGGTCCACAACCTCCCCGTCTTCGATGATGATACCGACTTCCCCGTCTGTTCGAACGCGCTCCACAAGCACCTGAACGTCATGCTCCTCTGCGATCTCTGCCAGGAGTTTCATGTTCTCATCGTCGAACAACGAGCCGTCCCTCACCAGTATCAATCTCAAGTCAGGATTTGCCCCGATGCCCATCTGGACGCTGGCCTTGATCTGTTCTGCCTGGCTTGCCTGGGAGAACGGCACATCGTTCAGGAGAAGCCCCTCGTCCGTGATGACCATGCCGGTTACTGGCAGTTCTACCCCTGCAATTTGAGCCGTGATTTTCCCTCGGGCATCAGTCAACGCTGCATCGAAGCTCTTGACGATTACTGCCTGCTCTTTCTGGGCCTCAACAGCAGTCTGATAATCCTCGTATGTCTTTGCAGCAACGTTGATTTCCATCATGTTGTCGAGATTGGCTACCAGCTCATCTTTGGACGGCGAATCGACGACCTCTCCAATTTCAACCAACTTCCTGTTCACGTCCTGGCCTTCGGTGACAACACCCTCGAGCTGTTCGTTCAACGAGGCAATGCGCCCCTTGATCGAATCGTGTTCTTCTCGCAGGTTCAGCTTCCGGCTTTGCAACCGGGCTGCTGTATCTTCGCGGTCCCGAATGCCTCGAAGCTGTGTCGAGATGGACTCCGTGTCTACCCGCTCAGTTGGAACTACAACGCTGAATGACTTGACCTTCCCGTCCCGGTCCTTGAGCAGAACCTTGGCGTCCTTGCGTTGGGCAAACGCCTTGTCTCTCTTGTCTTCCAGGTCGGACAGATCGAGGCCGGCTACGCGCTTCACCTCATCGGCCTGTTTGTTTGGCTTCATGCGTGCGAATGCCAGTGGGTCGAACGTGAGGGCCCCGAACAGCTTGTCGAGTATTTGCTGCGGGTTTCCTGCTGGAACGGTCCCGTCTCTGTTGGTAACCGTAATTGTCCCACCGCTCGGGACAAACGTTCGCTTTATAATCAGGTCATCCAACTCGGCAACAATAATGCTTTTCTTCTCGCCGGTTCGGATAGGTTGTTTGGGCGCTACCTTCTGGCCTCCTATCGCCGCCTGTATCGCGTCGAGTACCGAGGATTTACCAGCCGCATTCTTGCCGCTGATTATTGTAATACCCTTCTCGTTGGGCTCGATTATCACCGCCCTCAATCGCTTGAAATTCTCTGCCTCGAGTCTGATTAGCTTTGTCATTGTGTCCCTTTTTTCCTTCCATGTATTTCGACCCAAGTAAGGGCGATTGCGATTGCTGAATATTGATGCGAGCCTTTGACGCCGAACAAGGGGCCTGGAGACGCCTTCGTGCCCTTCTCTGGCGTCTTACCCCCTCCTGTAGCAGGGAACCGACCACGGACAGCACGGTTGACCACGGTGTCGTTGACGGTCCGGCTGGCGCCCGTGTCCGGGTCTCGGTATGTGCTCCCGCCGCAAAGGACTGTTTTCACATCCCGGCGAGAGATCTTGAATGACTTGCGGCCGGCAACTTCCCACGCTTCCCGGAACCGCCCGATCCATTCGGCTGTATTAAATGTCGATTTGCCGACGAAGTGCCCCTGGTTTTCCAGGCCCTCGATGGCCATTATCGACGAAAGCTCGACCCATGCACTGTCACCCCAATGCCGCAACATCGAAAGCAAGGCATAGTTTCCCATGTCGTCTGTCCAAATAACCTTGTGCTCGTCGGAGTCATAGAACGCGACTCCGCTGTTTTCCGAGCCCGGATCGATTGATAAAATATGCATTTGCTGTTTGTCCCGTCACATGGAAAAGGGCGAACCGTGCCATCGAGGGCAAGGCCGTCCTGAAATTGCTAACCTGTCCCGTGCCTCAAGATCACACCTGCGCTCTTTTCAGTCTCGCGATCTCCAGCGCCTGCTCCTCGATCATTCCCTCCAGCCTCTTGACCAGCGCCTTGTGCTCTTGGCGCTCGTCCGTGAGCAGTCGAAGGTGATCCCTTACCTTGTCCGGCAACGTCGGTTCTGTCGCTGTCTGACACATCCTGTCCTCCATCCACAAGCCGCTCAACAGAGATAGCGTGTATCCTCCATTGCTTTCCCATCTTGACGGCTCGTAATTCACGGCGGGCAATCATCGTCCTCACCGTGTTAGGGCCGACTCTCAGCCTTTGAGCTACTTCTGCAACCGTTAACAGGTCTGGCGTTGAGTCAACCATTCTGTATGCACTTTAGCACCATGAACCGCTTTCGTCAATTACCATCGCCCCAGATATCATCTTTGCGTTTGGCGATCTCTGCCAGGGCCAACCGTCGAACAACTTCAGACACGGAGCAATGAAGGCGAACGGCTTCGGCGTGAATCCACTCGACCGTATCGTCGTCAAGGTGGAGCTTGATTTCGCGTTTCACCGGCGCCTCCGTAGGCGAATGATGTACGACTCCATCAGGTCCGCCGCGTCTTGAAGACAAATCGCCAGCGTCTCATAATCCTCGGCGTTCTTCATGGACCTGACCTTCCTGGCCCGACTGCTATGATGACACGGGGTGCAGAGCCGAACGACAAGATAGTCGGAGCCCTTCAATCCCATGCCGCCGCTGCCGAAATGGTGAAGTTCCTGGAAGGCCCGCTCGTGGCAGAACCGGCAAGGAACGATCTCCTCGTGGGCGAACCTGAGAAATGCTTTGTCTTTGGTGCGTCCCGTCACTTGAACCCCCGGCTGTTACCTCTGCGGTCTATTCAGGCTCGGCGGTGCTGGCTGCGGACCTCCGATGCTGGCAACTGCATCCTTCGCGGCCTCAATCTCCTTTGCTTCGACGATTTCAATCTGTTGCTCATCGAACCATTGACCATCAACCGGCTTGCCGTCTTTCAGCTCCTCCGAGTCGATTGTGTATCTCACGCACCCGTTCATGTATTCGTGCCGTGAGGTAGCAATCCCAGTGAAGCCCGAAATCTTGTCTCGCACCCTGTCTCCCAATTCGATCCTTTTAGTTGCCATTTGAATTGCTCCCTTGGTTAGCGAGGTCGTGAACTTGAAGCATCAACCGAGTGTGACGGGACTTTAACGGAGGATGCACCTAAACAGCGGGGGACACTGTCCTTGTGCCTCGCGGAAAGGCTCCCTCGGTCAATGCTTCAAGTTCACGACCTCTGTTCTTGTCCCTGTCATCTCGAACATTATACAAAAGCAGGTGGAGAAAGTAAAGCCGTCATTCTGGGTCCGTTATCTCCCAAGCACCATGTTCTTGAGCCGGTTTCGCAGATTGATCCGTCTGTTGACAACCCATGTCAGATGCTTGTCGCCCTTCATGTTGCACGTGTTCCCACTCGCGTACATCGCAAGCCCCTGTTCATCGGTGGTGTTGTCGCCGCATTCCCGATACGCCTGTGCGAGCCAACGAGCGCCACACAGGGCTTGCCCTTTGACGTCGGTCATGAAGTGCGGACATGTTGCCGCCGCCTCACGTCCGACCTGTAGCAGCCCCTTCTCGCCCGCCGGGCCGAGCTTCTTGAGACTCAGCACGATGGGTCGGAATGTGGACTCGCGCCACGCCATCGCCGTCAACAGGTACGGGTCAACATCATACCGGGATCCCGCGTCACAGAGCGCAACCGAGATTTCAGCGATTCGCGCCGGGTTGTTTTGCAGCTGGTGGGGATCGCGCTGGATCAAAAACGTGACGGCCTTTGTGATACCCGACACTGATTGCGTGTCGCAGTGGTCGCCTTCGGCGGCGTAGGTGTCGGCAGTGTAGAGCGCGACGACAACCACGGCCATCATGAGCAGGATCCACAAAACTACTTTGATTTTTTTACGGTCATTTCGATGTACCAAAATTACCTCCATGGGTCTCAAGTTGAAGTGATGCTAGCACACCCGCCTGTCAATCCCAATATCTTGAGGTTCGGCGGCTATCCCATTCTCTCGGGATAGGGCGCCCGGACCCTACAGAATAAGAGTTTCCGCCGTCTGTCGCCTGGAGAAGTCCCTGCCAAATCTGACCTATTTTCTTCCATATTTCTTCGCCAGGATCGGCAATTCTTGTGCCTTTTGACTGCCGGTGGGCGTGTACGAATTCGAGGTGCATGTCCGTTCTTTCCGCCTCACCAACAATGAAATCGAACGCCTTGGTCAACCCGGCAACTTGTCCGTATGTCAGAGTATGCGGACCGCCACCGCCCTTCCAGAGCGTGTTCGCCTTGTTCATGAGCCCCCGGAAGTTGCCAGCGATCTCCACACAGAGAGACCTTCCAGACAGCCTTTGAGCATGGTGGATGAAATCCTCGAAGCCGTTGACGAGAATGACATCGCCGTCTCTTGTGACTCCGATGTGACCGTTCAGCCGGTCCCAGCCCTTTGCGGTGTGCGGCATCTTGCAGCCCGTTTGGTGCACGACAATCGAGTTGATGGTCGCCAGCTTGCGCTCGCACTTGTAGAGCTTTGGATGCGGGTGCTTCCCGCGCCGGTCGTACACGTCGGGAGCAATGGGCAAGCCCGGGGGACGCACGTGGATTACGCCGCCGTCCGCTGCCTTGCGCATGGCCCGCCATGTGATGGGCCCGCAGATGCCGTCTACCTTGATGCCGAGATGTCCCTGGACGCCTCGCACCGCATCCTCGGTGTCCTTCCCGAATATCCCGTCGTTGGGGCCCGTGTCGTATCCGAGAAGGTCTCCGAGTTCCTGCAAGCGGACAATGGCGGGTCCGTGCATCATTGGTCGTGTCAGCTTTAGCGTGTCCATTTTTTCCTCCTAAATGTCAGGCAGTGCATCGACCTCTGCCAGAGTCATCTCTACCAATTCGATTGTTATTGATTCGCCGGGGTCTGGGTAGTCCAGGAACTCATCGCACCATGTTTTCATGGCTTCAAGTGCTGCGCCGGTGTTGTCCACAACCGTCCAGTGTTCCCCGTCCACAATCTCCGGGGGCAACTTGAGGTATATCGTCTTTGCGGCCACGTAGGACTCGCAGACCCTCACATCCCGGCGGCAGCGATTGACCTTCTCGCACGGTTCGCCATCGATTTGCTCCGCGCAAAAACGGCATTCTGTTTCGGTTCGTTGATTCATTTTATTCCTCCAAATTGATGATTGTTGGTTATTCCACCCATTGTCTACTCCTCCTCCCTCAGTAGCCGCCCCTGTTGTCCTCTTCCACCCTGGTCTCCATCTCCCCGACCTTCATGTGCGGCATGTATCCGCGCAGCGTCCAATTGCCGAACGGCCCGTCAGATACCTTGACGGCGTTCAGCATCAGCAACGTCGGATCCGCGTCCTTGTCGTACACGCTCGGCCGGTGGACCATAAATATGACCTTGCTCAGGTTCTCTATCTCTCCGCTCTCCTTCAAATCGAACATCGTCGGCGGCCTCGGAATGCCTCCCTTTTCGGTGGGACGACTGACCTGGGACACGGCGATGACAGCGATGTCCAGTTCTTCGGCAATGACGATGAGCTCCTGCATGGCCTCTGTGACCTTGTCGTATTTGCTCTGCCCCCTCTTCCCGCTTACCAACTGTACGAAGTCAACAACCAGCACATCGCAGCCCTTGGTGGCCTGGTGTGCCGCCGTGTACTGTTTGACGAACTCGATAGACGGCGACTTCTTGGCGCAAATATGAATCGGGATGTTGGACATCTCGTTTGCCGCGTCGAGCAACCGCTGGCGTTCCTCTCCGCTGACGAGCCCCTTGCCGATCTTTGTGTTTTCTACTTCGGCCAGATTCGCCATGATTCGGATCGTGTACCGCCGGGCGTTGTCCTCGAGGCTCATGTGTAGAACCTTGTACCCCTGCCGCGCCATGTGCAGCTCCCAGTTCATCACCATCGCCGTCTTGCCGTTCGTCGTCCGGCCTCCCAAGGTCGTTACCAGTCCCCGGGGGATCTCCAGGCCGTGAATGCCGAGCGGAATGTATACGGCTGTCTCGTGGTCTCCGTCTCCCTTGTCGAGATGCTCCCATACGAGACTCGCCCCTTGCTCGAGGGAAATGGCGCCCTCCACATACTCGGCAGACCCGCAAGCGGCCGTTACTGCCGACTTCGCCGCCTGGAACATCTCGTCCGGTTCTTCCGGGTTGCTGTGTCCGAGTTCAATTACCTGCTGGCCGGCACGAATGACCTCCCTGTAGGCGTAGGTCTTCCGGATGATCTTGGCGTAGTTCTCCACGTTGGCCACGAGCGAGGCCCTCTCCTCGAGGGTGTTGAACACGGTGACACCCCCGGCCTTCTCCAGATAGTCGAGACGCATCAGCTCGTGGCCGACAGAAACCTGGTCGACCGGTTCGTGACGGTCGGCAACTTTGCAAATGCACCTGAATATCATCCCGTATGCCGTCGTCGAGAACATGAGCGGCGATGAAATTATGCGCCGGACCAGCGGTAACGCCTCCGGTTTCTTGAACAGGCAGCCCAAAACCGACTGCTCGGCAAGTTGATCGTGGGGCAGTTCTCTTGCAGTCTCGTTCAATTCCCTGCCCTTGCTGCCCGCTTGGCGTTGAATTCCTCGATGGTCTTCTTGTACCAAGCGTACTTTTCGGGCGGGTCGTTCTCTTTCGAATATGCGAGGGCTTCAACCTGACCTCCGTTGAATGGTCGACACATACCCAAGGGGAGGAAATACGTCCACCCCTGCTTGAGCGGGTCGATTTCCGGGTCCCATTTGGGTGCTTCGCCGGCGCGGCCCTTCAACTTGGCCTGTAACCACTTGATTTTGCCGACGATCACCCGGTAGGGGCTCATGTAGCGGTCCTTGACTTCGGTGTATTTATCAGCTTCATGCAAGACCTCTTTCCAGTTTTCGAGGGTGAATTCCGGGCAAAACCCCATCATCTTGGGAATGTTCGCTTCGGTGTCAAGCTGAGACCAGTGCTTAAATGTCCCCATTGCGAGAGCAACGATGCGCTGGGTTTTGGTTTCGAGCTCTCCCGTGTATTCATATTCTTCTTGTAAACCAGCGCGCGCATAATCCGGACTGTTAGGTTCTTTTAGGTTAGTTTCTGTTAGGTTAAGCGGACATTTGTCACCACTGGTAACAGGTGTTGCAACAAGTTGTGACACGGTGGCAACACTGTCCCCATCCTGTCCCGACTTTGTTCGCCGCTCTCTTGCTCGCCTATCAGCAGCGGCATCTTTGGCCACCCCGAATGAGAAATCCTCATAATCGTGAGGTCTTACAAGTTCGACAGCATCAACAACCACCCGCTCTACCAACCCAACCGTTTCGGCCGAAAGCATGCCGTCTTTTATTTCGTCTCGCGAAATCTTGCCTTGGAGCACGCCGAGCCAGCGATGGATTTTTAAAGGCTCCCACTCCTCAATCGGCTGGCTGCCGTCATCTGGTCCACCCCTCATTTGGTTTATGGCCAAAAGATATTGATGACAGAGGGCGGCGGCGGGTCCTCCGTCTCGAACCTTTCCATTCTGGTAGTAAGTGCATGAAAGTGGAAACCAGGCTTCTCGTAATCGCTGTCTTGGCATTCTGTCCTACCTACAACCCGATCTACTCGATTCAGGAAACAAGCGCCGAAGGAAGAAACCACGGTGGGCTCTGCCAACTTGTTTCCTGAATAGAACAGATCGAATCATGTTTTTCTTCCTTCGGCCTCCCCAACGTATCCGCCTCGCACTCGAAAGTCAAGTCAGGTCTGTTTGCCGCCGGGCGGCTCCTCGATACGGACGGGCCACCACTCGCCGCCAATAGCAACCGGCGTCGTGAGATCCCGGTTCATTGGGTCACAACAGGCCAGACCAGGCCAAGATCCAGTTCGGATATTAATGATGCGCCACTTGTTCCGTGGATTATCATGCAAACGCCTCCACCAATACCACCCCGGCTCTGTTGGCGGGGTAGTGATCCACTCGGGTAGCGTTGTCTCCTTCTCGAACACCCATGGAGGACACAGGCTCCGACAGCGAGTGATTAGTTTGGGGTCAGTGCAGTCGCCGAAGAACTCCTCCCAGTCTTCCCATGCCTGGACACCATTGGCTTTGACAAAGTGGTCAGTGACCGTATCGAAGAACGCAAATCTGCTAATGCATTCTTGGCCCCGCAGATTGACAAAACGAATCATCTCGCCTCCTCCTATTCCAACGCAAACGGGTCGTCATCCCCGTCCACGTCCTTGCCGGGCTCCAGGTTGTCTTGAGGGCCGGGCCCGCCGATGGAAAGATTGCCGTCGCTGGATTGGTCGATATCAAGGTTTTCACCCGACCCCTCGACCTCGATGGTATCTTGCACCTCAACCTCGGCAGCGGGCTTGCTCCCGGGCTTGTCGGCCTTGGCTTTACCCTTGCCTGCCTTTTTGGTCTTCGCTGTCTCAGCGGCCTTCTTGGGCTTCTCAGGCGGTGTGTCTTTGGGAGGGGGAACCACACGCTTGGCGGTGACGGGAGGGAACGCCTCCGAGACCTTCATGATGCCGTCCCGTATCGAGGTATAGATTTGCTGCAACCGAGGCAACTGTGCGGGGACAATGGCCTTTATGGGGTGCTGGAGGTACGCTTCAAGCTGTTCGTCAGTCACGCCGACCTCCAGGAACAAGACCTGCATGTCTCGCAACCTGTCTGCCATCGGGCGCCCGTCGCCGTCTTTCAGCGTTTTGTCAATAAGGGTCTCGGCTTCATCCAGATAGTCGGCAGGCAAGAGTTGTTCGAGACAAGACCTGACCCGGCGCTGTGTGATGCCGGCAACAATCTCATACTTGTCGCGCTCGGACTCGACGGCTTCCCCTCCACCGGTTTTGTCGCGCCAGTGTTTGACGGGGAACTTGCGGACCACCCTGACATTTTTCTCCAAGTCCCAGGCAAATGCTTCGACCCAAGAGATATCATCTTCCAGGTCCATCACCCGGTATCCGTAATCCAAGTTGCCGTAAATGGTCGCCAGCTCTCGAATTGCCTTGATCCCGAGCCCGGCAACCATCTTGTTGCCTCGCGGGAAAGCGTACTTGGCTCGCTGGGCAAACCCGTACCGCTGACATACCCGGCGCATTCTCGTCCAGACAACTACGTCGTCCCTCGGGTCTCCCTTGGCAACCGTCATCATTGCCTGAACCTCGGCAATCTGCCGGGACTGTTCCGCACTATGAGCAATGGGGGCCATGGTCGTTACACGGGCTTCTCGTTTGGCAAGAGCGGCCTTCTCTTGGTCTGCCAGGCTCTCGCTCGTGTGCACCGGTACGTTGTCAAATTCGTTTCCAGTATTCATCTCAATTCCTCCTCGGCTTTGGGCAAAACAGTTTTGTAAAACTCCTGATCACAATCCGTGCAACGCAGCAGATTAACCTGATAACGCATCCACCTCGCACCTAGCACCCAGACCCCTTGCTGGGTAAACGAGACGAGCTTAACATTCCCATGGGTACAATTAGGGGGTTTGCTCATTTCGTCTTCTCTCATCGTGAACAGCTTTCGATGTATGCCTCGATATCGGCAATTCGATATCGCACATGGCTCTGTTGCAGGCCCCCGAACTTCACGTACCGGGGGCCGTCGCCGGTATGCCTCCAACGCTTCAGGGTGCCGATGGAACAGGCGAGCATCTTGGAGGCTACCCGGGGGGTGACGAGTTGGGAGGGCTTACACATTGGGCAACCTCTTCAAACGGTCGCTGATATGTGGACACGTCGCCCAGTATCCGCACCACTTGCCGCCGATCATACACTTCCAGTGTCCAGGGGGAGCTCCGGGGAAGTCTCCGGCCTTGATCATTCGCTCCATTATCTGAGCGCCGTGAACCAGTGCCTTGAGGTCGGTAGCGTCCCGGCTCGTAACGAATTCGGCGTGCTTCACTTCCTTCTTGAGCGGTTTGAACACCTGGAAGGCAATCTTCGCCGGCGGTGTACCCTGGATTTGCCGGATCGCCTCGTTGTAGACCGTGGCTTGGTGTGCCGATTCGGTCTTCTCTTGGTTCCATGCCTTCGAGAGCTTCCAGTCTGCGAGCATACGGTCTGCGGTGAACACGTCAATGTATCCGAGGACGGGTTTCGATATGCCTTCGATGTCAATTGTGAACTCGTGCTCGACCAGAGTGGGCTCGAACTTCTCGGCAACGTCCTCCCTGAACTTGCCGGCCGCCCTGACAGCGTTGTCCTTGCCCTCCGCAAGCAGAGCGTTTTTCTTTGTGGCATCGTCCCGTGTCAGGTAGATTCCATCCTCGGAAAGCCGTCGAACGTATTCAGTTGCGGCCGCGTCCTGGCAATCAGTAACCGTGAGGTGCCCGTTGCCCGCAATGACAGACTTGAAATCCTCTTCGGGGGCTGCGTGAAAGCCCGAGCCTGCTACGGCTGCGATTCCCGGCGGTATCTTGTCGCCTTCGACATATCGCCGTCTCCAAGCCTCCGGGCAGGTAAAGAACGTTCCGAATTGAGTTGCCGAGTACCTATTTACCATTGGAATCCTCCACGATCACCTTGGCGTCCGGCGGAACACACAACCTCCACGGGCTCACCTCGACGATGTCTGCGATATTCTCCAGCCGGGACAGACTCGGGTTGCCCCTGACCAGATCCTTCGATAGCGCCTGTCGCGTAATTCCCAGGGCTTCGGCTACCTGTGCAGCGACAAGCCCCTCGGACTGTAGAGCCGCGTCTATGGCCTCCTGAACGACCTCTGTTGCAGGCGGCAACCTGCCGGCCTCGATGACAAGATCGTCAGTAAGGAGTTGAGCCGTCGCCACGCCAAGCGCGCGGGCTATCTCGTCGCAGCGTCCGAGTCGCAGGCTCTTACGGTCCAGCATACCCCGAAGGCGCTTGGTAGGGATTCTGAGGCCCCTGGTGGCAAACTGTTTCAGCGTCTCACCCCGGGCGGCGATCTCCTCGAGGACTCGGTTTCGGAATGTTTCAATCAGCATTTAGTCTCCTATCAATCCAGGTGCGGCGTCCGCCCTGCCCGGTACGCCTCTACATGATCCGGCATATCATCGTCCGGCCAAAACACATCGTTCTCACACCGGGGGCAAATACCGGTCCCGCCCTCTTCATCAAACACGAAGTCGTCGCTACTGATTTCCTGGCCGCAATCTGGGCATTCCGTTTTGCTTTGTTCATTTTACCCTTCGTCGCACCCGTTCGGGCAGTCTACATCCACATCCTCGACCGGTATCAACACCCCGCAAACAGGGCACGAAACCGTATCAAAAACATCCGGGTCGAACGGCGTCTGAAACGCGCAACTGGCCAGATTTCCCTCGGTCAAATTGATTGCTACATTCATTTTATCCTCCGTGGTTGGGTGTCCCTGTCACGCCCCCATAATAAACTTGTGAGCGGGGTTGTCAACCAAAAAGAGCAAAAAGGGGCTATTGTGGAAAGACGCCCAGTGCGTAGGTCACAAAAAGCACAACACAGAGGAGCACAACGTCAGCAGTTTTCATCGGCACGCTTCCTCAAGCTGGCGTTTCAGATCGGGCAGTCTCTCCGCAGCCTTGGTGCAGTATTCTATCTGTGCCTCCAGGCAACATTGCAGACACCACCGGGCAGAAAAGCCGTGAACGAGTGCGAGCGTTCCGCCTTCTCCAACCCATGTCTCAGTTCCTGGCCGGATCTTGCAATTCACGCAAAGCCCAGCATCCACCAAAGGCTCTGGCTGCACAGTGACAGTTTCCGAGGTAGCACTAAATGCCTCTGTTATCTCTTTCAACATCCATTCTCACCTATCAATTCGACGCCCACCCTATTCCGGCGCCGGCGGTATGTCGACAACCCGTGAATCCTCGGTGACGTTGACGGGCTCGGCTGGCTTACCTGCGTTGAGACGCCGTTGCTCCTCGACGATCTCCCTGAACTCGTCCGGTTGTAACTTGGTTACCTTGGACATCACAGCGTCTGCCCACCGGCTCGGAGTGATGACGTTCACGATGGGTCCGCCCGGGGGTTCGATTGTGCCCTGGATCATGCCCAAGACCTTCTCCATGTTGGAAACCGCCGTGAATTTCCCTGCCGTTGCAGCCGCCCGGATATGCTGTTGAAGGCGCCGGATAGCTGCCGACTTGTCGTATGGGGTGCGCTCCTGGTCCTCGGAGGTCCACTTCGCGTACACCCGGTACATCTCTTCTCGCACGGCAGCCGGGTTCAAAAACCCGAGGCCCCGGGACCCAGTTTTCTTGTCTATCGCATAGCAAGCAATCTCATAGATTTCATCGTCGGTGTAACCAGATCGGAGCAAGGCTTCAATACCTCGGCGCCGGCGCCTCGCGTCAATTTCTTTGGTGGTTTCAATCTGGGTATTCTCTTCCATCGCATTCAAGCCTTCACCGTGAGACTACCACTTCCAGCGGACTTCTGCACTTCTCGAAATTCAACCAGGGCAATCATCTCGCCCTCGAGGTTCCGAGTAATGCGAATGCCCAAGAAAGTGTCGCCTCCCAAGTGCACGTCGCACCACGGGTTGTCTTTGAGGCCCCTGGCCACCTCCTGGCCGCTGTCTCTGACAGTCAGGCGCTTGTGCATGGGTATAGTGGCCACTCCGAGCCTAATACGAACACGGGCCGTTGTGGGCGCTCTGGGGGGCACTGGCTTTTGAACAGGTTCCGACGCCACGTCCTCGGCGGGCCCCGTACCTGTCTCGCCCTGCATCTCCCTTGCAAGTTCCCGCACCTCCGGGCCCCTCTTGGGCAACGTCTTCGCCCGCTCAAGAAACCGAGGCCGCTGCTTGCTCGGCAACCTGAGACTCACGTGCAGGCTGGTAGCCCCGTGCTCGGCAAACATCTTGGCGTCATATTCCCGGGCCACCTTCACAAGTTTGTGAGCCGCCGTCGTCTTCATGCCGCACATATCCTCGATGCACGGATAGGGTCCGTTGTAAAACGGTTGCCCGTCGTCTCCGATCTGCTGCTCCCACAACCGGTCGTCGATGATACGAATCAACGCCTTGCCGACGTTGTACAGGCTTTGGGCCGCCGCCTGAGTACCGCCCCTGACAATGGCGCACGCGGCCTCCAGCTCGTTCCTGGGGGCGTCGTCGCTGGCAATGGCCTGGGAGGTAACGGCAGAACCGTCTCCGCAGAAAGGGCACTCGTCCAGCTCGGCAGGACCGATACACCCGCAATTGTCGCAGTTGGCCATCGGCATCCCGGCCCGTTGATATTCGCCGTAGAGGGTTGCGAGACGTTCGGCGAGCTCCAGCTTCGAACCGTCGACCGGCAACCGAGCTTCTGCCAGGTACACCAGAACTTTCTTGTCGTCTATGGCAGCGAGGTTCACGCGGTTCCCCCTTTTCAGTAGGACTTCGGCGGAGACTTCCACCTTGCGGCCTTCCGCTCCTTGCGAATTCTCGACACGTCTGGATAGAGTTCCAGTCGGATGATCCACAACCTTAGAGTCTCCCGGTGGACTCCCAGCTCGTGAGCAGCATGGTAGATGACGGCACCTGTTCGCTCCAGGGCGTCAACGATGAGTTTCTTGGGGTCCTTGGATCGGGAGATAGCCCCGGCGCGGTGGACGTTGAGCCTCAATGCTTGGTAGCTTTGTCGAGCAGGTCCCAAGCTTGGCCGACAATAAGAGGATTGTAACTTGACACAATCTTCTTGAGCAACGCGCACTCTTCGACGCTGATCTCCACCTCTTTGCTCGTGCCGTGAATTCGCATGGCCAGGTGGAACATCTGGACTTTCTTTGCGCCGTCTTTCTCGATCATGTCGTTGAGCAGTACGCGCTCGCACAACTCTCCGAGGGTAACCGTCCTGGTCTTGCCCGGGTCGCCAGTTGGTTCCTTGATGGGCTCGCCGTCGATGTCGAGCATCAGGGTTGAAAACTTGATCTTCATAATATCGTCCTCCGTGGTTTGTGCCAAAGTGCCAATTCAATATGAGAGGGGAAGGACAGAAAGTCAAGAACGGAATTGTCCGAGGGTCTACGTGACAGGTTCCAGCATCATCATGATGTCGAACGCGCCAACAACAGAACAGTTGTCACCGCCAATTTCATCGACCATCCACTTGATATCCGTCTTGGGAGGGAGCAAGGGCAGGGCTTCAAGGTCTTCACTCCAATGGCTTGAACCCATCGAGGAAATGGCCCCTCGAGTGAAACACTTCCAAACGCCGCCGAATTCCCGGATACGAATCGAAACCACTGGCAACAACGCGAATACGTACCCCGGGCTCGGTTGCAGTTTGGGGTCGTTTGTAGAAGATGAACGCGCAACAAATCGGGTCAAAAAACCCTGCCTTTTACTCGGAATGGTGTACGTGGCCATCATGGTCTTGTTGTAGCCGATTCGGACCTTGGCTCGAATCTTTGCGGCCGTTGGGGGTGTGCCGCCCACTGGGGTATCATCTTCATACACATAAACGTGTCCGACAAAATCAGTAGCCCCGTTGTTCTCCACCCGCAAGACACGGACTGGTAAGAACCCAGATACAACGGGAATCGCAGTCTTGGTATTGCCAGCCAAGGTGACGGTCAAGGTCTCTTCAATCCATTCCGCACTGGCGTTCTCGACAAGCACGTACACCTTGACTTCTTGGGTGTCGGCAGCAGTGCTGGATATGAACAACGCCGCCCCGCCCGGCGCTGTATACGTCCGCACCCCGCCAGCGTCCCAGACGTCTTCCGGGTCCGTGGCGAGATCAACATCAGGATTCTCTCCAACAATCAGTTCGCGCCAGAATCCCGTGACGTAGCCCCTGGCAACGTCCATCAAAAACGGTAGATTTCTCGACGTGCTCATGCTTACCCTTTTATTTGCAACTCGAACCCGGCGGCAACGGCAGTGTCGTCTGCGTCTACCAGATCGACCGTGAACTTGATGTCAGTCTTGGCAGCGAGAACCGGCGGAGACTTCCATTCGTAAGCCCACGTTGCAGGACCGGCGAGCGACAGGTGAGCCCGTCGCAGCAACCGGAACACGCTTCCGACAGGCCGCGTGTAAATCGAAATGATCGGCTTGGTAACAACCACGCCGGTCAATGCCGCGCTCGCCCGGAGAACGAACCCAGTCTTGGAAGAAGGCACCGTGTACATCGCCATCAGGGTCCGACCGTTGGCAATCAGAACCTTGGCTCGTATCTTGGCTGGCGTCTGCGGCACACCGGCAACCACCGTGTCATCTTCGTAGATATACACGTCACCAGCCAGAGCCGCTGTATCGTTGTTCACAATGCTCAGAATTCGCACCGGGTCGTTTCCAGAAGGGGTGACAAGCGCCGTCTTGGCAGTCCCTACCAGCGTGAAGTCGAACTCTTCAAGAGTCCACACCCCGGCCAGGGCGCTCAGTAGCCGGATGGTGACATCCACCGTATCGGCCGCGCTGCTCGATATGAAATGAGGGACACCGGCCGCAACCGTGTACACGTATGTCCCGCCCTGGTCCCAGACGTCTTCCGGGTCGGTACCGGTATCTACATCCAGGTTCTCCCCGTACACATCCTCCGAGGACATGCCCTCCACTGTTCCATTGGCTACGTCCAAATCAAACGGTAAATTCCTGCTCACGGCGTCATCTCCTCCGAGTATAGGTCGCTCGCTGTAACCGGCACCGGCACTCGCACGGGCTCGGTTTTGTTCTTTTCTATTTGTTCGACCTTCCGGCCGATCTCTCGCAGGTTTTGAAGTACTTGCAGGGTCTTCTCTTCATCCCCGCCGGCTCCGAAGTAAACACCAAGGGCGAACAGCGCAAAGAAAACCCAGTGTCCATATCTCTTGAACAAGCCCTTCACAATGCCGCCGTTCGTCTTGGCTTCAACAGGCATTGCAGGCACGTCTTGCTGGCCGGTCTGATCGTCTCGAAGGTCTTTAAATTCGGAGTCGACGTGGTCTCGGTCTTTCTGCGCTGTGCGATGAACCTGTTTCATCTCGCGGTTCACAACGTCTAGACCACTGGTCGCCAGGAGCTGACCCTCCCGCGTTTCGGTGATTCTTTTGTCGTGTTTGTCCATGGTCTTCTCGATATTGACGACGGCTACCTTCATGCCGGAAATTTCGCCGCTCAGGCCGTTGACCGAAAGAGTGATAGCCTTGGACTCCTTCTGCACGCCCCTGAAGTCGGATTGAATTTGTTTCAGAATTTCAGATTCAGTCATGACCATTCTCCAGGTTCAGTTCTCATGGCGGTTCCTCACTTCACCATCTCTTGCGCAGACCCGCCCGGTGTATCCTGTTGGAAGTGTATATCGAATTCTTTGGCCAGAGCATCACCGGTTAAAGGGTCAGCCCCACCAAACAGAGTACTCGTATTCGGGGTATCTCTAAACAACTTACAGTCGATGAATCCGCTTAATGCATTAAAGCCAGTCATATCAATCGCCGGAAATAATGAAAGTTGCAAGATGGTTCCTGCCGTGTACGTGAAGACGTGTGACGCCAAGATTGCCTCGACCCAACTACCGGGAACCGCCTCGCCATCTAAGTACTTGCGATAAACAAAAAGCCAGTTCGGTATGTTTGCGCTCGATTGTGCCCAATGCAAATGAGGGACAACGGTGCTCTCGAATTTATATGAATGGGGGAGCTGGCAAATCATGCTCACTTGCTCGGTTGAGGCATACCGCGAATTGTCAGCAAAGTTGATACCCAGCTCCGCGTAGTCGTGGCTGATTCTACCGCTGGAAACATCGATGTTACGCCCGATAAACGGAAAGCGATTGTCATCCCACCCGGAATCGTTTTGAACCGGGTTGCCGTCTGGCCCTATCGTTATCGCATTGTTTGAAAAGTTGACCATTGCTTCACCTACTGCCCCTTGTGCAAATCTTTTTCATCTAAAAAAACTCATGGAGTGAAAAAGTGCAGGTCGAAAGTCACCTTCCGTGCCCCTCCCAACCTGTTTCTCACGGTCACTTTGCCACCCCCATCGAACACGCAGAACTTCGTATCCGTGTCCGTGGTCACTACGTTGGCTGAATTGTAAATCAGGTCAACAACCTCGGTCGAGTCCCACACAAAGTGAGCGTACTCTTCGGCATCTCCAACGAGGACGTGACACCAACCAGCACTGTTCGCTGGCAGGTCGAAAGAGGCGTCGTCTGCAAGTTCGGTCGGAGCCTTGTGTTCGTAAACCATCGAGCCGGAACCGATTTCATCCAGGGCGTCAACTTGGTTATGCGCCAGACTTCGCCATTCGGTCAGCGACTGGTTCGCGCTCTGAATTATGAACGTGGGGTTTGTGCGTTGGACCTGTTGGAAGTCGAAGGCGCGGTCAGCATATTCGCAAACTAGAATGTAGTTTCCGACTACACCCGTGTTTATGCAAACAGCTGCTTTTGTCTGAAATGTGTTACGGACCATATAGCATCCGTAATTAGCTGGATCATGTGATGTAATTCTTGCATTCGGAGTCGTTAGAAATAAGTCTGTCAGTCCGGTAATCGAAAGCCCCACCTCCGCCGTGCCCAAAACCTGTATCCGCCCCGTGACCCCGAGGTCGTCGTTCGTGGGAACGGGGAGCGTGATAGCTGCCGCGTCTCCGATTTTGGTAAGCCCCGTTCCATGGGGTATCAAATTCAGGTCCGCATTTCCAGTCGTGCTGATAGTCCCCCCGGCAGTCATTTGCAGAATACCACCGATGACTGCAACCCCAAGCGCCGAGTTCAATTCGATTCCACCAACCGAGGACGTGATATCGATGGAGTCCGCGCCCGTACCGGCAGAATCGATGGTGAGCTTCTGAGCACCCGCACCGACTACTGCGAACGCGAGACTTTGGGCACTGCCGGTAACAGTGACGTTCGATGTGGCAGTGGCGTCTATTGAGACGGCGATTGCGTCGATATTTACTGCCGTGGCTACTGCACTTCCGACTGAAATCGTCCTCGCGCCCGCCGTACCGATATTGACGGGTTTAGCGACCGCGTCGTCACCAATGAGAATAGACCCAGTCGATGAATTGATTGCGACGTCCAGCACGGCGTCCACTTCGATGCCGCCTGCCGTGGCGGTCATGGCGATAGCCGTCGCGACGTTCCCCGCCGAACTAATTGCTATGCCCTGGTTACCCGCGCCCAGAGTCTCGATTGTGAGCCGCGCACCGTCACCCCCGGCGCTCATTGTGAAGTTTGAGGTCGTGACAGCATCCAGCGAAATACCAGCAGCGGAATCAAGAGTCATGCCCGTGGTACCAGCGTTGATATCTACCAGCTTGGCATCGATTTGGACTTCAATGACCGCCGCGTTACCAATCCAAACAAGGGGTCTGGCAGCTGCACCCGTGCCGATATTTATGTTCTGGGCATCGGCGTCGTGGCCTATCAGAATCTGACCACCCGATGAATTGATCTCGGTATTTCCAACCGAGTCAGTAATCAACGCACCCGCCGTGGTCGTGCTGATATTCAGGTTCGCGTTGTCAGAGTTTATTATCCTGGTAGTACCCTGCAAGGATAGGGAAAACCCCGTCCCTGCGTTCGATATTTCCAGGGCGTTCGGGTTGTTTGTCACGTCGTTCTGGATAAGCGAGATTCCGGCGTTGTTCGACGTGTCAGGTACCGTGATGGTGACCGGGTGAATGTCTGCCGTGATGAAATATCCGAGAGCCGCCCCGCCCTTGTCGTAGGCATCGTCCAGCCCTACCAGTGTGAATGCCGCGATGTAATTCAAATACTGGTTGAACTTGTCGCTCCACGTCCGGGCGAAATACTCTGTCGTTTCTTCCGGTGTCGTCTTGGCGATATCATAAATCCCAAGAGTGAACGGAACCGCCGCCTGTCTCACGAACTCCTGCTGGCCTGCGGCGGTCGCAACGATACACCTGATATTGTACGAGTGTGCCGCCGCTCCAGGCATCGCGATTGTCACCGATCCGTTTGGAGCTGCTGGGCTGTCGCTTGATGTTCCCGAGCCAACAAAGGTCAACAACGGGGCGTCCATCGACGCCAGTGGGCTGTCCGGTACCGTCGGGTCGTACACAGAATACGTGGCCCTCAGAACAGAACTCGGACTCGCTTCGAGGGTAAGGGTCAGAACCTCGCCAGCCGTGGCTTGGTAGCGCCGGTCTCCGGTTGCCGGGTCTGCGCTTGGTGTGCCGCTTATCGTAAACTTGGCTTGGTCATTGCTCATGATCTGGACCTCACTATCGGCGTTGCGTGCTTGTCCCCCGCGACCTCAATCAGCAACCGTCCCTGTAGCCTATTGTGGTGGATTTCTTTTAAAAGAATCAAGTACTGGCCCGCAGCCGGCGGCCTGTACAAGAAGCGAGCCGGTGCCGTGCGTCGGTACACCGTGCGCTTGTATCCGTTTGCCGTGCCGCCGCCTCCGAACCCAGGCTGAATTATCAACTCCAGAGGTACGGACACTCCGTTGGTTCCGGCCTCGTCGTAATCGATGTTGATTTGTAAGACCTTGAACGCCTGCAACGGCTCGCTGTCGATGTCTACCGTCAAGGAAATGGCGTCCCTGCCAATGGTCACCGGCGCAATGATGTCAATCTTCGTCGGCATCCTCTACACCTCCACAACGTCCAGGTGCAAGACGAACGCCCCGCCCCCGTCTCGATAAACGACAAACGTATAGTGCCCCTCGGTATTCACCTGGACATCGAACACGGCAGACCACCCGGCCGACTGGAACACATGGGGGCTTCCCGGGCTCGCGTGCTCGATACACGCAATGTTGAACAGGTCGCCTCCGAGGAACCCGTCGGACACCACAAGGCCGTCTACAGCCGCCGCAATCTGAACCCGGCGGTAAGTGCCGGTTGGAATCGTCGCCCGGTAGTACCGGTGTGGGTAGCCCTCTACGGCATTCAGGCGGGACACTTCCGGGGAAGTTCCTGTCTCGTCCAGCCACGGACTAATGCTCATCACGGCCCGGGCGAAAACACTGTGACTTCCGGCCGGGCTGATAGTGTCGTGAACGAAGTCAATCTCGAACGGAGACAGGCCCCTTCTCCACATCTGCATGCCCCGCAAGATAATGTCGCAGAAGTTCGTGGCCCCGTCGTCCGAGCCTATCCACCCGGCGGGGTCTCCGGCTGCTATCAGCACCTGAGCCGCCGTGCCTGCGAGGTCCAGAACGCCGTCCAGGTACATCAATCCGGCAGGAGGCCCGGCGTCCAACCATGTGAGCCAGACGCCCGCAGCGAGGTCTCCAGCGCCGTTCTGGTTGACGGCGTTGTACATGTATCCGTAATTGCCCGCCGCGTTCTGCCGGTGGATATCCATGTTCGGGAAGCTGAGAACGTAATGGTTCACGCCCACCGCTGCCTTCGTGACGTAATCGAACGCGATGGTCCAGTTGGAAAGGCTGAATTGATGGTCCGATGGGATCTTCATGTTCGAGGAATTCGCGGCGGTGAAATTCGCCTCGTTCAGTCCGCCAACAATCGACACCACCGGTCTCTCGGCAACAACATCCTGGTACGGGTTTCCGAATCTCGGAACGTAAATCTGGTACACGTCGTCCGTGTCCCAATCGTTATCAGTTCCCCCTGCCAGCGCGGCGACAACTGCGTGGTCTGTATTTGCCGTAATCGTCCCGACAGAACCGTCAGTTACGTTCAGGATGAAACAGCCGATGAGAGAATTGACAAGCCAATAATGGTCTTCATCGTAGAGGGTCGCGGCATTGTCCAGGCCCGTATGCGATCCCGTCCTCAACACCCGAGCTGCCGGTGCCCTATTCGTCCACAGAGACCCGTCCATCGCCAGCCCGGTATGATGGCAATCCAAAACCAGGCCCTCAACAGACTGGTAATCCTCGCGGATATGGGCGGAAAACGTGGTCATGCGAAGTAAGCCTTTATTATCACCCGGAGTTCATAAGTCGAATTGTTGTGAGCAATTGCCAGTCCCGTGACGCTATCCATAATGACGAAAGAAACAGTAGCGGCGGCCTGTGTTCCTATTGTGACAAATCTTGTACCGTTGGAAATGCCGACTGCTGCATAATCTGTACTCGCATCAAATGGCCTGTCAAAAGTAAGCTCTATAAATCCAGCATTGGAAGCATCGACGCTGGCAATATTATTATTTGCGTTGATAGTTGGAACACCCGGAAGACCAGGTACGACGGAAATATCTGCCCACGTATCGAGAAGCTGGTGCTTGTTCCCATTTACATACGCAATGATTTCGTCGTCACCCGCTACGCCGTCATCCCCAACCCAGACATCCCCCGCTGCCGGAGCCGCCGGGTCTCCCGTAACTGGCTGCATATTGATGTGCGCCCCGGTTGTTCTCCGCAGGGCTATCGCATCGCCAGTTCCAGTCCCGGTAACAAAAGCCCCACGCCCATCCGTCGTCCCGCCGGTGAAAACTCCACCAGCCCCATCGTTATCTCCGCCGATGCCGTGAACGCCAGCAGCCGCCCCGTCTCCATCGCCCTTGACTCCTGTCCCGTCTGGTGCCCCGCCCGTCCCGTGAACACCGGTTCCACTTGCAACACCCCCGTAGCCGTCTACGCCTGTGCCGGTCCCTATGCCGGTAGCAAGCACTCCACGGCCATTTGTCGCGCCGCCTTGTGCCTGAATACCGTCACCGGTAAGTTTTCCGATTGATACGATGCCGTTTCCACCGGAATTTCCACCAGTGACCAAAAGGCCATCACCAGTGCCGGTGCCATCGAATCGTCCACCTTTTCCATTTGCTACACCCCCGACTCCCCATACGCCGATTCCGTCCGCTGCCCCGCCGGTACCGTGAGTTCCAGTTCCGGCTGTGCCTCCACCGGTTCCCTTCACTCCCTCGCGGGCATCGATACCTGTAAACACGCCACCCCGACCGCCGCCAACACCGCCTGTGCCCTCAATCCCAGGACCGGTTCCACCGCCAGTACCTTCTACGCCAGTACCGTTAGTTACCCCACCAGCGCCTCTGACTCCAGAACCAACACCTATCCCACCACCAGCTACGCCCTCTCCGCCAGGAGCCCCACCAATGCCGGTAACGCCAGTACCGTCGGTCGCTCCTCCAACAGAATAGACTCCCTGGCCCGACCCTTTACCGGTTGCAATTATGGCAGCAACATTGGCTCCGGCGGCACCTGTCGAATTGACCTCGAACTGGTTGTTGATGACGATGGCAGCCGTGGGATTGTAGGCCCCGCCTGCGAATCCGTCGATTGCCCGGCTTTGGTTGATGTCAATATGGTTGGCCTGAGCAGACGTAAAAACTTCCATCAGTGCCCAGGAAAGAGGATTCGCCCGCGAGAAAGTCATATCTTTATCTCCCTATTTGTAGTATCATTTCTATCATGAAACAAACTATAGAAGAATGTTTTTGGTCCAAGGTGGACAAGGGTGATGGTTCCGGTTGTTGGGTGTGGACCAAGTCTGGCATTGCTACTGGTTACGGCAATTTCTGGGACGGGAAAAAGCCCATACTTGCTCATAGAATGGCGTGGAGACTCACCCATGGCGACATTCCAGCTGGTTACTATGTTTGCCATAGTTGTGATTACCCGCCCTGCGTGAATCCGTCTCATCTTTTCCTTGGTACGCCCAAGGATAACAGTCGTGATATGTCGCAAAAGGGCCGAGCCAATAAGGTCAGGGGTGAAACACATCCCCTTACTACCCTCACGGAAAAACAAGTACTTGATGCGAAGGCGCGATTTGGAGCCGGGGAAGACCTTCAAAAGATTGCAGCATCTCTCGATGTTTCCCGCGATACTATTCATGCAATAATTGTTGGCAGAACGTGGAAGCATCTTCCTGCCCAACCAAGGCGTGGACCGCGCAAGGGTGAGACTCAGCCCATGTCCAAACTTACTGATGAGTTGGTTATCCGGTCGCATCGCAGGGTACTTGCCGGACAAACCATCGCCTCTATTGCCAGGGAAATAGGCTGTTCCAACGTCGCTCTCGGGAATGCTCTCAACGGCAAAACATGGAAGCATCTGAGACTCACACCGATCAATGTGAATACTGCCACCGGTGCCCGGCAGCACAATTCCAAACTGAACAACAGGATAGTTCGCGAAATACATCGCAGAATTCAGAATGGTGAGCGAGGAGTTTCGCTCGCCAAAGAATTCGGAGTTACCCCCGCTGTCATTTCTGGCATCATTACGCGCCACACTTGGCGTCATCTCGATTTGCCCGTGATTGTTGTTCGCGCTGCACGGGGTGTCGATAACAACACAACAAAGCTGAATGAGGACCAAGTACGTGAGATACGCAAATTGAAAGCGGATGGGGCCACCCTTAAACAAATAGCTGATATGTTCCCGGTAGGGCCGGAAACTATTAGGGCACTTGTTACTGGCAAAACTTGGCGTCACGTCGATTGATCCTTTTTCACCTTCGGTGGCATTGGCTTAAAAACCACCAATCCTTCAAGCTGGTCTTGGGCCAGCCACCCGCCCCAACCCCCTTGAACTTTCCCCTTTTCATCCGTGTATGCATCACTGCGATCCCGCTGAACAATCAGTCTGCGCTTTCGGTCGCATGGAACTAGGGTGTCTTGCCGAGAAACGAGTATGCCTTTTTCCTTCATGATTTTGATTACCCGGTTAAATCGTCGCACTGCAAGGTCAGGATGTGCCGTTTCCTTAATCATGGACAGGAGGGTGCCCGGATCGCCCACCGTGCCAACGGTACGACAAACAGTGTTGTAAATCGACATTGCGACCGTGCTGTCTGCATACGTTTCTTTTGTTTTTATCATGGGCCAAACGCTCCTATATCCAGCAATGATTGATCCAGCACGAACCCGGCCGCCGAAAAGACATTGTAAGTGATGTGCGACGGAAGCGCATAATACAGCGCCTCTTTCGCCTGCTCGAGCCGCCGATTGTTCTCGGCTGAGAACACCCCGGACGCCAACACGTATTGAATCAGGACAACGAAGTCCCATGAATAATTGTGATACAGCGTCGAAGTCCGGTCGCCTCCGAATGCAGGCCCGCTTGCAGACGGGTCCGTCGGGTCCCAGTCCTCGAACCCCCGGCCGCTCTCGGTTGTTTTCGACGTGTCTCGGTCTGTTGCAATCACTGTGAACAGCGGGTCGATGACCTGGAGCTGGTCTTCAATGGCAGGCCCGGTCCCGCTGATAGTCGTTGTCCACCGGTCGAGAATAGCCTGGCGCCGTTCTTCATCGTTCAACTCGGCGGTCCCGGTGGTCAATTTCAGGATGTCTTCAAATACAGGGATGAACGACGTGGCGCGGTCTGGGAAAATCTGGGCCATCGCCCGCGCGATGCACTCGGCAGCAACGACACCGCAAGCCCGGGCCCATCGCCAAGCGCCGTCTATCGAATCGTCATCCCCTGCGTTAGGCTCGCCAACGACAACCTTCAGCGCGTTGTAAACCTCCTCATATTCGGAAGGTCCACCGCCTATTGCCGTTGGGAGAGGGTTTCCGCCGCCGATGCCACCCACTTTAACCTCCTAAAATAACACGAGAACGAACTCAGACGGGTCTACCAGGGAGAACGTTACATCAACAAAAATCACTTCCCCGGCGAATGGCGACACCAGGTGCACGTACCCGAGTGCCGGGGGGTTAACGATTACATATTCATCTGCAATATCCCAATCGTTATCCGTGCCACCAGCGAGAACTCCAACGGCTGTATCAGCCGTATTGCTCGTGACTATTGTTTTGCTGCCGTCCGTCAAATTGAACAGCGCCTTGCCAACAAGTTCGTTGATGGTCCAAGCCTGGGACGTGTCTGTGAGGGATGCAACGTTGTCCAGGCCGTCGTGAGCGCCTCTGTATGGCGCCTGGTTGGACGTCTGGGCAAGGCCAACTATCAGTTCCAGGTCTACATCCTCGCCCCGCTGGTCGGGATACTGGCTCGCGAAAGCGAAGCTGTACCGCCCGGCCGCTTCGTAAACGAACACCAAGTCCGCAAGCCCAGCGTCCGGGTCGAATGCCAGCGCCTGGTTCACAACCGTAACCACCCCGCCGGCAACCGTACAGACGAACACCGCCATGGGCGCGGTCCTGTCCATGCCCGCAATGTTCCACCATCCGAGTTTGTACGTGGCCGCATCGATCTCTCGCGTCGGGTCGGTTACCGGTTTTATGTTCGTCAAGTCTGGCCCGAAGGCGCTGCGACTGGCTCGTCTTGGAAATCCGCTCATGTCAAACTCCTACAACGGGAACACCGAAACGTGTCCCAGGGTTACCATGTTTGGCCCGTCAATTACATCCCCCGGTAGATCCGGGCTGTTTCGACTCTGATACGGCAAGCTCGCGTCGGCTGCTACGCCGGCCAGAGCATCAATGACTCTCGACAGAACAACTTCGCCGGCCCTCGACGGGTACTGCTCGGTTGCTTTCGGAAACCGCAGGGCCCTTGCCGAGCGCGGGTCCGTGCTGTCAACAACCTCTCCGGGTCCGAGGCCGTCGAAGTACTCCTCACAGGCTTCGGCTATCGACAATTCCTGTGAAGTATAAGGCGAGATTCTGTCCCCCAAGGCAACCACATATCCAGACGGCGCAGAGTTGAGTTCAACCGTGGCAGTGAATCCGGCATGGGAAATCGTCTGGACATCGAGTTTGATGTACCGGCTTTGATCTTCGTTCCAGAGCATGATCTGGGGTGCATCGTCGCCGGTTAATGACGGTACTGTTCCTGGGAGTGGCCCATCTGTTTCACACTCGAATTCAGTGGCCGAGACTATGTTTGTAACAATGACTTCTTCATAGGCAACCCTATGGACTGGCCACGGGTCCACATCTCCCCATCCCGCCGTGGCGCCCACGGACATCGAAAGCCTCATGACGATATCGGATGATTGCGGGTTCGGACTCGTGACGACCAGGTACACCCGCTCTGGCTCAACAGCAGACCCCGGGGGTGTAAGATACTGCGTCACGTCCAGCATCGTGCCCTCTGCCGGGTTGGCCCTGATGTTAGGACCCTCCGGCGGGTCGGCATCCGGGTCGCGCTTCTGGGTAATGGAAACTAGGACAGACCCGGCGTTCATGGCGCAGGCAAATATCCAACCCTGTTCGACCGCAACGCTGGCCTCTCGAGCCCATGCAGAAATATGAGAGTTGTTTCCAGACGCAGGGCGGTGTCGGATGTTCTGTTCGATTCTGTCAGCGAGTTCTTCATCCGTCTCTTCATTGAAACCACCGGAGAACCTCGGGTCGGACGTAACGGTGCAAGTCGAGTTCGCGCTCCCCGGTTCATTTGTAGACCACGCCAACGAGGCGTCTTTCAGCGGGTTCGTATCCGCGCCAACGTCGATACCCTTCAAGGTCAACGAGACAATGCCGCTCGCAGGAGTGACGACCGTGTAGAGCACCTGGTACGATTTGCCGTTTGCGTCCGTGGCAATCGCCGCCGTTGCATCCGGTATTGTGGTAGACCCTGGCCAGATAGCCCCGACATTTGCAGCCGCAGACACCGTGCCGCTACCTCCGGTCGCTGGCAACCTGGGGTCGTCGCCGAGCCAGACCTTGCCCCACATCTCTTCGAGCATCTCGGTGTTTGCCCACTTCGGCCTGAATTGACCAGACAGGTACAAACCAGACGCCTGCTTCGCCTGCTCAACCAAGTCAATGGCATCGGCTTCGATGTAGAACCGAGACCCCGGCTGCGTGATTTGCGCGATCTTGTCCTCGGTGAACGTGCTGTCGGTATCCGGGTCGGTCATCGTGCGGAGTTGATTCCTGAACGCCATCAAGATGATGTCGCGGATTTCCCCTCGCTGGAACGTGATGAACTTTCTTTCGTCGGGTGTTGTCATACTGCCGTCCTCATCAGCAGACGAACGCTTAGCAGCGTCCCCGCTCGCAGGTTTTTCCATTTAACCAGGAATTCAACTTGTTGGTTGCCCGGGTCCACGTTCAAGAAGTCAATTGGCAGCAATGAAATATCCCCGTTCGTCACGAGGCGTTTCAGTGCCAGCTTGATTCCGGCTGTGATGTCCACCTGTATGGATTCAAGAATCTTTTTTATCTTGTGCAAATAGTGGCCTACGTCTATGACGGCCGCGCCCGAACCCCTCTTGGTTGTGATCGCGATTATGACCTGGGCATCAATCGGGTCCAGAGTGTACATCATCGACGCGAAGTCTCTGGTATCCGGGTCGATGTAATCTGCGAGAATGACAGGGGGCGCTGCCTGAACACCAACGGCCGGCAACGCACCCCCAAGGGCGGTAAGGGTAGAGGGCGGAATGATGACAGTGATGGAAGCCATGAACACAGACTATCTGAATCTGGATTTGAGAACAACATGCAGGTTGTTGTCTTGGACTAGTTATGCGTTATCGACAGGATACAGGGCATCGACATTCGAGCGCAGCCTCTCAATGTAATTCGACCATTTTTTTGTTGGCTTTTCACCGTGGGCGATCACTTCCATCGTCCGGCTCAGGTGCCAAATTCTCTCCCGTGAACCCGCAAGTCCGTTTATCTTTTTAACCCCACAACTAGCCGCGAACCACCCGCCCTTGAAGCATGCGCCCGTGGCATTGCCGGAAAATGCGCTCAAAATGCAACTAAGAAATGTCATCCTAACGGTCAAATCTGGATGGTCGTCTGCCCTGGCAAAATCCAAAAATTCTTTCTCCGCAACCTTCAACTCTTCGACCGTGGCATCGCCTTTCAAATATTGAGCTATCATGCCAAGTGCCTTGTTGGGGTTTTTTTCTGCCGGGAATGCCTCCTCCCATCTTGGTAGCACATGCATGGCAAAGTCATGGGCCAACGTTCGACACAATTTTTCCCCAATAACTGAAAAGTTTAAAACTATTTTGAGTTTGTCAAAAGCCTCGCAGTCCAGTTCTAGGATTTCAATTGGGGATAGCTTCTCTCGCCCGCCCCATAGCCCTTCTAACTGTTCCTTTAACGCTTCATCGCCCCGGGGTTCTAACAAAGCGGCTGCGTCGGAAAGTGTCAGGGATTTGTTCATTTTGCTTCCAATTCTACCCGTCATTTCTGGGTTGTTGAAACAATACCATCTGTCAGAGATATAGCAATTTGTAGCTGTGCGCTCCAAGACCGTGCTATTGCTGGGCCATACACTACCCACAAGATTACAAGCAACGCCAGGGCTAGAACAACAAGTCCCGCTGAGATACCGCTGAAAATTACTACCCATCGTTTTTTCGGTTCGCGGTGTTGGCGGGGTTGCAACGGCGGCAGAATAACATCCATTATTCACCTTCCTTCAGCGGTCTGAATTTGATCGCTATCACAAGGGGGTTTTTGAGCCATGATTTAGAACCAAAGCCATAAAGGGTGAACCATATCTGACTGTATGCGTCACGGGCGGTGCGGCATGGCTCTGCATCTGACTGGCCACGCCACCATGTGCTTGGGTCAGATCCGTCAGGAAGCTGACAGACGGTCACTCCCTCTAGCCTTGCACTCTCTTCTGTAATGTTTTGAACAGGCTCTATCCTCAACCCCACGCACATCACGCGCCCGACGGCTTTGAGTGTACGACCGGGTTTGATGACTATGGGTTTTCCGATGCGCCACTTCTCCGAACCTCCGAAATCGGCAATGGCTACGAGTTTGCCCTTTGCCACAATAAGTTCCATTCGATTGTCCCAAGTTCGCCGCGTCTCTCTCTTGCGTCCGTCCAGACACATCTCAGCGGAATCAGGTCGGTAGCTCATGATTAGCGGGTTCATTGGTCCAGATCCTCCGTATTTCCGCCACGTTTCCCGTTCTCTTTGCTTTGCCGTTGCTCCACTTAGCGGTGCAATACCATTCCAATGCCAAGATCTGCCGTGCCACGCCTTGCCTTTGCCTCTGCCATGCTCCGCGTGGCTTTGCCGGTGCAAATCTGAGCTTCACTCCACATCGCCCTCGCAGTGCGTCACATCGCTGCACTTCGCCCTTGCGTAGCCTTGCGACGCCTTCCTTACTCCGCCGTTGCATTGCCTGACATCACCTTGCCGTTGCAGTGCCATCCTCAGCGACACCCTGCCAATGCTTGACTGTGCTAAACATTGCCGTTGCCGTTCTATGCATGACAATTCGATGCCTTTGCTCCTCTTTGCCGTGCCACACCAAGCGTTGCCGCTGCTTTGCGGGACCGAGATGGGCATATCCCCAGCCGTACGGGGCCACGCTACGCCGTAGCGTGGCTGTGCCTTGCGTCGCCTTTGCCTTTGCGCTGCTGTGCCGTGCCACTCACTGCTTGGCTTCGCCATCGCTACTCTATTTCCTCCCAGGTGATACGGCCCTTTCCGCTATTACGCCATTGGCCGATGCCTTTCAAAGCACCGTAAACCTTTGTATCCGGCAATGCTTTCAACGCAAGACCCTCT
>SDBT01002476.1_pt1 | contig 32585 bp, 22 predicted proteins | sample 2277101 | NCBI WGS metagenome assembly SDBT01 (sample SAMN10404973, study PRJNA504765) | marine sediment metagenome | isolation source: marine sediment core GS10_PC15, 103 cmbsf | place: Arctic Ocean: Southern Knipovich Ridge | collected 2010 | reverse complement strand
TAGAACGCCAGTTCAGGTCTATTATGAAGGTTCATTATAATTGTCAAAGAAGCTCAGATTCAGATGGTTAATGATCCACCTTAGTTTTGCCAATTTTTGGTCTTGACTTTGGGGGTAACCATAGAAAGACTTGACTGAGACACTGCACTATTTTGTAAATACACATCCCCACAAGGATCATATAGGCGGTATTAAGAGAATCGCAAGTACAGTCAATATCGATGAAATCTGGCATTCAGGCCACAAACCTGGTGGAAAACACAAAGATACCTTCAAAGAGTTTGAGGAAGTGATGAATTCCTTAAAAGAAGAGCAGGTAAAAGAACTTCTTGGTACGAGAGATGATATTCAGATTGGTGATGTTACTTATAATATCCTGTCGCCGGCGAAACATGTTGCTGATGAAATTGAAGACGAAAAGCCAGAAGATAGGTATGCGCGGATTCACGAACAGTGTTCGGTTTTACGATTTAGATATGGCGAAAATGAAAAGCAGGTACTGATCACAGGCGATGCTGACCTGGATGCATGGAAAGAGCATATCTTGGGTGCTAGTGAATATCATAAGGATCGTCTTCCATCAACAGTTTTGAGCGCACCGCATCATGGTTCGCGATCATTCTTTAAGAAGAACGAGGATGATGAGCCATATATAGATCATCTTGAGGCGATTGACGCATCCTATCTCATCATCAGCGCTCCCAAGCAAGAGGAGAGTGAACATGATCATCCTCATGATGATGCACTTGAGATCTACGGGGAATCCTTCGATGAGGATTCCATTCTGCATCTTGGCAAAAATAGAGAGTGTGTCATTGTGGATATCAGAGATGATGGAAGTATTGAGGTGAATCTGGACAAGGAACTCATTGAAGCGTATGGGGCCGGAGTAGGCGAAAGCGATGATGGCGGCGGCATAAGAAATGCAGGTTCTGTAACTGTGCTTACTAAGCTTGATGACAAACCAATGGGAGATATATGAACTGGTATATTAGAGAACCTTTTTGGCTGCACTCAGAATTAAGTGAGCTAAAAACAAACAGCAATTATGTCGAGATTTCCACAAATCTGGACCGTTGTCTTGTCTCAAGCGGCTATATCATCACTCGCTTAGAGAAAGTTGAGCGACATCCCATCCTTTTTGTTTATCCGGATGCCACTCCTTATGAACCGCCTTCCGTTTTTCTTCTACAAGAGATTCCCAAAAAAGAGGAGATCCAACGATTATCCAAGATGCAGCCGTGGCAGATTGCTGCTAACATAAGAAAATATGCAAAGTTCTATAGCCTTCGACATCAATATCCCAGCGGATCATTATGTATTCTCGACGCAGACGACTTACACAGTGAACGTCCTGAGATCGTAGAAATCCGTGCAGTAATTTCAAGAGTTCGAGACTGGTTGGCAGGTGTCCAGACGGGCAGATTACCAAAGGATAGCCGTGAGGTAGAACTCTTCTCTCACTTCCCAAAGACGACTTCAGAAGTTGAGTTCTTGCTTCCTGATGAGTTCTTTGATTCGGATATGACCAAGGGTAGCTTTTATTTGGCAACATCACGTTATCTCCCCTCTGATCCCAAATTGCCGCCTGTTTTCTACTTCGGGCTAGGAATTTTGGGAACTACGCAAAGCGGTATTATGCGTTCTTCTCTTTACAAACCACAAGGAAATGTGATCTTTGCTCAGTCCATATTGGATCCCGTTGAGATTGTGGGACAACCAGAGGTTCTCAAGATAGCCATAGATAAGGGAGAATTGATTGAGGGACAATGGTGGGACATTGCTCAAGAGCCTCAGCCGTTTTCTACCATTGCAGAACTAGCCGATCTCATAGGTGATGGAGATGGTGATATAGGTTTCTCTGAACTCGCGACAGCCTGTAGCAAAGCGATTGCTGAGAACCACAAGTATACTTATATTGGGCTTAGATTTCCTGGCCGCCGCCAAGAAAAAGATTGGCAGATGTTTCGGCTTGTCCGTGCCAAAAGTAACGCTGCTTTACTGTTTAAACCAACAGAGGAAGAGATAAAAAGCAGACTTACAGGACGGGAGGTTGAGGCAATCCGTTCGGAGTATGTTACAGAATCTTACTTTCACTTAAGGAATAGCGGACGATGCGAGCGTCAGAAATTGGCTCAGCAGAAAGTGACTTGTATAGGCTTGGGAGCACTGGGTTCTACTATCGCTGATCTAATTGCGAAGGGCGGAGTTGGCCATATGTGCTTAGTAGATAAGGGTTCTATTCAAGCACATAACGTAATTAGACACACTATGGGACTGAACCATCTTGGCATGAAAAAAGCCCTTGCTGTAGCTTCTGGGATTTCTGTTCATAATCCATTTGTTTCAGTTATTCCTATACCGGCCAGCATAACATTATCGGGAATAAGTAACTACTTCCCAGCAGATACAATTGGCATTTCTACTCTCGCGGACGATAATATCGAGGCTTTCCTTAATGACCAGGCAGTGAGGGAAAACAGAGTGGTCTTCTATGCGCGTTCACTTCGTGGCGGGAAGGCAGCGAGGATATTTAGGGTTCAGCCTGGGATTGACGCTTGTAAGGAGTGCCTTGCTTTATACCATAAAGAGAAATTACCACCCTTCGTCTCTATAGAGGAAGACAAATCTCTGCCGGTTCTTACGAACGAATGCAATAATCCTGTTCGTCCTGGAAGTGGCGCAGATATGGGAATTATTGGCTCGATCGCTGCCCGATTGGTCTTAGATTACTTACAAGGGATATACACCGATATGAACCACTGGGTTTGGGCAACAGAGCCGCTTGACGGTATTGATTACAGTATAAATACTCCCTACGCTTTGCATTCCTATTCACTCAAACCACATCCCAAATGCAGACTATGTCAGAGGCTAAGTCCCAAAGATGTTCTAATCGCTAGAGATGCATATGAGTTTATGAAGAATGAAGGATCTAGATCCGGTGATATAGAAACGGGCGGCATTCTTATGGGCTTTCGTTCCGGGACGGGAAACCTTATCATTACCAAGGTATCAGGTCCCGGACCAAGCTCCATAAGGCGGAGCGACTGGTTTGAGAGAGACCGTGATTTCTGTCAACAGGTGTTGGATAAGACTGTCGCTGAGCTAGGGGAACGTGGGCAATATGTTGGGGAATGGCATTATCACCCAAGGGACACCAATCAACCAAGCGGCAGAGATCTACAGAGCCTTACAGAAATAGCTTTACAGGCAAATTATGCTACTGACGAGCCAGTATTAGTTATACTTTCGCCAGATTTGGAGTTTGCATTCACGATTCATCCTGCAAGCAAGTCTTATGTATCTACTGACTTCAAAATTACATCTTCTGAAGAAACACGAGTGATCAAACCTACCAATACTCCTATGCCTGAATGAACCTTTTCTAAGATCAGGATGCACAAATCTCTCCAATATGTCGCCGAATAGTGCATAAGTGTATAGTTTTTTCGACACCTATGTGTCGGGATGATTTTCTCATATCGTGCGTTTTCGCATTGATCTGCCTGACACTCAAAATATAACGATCATACCAGCGATCATATAATCGTTAGCATGGTCGCTCTATCTGGAGGGTGAAAACACTGTAAACATAGTTATAGCGGGGTCTTACAGAGATTTGCCAGCTTGTGAATAATATCACAAAGTCGGCTGCTTTTTTGTGATAATTATGCGCAGACCTTCGGATAATCCTGTAAAGCTAATAACGGCAGGGCTTTATGGGATTTCAGGGTATTTTTGATTGGTCTTCATAACCTGTATTATGAGGCGTTCAAATCTGCGGTGTGTCAGGATTTTAACGCGTCACTATCATTTTGCGAGTGGTAATAAGATCGCCTGCCTTTATGCTGTAGAAATACACGCCACTTGCCACATGCTCTCCTGACTCATTCCTGCCATCCCAGTAGGCGGCCCTGGCTTTGGAGATGTATATACCGGTTGGCTTGTGACCCAAGTCAAGCATGCGAGTTAATTGACCGCGCAGATCATATACCCTGATGACCACGTGAGCATCAACTGATAAGGCATAGGGGATCCACGTCTCTGGATTGAATGGGTTTGGGTAGTTCTGCCATAGAGAGGAAGTAAGAGTGTCCTTCTTCGCCGGGCAGACCTGCGACAACACAACCGGCTCAGAAACTGCTGCAGGAGTCGCTGGAGCAGCGTAGATCCCCAAATGGTTAGGTCTTACACGTTCTGTAGCCTCTGAAGGGTAATTGATTATCTCTGGTCCATTCGGCGTGCCAAAAACCATTGTGCTCGAACCACCTCCATCGAAATTCAGCCCGGTATACGCACCGAATTCGATGAGGTATCCGGCCATCTCCGGCAAAGTCACCCCCGCACTAAACCCCTGCTTACGGCCATCGATGACGATGAAGATAAGCTTGCTTCCGTCCTGTGACAAACCGACGCTTGTGCGAGGGGTCAACTGCAGTGCTCCACCCAAAGGATCCCATGTATTAGGATCAACGGGTTGTCCGTTCTCAACAAGCATCTTGTTTCCACCCATTGAATTGTAGACCTCAGGGGGGGAAGGGATTTTCCGGCTCATACAAACCGATATAAGCCTCATTGGATTGGGTAAGTGTCAAAGCGGGCCTGTTATTATGGGGTGAATATTGGTCTCTGGGTATCATTGGGAGTCCGCTACTGGGTATTTCCTGTCGGTAAGACACTCCCAGACCATATACACCGGTGGCTTCTCCCTCACGCCTGTCGAAATTACAATCTGGATCGCTGAAATCACCATTTATCCCCACTTGCAGGTCGAATTCCGCGACAGCAGTTGATGTTCTGCTGGCGATCGCCTCGCCACAGGATCCACGGCCTGGGTCTGGGTTTCCTGGCGTGACAAAGAAGCTGATTCCTGGGTCATTGAGTGTGACTTCGAGGACGTTAATATTCAAGGGGCGCGGAATGCTGGTTGTGCGGTGCGTTCGTTTGATGCCCTGGAAAGGGTAGCTCACCTCGTCCACAGCATCATCAATAGTGACTTCACTCCGCGCTCTATCCTCGAATGGCACTATGGCACCGTCATTTACCTCCTTACTAGCTGGTCCCCCAGCCCAAGTGTTAGGAACCATCTCTATTCCGCCGGCTATGAACGCACAAGCAGCTAGAGCCATCCCGGTTATGACAAAGTATGCTCCTCTCATTGATAGTATCCTCCACCGCGGTTTGAGCCTTGGTACGACTGGCATAAGCAATTCAACTGCCCGCTGGAAAAACTGGCTGATCTGTCATTGCGAGAGGTATACGACCTGACCGGCGCGTCCATGCGCAGTGCATTACTATAGCGGACAGCCCGATCCCATCCAAAGGTGTTATACTGACAAAGTATGGTAATTCAACAGAATCCATCAGGAATGCCTTCACTTTGAGTGTTCACTATCATCTTCATTATCCTTCCTCCCGCTGTCTGGATCAGCCATCTTTTTTGATGCTCGCCCATTTGGTTGTCATCATCGCGCGTTGGCGGATCTTCGACCAGGGAGAGATGAAGGTGAAGTCAGAAACCTCTTGCACTGTCTTTACGGATATACCCCATTCATGTTGGTTTTCTGTAGCTTTCACAAGCAGAAGATTCCAACGCCCGGCTTTGACATGGATCTGTCCACTATCCGCATCCTGAGTCCAGTTCATCTTATTCTTCGCCCTCTGGGCTATCTCTATACCATTGACCCAGGCGGCAAAACCAGAATCACTGCCGAAGAGGAATTCAGCTCTGCCGCTCTGGGCGAATTTGATGTAGATGGCAAGGTACGCGGTGGAGTAGTCAAAATCACCCAATGGCTCAAGCTCATTGCCACCGATCTCCAGAATCTGGTATCGTCTCCATGTGTATCTCCTTCCGAATAGCTCAAGTCCATCCCCCTCAGACGGACGAATCTCCGTTTCCCCACCGCTGTCGATTAGCCAATCTACGTTCGTCGAAATGGCCGCTGGCCCGGTGTCGGTTATGGGGCCGAGAAGCATCCACTCCATGATGTAGCTATTCGCTTTTATCACTTCGGCAGATGCTGCTGCGGAGAAGAACACTAATATCAACAGAATCATGATTGAGTTTTTCATCTATAAAAGCACCTTCTTCAGTCAATAAACAGGCTTATGCTAATCAGGTGGCTGGATGCCAGCGAAGGTTGATTTGTGTATGCGTAATCTACGTGCAGCCTTCTGAGGTTGAGGCCTATCCCCGCGCTCCAGGAGAGGTTAGTCTCATTTCGCATCCCAGCGCGCAAGCCGATTCTCAGTATTACAGGATCGCTGGGCAATATTTCGCAGCCTGCGGAGATTTCGCGATAGTTAGACGATGAGAGATTGTCCAGACCAAGTCCGACAGACAGACTTCCAGTCCTAAATGCCGCTGCGGCTTTGATACTTCGCGACAACCTCTGCGAGTCTCCGTCATCGCCCACCGCCAAATAGCTTGCTATCTGTTGTAGCATCGCGCCGAAATAGAATCGCCTGGCGGGGTTCGCCAGCAATCCGAGATCCAGGCTGAGACCTGAATAATCTATGATTTGCCCTGAGTGCAGATATCGGACGCTCGCGCCAAGGTGAAGTCCGCTGAACAGCGAATTACCGTAGGAAAGCGTAAGAACCTCTTCAGATTGAACCGAATGCTCAATTATACTGCCATTTGCGTCAGTGATGGGAATATCACTTGCTCTCAGATAGGTTACCCCTACCCCAAAAGCGCCGACGTCTGTTGGCTTCGCAAAACCAAGTGAACTCATGGACAATCCATCCACGTCATACAGACTGGCGTGCGTGCTGGTAAAGGCAGCTCTCTTCAACTGCGACATCCCTGCTGGATTCCACCAGATGGCATTGGCGTCATCCGCGATGGCTACGTAAGCTCCATTCAGCCCAATAGGTCTAGCGCCGGACACGGTTAAAGCGAAGGCGCCAGGCACTTCTTCTGAAGCTTGCGCGCCGAACACCAACGCCGAAACTGAGGCTGACAGAACTGCGAATATTATGAGCCTGCATTTGCTATGGTCTAACCAGCAGTATTTTGGAAATCTTGGAAACATTGTCTTCGTCCAGAACAGAATTGGCGGCAATGTTGTAGATATACATACCAGAAGAGACAGGATTTTCCTGTTCATCTCTTCCATCCCATGTATCTTCCTGCATTCCAGAGTTTCTGGTGGCATTCTCTGTGATAGTGCGGATGAACACTCCTGCCATGTTAAAGATCTTGATGGTGACGAACGAATCGTAGGATAGTGTATACCTGAATGTCGTTCCCTGGCTTGATGCAAAAGGGTTTGGATAGTTTATTACGTTGGATATTCTGGATATTCCTGTTCCATCATCTTCGCCTGGCGCTCTTTGGACTAATCTGAAGAGGCCACCGGAAGTGCCGGCATAGATGATATTGGGCCTTACTGGATCAATTGAGAGTATGCTTATCATGACATTTGGGAATCCATTCTCAAGTGGGAACCAGCTTTCGCCATTGTCTAAGCTCTTGTATATCCTGCATTCTCCAGTAATCGGATTTCTCGCGCCAAGGTATAGGGTTTCTTTTCTATGCTCCTCGATGGCTAGAGCCAGTGGGGTGGAGTCCTGTGGAACTGTAATCCTGCTAAAGCTGCGTCCGAAGTTGGCGCTCTTAAACAAGGAGTCGCCAGCATTTACGTAGATCGTGCCAGCCAGTCTCGGTCCTATTGCCAGAAGGGAGATTTCGCTTCCAGCTACAGGATTTTCAATCCGACTCCAGCTTTCTCCAGCATCTTCACTGCTGTGCAGTATTCCATGATAGGTTTGGGCGTAGAGAACCCAAGGGTTTGATGGCGCTATCTCTATGGATAAAACTCTTCTGTCTATCAAGCCTTTATTTATCTCCCGCCAATCTCCTCCATGATTATTACTTTTATATACTCCATCTCCCCACGTAGCGGCGTAGATTGTGGAGGGTACTGACGGATGTATAACCAGATCGAAAGTGATAACATCGTCTGGCCCGGTGGCTATTCGCTCCCAACCGTTTCCCATTTTGGCGCTTCTATAGAGCCCGTCATCAATGCTGGCGTATATGTCATCAAATTGTCCAACTACCATGTTTTCTACCAGAAGCCCTTCCAGTCCCAGAGAGCGCCAGCTATCGCCACCGTCGATACTTTTGTATAATCCACCATACTTGCCGCTGACATAGAGATCGCCTGCGCGAGTGCGGGCGAAGGATAGAACATCGAAATTCCTTAATCCAATGTTGATGGCTTCCCACGTTTCCCCGCTATCGGTGCTTTCGTATATCCCGCGTTCCTGTGTTCCTGCATATATGCTATCCGGCGATGCGAACGTCAGACACTCCACTATGCCCAACTCCCCACTTAGCAATTGCCAACTGCTGCCACCATCATCACTCCTGTAAAGCCCGTTGCCGGGAGAATAGGCATAGACGGTATCATGCTGCGCTATGGCTACAATGGTGATATTGGGTGGCAATTCGCTACTAATCATCGAAAAAGTTTTGCAGTTGTCACTGCTTCTGAAAACTCCCGCAGATGTACCCACATAAATATCGTGTGAGTCTGCCGCCACACACCAGATCCCGGTGGAGACCAATCCCATGCCACCCTTTTTCCATTCTATCCGTGTATTCTGCTCTATAAAGGTGTTTTCCCGCGCTACGTAAATGGTATCGCTATCCTGAGGATGAGCAGCGATTGAGCAAAAACGCCCTGGTCCCAGACTTTCATCAATAGGAACCCAGTTCTCACCGTAATCAACGCTTCTGAATATCCTGGACTGTTGTATCCCCGCTGCCGCATAGATAACGTTTGGTTCTGTAAGAGCTATCGCCAGGCAGGTTACGTCTGTTATCGCTTCGCTGCTTGGTTCCCAGGTTTCGCCTGCGTCAATGCTTCTGTATATGCCGTCTGACGTGCCAACGTAGATGGCATCGCCGCCAATCGCCAGCGGGGAATGGACGCCGGGAAAACTTCTCAGTCCATTGGAACTTCGCTGCCAGCTTCCCCCACCGTTAGTGCTTTTATAGACTCCGTTCCCTGTAGTTGCGTAGATTACCCGTATATCTGCTTTCGCCAAGACAATTGCTGAGACCGCGCCGCCCTCAGGTCCGAGTGATTCCCAAATGTCGAAGGCATGTATGCTTACAGCGGGACAAACAGAATAAATAATAAGTAAATATATCAACAGAAATGATTTCTGTGTAATCATGCTCAATACCCTATTTTATAACAACCAGTTTCCCGTTCCTATACATACTCTCCCCCGACTCAACTATAACCTTAACCACATAAAAGTATATTCCGCTGGCAATAGGGGAGATGTTCCATTCCACTTCGTTGTGGATGCCTCCTCTGGCGTCGTGTTTGATTTCATCCACCAATTGCCCGATGATGCTGTATATACTGATGCGCACCTCCGCATCCTCCGCAACGTAATAACTGAATATGGTGCTATCCGGATGTTCTCCGCTGGGAGCGGGATTTGGGTAATTGCAGACATCCTTGAGCACCTGCCCTGATGATACCAGACATGCACGAACGATGTTTGACACCACGGGAGCCTTTGCCCCATTTTCCGCTATGATTCTGTACCAGTAAACTACGCCCACAGTTGCGGTGTCATCCACGTATGTCGATCTGCTTCTCCCCACTTTTGCCAGTGTAGAAAAAGGACCTGTCGGAAAATCTGCCCTTAGAATTCTATAGAAACTGACATCTGTCTGGTCGAATTCCTTTCGCCATGATAGCATAATGCTGCCGTTTCGCTGCATGAAGTCCAGATATATCCCCGGCATCCGCAGAGCAATTTCTGCATTGTGGGAGTTCGTGTTCCTCGTATCATGTAGAGCAGCACCCCATTCTATATGCTTTGGACTGTATATACCCGCGTCGTCCATAAGGTGTATTTCGCGGTTGGTAGTTACACTTATCTCCAGATAACCGTCTCCATCTACGTCAGCTAAGGCAGGGGCAGACATTTTGGAATTGTCAAGCTTAATAGGGAAACCATCTACTGGTGAACCATCATGATGATATGCGCGTATCCCATTATTCGAGAAGATAATCTCGCTCTTACCATCACCGTCTATGTCAACCAGGAGCGGGTAGGAATTTCTCCCCCTCACGTAGATCGGGAAGCCGTTTACATGAGTGCCGTCATTATGCCAGGCATATACATGATCAAGGGTTGTGGTGGCGATCTCAAGTGATCCATCGCCATCAATATCTCCCAGAACTGGCGACGACATAATCTCACTTTTCGTCCGCGTTGGGAAACCTGCTATCAGTATACCTTTGTGGTTCAGGACATAGACGTTCTTCTCTTCCGATACCACAACTATCTCTGCATGACCGTCGTTGTTTATATCGCCCAGAGACGGCGGGAACAAACTGGTGTATGGTACCTCTATCATTGAACTCCCCACACGGCCATCGTGCTCCAGAATGACATATTCTCCCAGGCTGCCGTCGAGTTGTAGAAGACTAACGACGATCTCAGGCTGTCCATCGCCGTCGACATCACCAACAGCGACGGTGGGCGGAACGAAGGCAGTCTCACTGCCAGAGTGGATGAAGACAGGGAAACCATCAAGCTGAGTCCCATCACCTCTAATAACATCAATTTCGCCGTTGGTCAGAGCGACTATGATCTCCAGCCTTCCGTCGCCATCGATGTCATACAGCACGGGCGACGAAGCGGCGAACGCTCTCAATTGGACGGGAAAGCCTTCCGCTACCCGCCCATCATGGTGCAAAAGATAGACCTTTTTGGTGCGGAACGTGCACGCGATCTCAGCAAACCCATCGGAATCAACATCTCCCACAGCAGGGAATAGCTCGACCTTTTCCTTCCTATATCGGTTGGCTGCCAGGATTGACACGGGAAAACCTTCCATCAGAGCACCGTCATGGTGCCAAGCACAGATGTAGAAGTATGAACTGCCCGATAATTCTCCCTGCACTACCGATTCCATGTCGCCATCACCGTCCAGATCAGATAGGATAGGGGCGGATGCCCAGGATGTCCTTGAAGAGATGGCGGAATCTAACGCTACAGGAAAGTTCTCCGCCTCGATGGAGATCCAGAGAGTCTTGACCGCATGGTTGTCATAAGAATGTTCTTCGCCATCCACTGGATGAACTTCCACAAGTATCTTATTCCCTGCTTTACCGCGCGGCGTTTGCCACAGGATGGACACTTCGCTCTCTCCCTGCGGGGGGATGTAATCTATTTCTCGCATACCGATAAGCTGCCGAGTATCTCCATCTCTGAAAAACTCTACAACCACATTCTCAGCGCCGACCTCACCGATGTTATGTACCACTGCTTTTATTTCCACCAGAGAGTGAGGTAAAAACTCCTCAGCCACAAAGGTGATGTCGGCGGGGGAGATAGCCAGATCGGGCTTCTTGTAGTAGTCTCTTCTGGGAGCATACAGCGACAACGCCGGATCTCCTAGAAGATTATATGACTCTATATCGTGCTTTGAGAGCGTGTTAAGGAGTTTGACATTTATGACTATTTCACCTAACACAAATAAGTGGTTCTGCACCATCGCGCGGGATAGGCTGAATGCGATATCACTGGCCGACACAAGCCTTGATGCGCCAAAGAAAGCTACGCACCCACCGCCTGGGGCTTTCAACATCACCTCACCAAAGCAATCCGCCTCATCATCAAAAGCTGCCGTACTGCAAGCCATATTGAAGATGACCGGAAGCATATCTCTGTTATTCAGTTTTGGAATCTGATTGCTTCTAAACATCTCCCAGCCATTTCTGAAGCCATGTCCAGTGTAATCGACGATGATATGTCCTCTATTGATCTCGCGAATAACATCTCTGTAGTTGACTCCGGCAGATATGGATAGTTCCGTCACACTATAGCCAGCGGGAAGAAGAATCTCATCTCTGGTATATTCCAGATTATACAACACGTTATTTGTAGTGCCCGCTATAAGTAGTGCTCTTTCTATCCACTCTCCTCTGCGGGGATTTCTCTCATACTGGATTATTTTGTCCACCACGGTATTCAGCTCATCGGTATCTTTGACGGGTAGCCTTCCCAACATGACATCGGGAATGCTATCCTCCCCGCTGACGCAGGCATACCAGTTGTCAGTAGCAGTGTCTATTTTCTCTCCCTGGAACACTCTGTTGTTATTGGAGATATGAACCGGGATATGCTCTACATCGCCGATCAACAACACATAGGCAACGTGCCTGTCGGAGCTTTTGGGCGCTATCCATAGGTCGTATACGTGTCCTATAAAGTCACGGATCCCGACTTCGCCAGCGCCGAATTGCTGCTGGATATCGGATGTCTTAACCACAGCCACATCAAATCCGTTATATTCTGCACGCCAGGAAGCTAGCTCTCTTATCTTCTTATGCTCATAAAAGATATCTGGCGCGATTATCAGATAATCTGCTGAACTGTTTTTTGATAGGTTGGCTGGATAGTATACATCACCTTCCTCACGGATATTTTCCATCGCTGGCGCTCTTAGGGGTGGCGGAGGGTAATTCAGAAGCATCTTGCCATACACATCTGGGAGAACTCCGCTACCTGGTAACGCACTTCCCAATTGAATACGTAACTGCATCCGCCAGTGGCACGTCACCTGTCTTTTGGCAGGATTATACTGGAATGGGCATATCTCAAGACAAACTAAACGCGTATCCCGCAGATGGGAAGGAGCAAACGCACGCGCTATCAGCGGCGGATATAGGGCGTCGGAGGAATAGAAGCTGTCATCCATAGCAAATTCTTCACATATCCTGCCATTTCTCTCCACTGGTTTGCCGACTGAATAGACAAGCACATCCTCCAATACGTAAGAGGAAGAGGCGGTGACCTCTGGCTGAATTATTTCAACGTTTTCCGGAATTGCGATGAATGCCCTGAAGACCGGTAGGCTGGCTCTCCCTACTTCCGACGTGGATGTAACCACCATGCGCGACGCAACTGTGCGATCGAGTGGCGGGATGTCCATAGATACGAATTCCTCACGGTTTTCTGATCTATCATGAAGACGTACACCTGGTATTTCTATCTCTATGGTGAAGCTATCCCCATGTGAGCGTGATAGACTGATGGTGGGAGATGAATCTTCCGCGTAGGTGTCAGAGAAATGCAACCATGTCGAACTTCCCTGCCCTGTCACCGCGTCAGCATATGTGGCAAGAAGCAAAGCGGCAAAAACCAGCATCTTTCTATACACTGTTCTCTCCCCTACAGGTTCTATACTCTATCCGGAAAAACGGCCGGGGGCGTCTAAGCTAATCTTATCGGCGACAGAATCCCATGACAGGCTTTAATTCTTTCGGATTGCTCCCCAGGTGGTAACAGCGCGCCCTCTATGGGACACCGATATGCTGCTCCCAATGGTTGAGAAAGTGATGGTATGAGGCGCCAGCAGATTATCCGCCAGATCCACATATTTCTTATCCACCACATTCAACTTGATATAATATTTGGATTTGGGTATAAGCGGTTTTTTAAGATGGATAGTGGTAAATGTCATGCCATTTTCTCCGCCCTTGTTCCACTTAACGCTACGTTTGGGGAAATTATCCGAATATTTCAGGGACTGATTGCCTTTCTCACGCATTTTCTCGCTGAATACGATTCTTATATCTGTAACGTCAATGGATACTTCCTCTGACGGGTCAAAGAGCAATTCCTCCTGAAGCCCATCCTCATCGGCTCTGAAAAGCACGATCTTCGCTATCGTGGGTGGAGTTATGTCTACTTCTCCTCTTTTTTCGGTCGTAAAGGTGAAGAAGAACTCCCCCAATAGATTGCCATCTGTGTCCGAGAAAAAGCCTGGCTCACTGGTCAGATCGATGTGCTTCGGTGCAAAAATCGGGTTCAGGATAACGAAATAGATGGTACCCGGCTGGAGCGACTGCTCAATATCGAGGGTCAGCATCTTCATATCACCATCCCACGCAACAGCTCCCAGCGGCAGATTATCGAGATACTCTATCGCCCAGCCTTTATTCATTTCCTTACTGAAGGAGAACTTTATCTCCTCTATATCAACAGGCACATTTTCAGACGAACTGGGAATGGTCTTCACTACAGCAGGCGGAGTAGCATCCTGCGGGTCCGCTCGCAGACTTTCTACAATGCGTGCATCGTTGTGGAAAATGGCTTCAGTGCCGCTGCTTGGTATGTCCTCTGCAGCACCACCGTCGAAATTCCAGTAGCCCACCAATCCCTCCTCCTCACCAGTCAACGCGGCGTTCATAGTGGCTTGTATCTCCCCCTGAGTACGAGCGATTCTCCACAAACGGACCTCGTCGATGAATCCTGAATGGAACGCCTGGTTGTTGGGTGATGTTCCCACCAGAAGCGGGTAACTCTCCGCGATGACTTCATCGCTTTTCTCAAGGGGCAGTGAAGCGCGTTTGACACCGTTGACATACAAAGTCATGATTTGCCTATCGAATGTCCCTGCTACGTGATGCCATCTCCCATCGGCAAACCCTCCGTTACGATGGATCCACTTGACGCCGCTCTCCTTGAGAGTCAGATAAAAGCCGATATTTGAGGAATCATTCGTGATGTAAAGCCCATAGAGGCAGGAGGAGTTGATTATGTCGCCGCTCTTCATGACAAGGAAGACATCGTTCTCCGGAACGTCATTGGTGAACCACAACTCAATGGTAAACTCTCCAGATACGTCCAGATTTGGACTGGATGGTACTTCCACATAACTCAAATTCCCATCCAGAGACAGGGTCCTGTTCTGCGCAAGTGCTGGTAGCGTCATTGCACCTATAGTTAAGACAGAGAGCAGAATGATCGTGAGCTTCATTTGTCTCCCCATTCCTGTCCGGAGTATAAAGGCCCGTGTCCTGGAGATGTGGTATAGAGTCAATAGATTAGACAGTAGTTTTTCTCTAAAGGTTTCACAAAAATGTAGCCTCTTCGTTGGGGTTGTATAGCCCACACTACAATAATACGCCTGAGAATGCCGAAAAGTTCAAAAAGATGGGTTCTGTCTATCAATGCAGGAAGGTACAACTTGCATGTCAGAACTTATTCATAAGTATATCACAGGATCTGGACGAAGTTGTGACGGAAATGTTACACAAGTTGAGAAGTTCGGGTACCGGGATAATATGCCTATCAGAGGATAAAGAGTCAATAAAACCTGCGTTTCGTTACTTTCGCAAACAGCCACCCAGCCCTGGGAAGTAGACCGTTACACATACATATGACCTGCCATTGGCCACACTGTCAGGTAGCTCCTCACCTAACATCCCGTCTGAGGAAGGATATATATGCCGCCATGAAGAAAACAAAGTTAAACATGAACAGAATCGCTATGTTCCAAAGCGAACTCCTCATGGCATCTTCCGCAGGTATGGGATCGTCGTGGAATCTGGGAACATCCGCGCCGGTGAATTCTACTTCAGAGACAGCCTGGAAAGCTTGCCTCTGTTCATCGCCACTCTCATATTGTTTGTGAAAGTCCAAAGGATGATGACTGATGAGGAAATCCCGCAGTGAGGCTCTATATAGCCATATCTGCTTCACGAAGCTCTCATAGTGATCTATCCCTGAACCTGCTGTGGACTCAACTGCGCGCCGATATACAACACATGGCGAGATCCGGGTTACATTGTATCCTGACCGCACATCCGCCACCATTTCATCCCAGTAATCTCTGTAGACTGCCATAGTTGCGTCGTTACGGTAGAGGTGTTTACCCAGGCTAGCCCGTGCAAACCAATAACCGGCCAGATGGTCGGCAGATTCCGGGTGACGTGCGCCATATTCCTGATCCGCCTTATTCCGTGCACTCCCAACAGCCCGGCCAAGAACTCTATCGTTGGGAAGCTCTGAAAGACGAGTGGCAATCACGCCGGTTACACTGGGAATGACCACAACTATCACCGTCCACGCCAGGAGGAGGAGCACCAGGCTGGCAGCAGACGACCTCAGCGAACTGGATATGAAGAGACCCAGTAGAACGAAGATGGACAGGTACAACAAGGACAACAGAACCGTTACGAGGATCCTGACCCAATCCGCGCCGGCCAGGTTCACCTTGCCGGATGTGGTTATGATGATCACACTGACCAGCATCCCAACCAGAAGCGGGATGATCAGCATAATCATGGTACCGAGATATTTGCCCAGGATAACTGTGCTCCGGGGCACCGGGTTTGACATACTCAACCTGAGTGTACCGCTCTCCCGTTCACCGGATATGCTGTCATACACCAGCACGATAGCGGCGAAGCTCATTATCACCGATATGACGAACGCCCAATCCAGGTCCTCTGACCACCGCAGGAAGCAATTCTCCCGCAATCTCCTGGTGGGATTCCGTATGGTGAAGGCATTCACCTCAAAGGCGTTGGGCAGATTTTTTTCATGGCCCGCGGCAAGAAAAGCCAACTGAGTTGGTGCTCTGTATACCCATTGATGGTTACGGCTGAATACACTGGCCAAAGCGCTCCCACCTTCATCCGCGCGCTGGGAGACTTTCTGAGAATTGTCTTTGACATTCCGATCGTAATCCGCCAACTGCTGTTGATAGTCCTCGAGAAACAGAAATGCCGCTGAGACCATCACGGCAGTAACCAGGAGCAGTGTAAACGGCAGCCTCAAGCTGAGGAACCCATTGAATATCTCTCTCCTTATAATGACCAAGAGCATCTTACTTCACCTCCTGTCTTACGAATGATGCGTATGCAGCCAGGAAGAATATCATGTTCAGCAGGATAAGTATGGTCACATCAGGAAGTATCCGACCGATGCTCTCTGTCAACGGTTCCGGTTGGTGGCGGAAGACAGGTATATCCTCTAACATCCGCGCTTTGGGCCAGTATGACGATTGGAGTCTTTTGATGGCTTCGTTTCCCCCTCTGGACTCTATCTCCATAAGCTGGTCATGAGTGAGTGTATCACTGATCTTCATAGTGGTGAAGAAAGACGGTGTGGAGAATCCCTGCTGGGCGTTCGAGTAACTGATCAGTCGCTGTCTGTATCGCCGCGCCTGGTTCATGAATCGAGTATACGCGCCATAATCCGTCCCGGCAAGCACCGATATGGCGTTGTAGTATGTCCAGGCAGGGGATATTCTGGTGATGTTCTCCGAGAATGCCACCTGTCTGCGCAGTTCCTCCTCGTAGGCGCGATATAGTTCCCATACCTTGTCCGCGTATTCTATCTGCATGGGAACAATATGCTTGATTCCCCCCAAGTACCAGATCATTGTTTTCCTATCCAGATACTGTACAGCGGCGGGGTATGGTACATCCCCGGAGAATCCTGTGTTGCGACTACCCTCAATGAAGCTGTATGTTGGCCGTAGGCCAGCTTCCATTTGCGCTTCGCTAAACTGGTGTATCTTCTCCTTGAGTTCCCGTTCCAGAGCCTCGCGTTTGGTATCCACCACTGACTTATCCTCCACCTTCATCGCTTGTCTTGCCATGTAAGAACCCATATTGGGCCATAGCATAACCAGAACCACCCATATAAACAGCAGGATGACCAGCGATGTAGCCGATCTTCTGGTTCTGGCAGAAACCAGGATCCCCAGCATGAAAATGGCCGAAAGGTACAGCAGTGAGCATAGTAACACCAATCCTATGCGTACCCATGCGGAACTATCCAGGGCCGCTGAACCATAGAGCAATGCCACCAGGAGGCCGGTCAACAGGCCAACCACCAGAGGTATAGCGATACTTATCATGCCACCGAGAAGCTTGCCCAGTAAGACGTGGTGTCGCGGTATGGGATTGGCAAGCATCACAGCCAGCGTTCCCCTCTCTCGCTCCCCGGAGATGGCGTCGTATGCCAGCATCAAAGCCAGTAGACTAAGCACTACTCGTATGATCAATGCCATGTCCAGCGATGGGAACATACCCATCAGGACGTTGCCGCCGCTTTGACCAAATGCTTCTCTAGGTACCTCCCTCCTGAACGAGATTTCCGAGATGGTGTTTCCCAATTCCTTGTCTGATCCAAAGGAAAGGAATCCCAATGGCGAAGGGAATCTTTCCGCTCCGCTCTTTATTTGGACATGCACCTTTATGCCGCCAAAACGGTCATCGTATGGGAGTTCATTATTTTGGACATTTCTATTGTAGTTGTCCAGCCTGACCGTGTAATCCCCTGCAAACATATACGCGCTGGCGGTGATTAACGCTAGAGACAGGATCAGACTGACGAGGAACCGGAATGTGATGATGTTCGAATGAAGCTCTCGCTTCGCTATTGTCCAGATCATATAAAACTCCTAATTTCAGAGCAAAGACATAGAACTATCGGGCTTCTTTGTCTAGTTGTCCGCGGCTGGATTGTATACCTCCACTGTTGAGAGACCGACAGAACTGTCATCTGATGTCCCTCCAATAGCATATATTTTCCTATCCACTACACTGGTAGAGAAGAACGACCTCGGGGTTGGCATGTCAGCCTTCTTTGTCCAGGTGTCTGTTACTGGGTCATATGCTTCCACACCCGAGAGGCCCACGAGGTCACTGTCTGATGCTCCCCCAATAGCATAGATCCTCCCATCCACCACACCGGTGGAACAACCCGCTCTTGGAGTTGGCATGTCAGCCTTCTTTGTCCAGGTGTCGGTGGCTGGGTCATATTCTTCCACTGTTGAGATACTCGAGCGACCATCTGGTGTTCCACCGATGGTGTAGATTTTCCCATTCACCACACTGGCGGATAATGCCCATCTTGGAGTTGGCATGTCAGCCTTCTTTGCCCATTCATCCGTCATTGGATCGTATTCTTCCACTGTCGAGAGGCCGGTAAAATCATCATCTGATGTTCCACCGATGGTGTAGATTTTCCCATTCACCACACTGGCGGATAATCCCCATCTTGGGGCTGGCATGTCAGCCTTCTTCGTCCATGCGCCCTCTGCTGCCAGACTCATCGCAGCCAGACCCAAAAGCCCGATGAGTGTCAGGCCGGTTAAAATCCAGGTGATATTATATTCTACGTTGCATTTTGCTTCTTGAGCTTTCATGTTTCCTCCTCTTTCACTGTTTGTTCCTGAGCCCATTCCCCACGTTCTATTATATGTAAGATCTGACTTTCGTCTCGAAGACAAAGCTATGGAGTTGGCTCTGGTATACCCAGATAGAGTGCATGCAATCTGTAACCCACAAAGAACATCCTGATGCCCATATCTCTGTAATGGATATAGCAGTAGCCTGCTTTTCCTTTGATGTCCCTATACAGAACTCTGTTTCTGTGAAAATCCACCAGTTCTCCTGTAACAGTCTCAGATGGCTTACCGAAGAAAGAGATGATATCCTCTAAGCTGGAGCCCAGATGGATCTTGTCTTCATAGGAATAATCCTTATTGGACTCTATCCGAACTTCCCGAACCATATTACCATTCATCATGAGGTTGACACCTGCCTCATAGACCATAATGTATCTGTCATCGGGCAGGTTAGCTTCTAAGTATTCCTCGCTACCCCAGACATATCGGTCGGGTTTCCCAAGAATCTCCACTACCTGTTCCCTGTTCGTCTCTCCCGGTACTATCAGCTTGATTTTCTCGTTAATGTTAGGGCCTTTAACTTCGCGCTTGCGCAGATAAATTGCACGGACTTTGTAGTCCCAAAAGAACATTCTGATGCCTATGTCCTTATAGTGGATGTAACAACGACCAGTCCATCCCTCAATGTCTCTATACAGAACCTTGTTCCTACTCCAGTCTATCTGTCCGCCTATAATGGTTTCAGATGGTTCGCCGAGGAAGGAAATGACATCCTCCACGCTGGAACCCAAGTGGATCTTGCCCTCGTAAGAATAATCTTCGTTTTCGTGAACCCGAACTTCCCAGACCGTATACTCGCCCACAGCGAAAGCAATACCTAAGTCTCCGTAGACCATCTCATAGAGATCGGGCAAACTCCCTTCCGGGAACGTCTTCCCGCCCCAGAAATATTCGTCAGGCTTCCCAAACGCTTCGATGACCTGCTGTCTGGTTGTATCTCCCGGTATGATACTTCTGATTCTTTCGGGGAAGTCTTCTGGAAGCCTGTTTTTGCTGAAACAGTCTTCCACCATTGAGATCATCTCCTCCCTCAACTGCTCTCTAGCTCTGTGCAATCTGCTTTTGATTGCAGATTCAGACAGGCTCAGGAAATTCCCGATCTCTGCATAGGATAAGCCGTCCATATAGTAAAGCGTGACTGTGAGGCGATTTCTTTCGGAAAGAGCAGCGATTGCCTCTCTGACAGAGATGCATAGTTCCTCGGCTTCAGCATGTTCTTCTGGCGACCGGCCACTCGAATATGCCGCGGCTGTCTCAGCAAGTACCGCCAGCGGAAGATCATCCACTCCCTTTCGATCACGAAGCCATCTATTGCAGGCGTTTATTGTGATGCGATAGAGCCAACTGGCGAATTTGGCGCGATCTTTTATTCGCGACATTGTCATGTATGCCTTGATAAAGCTCTCCTGAGCAAGATCCTGCGCATCTGCGAAGTTGCCTATCATGTGATAGCAGAGGCCGTATACCGCGTTCTGATACCTCTCTACCAGCAGGCTGAAGGCATTCACATCTCCTTCAAGACATCGCTTTACTATGGCATCATCCGATGATCTCATCCATAACCTCGAATCTGCAGTATCCAAACGCGTAAACCGGCTCTTACTGTATTGATCCAGAAAGTGCCAGTGAGGTTTCGTTTCAGCTTAAAATTCTGTATTATGCTTGGACTGATCTGGTAGAATGAACAGGTTGGGACGGTATGACACGAACCATCCCTATCCGCAGCATACCTCTTTCCTGTCAATTTAAGGGGAAAGCAAAGATCGTGCAATAGATCGCGCTTTGCCTCATCCTAGTATTTGTGGGCATCTGCACCGACTTTTAGCAGATTTTTCATCTTTTTCTAGTCTCAGGCAGCACTCTCAAAAATTGCATACAATACTTGCGTATAATCTGAATTATATGCTACTTTTGCCCCAGGATTTCTGGGTTATGAGCATCAAAATCGGCATTTATCTCACAAAAACATGGCATATAATACTCAGGAGTGCATTGAAGCGGCAGAATTGAGATGAAAAACGCCAAGATCCTGTTCCGCCATATCCAGAAATCGAGCTTCAGTATTATACGCAACTTTTCTGCCCGTCGTGGTAGCATTCTGGAGGCCAATTGTCGGTCAGAAATGTGTTACGAACGCAGACTACATAAAGCTTTAACCCTAAGCGCGATCTATTACACGATCCTTGCTTTGGGCTTTCATTATAGCAGAAAGTGCCAATGCAAGATACAAAAAAGGAAATTCTGGCGGGAAGATTCTGGAAAGGTCGAGTTTCAAGCGGATCTCATTCCTTATGGCGTCTTATCGCAGCTTCCCTCCCGTTACCCCGGATAGTGAATCGTTTTATCTTGAGCCTATTGCCTTAATAGGGCACGATGGGATCTAACGGGGGAGGAGCTTGGGTGACCAACTCCTCTACCCACTCAGCTACAGTTCTGCTACCCCATATGGCCGTCTAACAGACCGGTGCCCTTCGTGATAGATACCAAGTAATCCATGTCCACCACTGCCACCCCCGCTCGTATCAACTTAAGAGCTACCATCGAAAGCAAGTAATAGTTGATAAGTGCCAGGATTCTTCCTTCGCTTGTCTATGCGATACCCAACAGATAGACAACGTTTGATGGTCTCCAGAGCCTCACAGCCATGACTTTTCCACAGCTTAGATATCAGTTCTATCTGCCAACGAGTTGCGCATCAGTGCAAAAGCTTCATCCAGACTTAGCCCAATCCGCGTCATCCGCGTTCTATTATTTGACCTTTTGAAACATGCTTCAAGCCGAAAGCTGTGTGTTAGCCAATAAGGGAACATAAGAGGAATCGGCTAATATTGGACGATCTCAGATTCTTTCATCAGCTCTTCAAGATCGAGCTTGCCATCTTTATATGACATAATACTACCTTTGCTGACTCTGATGATCAAAGTCGTGCGACTGCTGTCCTTTCCGTCTGACATGAGCATGGTATAGCGGCTCCCGTCTGGCTTTGTCACAAACGCGGTAACCGTTCTAGACGACACTCTGGGCGCCGCTATCGCTCCCATGAGATCACTATATTCACCAGGAAGTGCATTAAGTACCTCAGGCTCTGCTGGTGTTGCCGCCACGCCGAGTAACGAAGATGGCTCTGTTGGTTCTGTTGGCTGTTTCGCGCTCTCCGATTCATCCTTGCTCTCCGCAGGTGCCGATTCTACTGGAATCGCTGGCTTGGCGAATATTGCGCTGCCTGGTTTCACATAAAGATCGTTGGTGTTGAGCTGCACTACCCTTACGTCGTTTTTTTTGTCATACACAACCGTTTGGACCCGTTTGACAGAACCCGACCACCCGCGCACTGCCACAACGACATTCTCCTGAGAGCCTAAGTGGCGAATATTGGCGGCATACGTTCCCACAAGCTGCAGCAACTCCTTCTTAAGTTTCTGAACTTTTCCGGCGTCATAACTCCCGCCGGTGTTTTTGTCGTAGAAAGAAATGCCGTATGAGTTAATCACGCGCACTCCTTTAAGTTCATCTCTCGTCCGCTGCCATAGGTCGTCCGACACAGCTTTCGGTTCCGGCGCGTCCCGCTCCGACACAGGAAAACCAATATTAGTCATGAAAACAGCGCCATAGCCCTTCAGGTAAATGCCCTGACAGCCCCGGGATTCCCTGAACATGGAAGCCGTTTTGTATTCGTTGGAGAACTTCGCTCCGAGGGACTTGTCAATGATCTTCGCCATTATCTCAATGTCTTCCGCCACTTGAATGTAATCGACGGCAGTCTCTGCCCCAGTTCGAGGCTTGCGGGTCTTCCTCCCCGCCTCCCAACCAGTTAAGCCTTCTCCGTAGCTGTCTCCTGCCCCCTGTGTGGCACTGAGGCCCGTACGCCATGGGTACATCCCATCGTCACCCATAGTCCGAGAGTCCGAAGTTTGAGCGGCTGGAGCAAATGCTGCATCCAAAGGCTGTTCGTCGTCGGTGTTTTTCTCTGCCACAGCGCCAACAGCCAGAGCCGCCAGACAAAGAATCAGGATTGTGGATTTAATATATCGTTTCATGTTTCTTACCTCCATTTCGCGGGCAGTCATTGCCCAACACGGGTGAAAACTAGAAATAACACCTAATCAATCAATATCACAAAAGAGAGATCCCTCATCTCAGTCAACTATCTAAGGCTTCGCTTCACGAAGACGTAATGGGCGGCCACGAAGAAGAGAACATTCCAGAGAAAGAGAATAGCCAGATCGCCCAGGACAGTGCGGAGGCTGTCGTTGATAGACCAGCGCGGCTCGCTGAAGTATGGAAAGTCGCTCATATCGCCTTTATAGCTTTCAGATGGCGGTGAAAAGGCACCGCGAAACCCTTCGTAGTTCATAACGAAGTTCCAACTGGCATAGGGAATAACTCTCCCGACCTTCTCCTTAACGTAGTTCTCGTAGACCTGGTAGTAATCCCTCAGGGATCTCATAAACCGCTGCTGCCTCTCAAATCCCGAATCGGCCATGGATTCGGACACGTATTGGTAGATCGCAGCAGGAGATACCATGGCTATGCGCCGCGCATACCTGCGCTTCGCTATCAACGCTTCCCGATGCCTTGCTTCTATATCAATCTTGGCCTTTTTCCTGTTGATGGAAAGCTCCTCTGCCGCCTTAGTGAAATCTTCTTGAGTCTTGATCTTGCCGCTTTTAATCTGCCTGCCCAATTCCGCTTCTCTATCGCTGGACGATAGAATCTGCCGCCTTCTTCGGCTGAGTTGGTACTCGCTCTCCGTCTTTGACGCATACTCAGCCACTATGCCTGCCAGGTTCGGATGGACGATGACCAGGCCAACCCAGAACGTCAGGAGGATCAGCAGCGACGAGGACGGTCGCCGCACCGCAGTGGAAACTAGCAATCCGAGAAGAACGAACAATGAGATATATACCAGGGATGTAAGAAGCAAAAGTCCCATCCGCAGCCAGTGTTCCGTCTGGAGAGACACATTTCCCAGTATTCCGCCCACAATGACGACGATCAGCAAATTGATAATTATGCCCATCACAAGAGGAACCAGAAGAGTGAAGCACGCGCCCAGGTATTTGCCCAACAGGATGCACGACCGGGAAACAGGATTCGCGCACATGAGGGTCAGCGTTCCCTGTTCGCGTTCCCAGCATACGGCATCGAACGTGAAAATGATGGCAAAGAGGCTGAAGATTATCTTGATGATAAACACCCAGTCTATGTGATCCGCATAGGGAAGAGCGAAGGTAACCAAACGCTCTCCCACTGGCAATCGAGATAGCCTCTCCATCCGGGGAGCGATGGTTCCGCCGATCCTGACGCTCACGCTCTGGATTCTGTCAGCGCTGTTGCCCCGGGCGCAGAATTGAAGCCTGTCATGCTGCCTGCTGATTGTCACACCAACGGTGTTCGGCCTGGGGCTGGATACTTCCTGCACGGGTTCCGTGACGGCAACGATACCATTGAGAATAAACAGAACGGCTGAGATCACCAGAAGTGCAGGAAAACGTATGCTGTATAGATTGTGGTGAATTTCCTTCTTCGCTATCTGACCGATCATCTATTCGCGTCCTCCGTGTCTTCGCAGTCATACTGACAGTATTCAGTGGACATCATATTTAGCAAAAAACAAAACAGATAGCATAAAGAACAGAGCATTGTAGATAATGAGCAGACAGATGTCCGGCGCTGCCGCGCGGAAGCTTGCGGATAATCGGACGGACGGTATCTGCGCCACTTCGTTGTATTGCTCCCTATAAGCCTTGAATTTGTGCCATTCCTTCCATTGGTACTTCGCGTATTCCTTATGCGGCTCATGATATGCGCGGACATAGCGCATGAAGCTCCTGTATGCAGCGGTATCCGTCCGCGCCATAGCCTCCGCTGCATACCCGCAGCTTTCCGATGGCGAAAGCCGGCATATCCATCGCACCAGATCCGCCTGAGAATATAATCCATCGAGGTACTGTCTTTGCAGGTTCCAGACGGACTGGTTCTTCTCATCGGCGCGTTCTTCCCATTTTAGCATGTATTTGGTACGAGCGTCCCAGTCGCTGTAATCCGGCATGGTGTCCGCTCGCTTCCGCTTATAGAAATCATTACTTATCGCGGAAATATCTTTGCCCGGGTCGGATGCCATCAGTCGATGCCGGCCTGCTATTGTTGTGGCTATTCCGGGAATGAGGAACACGCCAGTGATCCAGATCAAAAGAAGGATTAGCAGTGATGTAGCCGCCTGGCGCGTCCTGCTGGAAACCACCAAACCGATCATGAAAAAACTCATCACACAGAGAATAGCAGCGCCAGCTATCAGGGATATTCTCAGCCAATCCTCTGACGTGAAATTCACGCCGCCGGTTAGTTGCACTATCAGAATTCCGATGATGAAGCTCATGATCAGTGGTATAAGCAGACAAACCGCCCCGGCAATTAGCTTACCCAGAATTATGGACACTCTCGATACCGGACGGGAAAGCGCAAGCTTGAGCGTGCCGCGCTCATACTCACCAGAAATGGTATCGTAAGATAAAAAGATAGCCAAGAGACTGAGGACTACTTTGACCACAAAAAGGAAATCTATGGACGCGAATTCTGCAAAGAACTGTGCGCTTTCCGATGTCCCCATAGCCCCGCCTGCCTGGATCGGTACGGAGCTATCCACGAACGACATGGTGACGACGTTGCCAAAACGCTTGTCAAAACCACGAACGAATATGCTCAATGGCTCGGGCTTTCGGTAGACTGGTATCCTGAACGATACACTTTCACCATCACTCTTATTGCCTTCAGCCATCGCGCTGTCGTAATCGTCCATCCTGCTCTGATAATCGTGCAGGGAAACAACAGTGCTGACGGCAATCAGAACGAGGCATAGCATAGTTCCGAAGAGGAACCTGAAACTCATCAGGTTATCCAGTGTCTCACGCGCTGCAACTATCCATATCAAGATGTCTACCTCACGAAGCCATTACTATCCCAGAGTTAGTTCGCCAATTCCGCCATAGCTGCCATAGTCACGTAGCTTCTCCTAAACTCATCTTCTGTCTGTGAAGCGAGAATTTCCAGTTCCTTCTGGATCGCCATCAGTAGTTCGTATTTCTGTATCTGGATTTGTCGAAACGCTCCTGCAAGCTGCTTGTCGCGCCGGGTCTCATAGTTGTTGATCAGCTTCGTAAGCGCGATTACAGAAGAGCGCAGTTCGTCCGACAATTTCTTCCGGAATTCTAACCGATCTTCCTGATAGCCTGCCAGAACGCGCGCTGTTCTCTCAGAAAGCGAATCGGTCTCTTGCGCCCCAAACCTGATAGTCAGCGCGTTGTCCTCATAGCGAATTTCAGATGCAAACAGAGTGAATACGAAAAGTAGTATGCCGCATATGCCCATAACAGCAGCCCAGGCAGGCCATCGACGGCGCAGAAAATACCTCAGTCTATGACGCTTTCTATCAATGGCATCGTGTAAGGCTTCCAGATCTACAGGCGTCCGTATATCCTCAACTTGATCCAGGCTCTCAAGCGTCTGCTGAATCTCCGCCTTATATTTCAAACAGTTCTTACACCCACCAAGATGCTCCTGGAGTTCAGCGGCAGATTCTGAGGGCAATTCATCATACAGGAACTCCATGATCAATTTCCTTGCTTGTTCACAATCCATGTTGTGTTTCTCCTTCTCAGCAGTAATCCCTCAACATCATTCGGAGTCGTTCCAACCCGTGACGCATTCGGGATTTCACAGTGCCGATGGGGCAATCCAGAACTGATGCGATCTGGTGAAATTTCAAGCCCTCGTAATGACGCAGGACTATCACAATGCGCTGTTTATCCGATAAACGGCGGAGAGCATTCTGAATGTGCTCGGCGACCTCGCTTTGCTGAACCATCTCATCTGGTTGTGGGTTTGGATGGGCTAGAACGCTTTCAAGCGGTTGTTCCTGTCCATCATTGTCCTGATAGGATACATCCAGAGAGAGGACACTATGGCGTTCTCGCCTCCTCAACTCATTTATGCTACAGTTGACGGCAATTCGATAGAGCCATGCTTTAAACTGATTGTGAGGGCGGTATCGCCTTGCCGCCTGATAAACTCGCAGAAGCACTTCCTGGCGGATATCCTTTGTGACCTCGAAGTCGCCGATAATCCTGTAAATGAGGTCAAACAGCTGATCTTCCCATCTTCTGACCAGGACATCGAAAGCGCGCATGTCTCCCTTTTTAATTCCTTGCATCAGTTTCTCATCGCCAGGCTGCATCATACCCTCCGGTGAGTGGCCACGTTCTACCCTTATTAAACAACATAATCCCCAAAAGGATCAACTAATTTCTTAACTTATATCATTTTTCATTCTATACACTCGTCTGATAGAAAAGCTCCATCTGCCGCCTTGCCGCTCATTATGGGCATTGGGGAGTAACGGAGAAAAAAACAACGATCTTTTTTTGGGATAGCTACTCGACCTGCTTGGTACTGGTTTCCTTGATAGTATAGAAAAAGGTCGATTTGAGATTTTTTTGCCGTTTACTGGTTATGAAAGTCAGCCTTTTTCTATCCCATAATCCGAGACCATTACAAACCGGGGGCAAGCCTTGTGTGACAATGAATCACGAAGTCGCAACACTAAGTCATTTAGCAGTTGATCCTCACTCACGAAAAATGTTCAGCCCCTGGTTTGTAATGGTCTCCTCGGGCTGAGGGTGGTTGGGTATATGAAATGCAGAAAAGGATACCATACGTAATGATACCTGTACACTTTGGTCAAATAGGGCACGGTTATGATGATTAGCGATCAATAGGGAGAGCAGAGATTTTGAAGTTGCTGATCGTCCGTTTCGTAAACAATCGCGTTTCTCAAAAAGCTGCTTTAAGGTGGATCTAAGAATATTGAGGGTTGAGAACAGCCTGTCGATTGTTCAGATCAAATGGACTGCTATTGAGCCGGGCAGGAAGTACCAGATTGACACCATCTGTACCCCAATAGACGCCTCTGCGAGATCTATTCGGGATGTAGTCCGAATTCATATCAATAACACGAGCCAACTGCTGGTAGAGATACCTTTTGTATGGCATTCTCAAGTACCCTCCTAGTGTTTCTCAGATATGATGTGCGATGACTCGAACTCCAATCTCAGACTGAGACTATGCTGCGGCTCATAAATCCTGGTGTATCTACCGGTACCTATGATCTTTTGGTAAGGATTGTTGGTCAATAAACGCACGTTTTATGCACTACTAACTCATCTGCAAATAGACGGTTCTAGTCCAGAATCTACCCTCTATCCAAATATATCCCATACCCAGATTGCTTGAGCAGTGAATTCTTTCTCGATCTAGTCGCGGTATCGAGGTATACTATGACGCGGATATGATCTACAGAAATTTTTGCTACATTTCCTCTGATTTTGTGTCTATGTTACAGGAGGGAATGCTCTATGGCAACAGACAGGGAATTAGTTGAGCAAATACGGCGTGGAGAGAGCGAAGCATACGCGGAACTCTTCCGAAAGTACTATCAGCATATTTACACCATATGTGTTTCCATGGTCAGGAATCCACAGGATGCAGAGGAACTCGCTCAGGATATGTTTGTGCATGCCTACCTCAAACTCGGGCAACTTCGCGATCCTGCCAGGTTCTTCCCATGGCTCAAGCGGATGGCGCGTAATCGGAGTAAGAACTTCATGCAGCGGAGGAAAGCTAACGTAATCCCGTTATCTCTTGTGGACGTGAGAAGAAGTTCCGTCAACCCCGATGAGGATATCCTCAGTCAGGAGTTGATACAGGCCATTATGGGGGCCATCAAAGCTCTACCAACAAGTGATAGACAGGTAGTCAGGGCACGCATTGATGGTCTGAACCACGCTGAGATCAGCAAACGTTTTGGCATGTCCTATCGAGCCTCCTTAAGTCGGCTTTACCGCGCCCGGAAGAAACTTGCTGACCATCTGAAGGGATTATATAGTATTTTTGGTTTGGTAAGGATACTTCGCCTCAAAGGGATCATATCAGGAGGTATTATGGCAATGAAAGCAGGGACAGGTATTAAGGTGGCCATAGGAATTGTCTGCACTATCGCCGCAATCTTTGTCGGATTTCAGATGTTAACGCGCGATGCTGGTGTCCGGCCTTCTCAAAGAGAGGAGCTACAACAGGCTGCCAAACCGGTGGGCAGGCAGGGGGATTCACGGGAAATGGACTCACGTCCCAGCGGGAGTGAGCGTGGTGTTGAGGATATGGGGGACGTGCGGGATATAGAGGAATTCCTCGCGTGGCTTGATAGTATAGAGTCATCGGCAGCAGTAAAGGCTCAGGATGACCTCAATAAAGTAGCGGAAGAACAGGAAATCTCTTCGGAACTCAGGGAGAAAGTTGAGTTGTTTAACGCACTCATGGAGATCATTCCTGCCTACGAGGAGGCGAATCGATTGCTGGATGAGGCGATGCGAGAAATAGTCGACCACAATAACAGTTTGGACGAAACTCGCATTGACGCGGAAGTTGGCATGACTTATCATGGACCTATCATAGAAGGAAACCTTGGTATCACTGTCTTAGATAAGCAAAATAGAGAGATTGCCGGTGATCCTTATCTGGATGGATTCCTGAGTGAACTTAGCGAGAAAGTGGAGAGGGCAATTCCATTGGCCAATCGTCTGAGAGAAACCCTCGATAAGATTGATGAGCTTCATCCAGGTGCTGTGGAATGGATAGAGAGTTCCAGTATCTTGGCCGATCCAGGACTAGTAAAGGTGGATGTATTGAAGGGTTACCTCGGTAAGGAGCTACCTTACTCATTCAGAGGATATCGCAGCTATTTCGAGGCACGGGATTACAAGCCTTAATTATTACTGGTGGTCAAGAAAACCCAGATTTTCTTAACCATCCTCAGTAGGGAACGTTGCACGAAGAATTTAAGGAAATCAATGATTTATGGCTTCTGCCTGACAGAAAATCTGCCATAGTAAGCCCTTATCTGGTGCGGATTGAGGTTAATTCGCCAGATTTAGGTCATATCCCATTTCATTCCACCTTCTACAAATATAGACGAGAAATCCGGCGGCATGCCGCCACTTTTTTTCATTTGCCCGGCAACTCTCTGAACTGAATTGCATCTTATTAGTAGGGAGGTTGAGTTTAAGACTATGGTGGAATATAGTGATGCTGAACTTGTTCTGGAAGCTTGCCGGGGTGAATCCGAAGCCTTCGATGTATTGGTGCATAGGTATTGGGAATGGGGCTTTGCCATTGCATACGGACTGACGGATGATCCCTGGGCTGCTCAGGATATAGCGCAGGAGGCATTCGCAAGCTCCTGGCAGAAGCTACATCAACTGACCTGCCCTGAACGTTTTAGGCAGTGGCTTCGGCGAATTGTGATTAATCAGGCGATGATGTATCTCCGCAAGAGGAAACCGTATGTTTCACTCGAGGAGATAGAGGATACTGCGGCTTTCTATTCCGATGACTCGGCGGAGCGAATGAGCAAAGAGGAAGATATCAGACTGGTTAACGATGCCATGCAGGCTCTGGCTCTCCGACATCGGCTGCTTCTGACACTGTTCTACATGGATGGCCTTTCCCAACGGGATATTGGCGCTCTGCTTGAAATATCAGAGCCGCTTGTGAAAAGTCGGTTGCACGATGCCAGGACAAAACTCAGAAAGGAGATAACCATGGAAGACTTGAGGGAAAAGGACAGAGAAACAATCATAAATCTACATGGCGCCAGTCTTGGTCCGCTAGAAGATGATTCTCCAGGGCTGAAGAACATCGATCTTGAAGTGAAGGAAGGAGAATTCCTTGTTATTGTTGGACCACAATACTGTGGCAAATATGAGGCAATGCGCGTTATTGGGCTTCTGGAGAGACCAGACACGGGAGTTGTGGAAATCAACGGAGTGGATATATCAGCACTTGATCCTTTTAGATTTGTGGAGATGAAAATAGGAATATTTGGATATATCTGGCAGCGGCCACAGTTGAGCCATCACATGAACGCCGTTGAGAACGTCATTCTCCCTCTAATCGCCGCCGGAGTTCAGAGAGCAAATTGCGTTGAAAAATCAGTGGATATACTCCGTTTCGTTGGCCTTGAGGATGAGAAGCGGCGGGGCGCTGTCAGACAGTTTTCAGTTCTTGACCAGCAGCGTATTGCCCTTGCAAAAGCGATCATCGGCGATCCGATGGTCATTATTGCTGAGGAGCCGACAGGTAACATGACCGTTGCAGAAGGTCGGGAGTTTGCTGACCTCCTGAAGCGCTCTAATGAGGAGCGGAATATAACTATAGTCTGCGCTTCTCACGATTTGAAGATGATGAAAATCGCTAATCGTCTGGCGTGGATGCATGACGGCGAAATGGTAAAGACGGGAGTTTTTGGAGATGGACCACCGTTCACAAGAAAAGCTCCTCGCATCTGCCGTTATCCAGCCAGTTTATGCGAAGGACTCTATTATACCGGGAAGTATACAGGGATCCAGAAAGAATTGCTCCGCGAAGCGATGGAGAAACATGAGCAAGCTGTCCAGAAAGCCACCATCTTTCGAGGCGAGTCTGGGAATACCGATGAGGAACTGATTAGATTGCAGATCGGGGAATTTCAGGAATCCATTGAACTGCTAAACAGCGCAATGTCCAGTCTGGAAAAAGTTCTTGAATCCGGAGCGTAGGGCTTGAAGCCGAGACGTTACAAAATGGGGGCAAATCTTCTGGCAGATGGAATCACAAAGTTGAGGCGCAGATTGCCGCTCTCAAAGCTAGCCTTCGTCAGCGGACGATGAGGGAATTAAGTGATCTGATTCGGGTAAGATATGGCGACACTCTGAGCCAGACAGAAGGAGAAGCGGCGAAGCGCCTCTGGGATGAGGCGTATCCCCGCAATCTCATGAGATTGCGCGCCGGGGAAAGTGCGAAGATCCGGGCCGCTTTCCTTAACGAGATAGCAGAGCAAGCTAGAGTGAGCCAACTTCTCTCTTTGATCTCCCCGGCAGCGGCCTATGTCTTCCTTACAAGCGATCATGCGGATACAGGACTTGAGAACGAATGGGGTTTCCGCCGTGCTATCTTCAGCTATCGCCGCCAGTATGCGGAATATGTTGATAGGTATATTGATAGAACAGGAAACAAAGACAGACTCTGGCGTGTCAATAAAGAGGATTCGCCGCCTTTCGATTATCGGGACCTCACGCCGCTTCAAGCAACTGCTGCGCATCTGTCCCAGTTCATGGTGTTGGCGATCCACAGCGTTTTGTCCTTCCTGGGTGCTCAGATGGCGTTTATCCGCTCTCAGCTTTGAACTGTCAGTAAAGTGGACAGCAGTATAAAAAAAGCACGATTTCATTACGTTTACGGAGTATCCAGCGGAAGACATCCATTGCTTAAGAGATGACAAGTGATTCGGCATACATATGAATATGCGTGCAAAACTGTGTGACATTAGTGGATCGGTTTGATTGTCCAGTTAGCTAATCTGGGAGGTGATCTATCTGCGTTCCACTAAAACTGAGAGGAAAACACAGCAGACAGCTTCCGCGGGTGCTCCTGCGTTGATCGCGGGATTTCGGGC
>SDBT01002475.1_pt1 | contig 32589 bp, 29 predicted proteins | sample 2277101 | NCBI WGS metagenome assembly SDBT01 (sample SAMN10404973, study PRJNA504765) | marine sediment metagenome | isolation source: marine sediment core GS10_PC15, 103 cmbsf | place: Arctic Ocean: Southern Knipovich Ridge | collected 2010 | reverse complement strand
TGTTTCGCTTCAAGTAGCTGGAATGCGTGATTGTTCATCAGGCATTTATTAGGGACATAATATGCGAGTAGGGTTAATTGGTCCGCCCCAATCGGGCAAGAGTACGTTGTTTTCCGCAATAGTTCAGGCTTCCGGATCGGCCGTGAATGTGGACCGGCCGGACCAGCCGCACCTGGCTGTGGTTAAGGTTCCCGACGAGCGTTTGGGTTGGCTGGCCGAGTTGGACAGTTCCAAAAAGATCACGCCGGCGGAGTTGGAGTTCCTCGATATTCCCGGAATGGATTTATCCAATGAGTCCGGGCGAAATCATGCTCGTACATTCTGGCCTGCCATGCGACAGTGCGACATGCTGGTCCACGTCGTCCGAGGGTTTGAATCACAGGTGGTCCCGACCTATCGCAGCCGAGTGGACCCCGATTCCGATGTAGGTGAGTTGCTGGCAGAGATGCTATTTGCCGATCTCGATCAGGTAACGGCTCGCGTTGCCAAGCTCGAACGGGCAATCCGCAAGCCGACAGCACAGCGCGATGAGCAAAAGCGGGAGCTGGAGCTTATGAAGCTCTTGGCCCAGAGCCTCGAAGCCGACCGGCCGATCAGCGAGGTCATCTCCACCCCCGCACAGGAAAAGCATATTCGCAGCTTTGCATTTCTTTCACCCAAGCCGGCCCTGGCGGTTCTCAACTGTGGTGAAGACCAGGCCGGACAAGCCGGGCCCGAGAACCTCGGCTCGCTCAGGTGCCTCCAGCTGTCGGCTGAGATCGAGAAAGAAGTATCCGAACTCGATGAGGCTGATCGCGGCGAGTTTCTTTCCGATCTTGGGATAACCGAGCCAGCCCGCGATCGCATGATTCGGGAATGTTACACAGGCTGCAACCTGATCAGCTTCCTCACCATCGGGCCCGAAGAGAGTCGAGCCTGGACGATCCCCGCTGGCACCGATGCCGTAACGGCAGCTGGTACGATTCACTCAGATATTGCTCGCGGGTTTATCCGGGCAGAGACGGTAGCTTATAATGATTTAAAAGCCGCAGGGGATATGAAAGCTGCCAAGGCTGCCGGTAAGGTTCGCCTGGAAGGTAAGAACTATACCGTTCAGGACGGTGATGTGATCTACTTCCGTTTCAATGTCTAGGATCTTGTGTTGGGGTGGGCTTTCGACTCACCCTCACCGGGTTAAAAAAGTACAATAGCTTGATGTGGGCAATGGACCTTTCAGGAAGCGTCAGAACATGTTTTCCAGCGGTTTGACAAGTCCGACCAGGCCGTGGTGGCAGTACATCTGCCGGGCCGGTGCTGCGGTGGGTGTGCTTCTGGTAGCAGCATACGTAACACTACCGTTATGGCTGCCCGGGTCATTGATTTGTGAGTCCCTGGCCGATCAGATGAGCAGGCAAGTAGGCTCGGCCGTCCGGATTGAAAGCCTCTCAGCCAGTTGGGCTCATGGGCTGCGTATTGAGAAGATCTCGGTGGCCATGCCAAAGGACTTCGGGGCGGGGGATATGCTTACTATCGAGCGAATCGAAGCGGACTTTTCACCACTGAAGCTTCTTTTTGCCAATCGGATCGAATGGATGAGCTTCGACGGTCTAAGTGTCGAAGTTCGCCTCGATGATCAAGGCAGGGCCAATATTGCATGCCTGGCAGCCCTTGCAAGCGACACTGTTACCGAACGGGTCAGCATTAGAGATGGACAGGTGATAGTTTCCCTGCCCGATGAACCTGATCCAATTCGTTTTAATCTTACCGACGTTCGTTACCAGGTTGGTGAATCTTCCCGGCCAGGCCTGGTAACCGTTGTCGCAGAAATACAACAGGGCCAGAGGATAGCTCCCATTACGGTTAGATTCGCCCCGGCAATTAACCGTCCCGGCTTATTAGCAACAGCAGCCATTAGTGTCTCAGGCCTGGACCTGAGCGAGCTTAATTGGTCCGCCAAGTTCACTGGTCCCCTTGGCCAATTGAGCGGTCTGTGCAATGGATCGGTTGAGCTTGACCTGGACGAAAGGTTAGTGGTGGATCGGTTTGCGATAGATATTAACGTTGTTGAACTAGACGCTCAATCATTGGCCTGGCCAGGCCTTCCGGTGATAGACAATGCAGGGGTAACCGCCCACGGAAGGATAGACCTGCTTTCCAGGCGAGTCACAATTGAGAATCTCAACTTGTCTCTGCCCGGAGTTGACCTGACAGGTAAGGTCGATGCATCATTGCGGCCGGGGATGGGATGGGTAGATTCGATCGATTCTCTCTTCCTCACCGGCCAACTTGCTCCTGCAAAACTATCGCCGTTGATTTCCGACCGGCAGATTCTAGGCGATAATTTTCGTCTCGCCGGTCCGATTGGCCTGGATGTCAAGTTGGACCGGACTGATCAGCAAATCTCGGCCAGCCTGGCTGTCGATGCCAAAATATCTGTCACCCCAGGCCCAAACAGCTCCGTAAGCCAAGAGATGCCGGTTTCGCTTTCAGCCGTCATCAGTGTGGATATGCGAGATTGGACTCTGGCTGTTGACGATATGGAATTGGTATTCGGCCGGAATCAAATTACCTGCCGGGCAACGGTTCGCTCGGTAGACCAAATCTGCAGTCGATACCTGGGTAACGAGCCCATTCGTTTAAAAGACATCTCAGCCGACCTTGCATTGCTTGAACTGACGGCAGCCTATGAGATACACCAGTGGGACACCATTGGCGCACTGGGTATTGATTTGGGGCCATCTGTTGTAATTTCGGGACCGCTGGTTGGCAAGCTGACGTTGGATAACACCGGCCAGACGCAACTTCGGGCTACAGTCTCAGTCCCCACAGAGACAGCTATTTCGATAGGTTCCTTTGTAAAACGCCAAGGCCAGCTACTTGAGGGGCAGCTTGTTGGCCTGGTCGATGTCGATTCGATGTCAATCAGTGGCCTGTATCTTGATCTGGCCATGGATGATTGGAAACTTTCATTAGATCAGGGGTCAGCGAGCCTTGGATGGGATGGTTCGGATCTGGGTTTGGACAGTCGGGGGCGAATTGAATTGACCGATTTAACTGCGGGCTTGAGTTGTATTGAAGGTATTACCCTCGGCCCAGTTCAGGTATCCGGGTCACTTTCGGGAAGTTATGACCTGCAGGCCAAAACCTCTTCCAGCCAGATTGAGTTGAATCTGGATCTCAAGGGTATGGGCGTTTGGTTCGACGATATGGTTCTAAAGCAACCCGGCCGCGACGGGGCGGGAAAGTTTTTATTCAAGCGTCATAATGCCGGCAGGGAAAATAAGGTTGACCTATTCGGTTTTCATATCCAAACGTCCCGATTTACTGCGATGGTTAATGGTTCGACCCGTGATATTGGCACCTGGCCCTGGCCCGATGGCAAGCTGGCCGGGTCGGTTCAGTTAAATGGTTCTTCACAGCAACCAGGTGAGGGTCTGGAGCTTTTACTGGATCGTTACGATCTAACAGGTCAGGTAGATTTTAATGTCGATGTCGCAAACGGACGGGGTTTCGCTGTGTTGAACCTGGCCGACCTGACCGCCAAAGTAGATGGTCGGAACGTAATGCTCGACGGTAAAGTTGGCTTGGAAGGTTCCTGGTTTGGGGGCTCGGATACGAGGCCAAGGCTGGAGAAACTCAATTGTCAATTACGGGTCCAGGCCGGACCAAGCCAAGGTTGGGTTATAGCCGACCTGGCCGATTTGCCCGATGAGGCCAGCGGACAGGTATACATTCTGTTGGAGAACCTCAACGGTATAGATCTGGCTGATTGGATTGTCGGTCCTGTCCCCCAAGAGTTGCCGACGAAACTGTCGGCCGCCGAAATTGCCGACCTTGACAGCCGCGCCAATCAATTTATTACCTTACTTGGCGAGTACCTTATCTCAGCCGACCTGGCCGTTGAACTGACGGCCCAAAAGGCCAGCCTCTACGATAGATCTGTCGGTCAGGCCTATGACCTGAACGACCTGTATTATAAGTTCTCGGTCAAGGATGGACGGATCGATCACAGCTATATCAGTGGGCTCAATGGGGGGATTTTGACCTCGCAGGTAAGCTTCGACTTGACCGAGCCGGACCCGCAGGTAACGTGCTATAAAAGCATGTCTAATTTAGTTGCCACGCCCAGCCTCCAGCCACAACTGGCGAAATACTTTCCAGGTAATACGGTTGAAGACTTGTTCAATCGGACCGAGCAGACAACCGTGGCCTTGCGGTCTTACCTGGCAAATTTAATGGACTGGCGATATCCGCATCGTCCGGTAGGTACCGCTGAAACCCTGGCTATTGGTGGTTTTGTAGAAGGTTCGGGCGCGCCGGAGTTTGTAACAGCCGTTTTTCCTGGGCTGAATCTGACCAAGTATCGCTATAAGAAGATGACCGGTTTCGCCGAGTTTGGCCCGGATGGCACGGCCGTTAATGATATGATCTTCTCGGGAGATACTTACAATCTTTACATGGAAGGCCAGACCGATCCGGATAATTACGGCGAGTATGAAATTGGGCTTTTGCTGGCCAGCCGGTCGCCCCATTGGCAACATCGTTGGAAGCAAGGCCGGATTCCCGTTCTTAAATTCACCGGACTGATTGAAGGTGGTAAGATACATGATCAGAAGATCTCCTACTTTTGGCCTAATGAGTCGCTTTTTATCATGTTCCTGAAAAACAACATCTTCTATCGAATGTGGCTCAACGGTCGGCAGGATTGAATTTGGACGCGCAAGCCCAACATATTGCAGGCCCAAAACGCCAATCGCGGGCTCGGCCCAGAGGCCTGCTTCGACAGATCCCCGCCTGGCGGATGGCGATCCTCCTGCTGGTCAACCTGAGTGTCTATTGCGGGGCCTGTGCGTTTTGGCATTACCTGGCAAACGGCAGGTTTTTAGATTTCGCTATTTCCGCCTATCGCGAGGACCTTGCCCGCCCCCTTTCCCGAATGCTGGAGTATCCGCTGGATGTGTTCGCTTATCCATGGATGATCCTGGTAATAGGAGTGCTGCTTGCGGCGATGATTTTCGTGCCGATTATTGTCGTCGTATTGTATCGCTTGTCATTTGCGATCATGTTCGTGATCGTTATCGCACTGCTAGGCCATGACCCGGTCCTGGCCCTGGCGGTTTTGATTGGTTGTTTCCTGGCTTATCGCAATCCGCTGCGACACTCCATCCCATTTGCAGCTGCGATGCTTGGGATGTTACCTGCGGGCTTGTATCTGCTCGTTTCGGCGCTGGGGTTTGCAGAGGTCGCAGGCGTGGGCAGACTTATTCAGCACGGCCCGTTTATTCTGGCGGTCTTAGCTGCCACTGTTGCTACGGGTGCGGTTCTTGCCCTGGCCCAGCTAAGTCGCTATCGGCCTGGCGTGGTTTTGCCGGTGATTACGGTTTTACTTATCGGACCGGCGGTGATCTTTTTCGTAAATGTCGGCCCTGATGAGCTGGCTTATTCACTGATAGCCAACCAGGTCGCCAGACCTGACTCAATCTTCGTGCCCCAAACGCTGGAATCCTGGGCATCCAAGCCGGGCAGGGCTGGACTGGGCGGAGTTACTCTTCGGACCGCCGTTACTGACGACCTCGACTGCAGGCGAACGAAGTTAATCCAGCAGTGCCAGGTTTTCCTCAACCACTACAAGCGTTCCCGCAGAAGTTCATCAGTTTTATGGATTCAGGCTCAGTGTGCGAGCTTGCAGCTTCATGATCGGGCCTTTAACGCCAAAACCTCTATCGTCAGTTACACAGCCGATTTCCCCTTACCCGAAAGTTCCGGACTTTGGCGACGTCTTGGAAACGAGTACTCCAGTTCCCCCCATGCTGGGTTGGCCCGTTGGCGGTTGGGTGAGCTTGCACTGCGAACCCAGCAGGTTGACCAGGCTGAGCAGCTACTTACAACGGCCCAGCAGCAACTTGCCAGGTTAAATATCCTGGGCAAGTCCGAGTCCAAAACCAGTCGGGGCGGATCTCTGTTACGGACTCCCAGCAAACTGCCATCGGCGGACTATTACGCAAAAGCTTTGTTCGAGATTCGCAAGCTCTTATGGGTGATCGAACAGAATGACCTGCTGGACGATCCGGCCTCGGCTGGGGCGATGGCCCAACTGATGTCGATCAATCCGAATGATTCCGACTATGGTGAGCATATTGGCGAAATACTGAATCAGTCGGACCCCGATTTTGAAAGCACGAAGATGGGGGACAACTTACTGCTGGCAGCTGCAAAGGCCAGCCCGGATATCTACGACAAGCGGGCCGGCATGCTCATGTCGCTAGCCAACGGAACTTCAGACGCAGCCATTCAGGCTAACTACGAGTTGGCACTACTGTTAATGCAGCAGCCGGTTTTGAGGCTCAGGCCAGGGATTGAAGATAGCCGGACCTATTTCAAGCGTGTCAAGGAGGCCCGCCCTAATCCGTGGACGCATCTGGCTTCAGAGCAATTGAAACGGCTGGCAAATACACCTCATGGCAAGGGTTCGAAGTGATCGAAGTTCAGTGTCACAAGTTTTGCTCTTAGCATTCCAATAAACAGTTATGACAGAGACTAACCATACCCACCGAGATAAACACATTGCGATAGTGACTGCTACGGTAGGCAGTGGACATAACCAGGTTGCCAAGGCGATTGCTAACGGCCTGGCTTCGGCGAGTCCTTCGACACGAGTTACCATTTTAGATTCCATTGCCTGTGCGCCTCGCTGGTTCAGGGCCTGTTATGCCGGTGGGTTCTCCCTGGCGATGACCCGCTTTCCTATGTTGTTCGGCCTCGGTTTCGTTATGTCAAACAGGTCTCAAAGTCCCCATCGCAGCCTATCTGAGAGGTCCAGGTTGAAGATCGAACAGCTGGCAACACAGGAATTGATGAACGAGTTGCAGGTTGCCCAGCCCGATCTGATCATCAATACGCACTTCCTGGCCACGCCACAAATCGCCCAGCTTATCGACAAGGGGGAGTTGGGATCTAAACAATGGGTCGTCGTAACCGACTACAAAATTCACCGGTTCTGGTATAGCGAAGGTGTGGCCAAATGGTTCATCCCCGCTGCTCAAAGTGCAGAAGCTTTTAGCAAATGGGGCATTGACCCGGATCGAGTTACCGTAAGCGGCCTGCCCATTGACGCCAAATGGACCCAGCCGGTCGACAGGGACGCGGTATTGGATAGCTGGTCTATTCCGGCGGATAAGAAAATTGTTCTTCTATCGGGTGGTACGGAATTCACCTGCGGTCCTGTGGTTAAGATCGCTCGCAGAATTTGCCTGGACTGCCACGATGTAGCAGTAGTTGTCCTGGCCGGGCGGAATAAGAATCTTCTCGCTCAGTTGGCAATTACCCCTGAAGCAGGTAACGGCCGAATCTTTCCGGTTAGCTTTACCGATCGAGTAAACGAGCTGGTTTCGATCAGTTCGCTGATGGTTACCAAGCCGGGAGGGGTCACTGTAACTGAATGCCTGGCGAGGTCAGTTCCGATGGTTTTAACCAACCCCATCCCTGGACATGAACGGGGCAATGCCGAGTTTCTTTCTACCCAAGGCGCAGCCGTGATAGCTCGGGGAGTAAATCAGATAGCCCACCAGGTTCGCCGGTTGATAGATGATCCGCAGGCCCTGAATAAGCTGGCTGCCAGGGCCGGTCAACTGGCCAGGCCTGGGCTGAATACCATCGTAAATGAAATCTTCCAGGCGCTGGAGTAATCGGCTACTTTCGAGTGCTGCGAAGCCCTTTGATTTCCACGATAATTATCGGCCTGGATTTGCCATTAAGTCTGAACGTACCGGTATACTTCGAGCCGTTTCGGTCTGTACAGATAAGCCTCGGCAAACCTCTTTTCTTGGCCTTGAGGCTCCAGGTGCCGACCCTGCTGACATATTCGAGGGTTTCGGTCAGAAGCGACTGTGGCAGCCAAAGACGGGGAAACTGCTGGGGGTTGACCTCTATCCCAGCCTCACAGGCATCTAAGAACTGCCCGATATTCGAAAACCTCATTCCGTTAAGGTACGCCCTGGCCAGGTAGCTGGTCAGCGTTTCAACTATCGACTAAGTAAACAAAGGGTAGGTTGAATATTTTTCTACCCGTGACCACCATAGGAGGTAACGGTTTTGGAAGCCCTCTATGTCATTGCCGAATCGATTGGCGAAAGACTTCTTCCAATCCATCCCACGAGAGAGGTCTTTAATGTGGTAGCCGAAAGCTTCGCGGTATCGGCCATTGTCACCATGGACCAGAAAGTGCACCATCGACCAAGCCTGAATGTAATTAGCTCCTCCCGTTTCTGAGCTAGCAATCAATGTCCGATTCCACTTGGCGTGTGACAAGGACATCATCTTCTCAAATGGCAAGAGCTTGTTTTGACGGATTAGTTCCTGGAGGCGCTTAAGCTTCCAGTTCCGAATAATACCTGTTACGAAACCGTCGCCGGTCCAGAGACCGGCTTCAAAATATTCAGCCAGACCCTCGTTTATCCAGGTCGGTAGATTACCTCGAATTACGTAACGAGCAAACTGATGGAAGCCCTCATGCTGGACTGTTGGCCAGAAGTGCCTGTCCTCCCTAGCCAGTGCCATCAATCTATCGCCGGTAAAGAGGCCTGCCGTATTGGGCATACCCCCGGCTTTGTAGTAGAGCTCTTTGTTGGAAAGAAGGTAAAAGGGCAGCTTCTTGGTTATCTCCCCAGCGAAATCGCGCGTCCTGGCATGATAGACCTCAGCCATGGCCGTCATGCGGGCAAAGGCTTCGCGAGACTGTTCGATCGACAGGTCGGTATGGATAACGTAGTAAGGGCTTTGGTAATGGTTTAGGGATTGGTGCAACTCGGGGGGGACCGGGCCCGCTGCCCAACAAACGGTGGAAACAAAAAGAAAAACCAGTAACCCCAAAGCGGTGCGACTACTTACTTCGGGTCGGGAAAATATAAATAACATGACAGTAAGTGTACCAAATCTGACCAGGAGGTCTCAACTAGTTGTTCAGTGATTTGGATCTCTATTTCGACGCACACTTGACCGCCGGGGCTCATGCGAATATTTTGGTCTAAGGGATGCCCTGGTAGGCGACCCTTCCATGGAAAAACTCTCTTGCAAGGATGCAAAATGAAATCGATCCACGTCACTGCCGAGTCTCTACCGGCCGGGTGGGAACAAGCCGTAATCCAATGCTGGGAAACCGGCCAGCGATTTAGAACCGAGTATGACAAGCCCGACGCCCCCGAAAGTAGAGACGTAACCTGCCTGATACACGTCACTGCACCCTTCGACGAGCCGCGAATTCACAGGGCCTTCCCGGGAGGGCTGGACGATCTGGCCAAGTATGTCTGCGAAGTGCTCTACGGCGTGCATGATCATTGGATAGACCCCGCCGCCGGCAAGTGGGAATATACCTATCACGAAAGGCTGTTTGCATACCGGACACCTGAAGGCGGGTTGTATGATCAGATCGCAGGCGCTATCGCCAAGCTGAAGCAGGCCCCGCATACTCGGCGGGCGCAGGCGGTTACCTGGCAGGTCTGGCAGGATATGAACATTAACGACCCGGCCTGCCTTCAGCGGATGTGGTTCAGGATTTCCGACAGCAAGCTGCACATGAATGTGCACATGCGCTCGAACGATGCATTCAAGGCGGCGTTTATGAATATGTTCGCCTTTACCGAGCTGCAGCGGATGGTTGCAGACGCAGTCGGCGTCGAACCGGGCGAGTATATGCACATCTCGGATTCGTTCCACATCTATGGGGCTGACTTCGATGAGTTCGAAGGCTTTTTAAAGACGGTTGAGACACGCGAATTTGATCAGCGCGTCTTTACTACCGAGTTCGCCAAACCGCTTTTCGATGACGGCCTGAGAGCCCTGCTGGCAGAAGATGACATGCCCGCAGATAAAAAAGCACTCATCGAAAAACACCAAGCACAGATGGGGTTGTGAGCGTTACCGTCGCAGGCGGGGTTACTTCTCGTCGTTGCCGATGAGGGAAATTGCATCTTTGCCGGTGGTCTTGACGGTCTTTAAGGCGGCATCGGCGGCCCGAAGCAATTCACGGCAGGTGCGCCCGCCTTCGGGGAAGGCTGCCAGGCCGCCGGAGATGGTAAGCGCGCCGGTCGCCTCTGGACCAAGTGATGGAAACTCGTGTGTGCGGATGGCTTGGCGGAATCGGTCAGCCAGGGCGACTGCGTCGTCCGGCGGGCGGCTGTCGGGTTTGCGAGGCTTTTCCGGCTCCCAGAACAAAACGGCGAACTCATCCCCGCCGATTCGCGCGATGATATCGTGATTCCGGGTGATCTTGCGCATAAGGGCTGCGGTTTCGCGGAGAATTTCATCGCCGGCGGCATGGCCGTAGGTGTCATTGTAACGTTTGAAGTCGTCGATATCGTAAAGCAGCAAAGTAGCCGACTTGCCGCAGCGGGCGGACTCAGCCAGGATGCGATCGGTCACGGCGTAGAAGTATCGGCGGTTATACGCCTGGGTAAGGTGATCGGTAATCGCAAGCTTGTGCAGAGATTCGGTCCGGGCTGCGATAGCGAGAAGGGCCGGGGCCAGCAGCTGCAGCTCGGTAAGCATTTTCTCAACGGGCGGATCAATGAGAGCTTCTCGGCTGGAAGCGACGAGGACGCGCGGCGTATCGGCGGCGATAAGCAGCAAAGGCTTAGGGCCGGGGGTCAGGTCGTCGGCTGGTAGCCATTGAACATCGGCGCCTATGACCCGGCCTACCATCTCGGCCAACTTCCGCTCCAGCGAAACTTGCGTCGAGGTAGATTCGATCAGCGACGCCAAGACTTCAGTTGAAATCGCCCTACCACCGCCGGGGCCCGCCGGGCCGGTCAGCACTGCCCGCTTAATGTACTTAACGTCGGCTGGGGTTAGTGGGTAGATGAAGTAGTCGTCAATCACATCGTCGGTTAAGGCCAGAGCCTGGGGCTCGGACGACGGGGAGCAGACGGCGAAAATTTTCGACTCTCCCTGCAAACGTCGCGATGCCCGCGCCAACGGCTCGAACTGCCCCGCCTCGGCAGCTAAGACTACAACAGGCCAATGACGCCGGCTCATCTGTAAAAGCGCATCATATGGGTCCGGACAACAGTTAGCCCCGCCGTCGAGCCTTGCGGCTAAATCGGCTGCGGTATCGGCCCCTGCCAGGATCAGCATAGCCTGGGTATCGGTCACGGCATATCCTCCAGAAGCGAGGTCAGTTCTTCGCTGGTCAGAAGGTTACTGGGTCGGCTGGCCTTACCGAAAAAAGATTGATCTTTGCTTGGCTGGTCGGGCTCGACGCCGGGGCGGCTGGGCAGCTTGGCTGGGGTAAGCTTGACGGGCCTGGCTGGGGCCGTGCCGGCTGAAGAAGCCTCGGCAGTAATGCGCGATAGCGCATCGGCCAGATCGCCCCGGCCGACCAGTTGCACGCCCGACAGTTCGTCGGAACTGATGTTGACAGGTAAGGCCCCCACTCCAAGGATAGCTACACCCAATTCGCGGGCTATCTCGATCAGCCTCAAGTGCTGGACGGATAGCAGCCTGAAATCTACCACCATGGCTTCGGTTGGCTCGGCGAGTATTTCCGCTGCCCCCTGGTAGGGGCTTTCGACGCGAATAACCCGCATACGGCCGCCGCTGCCGGCAGAAGCCAATGACGCCAAGGCCTGCTGGCGAGATAAGACCACCACCCTAGAAGTGGCAGAAGTGACAGAAAATTTGCCCGAAGTCTCCATTGTGCTGTAAAAAACCTCCGCCGAATGAATACATCCATCATAAACCCATTGGCCGATTTCGTAAAGACCCACTGCATTGTTTTCAGACCAGCGGCGCGTTATAGTTCGCGCCATGACTGAAACCCAACCTAACGGTGAGCGGAACAGCAATATCTGGGCTCCGTGGCGGATGGAATATATCGACAGCCTCGACAGCAGTTCAGGTGTTGGGGACGACGGTTGTTTTTTGTGTGCCCACCAGAAGGACTCCGAGTCCGATAAGACAAATCATATCCTCTGGCGAGCCAAGCGGTGCATGGCGATGCTGAATCGGTTTCCCTACACCGCAGGCCATAGTATGGTTGCTCCTTATGAGCACATTGCATCGCCGTCCGATCTGGACGACGAGACGATGCTGGAGATGATGCGGATGACGGCTGACTTACAGCAGCTTCTGGAAAGGGCAGTTCGCGCTGAGGGATTCAATATCGGCATGAACCTTGGCCGATGCGCCGGAGCGGGCCTGCCGGGACATTTGCATATCCACATCGTTCCCCGCTGGTCAGGCGATACGAACTTCATGCCCGTGTTGGGAAAGGTTCGTGTAATACCTCAGATGCTCGATGATGTGTACGAGCTTTTAAAGGAGGCCGCGGCCGAGCTTAATCTGCCGCGACAGATCTCATGAGCGAAGCTGACCGCTGCGATTGGCGAGAGGCTTTCACCGCAGATCGCGCCAGTTGGCTGGGCTCTTACGCGGTTTCAGAAAGTGACGCAGGCCCGAGAAAATACCCCGAAGACCCGCACGCATACAGAACATGTTTTCAGCGCGACCGGGACCGGGTCGTACATTGCTCAGCCTTCAGGCGGCTGGACTTTAAGACGCAGGTTTTCGTTCCCCACGAGCACGATCATTTCCGTACGCGGCTGACGCATACGCTGGAGGTCGCCCAGATCGGCAGGGATATCGGCAGGGCCCTTCGGCTGAACGAGGACCTGATTGAGGCTGTTGCACTTGCCCACGATCTGGGCCATTCTCCGTTCGGACATGCCGGAGAGGCAGCTCTTGATGAGCTGATGGCCGGCCATGGCGGCTTTGAACACAACCGCCAGTCGCTGAGAGTGGTCGATCATCTCGAGCACCCATACCCCAATTTCCGGGGTTTGAATTTAACTTCCGTGGTTCGCGAGTGCCTGGCCAAGCACAAGACCGCCTACGACAGCCCTATTTGCGAGCAGTTTGATAATTCACTGCAGAGCCCACTGGAAGGCCAGCTTGTCGATCTGTCGGACGAGATTGCATACACCTGCGCTGACCTGGAGGATTCGTTAGAAGCTGGGTTGATCAACACGGAAGAGCTTAGCCAGCTGGAACTGTGGCAGATGGCTTATCACGCGGCTAAAGATGCCTTCCCACAAGCCAGGCCAATACACAAGCGAATACGCGCTATCAAAGTGGCGCTCGGTCTGCTGGCTGACGACCTGATCGAAACTACCATCGCAACGATTCGGGCAAATGGTATCGACAGCCCAGATTCTGCTCGCAAGGCAGGGAAAAAGTGCGTGGTAATGACTGATAAGACCGCTGCGATGTTCGAAGGTCTCAGGGGGTTCCTTTACGAGAACGTTTATCTTAACGAAAAGTCCCGCGTGCACGCCCAACGAGCAACCAAGACTATCGGAGATCTTTTCACCAGTTATGTCAACTCGCCGGATCTGCTTCCAAAGCGATATGCCAAGCGGGTGGATTCTGAGGGGCTTCAAAGGGTTGTCTGTGATTATATCGCGGGAATGACTGACCGGTTCTGCTTAGCTGCTCACGAACGAATTTGTTCATAGCCTACTTTAGGGTTTAATGTAGCGATTGGCCGCTGCAGCAGAGCTCAATTGTTGCAGGCAAGTTCAGATTGCTCTAAAAAAAGCGGCCAGGCATTTATTGGTAAAAACCCAGCCGCTTTTCATTTGAATATTGTAGCTGCTCGTTATTTGCTGTCTTGGTCCTTCTCGTCGGTATTTGCTTCATTTGCTTCGGATTCGGAGTCAATGGGCATATCGTCGAGCGGCTCTCTGATGGGCTCTTCGACGTAGACTTCATCGAGGTCGGTTGCATCCACCTTTCGTCTGAGAAGCAGGTATATGCAAGTTGATGCCGAGGCGAAGTAGCTTATCAGGTAAGCTGCGACCAAAGCGGCGAAGGGCAAGACCCACATCGCGATCAATACCGCGGCGATCCTATCTCCTCCTGACATCGCTGCCCAGCTGAATCGCCCCCACAGGGCCTGGAACTCCGGTGCAGTCCATATTACGTCCAGCCGGTCGGCACCTTCAGCCAAGTAGCTTCCCCCGCCGATTACGCCCCACTTGACGAACATGTGCGTAGCCGAAAGCCCGACGTAAATAAACAGGCGGATGAACAGGTAGGTTATCACGCCGTAGATCAAGGCGACCAGGCCGTAGAGACCGGTCCTAAATGGCCTGGCGAAGACGTAATGGTAGCTTCGGCTGATGGCGTCGAAGCTGTCCGAGCCTTCGACCGCGATCGCCGGGTACAACAGGGGTCCACCGCCGATTAAGCCGGTAAGCAGGAACGCAATTGCCAGCCCCGCCAACAGCGCCAACAGGAACAACGCGCCCATGATTATCGGGCCGATGAATGGGAAGTTTGCTACCAGCCCGCCAAGGGTCAGCAGGCCCCCAATAGCCAATATCAGCGCCAGCGGAATCAATGGGGCAGTGATAAAGCTTGGAAGCTTGGAAGCTGAGAACTTCAGTGCCTGGAAGACCGATATCTTCTCATCGCGGCAGGCGTGCAGGGACGCAATCCGGTAGATAGCCCCAACGAACAGCCCCGTCGTTACCAGAGCAGTCAACAGGTAAATCACTGCGAAGACCCAATGCTGGGTTACCAGCCACACCAGGCCCCAGAGACACATCAACAGCCAATAAACCGTGCCGGGCAAATCTTCACGCGGCGCTTTGGGTCTGAATGGCTCGGCCGTAGTTGCGGGGCGGACCTGCCTGCCCAGTTGGATGGCTCGGTAGTCCTTCATGCCGGTAAAGATCATCCCCTTACTGGTTGCGGAGATCGCCTGGCGAATACAATCCCACTCGAAGTCGATAAAGCTTGCGAAGATCGGCCGGCCGTGAATCTCACCGACCGCCTTGTAAAAGTCTACTTTGCGGGTCGTAATCGCGCGTCTGGCCTGGCGGTAATGCTTGTCGAGCGTATCAGTCGCCTCGTTCCGGTCGAGTGACTCGTCCTTTTCGATTTTATCTTCGGCCAGGTCGTAGCTGTCGGAAAGAATCAGTTCAATTTTGTCTATCTCGTCTGCGAAAGCATCCTCAGCCCTTCCCAGCAGGTCAGACCAGTCATCGTTATTGGTTTTGGCCCGGCTGATAATGTTGTCGACCTTGGGCCTCTTATAGTCCGACTCGTTTTCGGCGTTATAGTCTTTCAGTGTCTTCTGGAAGGCCTGGCCGAGTTGCCGAGAGAGATAGCCCATCTTGGCAGCGAAGGCATTAAGAGTATGCTCTTGCTCGCGGACCCCAGCCAATAGAGCCGCCGCATTGTCCAGACGGTTTTCCTGCCATCCGGTTTTCCAGTTAGCAAAATCAGCGCTGGAGGCATGGGCAAAGTAGCGGATTTCCTTATTCCTGGCCGTACTATCCCCACTGAGCCAGACGAAGTCCATTACCCAGCCGGATATCACCAGTGTCAGCACCGCTAACAGTGCCAGCAGCATCTTGCTTGGCTGCCTGGCCATCTGGAAACTCTTGAAGATGAACGAAAAGCCGAAAATCTCTTTCCAATTGACGTGCTTCAGTTCGTTCTGCTGGTCGGCCATGACTTGTCCTTTCCTTCGTTAGCCCGTCTGGGGGGCTTAACGTCTGGTCGGTCTGCGCCAATAAATAACAAAGTTATGTTGGATATGTGCTCGTATCTGCCGTAACTACCCCAACAGCCGAATTATAAGTCCAGCTCATGCCCATGCAAAAGATTTTCCTAACCTATAAGTCAGTTTGAAGCTTACTTATCAGACTTATCAGCCTTTATTGACTTGGAACTGTTGGCCTCGGTAGCCTTCGAATCAGACGAACTGGAAGGGGTTGGTTTGTCTCGTTCAGCTGCTTTTTTATACGAATCGCTTCGATAGTCCGTCTGATAGAACCCGCTGCCTTTGAATATGATTCCAGCACCGGCACCAATTAATCGCCGGACTTTTAGCTTCTTACAGGAAGGACATTTTCTAGTTGCCGGTGCGGTGATCGATTGGAATTTTTCGAAACTATGGCCGCAGGCAGCACACTCATAATCATACGTCGGCATGATAACCTCATTTGAAAACTTTTTTAAGCAGCAGTTAACTGGTTTAGCAACAGTTAGGCGATTTAGCAACAGTACTGCCAGGTGTGGTCTGTCACTCGGTGCTGGGATCAGGTTCTGTGGCAACGACCACGCTGGTGGGTCTGATAGTTCGGCCCTTGAGCGTGTAGCCCTTTATCAACTCTTCCAGAACCGTGTTAGGTTCTGTCTCTGCCGAAGGCATACGAGCCATTGCCGAGTGCAGCTCAGGGTCGAAGGGCTTGTCCTTGGCATCTATTACTTCCAGGCCGAACTTGCCCAGAGTTGTCAGTGCCTTGTCGTGAACCAGCTGCATGCCCTTGAATAAAGGATCATCTTCGCCGTGGTTAACCCGGGCTGCTTCCAGGGCTCGCTCCATGTCGTCCAGAATGCCGAGAAGATCCTTGATCAGATCGGTATTGGCGAACGTACGCGCCTCTTCGATATCCCTTAGCACTCGCTTCTGGTAGTTCAGGTAGTCGGCAGAGACCCGCTGCAATCGCCCCATCAGGTCGTCCCGCTCCTGTCGCAGGTTAGTGAACTCGTCCTGTTCGGTCTGGGCAACCGGCTGGTCTTGGGGCTCAGAAGTTTTTGGCTGGTTTTCCTGGCTGTCAGTTTGTTTTTTTTTACTCATAAGCGTTTACTTGTCTTGTTGGCATACCCTTAAGCCATGATAGGAATCACGCCATGCAAGCCCTTGGGACTGTATTTTTCTCAAATAAACTTTCAGTTTTTCGTAGGAGCTTTATTGCTGTGGAGTTCCCAGTTGAGGTTTTGTTGCTATTGTAATCAATGCTCAAAATAATCTTTTAGCTTTTCAAAGAAACTTTTTTGCTGCGGGGCTTCCCAGTTTGGGTTCGTCCCTTCGGTTTCTGCGTATTTGCACAGCAGTTCGCGCTGAGTTTCGGTGAGCTTTTGGGGCACTTCAATAATCAACTGAACGTTCTGGTCGCCTGGTCTTCCGCTGCGGGGGGACGGCAAGCCACGTTTTTGCATCGTTACAATGTCGCCGTACTGCGTTCCAGCGGGGATTTCGATTTCTTCCGGGCCGGTAAGTGTGGGTACCTCAATTTGCGCACCAAGCGCAGCCTGAGAAAAACTGATCGGTACCTGGCAGTATAAATGATCGCCTTTGCGCGCAAGCAATGGGTGGTCCTTGATGCGGACGTAAACGTGCAGGTCGCCTCTGGAGGTGCCCATCCGGTTTGGCTCACCCTCGCTGCGCGCTCTTACAACCTGGCCATCGTGTACACCTGGAGGAATGTGAATCTGCAGGATACGTTTTTTCTTAGCCCTGCCCGAACCCCTGCAATCACTGCAAGGAGCACTTATGATCGTTCCTCTTCCCTTGCAGTCGGGGCAAGGAATTACTCGAACGCTCAGGCCGAAGAAGCTTTGGACCTGCTGTTGGACCTGGCCCCTGCCTCCGCAGGATTTGCATTTTATCGGTTCGGTACCTTTTGCAGCCCCCGTCCCTCGGCAGGACTCGCAGATGTCCATCCGCTTGAATTCGAGGGTCTGGTCGATACCGGTCAAAACCTGTTCGAGTGTCAGTTCGACCTCGGTCTCCAGATCCAGGCCGCGGTCCTGGTCGGCATTTCGTCTGGAAAAACCCGTCCCGCCAAAGATATCTTCGAACATAGTGAAGATATCACCGAAGCCCATTGTGGAGAAATCGTGCATGCCAGTGCCGCGCAGGCCCTCATGGCCGAAGCGGTCATACTGCTGGCGCTTTACGGGATCGGAAAGTACCTCATAAGCCTCAGCCAGTTCCTTGAACTTCGCCTCAGCCTCAGCCTTGTCGCCCTTGTAGTTGTCGGGGTGGTACTTCAGCGCACCCTTACGGTATGCCCGCTTGATCTTCTCAGCGGCGGCGTTGCGATCAACGCCGATCACTTCGTAATAGTCACGTTTATGCGGCATTGGTTAGTTTATGGTTAGTTTGCATTGAGGATAATCGGCAGGCCGGGGGAAGCCAGACGAGATACTTCCCGCACAAACAAAAAGACGATTCCTACAACAACCAACAAAGCTGCAATCGCTAATGCTGGCACGGGCGTCTCCTTTGGATCGGCCAAGCAGGCAACAAGCAGGGCAAGCCACATCGGCCCGCCCTGCTGCACCATTATTTACACATTCGTTTATTTTGCCAGACAACTTGCCGGGCAAAGTGACTATTAATTAGTGAATCGCTCCGGCGACTTGCTCTTTCTCTTTCTCGTCGTACTCGCTGACCATCAGGTTGGTCGTCAGCAGCAGCGAGGCCATGGATGCAGCATTCTGCAAGGCGGTCCGGCTGACCTTTGCCGGGTCGATAATGCCGGCCTTGATCATGTCAACGTATTCACCCGTTGAAGCGTTATAGCCCTTGTTACCGTCGAGTTCAGTGACCTTGGCTACAACGATGTCACCGTCAATGCCGGTGTTCGAGACAATCTGATGAAGCGGTGCCGTCAGGGCGCGGATGACGATATCCACGCCGGATTTCTCATCGCCGCGGACCTTGGCTCGGACCTTTTGTACTGTCTCTATCGCTCGAATCATTACAACCCCGCCACCGGGAACGATACCTTCTTCAGAGGCTGCACGGGTAGCATGGACGGCGTCTTCGATCAGATCGTGACGTTCCTTCATCTCGGTTTCGGTGTTGGCACCGGCACGGATGACGGCAACGCCACCGGTCAGCTTGGCCAGGCGTTCCTGGAGCTTCTCACGGTCGTAATCGGAAGTGGACTTTTCAATCTGGCTACGGATTGCATCGCATCGCCCGGCGATGGCCTTTTTCGTGCCGCCACCTTCGATGATAGTCGTCGTGTCCTTGTCGATACGGATCCGCTTTGCCTGGCCCAGCATGTCCAATTCGAGACTGTCCAGTTTAATGCCCAGGTCTTCGCTGATAACCTGCCCGCCTGTCAGCGTTGCGATATCGCCCAGAATGGCCTTTCGACGGTCGCCAAAGGCCGGGGCCTTTACTGCACAGACGTTCAGCACCCCGCGCAGCTTGTTAACAACCAGCCCTGCCATCGCTTCGCCTTCGACATCTTCGGCGATGATCATCAGAGGCTTACCGGAAGTGGCTGTCTTCTCCAAAACGGGAACCAGATCCCGCAGCGAGGTGATTTTCTTTTCGTGGATGAGGATGTAGGCGTCTTCCAGTACCGCTTCCAACGAGTTCGGGTCGGTAATGAAGTAGGCCGAGGCATAACCCTTGTCGAACTGCATGCCCTCGACGAGGTCCAGCTCGTTTTCGGTGCTCTTGCCCTCTTCGACCGTGATCACGCCTTCGGCTCCGACCTTGTCGAATGCCTCTGCAATCATCTGGCCGATATCGGTATCCCAGTTGGCTGATACGGTGGCGACATTCTGAAGGTCGGCCGTGCCCTTGACGGGCTTGGACATTACGCCGATTGCATCAACTGCCGCCCGGACGGCTGCGTCGATACCACGCTTCAGTGCCATTGGGTTTGCCCCGGCGGTAACGTGCTTTAAGCCCTCTTTCATGATCGCTTCGGCGAGAACGACCGCGGTGGTCGTCCCGTCGCCTGCGACGTCGGAGGTCTTCGAAGCGACCTGGTTGGCCATCTTCGCGCCCATGTTCTCGAACGGCTGGGGAAGGTCAATTTCCTTCGATACCGTCACGCCGTCTTTGGTGACCTTGGGCGAACCGAACGACTTCTGCAGAAGTACGTTTCGTCCAGTCGGTCCGAGTGTAACTTTAACCGCCGCGGCCAGTTTGGATACGCCGCTTAACATGGCTATCCGGGCATCGGCGTCAAAAAGCATCTGCTTTGCTGCCATTAGTTGTGCTCCTTGGCTTATTTTTGCGAGAAGGTTACTTCTCGATTACCGCAAGTATATCTGACTCGCGGAGAATCACAAATTCGACCCCGTCGATCTTGATTTCGGTACCGGCGTACTTGCCGTAGAAAATCTCGTTACCCTTTTTGATCGACATCTTGGCTCGCTCACCGCTATCGAGTAACTTGCCAGGCCCGGTCGATACGACCTTGCCGCGCTGGGGCTTTTCCTGGGCCGAGTCGGGAAGAACGATCCCGCCTGCGGTTGTCTCTTCAGCTGCGGACTGCTTTACCAATACCCTGTCATCCAAAGGTTTAACTGCCATTAAATCTCTCCTTGGTCTTTTTATTCTTTATATTTTCAGTTTGGTTTGAAGGTTAATTATTTCCCTGTGAGGCTGGGCTTACATCATGCCACCCATGCCACCCATGCCACCGCCCATGCCGCCCATGCCCATTCCACCACCCATGCCGCCCATGCCACCACCCATGCCGCCCATACCACCGGGCATGCCACCGGGCATTTCATCTTCATCTGTGGGCTGATCGCTGACAGCAGCGTCGCAGGTTAGGAGTATGCAGGCGACCGATGCGGCATTTTCCAGGGCTGAGCGAGTGACTTTGGTCGGGTCGAGTACGCCCGATTTGACCAGGTCTTCAAATACCATGGTATCGGCATTGAAGCCGAAGTTGCCCTTTCCGTCGGCTACCTTTTGGCAGATGACTGCTGGTGATTCGCCGGCGTTTTCAACGATCTGCTTAAGCGGTGCGGAAATCGACTTTGCGACCAGGGCTACACCTGCAGCCTCGTCACCTGTTGCCTTGACCGCATCGAGTGCCTTGGCTGCACGAATAAGAGCCACGCCACCGCCTGGGAGGATTCCCTCTGCGATGGCAGCCCGCGTAGCGTGCAGTGCATCTTCGATGCGTGCTTTCTTTTCCTTCATCTCAGACTCGGTAGCAGCACCGACGTTGATCTGAGCAACGCCGCCAGCCAACTTGGCCAGGCGCTCTTGCAGCTTCTCCCTGTCATAGTCGCTCGTGGTAGTCTCGATCTCGGAGCGGATCTGGCCGATTCGTCCCTGGATATCCGAGGTCTTGCCCGCGCCTTCGATGATAGTCGTATTGTCGTTATCGATCGTGATCTTCTTGGCTGTGCCCAGATCGGCGATAGATATAGATTCCAGATCTTCGCCCAGATCCTTGGAGAAGACCTTGGCTCCGGTCAGGATGCCGATATCGTCCAACATCGCCTTTCGCCGGTCACCGTAGCCGGGGGCCTTAACCGCACACACCGTAAGGATGCCGCGCAGCTTGTTGACCACCAGTGTTGCAAGGGCCTCACCTTCGATATCTTCGGCGATGATCAAAAGCGGCCGCTTTGACTGGGAAACTTTCTCCAGAAGCGGAATCAACTTGGCTACGTTGGAAATCTTGTCCTCGTGGACAAGCACCAGGGCCTTTTCAAAGACAGCTTCCATCGATTCCGGATCGGTTACAAAGTGAGGCGAGAGATAGCCGCGGTCGAACTGCATGCCCTCTACGACCTCCACGGTCGTCTCCATGCCCTTACCCTCTTCAACGGTAATCACGCCATCTCTGCCGACTTTCTGCATAGCCTCAGCCAGCATCTTGCCGACTTCCATATCGTTGTTGGCGCTGATTGCCGCAATGGAGCGAATCTCATCGTCTGTCTTGATGGGGGTCGAAAGTTTGCCCAGTTCGGCCACGAGTGCACTGACAGCAAGTTTCACGCCGCGAGACAGTGCCATAGCCCCAGCACCGGCAACAACGTGACGGTAACCTTCCTTGAAGATCGCCTCAGCCAGTACCACTGCCGTCGTCGTGCCGTCGCCTGCGGTTTCGGATGTCTTGGACGCAGCTTCTTTAACCAACTGGGCGCCCATATTCTCGGTCTTGTCTATGAGCTCGATCTCTTCAGCGACGGTAACGCCGTCTTTTGTAATCGTCGGTGCGCCCCAGCCCTTGTCCAGGATCGCGGTCCTGCCGCGGGGGCCCAGTGTGCTCTTTACCGCCCGAGCGAGCTTCTGAACGCCGGTCAGCAGCCCCTTACGAGCGCTGGCATCGAACTTGATCTGCTTAGCCGCCATAAACAATTTCTCCTTCTAATCGGTTCGTCTAATGTCGAATTCGGGTCCGTTTATTACCCTAACTTACTTCAATAAAGTCACTTAACTGCCTTGATGGCCTTGGAGGTCAACCGAAAGCAGCGCAGCAACTAACAGTAGTAACTTTAGCAACGGTTGTGCCTGAGAGCCTAACAGCCTTTATTGAAAGAACTTGTGAAGTACAGGCCGCAATTTACTCATAAAATAAACCTGCCATTCCTGCCAACTGTGCATCCTCGAGGTAGCGATTGACCCAATTCGACAGGCTCCAATCGCTTTGTAATAGATGGTCAAAGGCAGCTTAAAGTTGTATCGGCGTTGTGTTTTCCTATAATGGATCAAGCTCAAGAACTTCTTTATTACTCCACTGACATAGGACTTGGACTAGTAATGGCCGATAAGGCACCACAAGCCACCAAAACCACCCTACTGACCCACATAATCCGCATCGTGATCATAGCTGGGGTAATCGTTGGCGGCATCTATGGCGGTGCGGAAGTTAAGGCCTTTTATAAGAAGCACTTCCCGCTGGTCAGCGAAGTTGTCCCTGGCATTCTGTACCGCTCCCCCCAGCCGCGTCATACTATGGACAGTATCATTGATAAGTATTCCATTAAAACGGTCATCAACCTCAGGCCAAGATCGGAAGATCCCGCTGCCTTCGATGCACAAAGGGATCAATGTCACCAGGCGGGGATTAATTTTGTGTCCCTGCCATGGGCCGGTTACACATCCCCGGAGGATGTAATCGAGGATTTCTTCAGGATCGTCCGGGCAGATGAAGGGGCGGTGCTGATTCACTGTGAGTACGGCAAGGCCAGGACGGGCCTGCTGGTAGCAGCCTATCGAATTGTGCTCCAGGGGTGGTCGGTTCAAGACGCCGTCAACGAGATGCCCATTTACCGCTACCGCTTAACAAAGGACGGCCACCCCAAACGAGTAGCCCAGCTTCAGCAGATAGCTCGGGATAAACAGCTCTGGCTGGCGCGGACCGCTCCGCATGGCATATCCCCAGAGGCAATCCCAACAACTCAGCCTGCAGGGATGTAAAATTTTACAGCTTGATCCAGTATTTTTTGGAATGGAGTTTTTTTTACTTTCAGCGGTACTGAGGATGCTCCGCTGGGTTTAATGAAAAAACTACAGATCGATCCAGTATCTTTGCATGATTTTCCCGTCGGTCGGATCGAGGCCTTCGGATTCGAGCAGCCCGCCGTTTTTTTGGATCACGCTCGCCGAGCCGATGTTTTCCTTATCGCAAGTCACCAGTGCGCGACCTATACCCATGGAGCGTGCCTTTTCGAGCGTGAGCTTCAGCATGACTGTAGCCAAGCCCTTGCCTCGCTGGGAAGGCCTGATTGTATAGCCGATGTGCCCGCCGAATTGGCGGAGATAGTCGGTAAGCTCGTGTCGAAGACTTACCGTCCCGATAATCCGCTCCCCGCGAACCAGCCAAAAGATGCTATCGGGTACGAAGCCATCCGGTAAGTTAACTCCCCTGGCTCGATCGGCAGAAAGCTTTACCAGTGAAGCAAAATCTTTCTTGCCAACGGCCTGGAAAACTCCCGCCCCATGGATGTGTTCATTTGAGCTGTCGGGGCGACACTGGGCGGCGAAGGCTGCGTATTCATCGGCCAGCCGGTCGGTAGGTTCAATCAGTTGAATCTGTTCGTCGGCCATGGATTTATCCGTTTATTATATCAAGCACCTGATTGATATTACTTATTCGCAGGCCCGGCCAATTGGCGGCTTCGGGCCGTTTCATGATCAGTTCCTGCTCATGCGGCATACAAATGTGAACCGCATCCATGCCGAATTTGGTAGCACCGGTAAGCTCATTTCCGTCGCCGTCACCGACGTAGAGGCATTGACCAGGCGCCACGTCTAGCCGCTTGCAGGCAAGAGCGTATAGAAGCGGATCGGGCTTGGTCGTACCCTCGCAGCAGGAAAAGACCGTCGCATCGAAAAACTCGCTCATTGGATTTTCAGGCCAAAGCAGCGGCGCTTCGTGCGAGCAGGCTGTAATCAGCCCAATCTTCTGCCCGCTGGATTTGATCTGGCTTAGTGTTTCGATAGTTCCCGTCCGGGGGATAAGGGCATCTTTGTAGTGGCTGATGCGTATCTCGATGGCCCTTTCGACAGCCTCGTCTGTCGGGTCGCCGCCCAGTTGATTACAGACATACCGGATATGCTCAGCCAGTGTCGCATGCTCCCCCGTAGTTCGCAGCCGCCTGATGTCGGTTTCGATCCACTTAGCCCGGAATTGGTCGGCGGTGAAATCCCCAAGCTGGGCAAGCACGCCTTCGGCTTCAAGTTCGTAGGCGTACCCCCCGCCGAAGTTATCGACGAGGGTGCCGTAGAGGTCGAAAATGACGGCTTCGTATTTCATCGTCTTAGCCGCCTGCGTTTACTTGACCGGGCCGAGAAGCTCAGCTACGAAGTCGCCGACATTTTTGACCAGTGTTTCGCGCGGGGCGGACTTGAGATCGGTTATCTTATGGACGATGGCCGAGCCGACAATCGCGCCGTCAGCTACCTTGCAAACAGTCTCAACAGTTTCGGCGTTGGATATGCCAAAGCCGACGCAAACTGGCGTTTGGGTGTGTTTACGGAGCTCAGCAACAGCTTCGATGGTGCTTTCGGGCAGGCGTGTCCGCTCGCCGGTTATGCCCGCTATCGACATGAAATAGATAAACCCGCTGGAATGGCCGGCGATTGTCAGCCTTCGGGGGGTCGGGGTATTCGGGGCGATCAACATCACGTTGCACAGGTTGCGCTCGGAGGTTAGTTGTTCGAGCCTGGCTGCTTCTTCCAGTGAAATGTCGGGTATGATGAACCCGTCGAATCCCGCCTCGACCGCGGCTGTTAAGTACTCGGCTGTGCCATGCCGGTAAACGATGGAGTAGCTTACCATCGCGATCAGGGCAAGGTTTCCGCCGGCTGAGCGGTATTGACGGACCATGTCGAATATTTTCTCGCTGGTTACTCCGGCTGCAAGTGCTTCGGTATAGCTGGTCTGAATGACGGGCCCATCGGCAATCGGGTCGGAAAACGGTACGCCAAGCTCGCAAATCCGACAGCCTCGGCTTTCAAATTCATGAAGCAGGCCCTTCGTCGTCTCCATATCCGGATAGCCGGCGGTGATGAAAGGCAGGAGCGTTTTCTTGCCAGCGGCGCCAAGTTCTGCAAAAGTTTTTGTCAGGCGGTTGTCGTTTAAACTATTCACTTTCACGCCTCCCGCCACGTGGTAACAAAGATGATTTCGTTACTGCCCTTTGTCTGTGATTGGCGGTCATTAAAAAAATCACTTGCCGCCCTCCCGCCGCTTGAGAATCTCTGCGATCTCGTTGCAGTCCTTATCTCCTCTGCCCGAGAGGTTAACCAGCACTATTTTATCGGGCTCCAGCGTCGGTGCCAGCTTGATAACCTGCGCGATCGCGTGGGCCGATTCCAATGCAGGAATTATTCCCTCAGTTCGCGCCAGCGTTACCGTAGCATCGATGGCCTCATCGTCGTTTATTGTGGTGTATTCGACCCTGTGAGTATCGTGCCAGTATGAATGTTCCGGGCCAACGCCGGGGTAATCTAATCCCGCTGATACCGAGTGGACGTCTGCGGTCTGGCCGTCTTGATCCTGGAGGACGTAACTAAGCGAGCCGTGCAGCACGCCGGGTGCACCGGCAGAGAGTGTCGCAGCGTGATCGCCCAGGCCCATGGACCTGCCGCCAGCTTCGACGCCGATCATTTTGACTTCAGTATCGTCGATCATCGGCGCGAAGATACCCGCTGCGTTCGAGCCGCCTCCGACACATGCGATTATAACGTCGGGCAGGCGGTTTTCCGCTTCGAGCATCTGGGCTCGGGCTTCGCGACCTATGCAGGACTGGAATTCGCGGACGATTGTCGGGAACGGGTGCGGCCCTGCAACCGAGCCAATGATGTAGTGCGTGGTATCTACGCTACCCATCCAGTCGCGGAGTGCTTCGTTGAGGGCGTCCTTCAGTGTCCGCTGGCCTGAGGTAACGGGGATTACCTTCGCACCAAGCAGTTCCATGCGAAAGACGTTTAGCTCCTGGCGTCTTATGTCCTCAGTGCCCATGTAGACTTCGCAGTCCAGGCCGAACACCGCCGCAGCGGTCGCTGTTGCAACGCCGTGTTGGCCGGCACCGGTTTCAGCGATGACGCGTTTTTTGCCCATGCGTTTACATAGCAGGGCCTGGCCTAGAGTGTTGTTGATCTTGTGTGCGCCGGTGTGGTTCATATCCTCGCGCTTGAGGTAGATCTTGGCCCCGCCGAGTTTTTCGGTAAGCCGGCGAGCAAAGTAAAGCTCGCTGGGGCGGCCTGCAATTTCCCGCAGGCAGCGGTCGAACTCAGCCGTAAAAGCCGGGTCGGCCATGGCCGCATTGTATTCGGTCTCGAGCTGGTCGAGGGCGGCCATGAGAGTCTCGGGTACGAATTGGCCGCCGAATTGGCCGAAGTAGCCGGCCCGGTTAGCGTTACTTGGATTTTTTTGTTCGGACATTACGCTTTCCTTCCAGGTCCGATCTTACAGCCTGGGGCAAAAATTGGGAACCATTGTATTAGCTCTGGCGGTGGGTGTATTTACTTAAGCTCGTCAGGGACGGTGGCATTTCGCGGCGGCATTTCGCGACGCAGCCTGCCGGCGAAGTCTCCCACCCAAGGCCACATCTGAACCTGCGATAGGTCAACCTTCGCAACTGCCACCGGTTGATGTACCGTTGCCTGTGCGAGTATCCCGCCGTCGAGGCCAAAAACTGCCGAGGTGCTGCCGTAAGTGCAACTGACGATGTAGACCTGGTTTTCGATAGCTCGGGCCTTGGTTAGCGTCTCCGAGCCGCCCCAGATTGGCATGAGGATCACTTCCGCACCAGCCATCGCAAGTTCGCGGGCGGGCTCGGGGAACTGATTATCCCAGCAGATCATCATGCCGACTCGGCCGAAATCGGTCTCGAATGTCGGGAAGCTACTGCCCGGGGTTACACCGCCTTCGATTTCCTCTCGCGGCAGGGAGACTTTGCGATAGGTTCCGGCGAGCTTGCCCTTGCGGTCGATCAGAACGGAGGTGTTGTAAACGGCCGGTCCGTCGGATTCCAACAGGCCTGCTACGATGTAGACGTTATGTTTTGCTGCGACCTCCCCGAGTTGTTCGGTTGATGGCCCGGGGATTGGCTCGGCGCACTGGACGTAGCCCCGGCCGGTGCCGTACATCGTAGCACCTTCGGGCAGGCAGACGATATCCGCCCCGCGATCAGCAGCTTGGGCGATCAATTCGGCAAACTGATTGATGTTGTCTTGTGCGGTTGGCCCCTTGGGCTTGTAGAAAACCGTTGCCAGGCCCACCGGTCGCGGCTTGGGTGGATCGATTGGATTCAAACTGGCAGGGGAGAAATTCACCTGCCCGTCGGCATCCCAGCGGTAGATAAGTTCCAGCCTGGCCTTTACAGCCTTTTCCGGAGCGTGGAAGTCCCACTGAATAGTTCGCCAGGAGTCGCCATTGCTGTCGGTCGTTCGGGGATAATCCGGCCTGGAAACGGTCTTTCGGTTTTCATCCAGCCAGATCACCCGGGCCAGAACCGATCGGTACAATTCCTCGACACGCTCAGCTTTGAAAAAAACCTCGAACCGATACCACTTATCCTGGGTCACCTCGACGGTTTTCGTCCAGCAGCCGTTGGCATGGAATTGGCCGTCACCGGCCAAGGCCAGTGTTGGTTGGTCCTGATACTTTATCTGCGAGTCCTGCCAGTGGGTGGGGGCAATTTCGGGTCGTTGGCTGTCGAATGTCCACTCCATGTCTTTCTCCTGGTCGCAATATGCCGGACCTGCCAGCATGGAAATAACAGCAAGAACAATTACCACCACCGATATTGTCGAATCTCTCATCATGAACAACTCCCGCATGAGTTTCATAATTAACTTTAATGATACCACGGCATTTGAACGGAAAAAAGGTTGGGTGATTTCTCCAGGCGCCAGGTTGTGCGTTTCCAAGAGCTTTCCCGGGGCGTATAATCTCCGGTTCGCAGTTTACGGAGTTTATTGAAATAACTCACCCGGACGGGTCTCGGCTGGGCAAGGGAAGGTAAAATCGACAATGGCGACATCGGAAGGTCTTCAGGATAAATTCGAGTTGAACGTAGTTTATGGTTTGCAGGTCAAGCTGGACCCAGCCGGCGGATCGTTAGCCGATGTAATGGCGGCTATCAGCTCAGCAGGCGGACGAGTAGGCGAGATCGACCTGGATGATGACCAGGAGACGTCGCTGACATATGAACTACAGGTATTCGTTGCAAGCGACGACCAGATGGATCAGGTTTCGGCAGCTGTCGGGGCTGTTGAAGGTGCTGTGGTTCTGGAGGTTTTTGACCTTGCCATGGAAAGCCACCTCGGCGGAGCTTGCGAAATGCAAAGCCGGGCCTCCATCGAATCCAACACCGACTTGCGAATCGTTTACACCCCCGGCGTAGCGAGGGTCTGCAAAGCCATCGAAGCTGACCCGGAAAAGGCACGTCTCTATACCAACATCGCAAATAAGGTCGCCATTGCCACCAACGGCACTGCTATTCTCGGCCTGGGGGATATCGGCCCGCTGGCAGGCCTGCCGGTTATGGAAGGTAAGGCGGCGATCTTTTGGGAGTTTGCCGGCGTCTCGGCAGAGCCGCTTTTGATTGACACCCTCGATACGGATGAATTCATCAACATCTGCAAGAAGCTGGCTGTGGGCTTCGGCGCGATTCAGATCGAAGACGTAGCCGCCCCGCAGTGCTTCCGCATTACGCGAGAACTCGACGATGCACTACCGATTCCCGTTTTCCATGATGATCAACACGGCACGGCTACGGTTGTTCTGGCTGGGCTGTACAGCGCATTGAAACAGACCGGTAAGGATATCACCAAGCTGACGTGTGCTATCAGCGGTGCCGGGGCGGCCGGGACTGCCATTGCCGACCTGCTCGCCCACGCCGGCGTGGAAGATGTAGTCCTTGCCGACAGGGCTGGCATTATCTATCGCGGCCGGGATGAGAATATGAACGAAGAAAAGCAGGCCCTGGCCCAGCGGACCAACAAAGCTAACATCCAGGGCACGCTCGCAGATGCAATGGCCGGGCGAGACCTTTTCATAGGTGTCAGCCAGCCCGATCTGGTCTCTCCCGATATGGTCCGTTCGATGGCCCCCAAGCCGGTGGTATTTGCCCTGGCCAATCCGGTAAGCGAGATCACCATATCTGATGCATACGCAGCAGGAGCTGCCGTTGCCGCTGACGGGCGAATGATGAACAACGCACTGGCCTATCCGGGCATATTCCGTGGGGCGCTGGATTCCGGCACCGATCGAATTACAACCGATATGCTGATGGCAGCGGCGCATGCACTGGCAGCCGCCACCCCCAAAGGCGAGCTGATGCCGGAAATGATGGACCCAGCCACGCACGAAGCGGTCGCCCAAGCCGTTGAAGATGCTGCGAAATAATTGCGGAAAGAGGTAAAAATGAAAGCCCTTATTGTCTACGGCGGTTGGGAAGGTCACGAGCCCGATAAAATTGCAGCCATCCTGGCTCGCCAGCTTCGTGTAAACGGGCTGGATGTTGAGTTGGCCGATAGTCTCGACCCGCTGGCCGATGCCGAAAGAATCGCCTCGCTAGGGCTTCTCGTGCCGCACTGGACGATGGGCGAGATCGCATCTGACTCGGCCAAGAACGTATCTCAAGCAGTTAAGGCAGGCTTGGGCATCGCAGGCATGCACGGCGGGATGGGGGATTCGTTTCGTGAATCTACCGAATGGCAGTTCATGGTAGGCGGCCAGTGGGTGGCACACCCTGACGGGATAATCGACTATCGGGTTCACATCGTCGACCACGCCGACCCCGTTACCGCCGGGCTTGCTAATTTCGATATGCACTCGGAGCAGTATTACATGCACGTCGATCCGTCTAACCACGTCCTTGCTGCTACCACTTTTGAATTCAACGGCTGCACCATGCCCGTCGCCTGGAAGAGAATGCATGGGGCCGGCCGGGTTTTTTATTCATCGCTTGGTCACGTAGCCGAAGACATAGAAAAATCACCCGAAGTACTTGCAATTATCACTCGTGGGATGCTCTGGGCTGCCGGTAGCAGGGATAAATCATAACAAAGCTGATTACTTTACCCAGGAGTTATTAATGTCAATCGAGAAGGTCAAGATCGGTTTCGTCGGCTGTGGTGATATCTCCCGTGCCTACTTCAAGCTATGCAAAAAGTTTCCCATCCTTGAAGCTGTGGCTGTGGCTGATATTGATCTCGACCGAGCAGCACTGGCGATCGCCAAATACGAACTTCCCGTCGATATATGCACCCCGGAAGAATTGATCGCACGCGATGACATCGAGATTGTGGTCAATATCACTCCACCTCTCGCTCATGCGGAAATTAATCTCGCTGCCATCGCCGCCGGAAAGCACGTATACACGGAAAAACCATTTGCCGCTACTTTGGAAGAAGGTCTCAAGATACTCTCAGCCGCCGAAGCAGCCGGTGTGCTTTTAGGTTGTGCACCTGATACGGTTTTGGGCGCTGGCTATCAGACTTGTCGCAAGCTCATCGACGATGGTGCAATCGGCAAGCCCGTCGCAGCCAATGCTTTCATGATGGGACACGGCGCCGAGAGCTGGCACGAGAATCCGGAGTTCTTCTACGCGCCCGGCGGCGGGCCGATGTTCGATATGGGGCCTTACTACTTAACGGCGATGACCTTGCTTCTCGGGCCTATCGCCTCGGTTAAAGGTTCAGCGAAGATACTCTACAGCCAGCGGGAAATTGCCACTGGCCCCAAGGCCGGTAAGAAATTCGAGGTAACCACGCCGGACCATATCACTGGGATATTGGATTTCGCCTCGGGAGTTTCCGGTACAATAATCACCAGCTTCGCTACATGGGGATCGCAGGCGCCCAGGCTGGAAATCCACGGCACGGAATCGAGTATTTCCTGCCCCGATCCCAATACATTTGGCGGCCCGACGTATCTGTTCAACCGGGAAAAAGACCAGTGGGATGAAGTGCCCCTAACTCATAGCTATGAGAAAAACAGCCGCTCACTGGGCGTAGCTGACCTTGCTTTGGCTATCCGCACCGGCCAGGGAAATAGAGCAAGTGGCGCGCAGGGGTTGCACGTTTTGGAAGTGATGCAGAAAATGCTCTTAGCCGGCGAGACGGACAAGACCCAGACCATCGAATCCACTTTCGACAGGCCAACGCCAATGCCTCAGGGCCTCGAAGTCGGCCAGGTGGACTAGCTGCCCGTTTGGCCCCGGGCGTCGAGCAATTCGTTGAGTTTATCCTCAGCCATCAAGCCCTTTTCAAGGCATACCTGGCGGATGGTCTTGCCGGAGCTGTGTGCTTGTTTGGCGATCTCGGCTGCGGCGTCATAGCCGATTTCCGGCGCCAGAACCGTTACCATCGCAAGGGATTGCTCGATAAGCTCTGCGCAGCGGGGTTGGTTGGCTTGAAGGCCGTCGATGCACTTTTGGGCGAACATCGTCGCTGCGTTCGATAGCAGGCGGATCGAAGTAAGCAGGTTAGAGGCCATCATCGGCATAGCTACGTTCAGTTCGAGTATGCTTCCGACCCCGCCGGTAGCCCCTGCCGTGATCGCCGCGTCGCAGCCGACGACCTGGCAGGTGACCTGGATGACCGATTCGCAGATAACGGGGTTGATCTTGCCGGGCATGATCGAGCTTCCCGGCTGGACTGGAGGTAAGATCAATTCGCCCAGGCCGCATCGCGGCCCCGAGCCCATCAGGCGAATATCAGAAGCTATCTTGCCCATCGCCAGAGCGACGGTCCGCAGCACGCCTGATGCAAAAACAACTTCATCCTTGGCCGCCTGGCAGCTGAAGTGATCCGCAGCTTCGGCAAACGGCAGTGATGTCTGGGCTGCGATAAGTTCACAAACCTCATCTGCGAAACCTTCGGGTGCATTTAGCCCTGTACCGACTGCCGTGCCGCCCAGGGGCAGTTCGCATAGACCGGTAATTGCTGGCACGAGCATTTTGATGGCCTTATCGATCTGCCCTGCATAGCCGGCGAATTCCTGGCCCAGGCGAACAGGCACGGCGTCCATCAGGTGCGTCCTTCCGATCTTGACGATACTGTCGAACTGGCTGGCCTTGGCGGTTAGACTTTGGGCGAGCTGCTTCAATGCTGGCAGAAGCTTATCGTTAATGGCACTGGCGGCAGCGATGTTGATAGCGGTGGGTATCACGTCGTTTGATGAGGTGCCCATGTTTACATGATCGTTGGGATGAACGAGCGTTTTATCCCCGGCCAAGCCGCCGAGAATCTGACAGCTGCGATTGGCGATTACCTCGTTGGCATTCATGTTTGAGCTGGTTCCACTGCCGGTCTGGAATACATCTACGATAAATTGTCCGTCGTGGGTACCCTCGATTACCTCACAAGCAGCGGCGATGATTGCGTCGGCAATTTTCTCATCAAGCCGGCCGGCTTTTTTATGCACCTTCGCTGCTGTAAGTTTGATCAGACCAAGTGCTGCAATGAAATCCCGCCCCATGGTCCAGCCCGAGACTGGGAAGTTCTCTGCCGCCCGTGCGGTCTGTGGGCCATAAAGTGCATCAGCCGGGATGGACATTTCGCCCATCGAATCTCGCTCGGTTCGC
>SDBT01002474.1_pt1 | contig 32601 bp, 22 predicted proteins | sample 2277101 | NCBI WGS metagenome assembly SDBT01 (sample SAMN10404973, study PRJNA504765) | marine sediment metagenome | isolation source: marine sediment core GS10_PC15, 103 cmbsf | place: Arctic Ocean: Southern Knipovich Ridge | collected 2010 | reverse complement strand
GGTTGTGTTTTTCACGCCGCCGGCATCCGCCGGGAATGCGGCGCAGCGTCAACTACGGGGGGAGGGGGGCTGGAATGATCAGCGTGACGGCCGCCACCTTCGCCACCGGGCCGCGCTTGACCAGCTCCGGAGGCCTGTAGGCTTTCTTCCGCTGCTGCGTGCCGTCGCCCTTCGCCTCGTCTGCGTTCTTCCTGTCCGGTTCTTCCATCATCGTTCATTCTCCTCTGGCAACATCCGCTGGGAATCCGGCGTGGCGTCATCCGTTACGCGCAATGCCGACATCAGCCTTCGCTCAAGAACTACGGCGGACAAACTCCTGCCGACGGATGGGTCTCCTTTCCCATCCCCACCGCGAATATGTTACCCGCAAGTGCTTGCCGGGGCAAAATTAATTTTCTCCCCCACAGGGGGCTTGATTCGTTAACTGGTTCACTCGTCTCGGCGGCTCGTCTCGGCGAAGGCGCGAGCCGAAGCCGGAAGCGTCGAGCCGTAGCCGGACCACCCCCGCGTCAACGCTCAAAACAGCAGTAGTGTCCTCTATTTCCCTATTTCCCAAAACAGGGGGAGCGTCCCCGCGTCTCCCGCACCACGCAGATCTACAGCCACTTGACCCCGCAGTACGATGCGGACATTGAGCGGTTTTAGCGGATGCGCTGCGCCTGCTGTAGTCCGCCTGTGATGTGCACGGTTATCGCGCCGTGGACAACCTGGCCATCCTGTACTTCCGTGGGCTGAATGTCGATCTTCTCGATTATGCCTTCGGCGACAACGACGTCGCCCTTCTTCTCTTTCCAATCGCGGTAGCCGCGCACCACCTGAAGAGTCAGTAGGCCATGCCGCCCAACCGCCACCTCTGTAGTCACGGTCTTTGTGGCGGCCCGCCCCACGCTGTTGACCACTACGCCTCGCCAAGTTACTGCCCGGCCGACAAACCCCTTATTCTTCTTCAGCCAGGCCGCCGGCGAATCATCCGGCTTCCTCAGCCCCATTATGTCCCGGATCCTGACATGCTCAATGAACAGGTCTGCGTCGGACCAGCATCGCCTCGGCGTCCTGAACACAGGCACTACGGGCCGCGTGGCCGGCGGCGGGTTCTTGATTGCCAGTTTCCTCTTGAGGCTTGCCACCTGAGACGCGAGCAGCTTGTTCTGTGCTTCCAGCCGGCGGACCTTTTCATTCAGGGTTTCAGGGTTGGCCCCCAGGGCTACCATGCCGATCAACGCCAAGACGATCCATCGTCTGTTCATTCGAGTGTCCATCTTGTCCCCTTTCATTATGCGCCTGGTGTCGGGTGATTCATGTGTGGCACCCCGTCACTTCTGGCTTATCCGGTGTAGTATCGCATGAACCCCAGCAGCTTTCCAGAGCCTCCCGGAAAACGCATTTGCTTCGGCCGAATAGGCGGGAGAATCGAGGAAGCCCAAGCCGTCAGGGCCCCAGGGGGGGCCAGTAGCCAAATGAGAGCGGAAAGCGGAATCCGTAGTCCCGATTACTGATCACCGGTTACCGGCTACTTGGCGGGCTGCCGCCGATCACGGGTGGGGCGTTATCGCAAGAATCGTGATGTCCCCTTTCCCCGGGCCGTAGCACCAGAAGATGCGATACGCTGATGGTGTTCGGCTCTGGGCGTAAGCCTCGAACACCTTCTCTTTCTTGTTATACGGATTGGGGATGGAACTGTATGGGTGTGTATTGAGACCAGGATGTCGAGGATTCTCGAGCAGCAGCCTCAGCGACTTACGTACCTGCCTGAACAGGCCCTCTTGCCTGGTTGATTTGCTCTTGCCGGCTTGGCGCCGCCCTTCGTAACACTTGAATGCTCGTTTCCTCAGGGCGTCATACTGGGCCCTCGCCTGCGGTCGCCAGACTGCAGAGAACATCAGGTGCCCTTGGTGCCGGGCTTCCCGCCATCCGCCCAGTCATTGTCTGAGTCCAGGTCCGGGGCTGCGGCCACCTGCCCCTTCTTGGATTCCTCAAGACCCGCCACTACCGACGCGAGGGCCTCAGGGCTCTGGTAGAGCCAGGCCTCCCGTGCAGGGACGGCCGCTGCCAGAGTGATCCGGCAGGAGAAGTCATCGATGCCATCAATAATGAGCAGCTTGCCGGCATATTCCGGCCCCAGTGTTACGCGGCCTCTATTGTCTGCGGTTCTTACGGTCATTGTGTTGCCTCCTCTGCGGCTACCAATACAATTATAGCATGCGGTGGGTAAGTGGGCAAGTGGGGTCTACCCATTTTATCGGGCTTTTTTCGCCCCGACTTGACCCCCGTCCACCCAAAGGCAAGTGGCCGGTCCTTCGATCCGCCACAGGCGGACTCAGGACAAGTAGCCGGGGGCCGGTGGCCGGCACGGCGGGTTTGGAGTGCGGCGGAAGCGTCGAGCCGTAGCCGGACCACCCCCGCGTCAACGCTCAACACAGGGGTAGCGTCCCCGCGTCTCCCGCACCACCCAGATTTACAGCCACTTCACCCCGCAGTACGATGAGGATATTGAGAAGGTTTAGGGCTTCAGCCGGAAGCGTAAGAGCCCGTAGAGCTTTCGGTGTCCGCCCTCTATTTGGGTTCCGGCCACCACCCCCCGCGCTGTTACTGTACCACCCGCCTTCAGATCAACCTTCCCGACCTGCACGATGTCGACGACTACTACGGGCATCGCCGCCTGGGTGGTATCTCGGGCCGTGATCTTGGCCCCGCCCCCTTTATCTTTCATGGCCCCGAAAATCTCCGTATTGGCCTCGGCTTCGGCTATCTGCCGGCGGGCTCTATCTCGGAGCTCTTTCAGCGTCTCGGGCCGGCCCTTGGCCTTGAGGGCCCGTGCGAGCTTGCTCTGCCATTCTTTGACCGCACCCTTGGCCTGATAGTATTCCCGGCTGGCGTCCGCTTCGGAAAACTGACGCACCTTCATGACTTGTATCTTCCAGGTCACTTGTGCACCCACGAAGTTCTTGTGTCTGCCCGCCCAAGCGGCCAGTGATTCGTCGGGAAATACCTCCGCGAGGGGCAGGCGGGTTTGTATTTCTTTGGCGAACGATGGCAGATCGGACCACCACGACTCGTCGTTTTCTTTGACGGTGAGGGTCAAGGCTTTGGTGCCTGGCGGAAGGGCGGGCCTGGTGGTAGGTGCGGGTGTTGTAGGCTTCTTGCCCGCCAGCTTCCGTTTTAGGCTGGCAACCTGGGCTCGCAACATGCGATTCTCTGCTTCCAGCCGGCGGACCTTTTCCGTGTCAGTTTCGGGCTGGGCCCCCAGGGCCACCATGCCGATCAACGCCAAGACGATCCATCGTCTGTTCATTCGAGTGTCCATTTTGTCCCCTTTCATTATGCGCCTGGTGTCGGGTGATTCATGTGTGGCACCCCGTCACTTCCGGCTTATCCGGTGTAGTATCGCATGAACCCCAGCAGCTTTCCAGAGCCTCCCGGAAAAGGCATTTGCTTGCGGGCGGGGATGTGGGTGCAAACACCGAATAGGCGGGAGAATCGAGGAAACGAGGAAACGGGGTCAGAACGAGGAAACGGGGTCAGGAGCCGTTTTGTTTGACACACAACTTTTCACCCGGGGCAAAGGCTGAAGACAGCCTGGGGACAGGAGCCAGCCCTTCGATCCGCCACAGGCGGACTCAGGACAAGTAGCCGGGGGCCGGTGGCCGGCAGCCAGCCAAGTAGCCCGGGCCGGGGATGTGGGTAAGAATACGAATAGGCGGGGAGGGTTGGGTAATATTCCCCAATATTTCAGCGGGCGGGGGACCTCGCGGCAATCCGGCTGATCTTGTAACCACATCAATAACAAGAAGATACGGCGGTTTAGCTCTCTTTTTGCCTTCTCTGGTACGCGAGTTGCTTTATAGATAGGCGATATGATGAAAACGCCTTCCAGAGGAGCCAGGACGATGAAGCGACAAACTGAAAATAACGGCGAGTGCCTCTTTGAAGCCCTCGAACCCCGTATGCTGATGAGCGGCGATGTTGCGGCTGCTGTGACCGGTCTCGGCGAACTCCGTGTTACCGGAGACAGCAACGACAATTCTATTGTGGTTGCTGATCTCGGCCACGGTGAATTCAGTCTGAGGGGGCTGGCTGGAACTACCGTCAATGGAGAGGCGGAATTTCGTTTCGGTGGAGTTACACGCGGCATGCGGTTCAATATGCGGGCGGGTAATGACACGATCAGTTTCGGAAATGCGGCCGGGACTGCGACAACAATCGAGGGAGACGTCCAAATAGACATGTGGTCAGGAAGGGACCTCGTTCTTTTCGGCATGGATGATGCATCTGGTGCCCGCGTATGTACCGGGACCGTGGAAGTGACGGGCAACATCAGTATCGAGCAGAGCAGATCCAGTGCTCTCCACTCATCGATTGACGTCTTCATGGCCGGCATAACCGTTGGAGGAGACGTTACGATAGATTTGGGACGGGGAAATACAGGTACTCGTGAATTTGTCATGCATCGATGGGCGCCGTTTGCGACTTATGAAGAGCTCGGCCGTGTACGCGAAAGTGCCATTCGCGTGAACACAATTAAGGGCGACCTGTCGGTCACGGCGGAGGCCTTTGTCGCTGCCGGACCGATCGATGTGTATCTGGACAGCGTGTCGGTTAAAGGCCAGGCGAGTATTTTCACTTCTTACGGCAACGACACGATTCAGTTGACACGTGTCAATGTGAGAAGGGACCTCACTATCAATGGCGGCATGCATGGCAGCGACTACATCGCCGTCGGCTACAAGGATCTGACGTTGTGGGGGCGCGGCGACGGGGAATATGACTATCTTGGCCAGGAGGGCGAGTACAAGGGCCTGACCCGAATCGATGGTGATTTGGAAATCGCGACCTTTGGGGGATATAACGAGGTCCACGTGAACAATGCTTACATCCGGGGAGATACGGGTATCTATATGGCCGAACCGTCATGGCCGTTCGATGCCGGCTACCGGCAGCAGGTGACCTTTGGGAAGTACGGCGATACCTTCACTGGTAATCTGCATATCATGCGCGATACGACTGATAACAGTGGCGTGAATATCTACATCGGCGGTCTGCATCACGCCTATATATGGAAGAATCTCTTCATCGGCATCAGGACGGATGGCGGCACCAACCGTATACAGATAGACAACAGCTACATCCTCGACGACGTCAGAATAATGATACTGGACACAGACGACGGCTCGCCTGCCGAGGAAGGTTCCGTCGACGATTACATCAGCATCCGTAACACGCAGGTCTGGGATTACGTCAAAGTCGAAATGGGATCAGGTAACGATGTGCTCCGGGTCGACTCATCCGTCTTCCGGGGTTATACGGAATTCTGGGGCGGAGCCGGCGATGATGTGATGTATATCGGGACCGGCGGAGCCAACACCTTCCACAAGACGGCCTTCTTCGGTGGAGAGAAGGGCGAAGACACACTCCACGGCAGCCCGGCAAATGTCTTTCTGGATGCGCTGCCGGCTCTGGTATTCCGTTTTGAACATGTCTTTCGGATGTAAGAAAGGCCATCCCGCTTCGCCCGAGGCTACGCAGGACAGGATGACGATTGGCGCTAAGCCGCGAGCGGGCGTAGAATAACGGCTGATGGAAACGATCCCGGAAATCCTCGCGCACGGTGTGTCGTCGTTCGCGGACCGGCCCGCGCTGAGGGCTCACGGCGGCGGCGACGCGCCGGCCTACACCTATCGGCAGGTGGGCAGGGCGGCGGCTGCGATGGCCGAGCGACTGCTGGCGCGGGGAGTGGCCAAGGCTACGCCGGTCGCGCTGCTGTGCGAGAATCGCCCCGAGTGGGGCATTGCCTACTTCGCCATCCACCTGACCGGCGCGATCTGCGTGCCGATCGACACGGGGCTCAAGAGTGGCGAGCTCCGCAGCATCGTGGAGCGCAGCCGTACGGTCCTGCTGATTGTTTCGCGGGCGCTGGCCGGGTCGGCCCGGGAAGCCGTCGACGGGCTGGCAGACGTCGCGGTTGTGACGCTCGAGGATCTCCTGGCTGAATCCGAAGGTCAGGGCGGCGCCGAGGTCCCCGTCCCCATCGGGTGTGAGGTCCGCGGCGACGACGTTGCGGTCATCACCTTCACGTCGGGGACGACCGGTACGAGCAAGGGCATCGTCCTGACGCACCGCAACATCGCCACAAACGCGGTGACCGGCGCCCGGAGGTTGGGTGTCGTGCCCGACGACCGGCTGCTGTCGGTCCTTCCGCTGAACCATCTCTTCGAGCAGACGGGCGGGCTGCTCGTGCCGCTGGTCTCCGGGGCGAGCGTCACCTATGTTGGCACGCGGAACCCGCGAGTGATCCTCGAGGCCATGCAGCAATCCCGTACGACCATCGCCCTGATCGTCCCGGCGATTGCCAGGCTCTTCCAGAAGCGGATTCTCTCGGCGGTGGAGTCGCGGGCGGCGTGGAAGCGGCGGCTGTTTCGGGCAAGTTGCGGCCTGGTGCGTTTCGGCCGGCGGCTGCGGATCTCGCCCGGCAGGCTGCTCTTTCGCAGCGTCCACCGCGCGTTCGGTGGGCGAATGCGGTTTTTCGTGTCCGGCGGGGGCGCCCTGGACCCGGCGCTGGCCCGGTTCTTTCTGGACCTTGGGCTGCCGATCCTCCAGGGGTACGGCCTGTCGGAAACCGCCCCATTGGTGAGCTGCAACACGCTGAGCGAGCACGTGATCGGCTCAGCGGGCAGGTGCGTTCCCGGGGTGGAGGTGAAGGTGCGGGCGCTCGAACAGGCCGACGAGGACGCCGGCGAGATACTCGTCCGCGGGCCGAATGTGATGGCCGGGTATTACGAGGACCCTGGGGCGACGGCCGAGGCCCTTCAGGACGGCTGGTTCCGCACCGGCGACCTGGGGTGGGTGGACGAAGACGGCTACCTCCACATCGTCGGGAGGCTGAAGGATGTGATCGTCGGCGAATCGGGCAAGAACATTTACCCGGCGGAGATCGAGGCCCAGATCGAGGGCTCGGACTATATTCGCGACGTCTGCGTGCTTGGCGTGCGGCCGGTGGATGCGACGCATGATACCGAAGAGCCCGCAGCCCTGGTCATCCCTGACGCCGAGATGTTCGGGGGCGAGTACGTCGCGGAGCACGACGAGCTTCTCCGCGTGGAGGTTCGCAAGGCCTGCACGCGCCTGGCGGCCTACAAGCGTCCGAAATACTTCGCGGTTTGGCCTGGTGAGTTCCCCCGAACCGCGACGCTGAAGATCAAGAAGCACGAAGTTCGCAAGGGCCTGACCGACGTAGCCCTCAAGCCACTTTAGCTGATAGAGGGGTTCATGCAACAGGCAGACAAACCGGTAACAGGGGCCGGGCGGTAGAATAACTGATGAGAACCGTGAGCCAACAATGGCCGAAGCAAGACACGGAAGGGAACGAATGACCCGCGTGGGGCAGGTGCGGCTCACGATTGTGGCCCTTGCGGCGCTGGCCGTGACAGTCTCTGCTGCACCCACACCGGCCACAAAGCCATACGCGCCGCAGTGGCGCTGCTACTTCGCCCTTCATCAGCCGAAGATCGTGGCCGTAAACAGGCGATCCATCTGGTTCCGCCAACACATGCTGCTTTGGCGCTATGACTTCCAGACGCAGACGACTCACCCCTTCAGCTTCATGGATGGCTACCGCGCGGGCTCGTTCAGCCGGCTGGCTGCGGACGACAGCGGCTCCTTCGCCCTGACCGACCAGAAGAACGCCCTGCTGCTGGCGCCCCCCAAGGGCTGGCGGTCCTTACCGAATTGGCGCGGACCGGAGCGTCTCAGGAGCATGCACTTCGGTGCCGATGGCTCGCTGCTGGGCCTGCGAAGGGGCCAGCTGCTGCGCTGGACCGGCCGAGCGTGGGAGAAGGTCGGGCCCTTCCCGGCGACCGTTGGCGCTGCGCGCATGCCCAAGGGCTGGCTGTTGTGGGACAGCACGACCAACAACCAGTATGCCTGCGACCGCTTCCGCGTGCTGGCAGACGGGCAACAGAAGGCCAAGCCCTGCCCCACCAACCAGCCGGACGGCGTGACGGTCACCTTCAAGGGCCCCGTGCTGCGCACAGGAGGGAAGACGTACGTCTATGTGGGCCGATCGACGAAGAACCGGGGCACGAGCGGCGTCCTGGCCGCCGTCACGCCTGAAGGCCTGCGTCTGCTGCCGCCGGAGCAGGTCTGGTTCGGCATCGACATGACCGGCGAGGGCTTCGTCAAGGCCGCAATCCACTCCAGCGTGTGGGGCGGTTTCTACTGGCGTGTGACAACGCCCGAGGGCAAGCAACTGCCCCCGGTGCACCACCACGGCGGCAACGCGCCCATTGTCCTGCGCGACCCGAACGGGCACATCTGGTGCAACGCCGACCGATGGGACGGCAAGGAATGGAAACGGGTGCTGCCGGGATGTGTGTTCCCCTACCACCGGCAGATGACGCTCGCGCTGGACGGGGCGCGCTTCCGGTTGGACGGGAAGACGGGCCGCTGGCGGACGATGGCGCCCGGCGTGCCCGAGGATGTCTCCGGCTACAATCCCAAGACCCGGACGGGATGGATGCACAGGTACGGTGGGGCCCATCGGGGGCTGCTGTTTGTCCGCGTCGGCAAGGACGGCAAGATCACCGTCCTGCGCCGCATCGCCGGTGCCCCGTCAGGCCAGCCCCTGTTCCGCTCGCCTGACGGTAACTGGTGGTGGCGCTACAACGATATCATCGTCCGCGTGGACGCCGACGGAAAGGTGCACACACACAGCGGCCACGCCAGAGTAAAGCCGGGGACTGTGTCCCGTCCGTCCGCCGTCCTGAGCCCCAAGGGGAACGTCTGGATGTGGCACATGGCGGGCTACTGGGCGCGATTCGACGGCAAGAGCGGGCAGTTCGTCCGGGCCAAGCCGTATGACGAGTTCGCCTTCCGGTTTGGGCCGTGGATGCTGTCGGTCGTGGGCGAGCGCCCCGTGGACTACACGCACGACCTGCGCATGGGCGGCGAGGTTGGGCAGGTGTTCCGCAAAGACAAAGGCGGGTGGAAGGCCATGCCCTCGCCGTTCGATCCCGGCGGGCTCTACTGCACCCGCAAGATGATCCGCGGCGACCGCATGCTCGTGACCTGCTCGCTGGGCGCGTTTGAGTACGACGCCGCGAATGACCGCTGGGCGTTCCTGCATCGCCAGGAGGGTCTGGTCGCCGGCTTCGACGATGCCGGCCGGCGCATCCTGATCGCCCGATCGTGGCGGAGGTACGTTCTCGTGCTGGACGGCGATCCCTTTGCCATCAAGGGTGACGCGGCCATAGCGGAAATCACCACCATGAGCCGTCTGCTGAAGCTGATGGATCATTCCGACTGGCGCGTGCGAGAGAAAGCTACCGAACGAGCGAAGAAGCTCGGCGCCAGCTGCCGCGCCCGCCTGCAGGCCGCCCTGGCGCGAGACGACTTGTCGCTGGAGGTGCGCCTTCGCATCAAGGAGGTGCTCAAGGATACGAATACCTCGCTGTCGGTGGCTCTGCCCAGCCTGTTCGACTTTATGCACCCGCCGCTCAAGCGAGTAGACGCCGTCATCACGCCGCAGAACTCCCGGTGAATGTGGTGTGCTGGTTCTCTTGACGGGCCAGGGCCGTTAGCCTAGCATCATCCGCGACAGGACAGGCCCTTCGACTTCGCTTCCGCCTTCGCCAAGGCTTCGGCGGACAGGCGGGTGAATCGGCGGGTGTGGAAAGAGAGCTGGATTCATGAAACGACGCGAATTCATGAAATATGGCGTGGCTGCGGCGCTGACGGCGGCGACCGGTGCGCGGGCGGCGGACAAGCGCCGGAAACCCAACTACCTGTTCATTCTTGCTGATGACGTCACGTACAGCACGCTGGGATGTTACGGCGGCAAGAATGTGAAGACGCCGAACATAGACGGCTTGTCGCGGGAGGGAATCAGACTCACCAGGGCCTATGCGGCCACGTCGATGTGCGCGCCGTTCCGGGCAGAGCTCTACACCGGTCTTTATCCCGTGCGTAACGGCGTGGCGAGGAATCATACCCGCGCCAAAGCCGGAACAAAAAGCGTATGCCACTACCTGCGCGATCTGGACTACCGCGTGGGTCTTGTGGGGAAGTCACACGCCAGTCCGCGGGATGTATTCCCGTTCGAGAAGGTCTCCGGGACTCTGGCTGGCCCGGGTGCCCGCAAGTTCATGACGCAAGACCCCAAGCAGCCGTTCTGCCTGTTCTGCTGCTCGCAAAACGCTCATCCACCGTGGCGGAGCGGGGACGCCTCGAAGATCGATCGCGACGCCGTCAAGCTGCCGCCGGTGATCCATGACAACCCGCCCACGCGGAAAACGTTCGTTGGCTACCTCGCGGAAGTCGCGGAGCTGGATCGTGAGGTCGGCCGGATCCTCCAGCTCCTCAAGGAAACCGGACAGGCTGACAATACGCTGGTCATGTTTTCGTCCGAGCAGGGCTGGGATTTCGGCTTCGGCAAATGGACCAACTGGGATATTGGCCTCCACACGGCCCTGATTGCGCGCTGGCCGGGGCATATCAAGCCGGGCACGGAGAGCGACGCGCTGGTTCAGATTACCGATGTTGTGCCGACTTTTATCGCGGCTGCCGGAGGTGACCCCGCATCGTGCAAGCTCGACGGCGTCAGCTTTTTGCCAGTGCTGACGGGGCAGTCAAAGAAGCATCGAGAATATGTTTACGGCCTCCACAACAATTGGCCGGAGGGCAACCCCTATCCGATTCGCTCCATTCGGGATGATGAGTTTCATTACCTTATGAACCTCAAGCACGAGGAATCGTATCACGAGAAGCACTTGATGACTGAGGCCACCGCCAAGAGGTACGACCTCCAATGGTGGAAGGCCATGAGCGATGCCGCTGAGCAGGGCGAGAAGTCGGCGAAGAAGCTGATGGACAAGTTTCACCATCGCCCGGCGGAGGAGCTGTATCGCGTTGATGAAGATCCCTACGAGATGGATAACCTGGCCGGTAATGCGAAATACAGCAAGGCCAAGAAGCGCCTGCGCACCGAGCTGGAGCGATGGATGACCGAGCAAAAGGATACCGGCGCCGCGATGGATTACCCAAGGCAGCGCAAACCAAAGCGCGCCGCCGCGAAAAAGACCCCTTCTCAAAAGGAAAGGCCGCAAAAATGAATACACACAGTGAGATAACAAGACGGATGCAGCCGGCGGACTCACCTTCGCGGCGTGGTCCGGCCGGCATGGTGATCCTCTCCGGGATCGTTCTTCTGGCGTTCATCGCCGGGGGGTGTCGCGCCGTGCCGGGCAGCCTGGCCATGCTGATCGTCGGCGACGCCGTCAACGACGCGGACGTGCAGGATCGCCGCAGTAAGTTGATAGGCCGGTCCGCGGTGGAGGCCGATATTATGTTCGGCTCGCGGCTGGAGACACTCGTCGACGTCGAGAGAACGGGCGTCAGCCTGATCGTCTATCCGGTCGACCTCGACCTGCTCGATTCCTCTCGATACATCGTGGAAGTTGAGGACGGGGTAATCGTGGTGATCGCCAAGGCTAAGAAGAACATCGACGGCCTGGAGGACGTGATCCACGGCGCGAATCTCAAGAGGAAGCTCATCGGCAAGACGCCGGCGGAGTGCAGTGTGGCCGGCGAGTTCGGCAAGCCCATTCGGACACTCCGCAGCCGCGAGAAGGGCCAACTGCTGCGCCTTTATGACGCGAGGCACTGGACGGACTTCCTTGGCGCCCGTTACTGCATGCTGCGATTCGACAGCAGCGACCGCTGCGAGGGAGTGACACTCATCGGCGTCAGCGCGACAACCAAGAAGGATCCGGCAAGGCGGTAGGGGGGGGCGGGGGATGGAAACTCACCGTTCGGGCGAGAGTCCCCGCCATTTTGCGTCCCGCTCGATCGTCCGCTGGAGTGAGGCAATGCCGCGGTTCATCTTCTCGATATGGTCACGCGGCGGCTTGATCACCTCGAACTCAAGCAACCGTGGATACTGCTCGGTTATCACCGCAAGCCTCTCCAGCTTCGCCTCCACCTTCCCGAGCAATTGGAAACACATCCGCCGCCGGTCTTTCCATTTCCGCATGGACAAGGCTGTAAGTTTGTTGGAATTCTTCAGGGTGTCATAAGTGAATTCTTCCGGCCTCTTGGCCACGGCTTCAACGAGCAGGTTTCCCGTTTCAATAATGAGGGCGCGGTGCTCTCGTGCGGCGGCTTTCAGTTTCCGGCCCCAGTCGGCAAAGGGCCTTGCCACGGCGCCGCCGGCCACCAGCTGCCACTTCTTGATCTGAAGAATCGCGTTGCTGGTCTCGGGCGTGTCGGCTATTCCAATGGCCAGGCCGCACGCCACCGCCTCGCGTGCGGACAGGCTCAGGATCTTGCCCTTGGGCTTGAGTATCCTGTCGCCCTCGCCTTCGACAATCCTTACGCCGTCCCTATCCTCAGTCAGCCCCAGGATGAGGTCCGCCCGCATCATGCCGTCGACCAGAAGGGGGTTATGGCCGACCTTCTCGGCATGTGCCCGCAACTCCGCCTGATGCAGGGCCTGGGTCTTCTCGCTTATGTTGTCCGGCACGCGCCTGTAGATGACAGCCCCTCCGATGAAGCCCGAAGGCGCGACGATGACTTCCGCACACCCCAATGCCAGCAGCGCCGCCCCTGCCCCCGCTCGCTTGACGTAGGCCACCACCCGGATGTCCTTATGGCGTGTCACATAGGATTCCAGGGTGCTCAGGATTCGACGAAGCTCCGCCACGGTCCCACCGTTGCTGTCGATTACGAGAAGAACGACGGTGGGCTTCCGGGCTTCCGCCACGGCGAGGCACTTCTGGAAGACGGGGTCGGTAATCTCCAGGCCGAGCAAACCGGCCATGGGGACCATCACATAGGTCGGCCCGGTGTACGACGGCTTCTTCCTGGGTGTGGGTGCGGATGCGGGCTTGGTGGAAGCTACCTTGCCCATGGTAATGCGGGCGACTTGCTCCCTGGGGAAGGTGACGGATGCCCTTGAGCCGAACTTGTGTACCTCAAAGACAACCACCTTGTCGTCGCTTCTGACCAATCGTCCGCTGAAGGTGCGGCCGTCCTTGAGCAGCAAGGTTTCGGCAATGGCGGGCAAGGGCGCGGCACACAGCCCTATCAGCATGCCGATGCAAAGTCTTCCCAGGGCTGACGGTTGGGCGACCATAGGATAATCCTTTCGCCCCGCGGTCGCCGTCACGGCCAGCGGGTCTGCTCGCCCCAGCTCAGGATACGCCCCTGCGTGGCCCCGGGCGCCCACGGCGGCGCCACGCCCATTTTGTCGAGCTGGGTGAACGAGCGCCCAAAGTTCCGGTTCGGGCGCCAGACGTGCATGAGCTCGTGCTCGTGGCTGGTGATCAGCAGGTTTGGCTTCACGCCGTTGACGGACCGGGCCAGGTCCTGGCGGGATTTAGCCAGCAGCACGTCGATTTTGTGGCGCCGCAAGATGGCGGCGTAAGGCGAGCGCATGGTGTTCTCGCCCTGGTGCATCACGAGCGTGCCGCCCATGTCGACCACGTAGATATTGTTGCGGGCGAACCAGGACTGCCAGCCGGGATAGCACCACACGTCCAGGGCAGCGACTTTGACAGGCTCGCCGCGCGTGTTGCGCAGCCGCACGACGTTATCGCCCCTCAGCCTCAGCCCCAGCACAAACGTCGGGCTTGCAACCAGCATCTTGCCCGCGGCGTTCATCTGGCCCAGGATCCCGCGGCTGAGATGATCCGGATGCCAGTGCGACACGAAGGCTGCATCGAGCAGGTTGGCCAGCCGCCCCTGCTGGGAGGCCGTCATCGGCGGGCGGAACACCCAACCGGGGTGGATGTCGAAGCCGATCGTGGCCTTGGGCGACTTGACCACGAATCCCATGTTGTACATCCGCCAGATCCGCACGCCGCGCTCGACGCGGGCCGAGGCGATCTCATCGAGGGCTTTGTTCATTTGCCGCTGGAAGTGCGCCCCGACGGCCCGCTTCCACGCGCGCCCGTGCCTGCCCCGAAGTGCGGCGTCCATCTCGAGCAGGAACCTGCGCCGCCCAGCCCAGTTGGTCCCGTCCGCCGGGAGCGCGTCGAGGCCGTCCTGAGCCTTCCAGAGCAGCGCGGCGACGGACTTTGTGCGGGTCGCCATGTTTGCCCCTCGCCGGCCGCCGGTGGGCAGGCCCATCGCACTTAGGGCAGTCGTGATTCTAAGTCGCGGCCGCATCATGTTTTCCTCCACGCCCGGGAAGGGGCTATTATTCCAGGGATACGACAACGCGAAAGCCGATGGTGCTCAGCCGTCGCTCTGGCGGGTTGCCGCGGTGTCGGCGGGCGCTGCCGCAGTCCTCCGGGCGGTCCAGCCACGCGCCACCGCGAGTAACGTACAGCTTGCCGACGACTGGTCCCTTGGGATCGGTGGTCTTCGCACGCGAGGATGGGAGCAGGCCGCTGCACCACTCTCGGACGTTGCCGTGCATGTCGTGGAGGCCCCAGGTGTTGTGCTCCTTCTCGTTGACCGGATGGGTCGTGCCCTTGCTGTTGGCGCTGTGCCACGCGTAATCGACCAGCTTTGAGTCCTCGCTGCCGTAGCAGTATTGCGTTGTTGTGCCGGCGCGGCAGGCATACTCCCACTCGGCCTCGGTGGGCAGGCGCACGGTGCGGTGGGATTTCTCTGAGAGCTTCTTGCAGAACTCAACGGCGCCATGCCAGGAAACCTGCTCCACCGGATTCTTCTTGCCCCTGAACTTAGACGGATTCCTGGTCATCACCGCCTGGTACTGCTCTTGTGTTACCTCATCCTTGCCCATATAGAACGGCTTGGTGAGCGTGACCTTTCGCGGCGGCCCTCCACCGGCATGGGACGACGCTGCGGAACCCATAAGGAACGCACCCGGCTTGATCAATAGCAGGTCCATCCCCACGCCGCTGCCGCAGTCCAGGCTAAGTGAACTGGGCAAGCCGGCCGTGCCCGACCGGCCTGCATAGCGAAGTCTTCTCAGCTCATCCGTCACTTTCACCAGGGCTTTGGCTGCCTCGATGTCTTTGGGTTTATCAGCGAGCTTCTTGACCAATCTCTCCCGTTTGGCTTCGACTTTGAGTATCGCGGCCACTCGCTGCATGCCCGTGCGGACCTTGCCAATCTCGGTATGGGTGGCTACGGGTGCAGCCTTGCGGTAGAGCCTCATGGCCTCGTTGCTCTTGCCCCTGGCGATAAAGTATCTGGCGTCGTGCAGCAGAAGACCAACATAGGCCTTGGCTGCTGTCTGCCGGTCCTCGCCGCGCGCTTGCTGCCACGCCTTTTCCGCGGCTTTGAGAGTGGCTTCGTCGGCGTGGGCGGGGCACGCCCCGACCAGCAGTATGATTGCCCCGATGCACAAACTTGTCAGCCGAGCCATTGTGAGACTCCTTTCACTTTGGCCTTGACGCGGTTCCATGCGCCGCCTTGCACTAATAGTAGCCAGCGCCCCCTCAGCGTGTCAAGGGAGACAGGATTTTGATTGGTGCTAAGCCGCAAGCGGGCTTGCGGCGAGGGCGAGTTGCGGTAAACTGAGGACAAGCTCACCCGCGATCCCGGGCAACCGGGATGGGCACAAGGCCATACGGGAGACCCAAGACGATGCTGAGACTGACAAGACGAGGCTTTCTGCGGTCGGTGGCGGGCGGCGCGGTGTCGTGCGCCGCGCAGCCTCTGCTCGCCAAGGACCCGCCGCCCGCGGACAAGGCCGCCGCGCTGGCCAAGCCAACGCCGGGCCAGATCGCGTGGCAGGACTGCGAGGTCGGGCTGATCTATCACTTCGACCTGTCGGTCGCCGCGGGCGTCCTTGCATCCAACAACACCGTTCGCAAGAGATTCGATCCGAAGAAGTACAACCCCGCGAAGCTGGACACCGACCAGTGGCTGGAGGCGGCCAAGGCCGCCGGCGCCCGCTACGCCGTGTTCACGGCTACGCACTTCAACGGCTTCATGCAGTGGCAGAGCGACCTGTACCCGTACGGCCTCAAGCAGGCCGCGTGGCGCGACGGCAAGGGAGACGTGGTAGCCGACTTCGTGCGTTCGTGCCGCAAGTGCAAGATCGAGCCCGGCATCTACTTCAGCACGCACCGCAATGTGTACCACGAGGTGTGGGGCCACTACGTGAACTGGGGCAAGGGCAAGGGCACGGACGAGCAGAAGAAGTTCAACCGCATCGCCGAGAAGATGACCGAGGAATTGTGCTCTCGCTACGGGCCGCTCGTGCAGATCTGGTTCGACGCGGGCGTCAAGACGCCCCAGGAAGGCGGCCCGGACGTGCTGCCGATCTTCGAGAAGCACCAGCCGAAGTCGGTCTTCTACCACAGCAAGCGGCGCAGCGACCACCGGTGGATCGGCAACGAGAGCGGACACGCGGGCTATCCGTGCTGGGCGACCATGCCGGGCAAGGACGGCGAGGTGTCGCACAACTCGCGATCGTGGCGGCGCCTGCTGGCGGGCGGCGATGTAGACGGCACGGTCTGGTCGCCGGGAATGGTGGACGTGCCCCTGAGGGGGGCCAACCGCGTGCACAACTGGTTCTGGAAGCCGGGCCAGGATCATGCAGCCTATTCCAAAGACGCCCTGGTCAAGATGTACTACAACTCCGTCGGGCGGAACAGCAACCTGATCCTCGGCGAGGTGATCAATGCCGACGGGCTCGTGCCGGCCTCGGACATCAAGCGGCTTGCGGAGTTCGGCAAGGAGATCAGCGCGCGGTTCGCCAAGCCGGCGGCCGAGACCAAGGGCGAGGGCAGCGAGCTTGTGCTGGCCGTGCCGGGCGACGGCAAGATCGATCACGTGGTGATAATGGAAGACATCGCCCACGGCGAGCGGGTACGGGCCTACGAGGTGGAGGCCCTGGCTGCGGGCGGCGAGTGGCGCAAGCTGTGTGCCGGCACGTCGGTGGGGCACAAGCGGATTCAGCGCTTCGCGCCTGTGGAGGCGGCCAAGGTGCGCCTCAGGGTGACCAAAGCCGCCGCGGCCCCGCAAATCAAGAAGCTGGCTGTGTTCCCAGCGGCCTAGCCCGGCGGTCAGCCTTCCTCGACGACCTTGAATCCCATCAGGATGCTGAGGTCCTTGATGTCCTGGAGGCGGTCGCCGTAGAAGACCGCGCGATGCAGCAGCGCCATCGTGCCGCCCTTGAGGACGTCGGCGCCCCAGTTCATGAACATCTTGCGGGCGTCGGCCACCTCGGTCCAGAACTGCGTGCGGCAGCCCAGCTCATCGTGCGTGACCTTGAAAATCTTCCCCACCGAGATCAGCATCGTGTCCAGGTTGATGAACTTCGCGCAGGTGACCATCTCGCCGATTCGCTGCTCCACGTCCAGCGATACGCCCCGCTCGCTGTCGCTCTGGGTGCGGATGCTGAACGGCAGGCGCTTGCCCGACACGCCGTCCATCTTCGTCGCGCACGTGCAGTGGAAGTGGATCAGCGCGTTCGTGGCCGTGTCGAAGACCGGGTCCGTGATGAAGCCCGGCACGCCGAACGCATACTGGAACATCAGCATGGTCAGCGTCGAGTCGATGTCGCCCTCGCATGCCCCGACCAGGCCCTCATCATTGAGCTTGCTGTAGGTCAGGCAGCCCTTGGCTGGGGCCCCCATGCAGTGGGAGCTCGTGGTGGCTGTCGCCCCGTGCTTGATCATCAACTCCTTCATCGCCAGGTACAGGCGGGCCGAGTTGACGATCTCTTCTTTCTTGGGCTCGACGATCTTCTTGGCCTTGCTGATCCAGTACTCCTTAGCCTCGGCCTCGGCGGCCTTCAGGTCGATCGCCTTGTGGACCTTGAGGACCTCGTTGTTAGAGATCCTCACGATCTCGGCGCCCAGGCGTTCCTTGACCTGCTTGTCATCGCAGGCTGCCGCGGTGCCGCGAGGCCCGCCCCTCTCGATGATCTTCGTCTGGCGCAGCCACGGCCCCACGCGCATGAGCCCGACGACCCGGTCGAGCTCGCCCCAGTCGCTGCTCGGCAGGAGGAGGACTTTCTTTCCGGCCTTCTGCCAGGCGGGGAAGTACATCCAGCCGTGCCCGCTGAACGGCTGGGAGAAGACCGCCGTTGGCAGGCCGGCGTCGATGAGCTTGCCCAGCGCGGGCGCCCCGCCCCCGTGCCCGGAAAGGTGGAACAGCAGGACGCCGTCTGCGCCCTTGAGCTTGGCGGCCACCTGGGCGATGTTGGCCGGCGGGATCAGGTCGCCGCCGACGAACTTGACGTTGAGCTTGCCCTCCAGCTTGCCGAGGTACTTGTTGAACTTCTCGATCTCGGCCTTCGGCCTGGACAGGTAAATCCCGCCGGTCCTGCCGACGAAGACCTTGTAGATCTTGACCGGCGGCAGTTTGGGCGGCCATCGCTTTGCCTCGTCTTTGGCGATACCGGCCTGACGTATCTGATCTATCCGTTGGTCACAACCCGCCAGCAGTATGCCTGCGGCCGCGGTGGTTCCGAGAAACTGTCGTCGGTTCAGAGAGTTACCCATGATTAGCTCCTTTGCCCAAAAGAGGCTGACGGTGGGTTTGAGTGGGACTGCCCGTGGATCTATCATTCGGATGATAACCTGCCGCCGCCGATTGGCAACAGGTCCTTTGGTTGAGTTTTTGCCTTGCAGGTCCCGCGGGTTGGGGTGAGTATGGCGCCGCGCGTTCGCGGGGCGTATTGGTATGGTGACTTGATAACTCGCTTGCCCGCCGTAGCTGAAAGGCGAAGGCGGATTGACTGGTTGATTCGTTTGTGCGACTTGGCGGGGGAGCGAAAAAGGGGCAATGACATGAAGACAAAGCTGCTGCTTGTGGTGGTTGCGGTGGCCGGTGCGGTGTGGGCTGCCGCCCGGGCGCAGTCCAAGGCGCCGGCGAAGGCGCCGAAGAAGGTTGATGTCACCCAGTCGGCGGGAATTGCCGCGAAGTATCCGGACGACAAGGGCATCATCCGCGATCCGGCCGTGATCCTGCACGAGGATTTCGAGGCGGCCCAGATCGACAAGAAGCGCTGGCCGAGCATCTCGAACAAGGCCGGCGCGCTGAAGCTCGTGCGCGATCCGGCCAACGTGTACGGCGGCGAGCAGGCCCTTCAGATCACGGCGACGCTCGGCAAGAACACGGGCGGGCACCTCTTCCGCCGGTTCAAGAAGGGCTACGACCAGCTCTACACTCGCTTCTGCGTGAAGTTCGCGAAGGACTGCGATTACACTCATCACTTCGTGCACATGGTGGCTCAGCTTCCGCCGACGTCGTGGCCGACCGGCGGGGCGGGCCTGTGTCCGGCCGGCGACAAGAAGTTCTCGCTGGCGATCGAGCCGTGGGGCAAGTGGGGCAGGTACCCGCCGCCGGGCGGATGGCATTTCTACTGCTACTGGTGGAAGATGAAGCCCAGCGGCGACGGCAAGTACTGGGGGCGGGGCTTCGCCGACAAGCCCTACGCCATACCGAAGCGCGGGCAGTGGTATTGCGTGGAGTTCATGGGCAAGGCCAACACGCCGGGTAAGGAAGACGGCGAGATCGCCGTGTGGATCGACGGCAAGAAGCTCGCCCACCACCGCGACATCAACTGGCGGTCCAGCGACAAGCTCAAGATCAACTCCTTGTGGCTGATGCTTTACGTCACCGCCCAGAGCGCCAAGAAGAACAAGGTCAACACCGTCTGGTTCGACGACGTGGTGGTGGCCACTGAATACATCGGCCCGCCGCGGAGAAAGTAACCTCGGGCGGGGCGGCTCAGTGCATCTCGACTTCGCAGGCGCCGATGCCGGGGCGGTAGAAGTTGAACTGCACGTTGGGGTGCAGGGCCAGCAGCGACATGGGCACGGCGCTGTCGGCGATGTGTTTTGCGATCATGAGCGTTGTGAGGCGCATGCCGAAGGCGTTGTCGTGCATGCCCGCCTGCCAGATGGAGACCTTTTGGGCCTTCCACGTCTCGACCGGTCCGACGCTTGCGGCCTGGCTGGGCACGAGCGAGATGTTCCCGCCGCCGGAGGTCCGCGCGTTCTGCATGATGGTCATCGGGTGCAGGTCCACCACGCGGGTCTTGAGCTTGAGGTACTCCTGGGGCGTGGGCGGCTGGTCGCTCCAGGGGTCGGCCCGGCGCGGCGGATCGTTGAACGCCCAGTGCTTCACCTCGCCCTGCCCGCCCTGCATGATCAGGCAGCGTACCTCGTCGAAGCTCCGCGAATACGCCTCCAGATCGCCCGTGGGGAAATGCAGGTTCGCTTCCGGCATGCGCAGGGCCGGGTCGATCCGGTTGAAGCACAGCTCCATGTCGGCCTTGGCGAAGCTGAGCGGATGGGTCGTCGGCACGGGTTGGCCGTCCTCGACCCACTCGTCCATGCCCCAGAAATGCGCGCCGGCGCCGGCCAGGTTCAGCTCCATCGTGTTGACCAGCCGCGCCACCAGCGGCAGCTGCTCGGTGGGCCCGATCGGCCCGCAGATGCCGGCCGGGTCGTCCCCAGTGGACTGCTTCCACGCATCGATGTACTCCAGCGCCTCAGCCAGGTAGAACTCCTCGATCGTGTCGTAGAACACCACGCGAAAGCCCTCGCGCGACAGGCCCAGCATGTCGTCCGGCGTCAGGCGCGCGGCGTCCCGGCCGATCTCCGCTGCCAGCGTGGTGTAGTCCCACCAGTCCGGTGCGACCTTGCTGAGGGGTCTGCTCATGGGGCCCTGCCTTTCTGGAGTCTTGCGATCAGGGACTCATCCAGGGCGTCGGCCAGCGGATCGAAGCCTTCCGGCCCGAACCCCAGATGCAGCCGCCGTCGCCAGCCTTCGGCGTATGGGAAGGCGCCTTCAGGCCCGCCCGCCCGGGCGGACATGCGCCCGACCTCGGCCGACATATCCTCCATCGTGCGCAGGTAGCTGTCCAGCCCCTGGCTCTGGTTGAGCCACTCCTTCTGGCTGCGGTGGCAGGTGAGGGCCTCGCGCTTTTGCGCCAGCACGGCGGAGATGTCCACGCAGAAGTCCGGCGTAATCGTCGCTCCAAGCGGTTCGCGCAGGCCGCAGGGCATCGCGTGGTAGACGGCCACGTCGCCTTGGACCGCATCGCTGGGCGGGTCGGTGGTAAAGTTCGGCATCCCGCGGCAGAAGGCGGCGGTCACGGCCAGACGCGAGGCGTTCACGTGGTCTTCCATGTAGTCCTGCGGGCTTTGCAGCAGCAGAATCTGCGGGTTCACCCGGCGGACGATCGCAGCGAGCTTCGCGACGAGTTCGGGCGTGTAGTAGATCTGAATGTCGTCGACGAGCGGCTCGTGGAAGGTCGCCCCCAGCGTGGCGGCGGCGTTGCGGGCCTCCTGCGTGCGCGTGCGGACGGTCTCGTCGCGCCCCATCGAGACGGACCCGCACGATCCGTTGGCGACGTTCATGCAGTGCAGCTCGCAGCCCGCCCGGCCGAGCAGCAGCAGCGTGCCCGCCATCATGAACTCGATGTCGTCGGGATGGGCTGCGACGGCGAACGCGACGTTGGCCATTGCTCGTTCCTTTGCGTTTCGCGCCGGTCGCCGGCTACTTTTTCTCGCGCGTGAGCAGGTACCACATTGTCTTGTGTTCGGGATGCAGTTCAAGCGTCTGGCTGCCGGAACTGCTTCTTAACAGTCCTTCCTCCCGGATGGGTAGGCCGTCAGGACTCAGCAGGTAGCATCGCAGGCCCTTGTCCAACAACCACGAGGCAGACAGCGTGGTTCGAACCGTCTCGATGCGCACCGGCGGCTTGCCCCAGTTCCGGCCGACGGTCCGCCGGTCCTTGGAGAATCTCATGTCGGTGTTCTCGGACCGGCCACAGGAGACGACGAGGATCTTCCGGCTGTCCTCGAGCAGTTTTCCGTCCAGGGGTGTCACCGTGGTGACGACAAAGGGCGGCTCTCCTCCCGGGGAATGCGCCACGGACGTGTCAATGCCGATACGGGACTGGTGCAGGTAGCCAACCCATACGCTGGCGCGGGGGTTCAAGGCCATATAGTAGGAAAACGCCGTCACGATGCCGTCTCTTCGGCTTTCCTCGCTCCATCTGAGGATGCCCCATTGTTTGGGCCCCGTCCGCTCAAGCTGCGGTTTGCCGACCAGGGACACCGCCACGCGCGCACGAACCATGTCCTGGCGGCTGACCTTCGTCTTCCGGCCCATGGCGCCCACCATGTCGCGCCCATGCTGCATGTGAACTGCGGCCAATTCGCCCAGGACGTCTGAACCGCCGGCAAGAGGTACCACCTTTGCCATGGGCAGCGGGCCGATGGCCGCCTCGCGGAAGATGACCGTCCCGGCCGGGACGAAGCCCCACTTGGCCGGATTCATGTCGATATCGAAAAAGCTCGTGAAGTGCTTTCTGTCCCAGTCGTCGGTGCGGTGGGAGTAGGCGAACAGCCAGATTCCGTCCCAGTCCTGGGCGGCGCCGAAGGACGCGATCATGGGCACGCACTCGGCCTGGTAATCGTTGGGTGCGGGGTGGTTGTACTCGCTCACGGTGAAGGGCTTTGTGGCCAGGCGCGAGGCAGCGAGCCGCGTCAGCGTGCCGCCGTCTTTGCTGTCCACGAGCGCCTTCCGCTCGACGGTCCAGTTTCCCTGATCCCACGGGCGACCGGGAAAATGCGGATGGTGCCAGTAGGCGTGGGCGTCGATGTAGTCCATGCCGGACTGGGCCCAAAGCCCCAGCGGGCCGAACACGATCGTACCCGCAACGAGCGCGTCGCACTTCAGGCCCTTCTTTATCGTCGCGTACATGTCGTCGAAGTACGCCTTCTCCGTCTCGGCCAGGAACCGCATGCGGTCGAGCACGCGAGCGGACGTTTCACTTTCGGCGAAGAGCGCTGGGCCGGTCTTCTCAAGGCTCTCCCCGTCGCGCAGGCCCTCGCGGCCGCCACTGCGCAGTTGCACGTCGGCCAACTCCACGGCCACGCGCGATCCACCCAGCATGAAGTTCACGCGGGCGTTGTCGTCGCCGGCCCGGGCGGTGAACCCGCCGCGGAACGTCCGCCACTGCTTCGTGAGATCGGCCGAGCCGTTCAGGCCAAGGTTCGCCCACGGCTGGTGCGCCTGCCCGACGTTGTAGCTGATGCGCTTCGGCCGGTCGGCCCGGGCGCGGAACGTGACCGTGTAGTACCTGTTGGCCTTTATCGCCAGGTTGCCCAGGTTGAGCTGGACGTGCCAGGTGGCCTGGTCGGCCTTTGAGATATCGATGCGCACGCCGCGCTCGCCCGCAAGCGCCTTGGCGGTCGCCTCGCAGCCGCCGTGCTGTTCGAGGCGCCAGGCGCGCGGCCGGTCCGCCGTCGGACCCAATGCCATCACATCCGGCAGTATGTTCTTCCCCAGCGGCTCGGCACCCTCGGCCCAGGCCGCCCGCAGCTTAGCCGTCGTACCGTAGCGTTTCTTGAGCCAGGCGGCGTACCTCGCCTGCAGGATCTTAGCGTAGTACGGCGGCAGCGACCGCAGCTTCTGCTCCCAGCCCCACAGGAAAAGGCTGTTCTCGTTGGTGATTTCCACGAACGCCACCGCCGGGTCGTCCGCGTATCTGACCTTGCGGTATTTGTTGACGTGGCCCAGCAGGTCCCGGGCGTACTTCTTCTGGGCGTCGATCAGGGCCGGTGTAAATATGCCGATCATCTTGTCGTAGCTCGGCGTGGGCCCCTCGCGCGGCAGCTTCAGGTGGCGGCTGTGCGTTCGCGAAACATGCAGGTTGACGTTCGACCAGATGCCCTTCCGCGCGAGCTGGTCTATGAAATAGTCCAGGCGGTCCAGCGCCTCGCCCGACAGCTTCATCTGATCTTTGGGGTCCCAGATACCGCGGGGGAAGGACGAAGAATCCATGTGATGAAATCGCACGGAGTTTATTCCGAAGGCCGCCAGGCGGGCCGCCACGCGCTGCGCGTCCTTGTGCTTTGGAAAGCACGCACCGAAGCAGAGGTTCACGCCCCAGATGCGGACTCGCTTCTTCTGGCGCCCGCTGAGGTAAAAATGGTTGCCGGCCACCATGATCCGCGGTGAGTCCGTTTTGATCGGCGGCGACGAGAACGCGATCGCGGACTTGGGGTTCACGTCGACCGGGATCACGAACGGCACCAGCTCCTGGGCGGCCGACAGGCCCGGCGCCGCCAGGATTGTCGCGATCGCGATTATCGTCTTCAGCGTTTTTCGGATCGGCATAGCGTTCCTATTTCCCCTTGCTCCGCACCTTGTATAGTTCGGCCCCGATTTTTCGGGCGGCGGACACCGTTTCCGGGTAGGGCGTGTCGCAGATGTCGACGAAGCCGATCTGGTAATTCTCGCCGTCGCCGCGGCCGGTGGTGGCCTGATCGCCGTACTGGAACCAGTGCGTTCCGACGATCTGCGGATTCTTCAGCGCGCCTCGCACGTAGGCGTCGTACTTATCGGCCCGGTCTTTCTGGTTGGCGGTCTTTTTCAGGCCGGTGTGGAACATCCCGCGATCGAGCGCCCCGAAGTGGAACTCGCCCACCACGACGGGCTTATCCAGTCCGGCGGGCAGGCGGAACTCGGCTACGCTGTAGCGGTAGAGGTTGTAGGTCATCACGTCGCAGAATCGCCCGGCGGCCTTGGCCGCCAGATCGTTGGTCCACGCAAACCGGCAGCCCAGGTACATGTTGTTTGGCGCGATGCGCTTGACCTCCTCGCGGCAGATCCGGAAGTACTCCTCGGCGATTTTGGTGGTGAACGCCCTCAGGTCGTCAGCCGCCCGGCGCGGATCCGGCTCGTTGACAGAGGCCGACAGCGCATCCCAGGAGGCGTGCTTCGTGCCCCAGGCTGCATTGAGCTTGTCGATGGCGCCGTACTTGTCGCGAAGGTCGGCGATGAATATCTTCTTCGCGGGTTGATCGGCCGGCGACTCCATGGCCGCGCGGGACAGGCTCGTATCGTTACCCCAGGGCAGCTCGTTGCCCACAAAGTAGCCCATGCACCACGGGTCGCCCGCGGACTTATCTTTTTCCCTCGCCAGTTTGTCTCGCAGTTCCCTGCGGAAGCTCGGGTCGAACGGGTCGGGGAACTGGCGCCAGTAGCCCTTGCTGCCCGCGATGGGCGCCGATCTGAAGTGGACGGCCACCGTGTATGGCGTTCGCCGCAGCAGGTAGATATCCGGCGACGACCAGTTGCCGATCGTGTTCATCCCCCAGCTTCGCAGGCGGGCGTGGCTGATCGCGGCGAACTCGTCCTCCCACTTGCGGCCGTACTTCCGCAGCAGGTTCACGCCGCGAAAATTGTAGGTCCGGTACTCCTTGCCCTTGTAGTACCCGTGCGGCGCCCATGAGCTCTTGCCGTAGAAGACACTCAGCGGCGACTTCGCATCGGGCAGGCCGCGGAAGTAATCCAACCGGTCCGTGATCGGCGTCGTGCCGGACCACGTATTTACGCAGTCAATCCCGTGCGACCAGAAGAGGCGCCCGTCCGGGTCCACCAGCCACCACTTACCCTTGTGCTTCTCGGGGTGGAAGAAACCGGTGGCCTTGAGCCTTGGTCCGGTGGCCCATCCGCCCCATTTGTTCCACTCAGTCGGGCCGCGGTGCTTGGCCAGGTCGGCCGCCTCCTGCTTCTTTCGCGCCTGAAAGTCCTTCAGCGAGTGCGTCTTGCCCGGCCAGTCCTTGTGAATGTACTGTCCGAACTCATCGATGAACGGCAGGAACTGCTTTGCCGTTGCCGGCCGGGCACGCCCACCGGCACGAACGTTGGCGATAGTAAAGCTGTAGTCCGCCTTGGGTTCGAGGAGGAACACCACCAACTGCACGACGTTGGCAGGATCGATCTTGGCTTCCGCCGGCGGTACGCCGCGCATGCCGATGATCTTCACGGGCGGGCGCACGCGCACCGCGCCGGCCAGGTTAACGGTGAGCGTCGCACGCGCCCCCGGCTCCACGGTGATGCCTTCCGTGATGGAGTTGGCTCGGCCGTCCGCGCCGGGATTGTCCACGCGGCACCAGACGTCCAGCCGTCCCGGGCCAGTGTTCTCCACGTCCAGGGCCAGATACGCATGGGCCGACAAGTCCCACTTGCCTTTTGGGGCCGGCAGGACAATGCCCGGCCAGGGGCTCTTGTGGCCGGTCTGAATCCGCAGCGCCCGGCCGGATTTCGTGCGGACCAGCGCAACCTTGGCGTCGGTGGTCTTGACGGTGCGGATGTCGAATGCCTTGCCGAAATCAAACAGGACCAGAGGCCGATCGTTGCCTTGTGCCCCCTGGGCCATCGCCGCCGACAGGAATACCACCAGGAATGCTCTGGTGAAGATTGTCTTGATCATATCCTCGCTCCGCTCCGCCGCAGGATAGCAGCGGTGAAGCCCGGAATCCAGGGCTCGGATGTAACCCACCATTCCGCCGCCAATGATTCCTGCAAACGCCCGCTTGTCTCGGCGACTTGTCTCGGCGAAGCCTTGGCGAAGACGGAAGTCTAAGACGAAGACGGGCTGTCTCATAGATAGATCACAAGTGCACTAAGGTCGCCGTTTTGCCGGTCAGACCCGGCCACAAGTTCGCACCTAAGTCCTTGTAGCACAATACCTTACGGCTCCACTCGGCCCTTCCCAGCCGGGAAACCGGCAACCTATGCCCATCTATCCCGAAAGGCCGGCGACCGCGCTCGCTGGGCTGGCCGCCTTGTCCCGCTTCGTCGCGGCGCCCCGCGTGCCCCGGAAGATACGGCTATCTGAAAGTCCCACGTGGCAAAACCGGCAAGGAGGGCTTATCCTAATGCCATTGCTGTCCGCCCCCGGAATTCACCGACACAAAGAGGAGCCGACTTATGACGCCCTTGACAGATGCGTTCCGCACTCCACGCACTCGCAGAGATCTTCTCCGTTCGATGGGTCTGGGCGCCGCGGCGCTGGCGTTTTCGGGCCGCCGCAGGGCCCGCGCCGCTCCAAGCGGCGGCAAGCAGTCGCGGCGCAACATCATCTTCGTGCTCAGCGACGACCACCGCTACGACTTCATGGGATTCATGAAGGAGGCCCCCGCTTTCCTCGAAACGCCGAACATGGACCGGATGGCCCGCCAAGGCGCGCACATTGCCAATGCGTTTGTCTCCACGTCGTTGTGCTCGCCCAGCCGGGCATCGATCCTCACGGGCCAGTACATGCACCATCATCGCGTGGTCGACAACCAGCGCCCCGTGCCCAAGGGAACGGTCTTCTTCCCGACCTACCTTCAGAAGGCCGGCTACAGCACGGCGTTCATCGGCAAGTGGCACATGGGCCACGACCACGACGACCCGCGCCCGGGGTTCGATCACTGGGCCAGTTTCAAGGGCCAGGGCGCCTACTACGACCCCGTCCTGAACATCAACGGAAAACGGAAGACCTTCAAGGGCTACACCACCGACGTCCTGACCGACCAGGCCCTGGAGTGGCTGGCAAAGGCCCGCACGGGCGACAAGCCGTTCTTCATGTACCTCTCGCTCAAGGCTGTCCACTACCCGTTCATGCCGGCAAAGCGCAACCGCGGACGCTACGCCAAGGCCAAGGTCAAGCGCCCCGAGACGATGGCCAACACGCAGCGGAACTACCAGACCCAGCCGCGGTGGGTCCGCGACCGTCGCTACGGCATTCATGGCATCGACCATATGGAGACCGGGCAGCTCGACCACGACCCGGTCCCGTCGTTCGACGGCCTGTATCGGCAGTACTGCGAGACCGTCTGCGGGATCGACGAGAACCTCGGCCGCCTGCTGAAGTACCTGGACGAGACCGGCCTGAGCCGCTCGACGACCGTGATCTACATGGGCGACAACGGCTTTGAGCTGGGCGAGCACGGGTTCTACGACAAACGCGACGCGTACGAGCATTCGATTCGCGTGCCGATGCTGGCTTATGCGCCGGGGCTGATCGAGCCCGGCACGAAGGTCACGCCGATGGTGCAGAACATCGACGTGGCGCCCACGCTGCTGGCCGCAGCCGGCGTGACGGTGCCGAAAGCCGCGAAGATGGACGGGCGATCGTTCCTGCCGCTGCTGCTGGGCAAGAAGACCCCCTGGCGGGACCACATCCTGTACGAGTACCACTGGGAGTGGAATTTCCCCGCGACGCCGACGCTGTTTGCCATCCGGACGGACCGGTACAAGTACGTCTTCCACTACGGCGTGTGGGACCGGGACGCGTTCTACGACCTGCAGACCGACCCGATCGAGCGGCACAATCTGATTGACCTGCCCGCCCATCGCGACCGGATTGCCGCGTTGAAGAAGCAGTTGTTCGACGAACTCGAGGCAAGCGGCGGGCTTGAGATTCCCGTGCGCAGACCCACCGGCGATCGCCTGGACCAACGCAAGCTCCGCCGATGATGTGCGAGCCGTAGCCGGAAGCCGCAAGTCCATCAGTCCACGAATGTCACGAATTACACGAAGGGATCAGATCGCAATGTTTAGCGGGCGATCATCAGATCGCCGCGTGTCCGGTTAGAGGCGACGCCTCTAACGGGGCGTGTTTTGTTATCGGAAGTCCGTCAGTCCACGCCTGCCTGCCTAGCTGGCGCCACATTTTTGAAGCGCCTCGGCGGCCAGAGCCATTGCCCTGCGCGCCAGGTCCAATGAACGCACTTCGCAGGAAGGATCACCAGCACGAGGGGATTCTGTGGCAGACACGGGTTTTTTGCGCCCGTAATGCGTTGTATGGACTGGGTTTGGGCGTGGTATTGTCACGGGCCACGAAAGTTTTCGTGGATTTCACGAAACCTTTCGTGTAATGATGCGTCTAAGCAAGCACAGGATCGCGCTGAAAGGAATGGGCATGGCGAGAAGAAAGAAGCTTCGGCCGACGGATGGAGAACTCGAAATTCTACGTGTGCTCTGGAGCCGTGGCCCCAGTACGGTGCGGCAGGTTCACCAGGAGATCGTGGGCGACAAGCAGACGTCTTACAACACGACGCTGAAGCTGCTGCAGATCATGAACGAGAAGGGCACGGTGATCCGCGACGAGACGCAGCGGCCGCAGGTGTACCGGGCCCGGGTTCCCGAGGGCAAGATGCAGCAGCGGCTCGTTTCGGACCTCCTGCAGCGTGCGTTCGGGGGCTCGGCTCGAAAGCTGGTGGCGGCCCTGACGGCGACTGACATTTCGGCTGACGAACGGGCGGAGATTCGGCTGTTGCTTGATGAGCTTGGGGAGAAACAGCGATGAGCGCATGGGCGGCTGACCTCTTGTCGAACTCATTGGCCCAGCGGGTCGGGTGGGCTCTGATCCACTTTTTGTGGCAGGGCGCGGCGGTGGCGTTGCTTCTGGCCGCGACACTGCAACTGGTGCGGAGCCGGTCTGCTCAGGTCCGATGGGTGTTGTGCTGCGGGGCCCTCGCCCTGATGGCCGCGCTGCCGGTGGTGACCGCGTGCGTGGTTTCTGTTGATGCACCGGTTCCGGTTGTGGCTGGGCTGGCCGCCCAAGCGCTGCCAGGCCCCGAGGCCCTCACGTTGCCGCCGGCTGAGAGATCACCCGGACCGGCCCCGGCTGCCGCGGGCGAAGGGCCTGCTTCGCCGGTGGCGGCTCCCGCCCGAGTTCCCGACGGCGCCGCCGAGGCAGCTCCCGCCGCACCGTGGGGTGTACGGCTTGAGCAGTTCGTTCGCCCCGCCTTGCCTTGGTCGTTTGCCGCGTGGCTGGTGGGTATGGTTGTCATGTCGGTATGGCACCTTGGCGGATGGTTCCTGCTCGAGCGAACCAAGCGGCATGGGGTACGCTTCGCCGACGGGGCGATCCGCGACGTGTTTGACCGCCTGCTTCGTCGCCTGAGGGTCAGCCGCCCGGTCCGGCTGCTGCAATCGGCGCGCGTCGCCGTGCCGACCGTCGCCGGCTGGCTTCGCCCGGTGGTGCTTCTGCCCGCCAGTGCATTGTCCGGCCTGAGCATCGAGCAGATCGAAGCGATCCTGGCGCACGAGCTGGCCCACATTCGGCGCTATGACTGCCTGGTGAGACTGATCCAGGCGGTCGTCGAGATGCTGCTGTTCTACCACCCGGCCGTCTGGTGGGTCTCCGGGCGGATCCGGCAGGAGAGCGAGCACTGCTGCGACGATGCAGCCGTCGCGGTCTGCGGCAGCCGTGTGACCTACGCCCGCGCGCTGGCCGGCATGGAAGATTCCCGCGCGGCTCCCGCCGTGGCCGCTGCTGCCTCCGGGGGCCGCCTGCTGGACCGCATCCGCCGGATTGTCGGCCTCCGGTCCGACCGTGCCGGCGGCGACATCCGCCGCTGGGGCGCCGCCGCGTCCGCCGTGTTCGTGCTGGCCGGTCTGACCGTCGCCGCCGCGATCTTCTACGGCTGCCAAGCGGACACCGCCGCGCCCGAAAGCCACAAGGCCGCCCAGCCCGCCGCCACGCAGCCGGCGGGGCGGAGTGCCGATCGCGTTAAGAAACTGAAAGCCCATCTTGAGACATTTCATCTGGAGTTGGGGCAGGTGTCGGATATGGGATGGGGGTGTCCGGGGGTGACCTGGATACTGACGACCAAACCTTTGCCGGACGATCTGCCGGGAGCGAATGAGTTCTACCTCATATGGGATACGCCTGATGAGGGTCCGCCCGATACCCCCCACCCCAGAATAACGGTGAGAATCTCGGAAACACTCGCCGGTGAGATCATCGATAATCTTGCAAGGGAGGGCTTCTTCGCTCGAGCGAAGACCGCCGAGGGTACGCTATCGCTGAAGCCGGCGACCATTCTTATGGCGGGAACAAGCGGGCGCGATTACCTTTGCTACGAAGTCTTGAACGAAGCCCGCACCAAGACGCTCTCGGGCTTCGTACGCAGGGCGTTCGACAAGGCGACTGCTATCCGGGATGCAAGGCTTGCCGCGGCAAGAGACGCGCTTGTTCGTAAGGCCGTTGCGCTTCAGCCTCGCAAAGGGAGCATCGTTCGCAATAGTGACCAGAACCCCAGCGGTTTGGACTTTTCTGACGTCCTGAAATGGGCGGGACAGAAGAGTTTTGTCGAATACTTCACGAAGTCGCCCAAGCCTTACGACTACAAACTCGTCGAATTCAGGATCGACTCATCAATAGAGGGACGCGATACGCACTTCTGGGCATTGTGCGCTTTCCTGAATCATCCCGACATCAACGTGAAGATTCGAGCGGCCAGGGCATTTGCAGCCGGGCGTTATATGATTGCAGACGCCGTGCCCGCACTTCTCGCCGCGGCAAAGAGCAATGACTATATGGCCGAAGGTTCGGAGGACGCCGCGCTTCACAGAGGCTACAGGATCGCGCTCAAGGAGGCGATGGAGAGGATCACAGGCCAAACCCTGACCGTTCGCTCCGTAGACGACCCTATGCGGGTCGAATACAAGAAGGTTGAAAACTGGCTCAGGGATGTGTTTTTGTCCTGGGGTCCCGGAGTTACGTGCGAGTTGGAGCAATGGGGCTCAGGTAAGAAGAGCTATCTGGACCTGGACACGGGGAAGGTTTACACCGAGCCGGAGGGCCTGGCCGATAAAAAAGCCCGTGGGGCATGGTGCGCAAAGAGAGGTATTGATCTGATTTGCGAAAAGAGCACCATGCACGAGCCCGGCGGCCCCGGTCTTGCGTTCGTTGGAGTTGATCTCCAGACGGCCAAAGAGTTGGTGCGGGCGGAAGATTTCTGCGGGCGTTGGTTTGCTCGTAGGGCCTCTCACGTCCAGGCGCAGCTTGCCAAGGTCGACCCGTCCGGACGAGCCGTACCGTTTCCGACAGCCTTTGTCTTCAAGACACGAGACGGCCGGGTCGGTCAGTTGCAATACATCGGGGCCACGGACGATAGACTGACATTACGCTACCGTCTCGTCCGCAGCAAAACAGCGACCACCCAACCGGCCACGCAGCCGGCGACGGGGCCGGACCTGCAGCAGGACTTCGCCAAGCGGCTGCACAAGGCTATCGCCGCCAAACTGCCCAAGAATTGGACGATGCGGCCGATGGAAAGCGGACAAGTGAAGCCGCTGCACTGGCCCAAGGGCGAAGGGCTTCACATCTCTGCGGAAAGAAAGGGGTTCGTGCCGGCCGATTGGAAACGGATGCTCGGCGGCGAGACCCTCGGCGGGCGTGTCCATGTCTGGATCATGGGCAAAGGGTACTCGGCAAAAGGACCCCGGGACGGTGAAGCAACAGCGCCTCCCGCCACCGAGATCGAACGCCGGGATGGTCGCCGTGTTCTGATCTGGGGCGGCGGCGCCGATTGGAAGGGCTGGGAAGAGGACATCCAGGGCGCTCTGAAAACGATGCCCCCCCAAGCCGCGGGACATGCCGGGGAAGACATCGCCTGGGGCAAGGCCGTCGGCGGCATCCGCGTCGGCCTGTCGCCGAAGACGATCACCTTCGCTCCCGGCGAGAAGACGTTTCTGGTCCGCGTCTGGTATGAAAACGTCAGCGATAAGGACCAAACCGTCCCCCACCACGGTAGCGCCAACGTGTACGAACTGATGTTCGCCGGGCGCGTGGGGGAGAAGCTGCCCTTCTACATTCCTTGCCGCGTGATGGCACGCGTCTACACGATCTTACCGTTGCGGCATTTGCTGAAACCGGGCGAACGATTCAGCGAGCCGTTCGTGATCAGCGGGCCATTCGTGATGGATTTGTCGACACACCCAAAACTTACCGAGCCCCTGGTCATCGACATGCCGCCAGGATTCTACTTGCCGAAGCAACTGGGGGCAGGTGAAACGCTCCATCTTCGCGCAGGCTGGACGCCCGTTTCCGACGCCGAGACCGCCGTGCACTGGAAAGACGGCGGCACACGCACC